>Ga0163163_10000122_pt1 | contig 82599 bp, 136 predicted proteins | sample S65metaG_FD_119766 | JGI IMG/M metagenome (GOLD analysis project Ga0163163, IMG submission 119766) | Switchgrass rhizosphere microbial communities from Kellogg Biological Station, Michigan, USA - S6-5 metaG | ecosystem: Host-associated > Plants > Roots > Rhizosphere > Soil | place: USA...
GGTCCATTGGTGAGATGGTCTCACGACCCATCAAGACCCCCAAAAAAAGGGCTACTGAGCTACCGGGTCCGGCGGCAATGGCGGAAAATCAGGGCACTTTTCTTCTGCTACGAAGGCGGGGGGCTTGCTTGGGTCGCCCTGATCGAGTCGGAGCGCCTTCACGCCGCCGCCGGGCAGGCTCGGCAGATCAAGGCCTTGGCGCTGACTGGCACCCCGCAGCTGCTTTGCCCAGCACGCGACGGCGCGCCAGCGCTGCGCTTCGCGCTGGTCCTTCAGCACTCGCTGCGTGATCTCTTCGGTGCGCTGCTGCTCGCTCTGGTTGAGGCGCGTCTGCACGGCCTCTACCTTCTCCGGCGTGCTGCGGTACGAATTGAAGGCGTTCCAAGCGATAGCGACGCCGACGCCGAGCCCGGTGGCAATCTGCTTGATGCGCTGATGGACCCGGAACTTCTCCGACGGGTGCGGCGTCGGCGCTACCTCGATCGGCGGCTTCTCACTAGGGTCTGCTGACGGCGGGACCGATTGCGGCGGGAAGATGAATGTCGGAGCCTGTTCTCGCAGGCGGCGGTTCTCGGCGAGCAGCTCGACGCGCTCACGTTCCAGGCGGTCGACCGTGGCGATGTGTTCGAGGTCGTCGTAGCTCTTGCGATCCGGCGGTTCAATGGGCGGCGCCAGCATGCCGGCGGGCGTGCGCGAGCGCTGCACCGGCTGCGCTTTCAAGAGCTGTGGCGCTACGTTTTCCTCCACCACGTTTATCGGAGGCGGAGTAGGGTCTCGCTTCTTACGTGGCGGTTCCGCCATGCTTCACGTCAGGCGCTTTTCTCCAGGGCATCGAGGCGTTCTTCGAACTTATTCACTCGCGTCTCTAACTGCTCGAAGCGTTTAACGAACCGGCTCTGGTTTTCCTGGATCTCCTGGAACTGACGATCGCGTGCAGCTAGCGAGCCTTCGATGCCACTGAGCTTCTGGTTTATCTTGGTGAGTTCGCTATCCGGACCGTAGAGCTGACTAGCGAACTCCTTCATGTCATCGATCGCGCTCAGCAGCGCCTGCTCTCGGTCCCCGATGATCTGCTTCTCGTAGCCAAGCTGTTGCTTGCTCTGGGACAACTCGGCCTGCATGGCGCGTATGTCATCACGCGCATCGCAGATGCTGTCGATAGCGGCGACCATATAGTCCGGCACCTGCTTTCGCCAAGGTTCGTTGCGGCTTTTGTCGTCTGGCACTTGAATTTCCCTCCCCTAGAGCACGGTTGGATTTTGAGCGTGAAAGTTGGGGTATTTCCAGGTGTCTAAGCCCAGATTGATCCAATGAAACTTCGAGTCGCCGTAGCGACGCAAGTACCGGTAGCGCGTTGGTGGACGCGACTCGTTGGCAATGTACCACGTGAAGTCGTGGCTCGGGTGTCGCATGCCGCGAGCATCAGGCTGAACGGGAATGATCGCCGTCTCGTACGCAAGGTTCTGCGAATTGGCCCACTTCTGAAAACTGTCGACGTAGATGTGCGCCCAGTCGCGCGTGATCGGGCCGCCGTAGTAGACGGTGCGCGGAAACATGTCGAGTAGGCCGCCTACTGCGAACCAGTTTCTGGGCGCCTGGCTTTTCGGCATCACGACGCCTTCGACGAACACGGGCCAGCTGGGATCGGCGGGCGAGTCGTTGTACCAATATTTGTCGTACAATTCTCGCGCGGGATTCGTGAGCGTACGGTAGTTGTTGATCCCGAACGTGTGCTCGATCGGGTAAAAACCGTTAGGTAGCGACATGAGTAACTCCGTAGGGTGTAGCAGTTGGCACTAACGTTGCCGCATCCTCGCGACAGGCAAGCAAGCTCTTGACCTCCACCAGGCGCTCACCCGTTACGACACGCAACTCCTCTTGCCCGAGATGACCGAGATCGAACGCACCTCGCTCGCTCTCGTGTTCTCGCAACTTTTGTGGCGCGATGCGCCAGGCATGGTGCGCGTTCGATGAACGCCGGTAGAGGTAGTGGTAGAGGTCTGTGCCAAACAAGGTCATGCCTTGCTTCAGGGCGCGTTGGCAAAACATCGCGTCCTCGCCCCAGCTCGCCGTCGGGTACTCCGGTGCGCTCTCTGCCCAGCAGGCAACGGTGCCTCCGGTGAGCCATGCGGCGGGACGGTTAGCGCGCTCGCGCGCACAGAGCCAAAGGCTTCCGTCCAGGCTCACGAAGTGGCGACTCTTGCCGATGACGTCGTAGGTCTTGGCGTAGCCGCAGGCCTCGGTCAGGTACTGCGGGCCGTACCAATCGTCGTCGTCCATCGTCACGCAGAAGCCGCCGCCGCGCTTCTTGACCTCGGCGAGGGCCGTGTTCTTGGCGGAGCTTTGGTGTGACTCGCTCGTGAGCACCAAGAGCGCGCTGTTGCCGCGCCAGCTGTCCGCTACCTCGCGCCCTGCGCCCCTCGCACGCCCGTTTTCGACGAGCACGAGCTTCTTGTTTGCGAACTTCTGGCGCAGAAAGTTCGCGAGCACCTGCTCGATATTCTCGGGACGAGAAAAGGGCACGATCACCCAAACCAGATCGGTCTCGGCTTCGCGCAGTGGAATAGGACGCGGCAAGTGCATCAGCCGCCCATCGTGCCGCTGGAAACGAGGATGCCGACGTTCGGGTTGTTGGGCAGGCCGCCGTCGTTGGTGCCGTAGGTATTCGAGAAGGCCAGATCGACGCCCGAGAAATCCCAGTTGACGCCAGAGTTCACCTTGTAGACGAGGATCATCATCTCGTCGCCGCTGGCATCTAGCCAGAGCGGCACCCAGCTCGGGCCTGATGGATCGGGAGCTGACGAGAACTGGTAGGCGCCTTGCTGCCAGACACCTGCAGCTCCGCTAGGCGTACGTGGCTGCACCCAAGAGGTTGTGATCTGCGGGACGTAGCGTTGCTGCTTCACGTTGAGCGTGGCTGCGCCGAGTAGCGGCTCGGCTTGCTCGAAGATCTCGACGTCGCTCGCCGCCGGAATGAAGAACAGATCGTCTGACGACAGCGAGGACTCTTTCCTGCCAGGAACTTCGCTGGGTAGATGGTAGGGAGACGCTTGTCGACCTGACAAGATGGCTTCGGCGACGGCCGTTTGATTTCTCGTGCGCCAGATGAATTGGTAGGCGTAGTCAGCGACTGGCGTGTACGTATCGATCGTCATCGGGATCTGCACGAGCAGTCGCGATCCGAGAGGTACTGGAATGCCGGCGAGCAGGTTGGGATCGAAGCCAGGGCGCCCCGCTTCAGGAGCGAGGACACCAGGAAACGCGATTGGAATCGTGCCTGCGACGCCCTGATAAATGGACTCGAAATTCGGCATCGGCCGAATCACCTGGAACATGCCCATCTGCGCATCAGAGAGAACTACATCGGCCATCAGGACTCCTTGCGGTTGTAAATGCGGTAGCCAAGGTAGCCCACGATTGCCACGCCCACGATAGCGAGAGCAAAACTTCTTGCAGCGTCGGCTCTCTCTGCCGGATCAACCGAGCCGAGACCTTGGGAGCGGTAGAGGTTACGCGCGGTGCCGATCGCTGTGAGCCCCGCGAGCGCACCGAGCGGTCCGCCCAGCACGGCTGCCCCTGCCCCGGCTCCAGCTGCTGCAGCAATGACACCTAGGCCCGCTTTCGCGCGAGCGGCCGTAGGCGAGCGCTGGCGCACCAGCGGGGCTCCTAGGGTCATTCCAGGAGGCGGCAGCGCCATCTCTGGCGCGGGCGCGGGCGGCGGCGATTGCGGTGCAGGCGGCGGAGGTGGCGCAGCTACCGGGGGCGCGTCCGGCCCGAATGCGAAGTCGTCGAAATCCATGGGGATGACCGCCTCAGGGTAAAGGAGGTCACTGGTTTCACCAAAAAGTCGGCGCGACGGTGGAGCCACCGAGGCAATTTTTGCTGTTCTACCCCTGCAGCCCTGCTCGACGAACGAGGACGCCCCAATGCTGGCGGCAAAGTGGCTCCTGGTGGTACCGGCTGCCGGGAGACACGATTGCCACGACCGGCGCGCGCCTGCACTGCCGCCACCTGTGTATGACTTCGCCCTTGCCGAGCACGCGGAGCGTGTAGTGAATTCCCGCACGGCAGCGTTCTCGCGGCGGCTCGTCCGCTTGCACCACTGGCGACTTCACGGGTCGACACGGTTTGCGTTTGATCTCCTGCACGCCGACCACGGTGTACACGTGCATGAGCCCAAACCGCTGCCGCTCGGTTCCTACGTACTTGAGCACCAGCTCGGTCGTGCGGTTGGTGTCCTGCACGGTCACCCTGTTGTTTTTGATCTTGTCTTTCGCTGAGTACTTTCCACCAAGCTCGAACTTCATGTTTCTACGCCGTTCGCTTCGCACATCTCTTCGATCGTCTCGTAGAGAGGCGCCGGGCTTGACGCCTCTTTGATGCACCGCTGCGCCTCCTCGCTTCTGATCAGCGTGAGCCGTAGCGCGATCGAGGGCACGTTGCGCTCACGCTGGCTGATGAGCCACCCGATGCACACCTGCGCCTCGTCGCGCCGCTTCCTGAACTCGTGGCAGCCGTACTGCGTGCCCCACTGGGTGCGCTCCGCCGCCAGGAGCTTCTCGAACTCCTCACGGTGCCACAGCTCCAGCGGAGCATCGGTGCGGTACGGACACGAGGCGCAGGGCTCACGCTTGTCGAACTTCAGCGGTGTGGTCATGGTTTCTTGGCGCATGCAGGACAGAGGCACGTCCAGTCGGTGAGAATCTTCCACCCGGCCTTGCGAGCGCGGCGCATGGCCCCGGCCTCATTCTTGTCGTGTGTGAATTCACCCGGAGGCCTACCCTGATCGCCGTCAGGTAGCGCTCTGCCGTTGGGACAGCCTGCCCTGTCGCAATACAGGTGCAGGCTGTAGCAACCAACCATCATGACAAGTGGTCGATGTCGCGGATGCCGCGCAGGTACATCTCCTTGGTCGGGATGCTCAAGTGCACGAGCAGCGAAAGCATCTCTTCGGCCGCCGGTACTTCCCAGTCGTGCACGCAGTACGGCATGCTTTCGTTGATGCAGTAGAGGCTGCGCGTCGTCTGCGCGAGCTTCGTGCGCGCGTGGCGCGACGTGATGACGTAGTTTTTTCCGGTATCGACGCCGGTTGCCACGAACGCCTGCTCCTTCAAGAAGTCTTCGAGCTGCTCGGGCGTCAGAAAGGCCCGGAGCACCGCTGCTGCGCGCACTTCCGCTTGCACGAAGTCGGGCGCCGGGCAGCCGAGCTGGGGAGAGGCGACCGTCGTGGCGACTGCCTTATCTTGCGGCTTGGCAATTTGCGCAGTTGCAATCTTCGAAGCGTGCGCAGGCCGTGTGGTCGAGTCCGAGGTAGCGCTCGTATCCTGGTCGATGTCCTGAAGGAGCCGCTCCGTCATCTCCTGCATCTTCCCGCCCCCGAAGCGCACCACGCTCACCTGCTCCCGGTTCGGCTTCAGCTGCTTCTGCAGGAGTTTCTGCACTTTGCTGATCGGCGCCTTCAGCTCCAGCGTCTGCTCCGCAATCGAGTCGAGATCTAAAAGGCGGGAAGCGCTGGGGTTCCAGCACGGTCCCACCACTCGCTGCTTCTCCGCTTCCCGCAGCAGCTCCGTCATGGCCAGCTTCTCCTGGGGGGATAGGCCGTACACCGTCACCTTCGTCTCCTGCTTGCCCGTCGATTCCAGTCGAATGTCCCCGTAGAAGCTCGGTAGGTACCACGTCGTCAGCATGTTGTTTCTCCTTAGGTAACGCCGTCACGGCGTCGATGAGTGTGTTGATCCGCGTGTTGAGTTTTTCGATCTGCTCTTTGTTGCCGCCAGCCGCCTTGAGGGCGTCGCGCGCGGTGATGAGCGAATTCAGCTCGCTGCTCTCTTGCGAGCGCTTCTGCGTCGTGAGCATCGGAGCAATGGCCATCAAGATCTGGCGCTGGAAGTCGTTCGGGCCGGTGTGCGGGTTAGGGTAGGCCACCATCCCGTAATCCTCCGGCATGTCGCCCATGCCAAGCCCGTTGTAGACCGCGCCGTGAACAATTCCAGGCGCATTGATGATGCCACCCATGCCGTCGCGCTTCAGCTCACCGATGCGTGGCGCCGCACCGTGGAGCGCCACTTTTTGAGCGAGCGCGCAGAGCGACGAGGCTTTCTGAAAGCGACCAGGTTCTTCGCCGTCGAGTACCGAGCGAACGAGATCTGTCATCGCAGCGAGCGCGGCTGTGTGCTTGTCGTTGTCCATCAGATATGCCGTCTTTCCCAGTAAGGCACGATCGTGGCCGTGCGCGTCTTCGTGTCCCAGTCAATCTCGACTGTGCCGCACGCATCGGTGAGAAGCTTGCGTACTGGCGCAGGTACACGCTTCGGCACCGTCACGACGTACGCCCAGTCGAGCCCTCGTTTCTCGATGCGCCCGATAGCTCCTCCGAAGCTCGTGTAGCGAGTCACGGTAGCCTCTCTTCGGAGATCTGGTGGTAGGTGCGTCCAATGGCTCGCTCGCTCAGGTCGCGCAGGTGCGCCTCGGGTTCGTCGAGCCGCTGCATCCAGAACCCGCACCGAGGATCGTAGCCGGTGCACAAGAACTCGCCCTCATTGAAGGGACCACGAAACTTCTTGCCCACCACTTCCCGCACCCAGCTGCTCGGGTGGTACAGCTCGGGGCCAGCGTAGTCAGCGCCGGATACGTGGTGCTCACACGGATCGTACTTGGCTGGGCTACTGCCGGCGCGACGAAATTTCTCGCACCAGACGCAGTCAGCCGACTTCGCGGGAACCTTGCCGTTCACGATGCACCTCGCCTTTGCATGTAGCCTAGGCCAAGCCGAAGCGGCGACGCAGCACCGTCGTGACCCGGAAACTTCTTGCAGACTTTTCTAAACTCGACGGTCATGTTTAGTAGCGTTCGGCGGGTTGGCGCTCTACCGGAACAGCCACAACGTCGGCGTATCCCTTGCGGGTCGCCTGTGTAATCATTTCCGCGGTACGTGGCTCGCGCGTCCAGCAGTACTCGCACCAGCGACCTTCCCACTTTCCGAAAATGACGTGGGTAAAGCTATGCTTCGTGGTCCGAGCGTGAATCTTTCCGTCCGGTGATCTGGCTTGTAATGCGTTCAATGTCGGTTGGTTCATGGTTCACGGTGCCGGATAAGCGTGGCTATGGACGGTCTTTTCACGATCGCGTGGAGCAGTGGCCACGCGAGTGGTCCGCTGGAGAGTTTCGACCAGCCTTTGCTGCCTCGCAGCTGTACCTCGAAGCCGTCCGCCACCGGAAGACAGCGAACACGCAGCGGACCTACGTGCAGCTCCCAAACGATGCTCGCCTGAACCCGACCCTTGCCAGCAGCACGGGCGTGGCTTGGGTTCACGATTCGTACTCCTCTAGCTCAACCACAAGGCGTCGGCGCACGCGCTCCTTGGCGTCGACATCGCGCTCGCGTAGCACATCGAAGCACGGGTACAGGATGTCCTGGTTGTCGTCGTCCTCGTAACGCGATGCCTCGCCTCGCTCGTCCACCAAGAGGCAGTGACCGTTGTAGCTAGACGTGCCCGGGAAGACGAAGTAGTCGCACTTGCCAAGTTTGAAGTTCACGATGCCGCCTTCGTGGTCTTGGGTTGGTACCCCGGCAGATCCCAAGGCGTGTGTGTGAGCTGCCACGTTTTGGCGAACGCCTGATGGAGCGCGACGCCTTCGCGATTGGCCTCCCACGAAAAGCTCACGCCCGTCGGCGGCTTCCACTCGTAGGCAACGATGCCCACGGTGCCATTGGGCAAGTAGCTGTAGAACGGCAAGCCCTTGGTGGCCGGCTTCGCCTTCTTCGGCTTCGGCAGCGGGTAGGGCTCGGTCTTGCGTAGCTCGACGCGCGACAAGAGCGTCACCGGGTGACCGTACTTCTGATCGGTCTCGTGCTTCTTGACGGTGCCGATCAGGAACCACTCGCCGTCAAAGTCCTCGACGTTGCTCAGCTGGCCCGAGCTGAACGTCTTGAGCGCGCTGTTTTTCTCGTCGAGCATCAGCAGCATGACGCCTTCGCCGAAATCGTTGGTGTAGCCGCGCACCAGCTTGACGGTGATCTTGGAGACGATGCGTTCACCGATGGCGCCGACGTGCGGGCCTGGGGCAGGGCGCTCCTGGCGCTCGCGCTCGCGACCCAGGGCCTTGTCGTAGGCCACCGGTAAGCTCGCGAGAATCCCGCGTGCGCGGTCAATCACGGTGCGCGCGCCGCAGAGCAGTCGCGCGTTGTGCATGTAGTCGGAAGAGTCATTGGACGCGAGCGCCCAGGCCAAGATCGCAGCGGCTTCCGCGCGTTGCGCTTCGGAAGGCTGTGACTTCTTCCAGTCTTCGATCATCTCGCGGTCGCCCCTGGCTCCCTTGTCCTTGGGGCACGGACCCGTGATGAAGTCGCAGTCTCTCTTGGTCGACACCCCTTCGCAGCCGCTCTTGTGGAAGCCGCGCGCGCGGATGCTCGCGATGGCCGCCGCCAGGTACTCGACAGGCATCGTGTCAGGCACCCAGCCGCCACCGAAGCCGTACTCGCCCTCTTCGCCGCAGCCTGCCACCAGCTCCGCCCAGCACTTGAATAGGTCCACCGCGGACTCGACGTTGGTCGTGCCCGTGTAGTCTTCGAGGCACGACTTGCCGACCTGGATCAGGGCTCCATCGGCGTTCTGGAGCAGGAAGGTCGCGCTCCGGCGCCGGTCGAGGCCGCAGTGCTGGCAGCGGCTGCCGGTCGTGCGCCAGCCGTCGAGGTCGGTTTCGATGCCAGGCGCCCGCAAGATGAGGTTGCCGCCTTCGAGGTGCTCTAGGCGCGCCGCGAACACGAAGCCGCCGATGCGCGGCGCCTCGCCCGTGAGCTGCACGTCCACCACCCAGATGTCACGCGACTCCCACGCGGGGCCACGACGCAGGATGCGGGGCTCACTGACGATGAGCCCCACCGGCGTCATGCCGAGCTTGACGGCGCGCTTGTTGAGCTTGTCGACGCCCGCGCGGAGCAGACCAAGGCGGTTCTCTGGGATGACGTGCGAATCAACCATGGTCCTGTATACGGACGGTATATACAGACCCTTCCCCTGTCTAGGGGGAATTTACCTATCCGCTCTGGCTGGCAACGCTACACTACCGCTGCAACGACACTCACGGGCTTGGCGGGTTTTGCAGGACCAGCACTTGGTCTTGCAATTCAGAAACGGTGAATTCGAGGTCGGCGACCGAAGCTTGAAGCTCGGCGTTCGACTCTTCGAGCGCATCGACGCGCGCAATGATGGGATCTGCGCCCACCACGTACTCTTGCGCATGGGAGGTGCTGACGTTTCCGATCGCAGAGGCTACAGCAGCCACGACGGCTACGACGAAAATTGGAGTGGATAGTCGTTTCATTTTTTTCAATTCCCTTTCGTGATTCAACCTGGGCCAGTGCAAGCGCCCAGTCGAGCCTGTTTTGTCACCTGCGCCATGCGCGCGGGAAGAGGCCGTTCAGTTGTCGCCGCCGAGCTTCGCACGGAGTGCAGGTCGCAATGCCTAGCGCCTTGGTAGCGCTCGCCACCAGATCCCCGGCGCCGTAGTGCCCCGGGGCAGCGCTGCGGTGCTCCTGGTGATTCTGCGCGAAGGCTTCGACGCCGTTGAGGGCACCGGTCGTTGCCTGCTCTCCACAGACCGTGCAGCGCACCGCAAAGCCCTGCGTCAACCTGACATACTGGACCCAAGTGACTCGGGGATGCTGCTGCATTGTGATTTCCAGGATAGCGGATCGCTGATGCTAGCCAAGGGCTCTTCGATCCGAAAAGCCCCCGGACCTTTCGGCGCGGGGGCTAGTCGTTACGGGCTTCGTTTCAGTGAAACAGCTGCCACCATTCGAGCTTCGACTTTTCGTACGGCATCAGCGCCAAGCCAACCGCGCCGAGGTCGTCGACATCGAAAGTGCAACCGGTCGATGGGATGGTACCTGGCATGAAGACCTTCGAGACGCCGTCCTGGACTCCGTAGAAGGCAATCTTGCGCTGGCCCAAGCCGAGTCCGGAGATGCCCGTCATGCCCTTGTCGACTCCGCCTGAATAGAGCTGGCCGGTGAACATGGCGAAGCCTACGGACTTGATGATGCCGTTGACGTTGTTGATGTTCCAGCTGGCGACTGTCTTGCCGCCGACAATGGTCGCCGAAATGCTGAACTGCGTGATCTTGGTTCCAACCCAACTGCCAGTGAAACCGACATCGGGATCGCTGCCGTTGTCGAAAGTGATGTTCGTAAAGATCGAGCCGGCGTACGCGACCGTCAGGATGGGGATATTCGTTCCGTTGGACGCGATGCCGGTGATGTAGCCGGTCGGTGGATTGTTCTGGTTGCCGGCAGAGCCCGTCGGTTGGATGTAAATGCAAGCCGAGGCGACGTGCGCGAACAACATCGACACCATCAACACGAGCGCTGCTGCTAGTTTCTTCTTCATTTTTCGTCTTCTTCTTTCCGGGAGAGTCTCCCTTTGTACCATGAGCGGCGTGACCGTCGCAACGCAGGGGCCGCGCTCAGTCTTCTTCCGGCGGCGTGTTCCACGCGGCGCGAGCGTCCTCGATGAAACTGTCGATGGAAAAACTGGGATGATGGTGACGCCAGTCACGGACGGCGCGGTTCAGGTTCTGCTGCCAGTACGGTTTCTCGACCGTATGCTCAACCTCGGCGCACAACGGCGAGCTTGCCGTGCACACCAAGAACTTGACGCGATCCAAGGGCCACTGAAACTCTTCGAGCTGCTTGTTGAGAGTCTTGAGTGAGATTGGATGACGGAGCGCGTTGGGTCCGCGCTCGACAATGTGCACGGCGTCGATCACGACTAACTCGTCCACCATCCCAGGAACGAAGAACCGACACCACTGAATGACTTTTCCGTCCATCGGCGACGGAAACCAGTAAGCGTTGGGCGTGTTCATGCTGTGCTCACGCACGCCATTGACTGTGGAAACCTTAGTCGGTTTGCTCATTTGAATGCTCCGCAATCGATCTCATCGACGATGTAGTTCCGAGGGTCGCCGTCGAATACATGGCCATGTAGCGACGCCCACTCCGCCTCGCAGTCGATCTTGGTGATGTTGGCGTAGCTCTCGTCACCCTTCATGCATTTTTCAAAGAAGGTGACGCGCGCCTTGCGGCAGGCGGCGCGCTGTTCCGCCTGCTGGTGGTACTCCTGGTTGCTGAGAGGCAGGATCCCCGTCGCTTCGCTGCGGCTATGCATGAAACTAGGGACCACCCAGAAGCCCCAGACGAAACCAATGAGGCACCAGAGACAAGACCGCTGCCACGAATTCATCGAAGGTGCCCCACGAGCGGCGCGAGCTGCTTGTCCCAGGACCACTCTTCGGCGATGCCAGCGGCGTGGTAGCTGGCCGTGTAGCTGAACGCTTTCCAGTTGACGTAGACGTAGTGTAACGCTTCGGCGATGTCGGAAGGGTGCACGATCGGCGCGACAGCGGCGGGACCGTCGTCAATGGGCGCGAGGTCGTACGAGCGCCGGATCAGATGCGCACCTGGTCCAATGCAATGCCCCGCGCTGTGACCCGTCACGTCAGTGGTGACAATCGGTACGCCGCTCGCGCGTGCCTCCAGCGGACTGAGCCCGAAGCCTTCGCCGCGGGACGGAGAAGCCAGCACGTGCATGTGGCACAGCAGCTTCGACATCATGGCGGGATCCATGTCGCCGCGGGGCAGCAGGTTCACCTGTTCAGGCAGTTTCATGCCTTTGTTGAGCAAGCGTTCGAGCAAGGCGGCGCGCGCGGTGTGATCGAGAACCAAGAGCAGACGGGCCCGCTCGGGCAAGTCTCGTCTCAAGCTCGACCAGGCCTGGACTAGCTCCAGCGTGCCCTTGCGCTCACCGTCCGTTGTCGAGAAGTGCACGACGCGAAACTCACCGCGATCGAAGTCGGCGCGGGTCTTTGCGATCTCTTCGGCGACCGGCGCAAAACCCGACACGCCATGACGAACGGTATGCACCTCGAAACGTTTGGTGGAGTCCGTGCCTTCGTACTTGAACGTCAGCCAAGGTTGGTCAGGTTCTGTGGGTTCGTGCTCGCAGCCCATCTCCTTCAATGCGTCGAAGATAACGGTTGTCCCCCAGGTCGATGCAGACAGGATGCGGGGGCTTGCTAGCGTGAGCACTTCAGCCAGCAGATCGCGCGGCACGTGCGTGCTGTTCGGCGTGACCGTGACCCAGTGCCGACGGTGCTTGGCGCGCTTCAGCATCATGCGCACCATGTTGAGGTTGCCGGTGAACACGGCGTCGCGCGCCTGTGCGCCAGGCGGCGAATCGTCCTCCTCGCTGCCGCCTGAGCGGTCGAGCGCCACGAAACCTTCGAGCAGGCCAGCGCTTTCGAGAACCTGCTTGAAGCCGCGCGTCACGACCGCAAGCGAACCGTGGCCCACGTCGCGCCCGTAGAGACGCACGGTCATGTTAGTTGCCACCTTCTTTGCTGCCCACCCCGATGCGAAACGACTGCGCGTACTCTTCAAGTTCCGCGCGGATGTGGTCCATGCGCTTCAGGTCGCTTTCCGTTGGCTCGGTGCCTGGTTCGAGAATCGACATGATGCTGCTGAAAAGGTGCACGGCGCCCGCATAGAAGCCGCGGCGCGTTTCTTCGATCTGCGTAGCGCTGGCGGTCGGCGGAATGACCAAGTGCCGGTAGCTCGCCCACCCGGCTTCGATGATCTTGCCTTGGTCGGTGAGCAGTTTGGTTAGCTTGGTGATGTTGTCTTGCGTCATGACGTGATCTCCGGCGCGTAGCAGATACCCCGAAGCTTGGCGATCTCCTGGTGGTGGTACCGGAGCGCGTACTGCAGCGCGGCGTCGAGCGCTTCGCGGATGCTGTCGCGCTCGGCGCCGTCGCCGCGCCCCGCGTGCGCCAAGAAGCGGCACTGCGACTCCCGCATTAATTCTTCCTCGGGCTTCAGGTCGTCAGGACTCTTGGATCCGTCGTTGAAGCAATACATGATGTAGCGTGTGTGCGAGACCCACCAGCCATCCGGACCCTCAAACTTGTGGCGGCGTCCGTTCCACACGAACTTCAGCCCACGCCATGTAAATTCGCGCTCGAAGCTCATGATCGTCCTCGGTACAGACGTGGTATATACCTGACCTATTCAATAATCAACCCGCTTGGTGGCGGGCTTCCGGAGGCAGCGCGGCCTGCACCAGCTCACGCATCTGGGCGCCTACGGCAGCCATCGAGAAACGCTTCTCAAAGCTCGCCGGCCGCTCGAATATTTCCGGCACTTGCGCGCGCCTGAGGCCCTCTACGAGGGCAGATTGCTCGTAGGCGGCCCACTGAGACCCGTGCTCCCACCGGTAGCTCGGGTCAACAGGCCCAAGTTGATACGGCACGGCGATGTCATTGTCCGTGGCGAAGTCGGCGATGCCGCCGTACGGCACGTAGACGAGTGCGTTACCGGCAAGCTTCGCCTCGAACGCTGGGATGCCCCAGGCTTCGCCGTGGCTCGCTGATACGTAGATGTTGTTCTCGTGGTGGAGCTTGACGATCATCGAGCGCTTCAGGCGTCCGTCGAGGATGGTGACGCGCTCGCGCAAGCTGTCGTACGTCCAGTCGTTGTCGGCGGCGCCCGAGAACGCCGCGAGCATCTCCAGATCTTGCGGTTTCTCGTAGCCTGGCCACTGACCGGTGCCCGAGTACTTGATGGTGAGCGACACCTTGTCCTCTGGCTTGAACGCCGTGAGGAAGGCGGAGATCAGGTTCCCGAAGCCCTTGCGCGGTTCCCAGCGTCCGATCGAGTAGAAGCGCCGCCAACCCTTGTGGTAGGCAGCGGGACGCTTGGTGCAGACGTGTATCAAATCGTCGTCGCGGTAGGGATGCGGCACGACGTGCACATTGTTCTCCGGCACGCCGCTCGCGACGAGCATCCGCTGGTTGTGCGAGCAAGGCACCCAGCATTGCTTCACGCGAGCAAGGTGCTGAACGATGCCTGGATCGATGCGGTCGCGCTCCCAAACGCTGTAGACGATCGTGTTGCTGTAGATGCCGTCGCGCATGGCCATCTGCTCCACGATGTTGTCGGCATCGAGCGGGATGGCGCCGCGTGGCATCAGGAGCTGCCGGCAGTGCTCGGCGCTACGGATGACTACGTGTTTGATGACCGGTCGAAATTCCGCGATGTCGGTCAAGAGCAAATGACCGACCTCTGTCTCGACCTCCGGCGGCATCCCAGCCACGTGCACAGGCTCGGCGACGCCTTGCGCGTTCACCACGACCCCCGAGAACGAGCGCAAGATGAGCGGGACGCCGGTGGCAGCCAGAGCGCTCGCGTGCAGACGCACCGCCTGCGCGGTGCCGTCGCTCGGCGTCTCGAACTCGCCTTGGTACAAGACGCCGTACCGGTGTGCGGCTGACGTGCCCGCCGCGAAGAAGTTCTCGTTGGCGTTTGGAAGGATTTCCCCTTCGTGTCGCAGCGCTTTTCCTTCGAGCGTCCGGTAGTACTCTTCGTCGGTAGCGGCTCCGATTGCGTTGTAGTCGGGCTCTTCGTGTTCCGTCATGAGTTACTCCAGTTTCCACTCTGGGTTCCACCGATAGGTCATTTGGTACCTATCGAATTCGAGCACGCCTTGTTCGGCTAGCTTCCGGAGAACCTCGTACGTGAGATCACCGAGAGGATTGGCTGACCAAAAGATGTGCTTTAGGTCGTTGTCCCACGAATCGGTTTACGGTGGGACGATGTCGAAAGTCGATGCTAGGTGATAAGCGGCAACGTCAGAATCCACCCAGTCACGCAAGCATTCCTTCAGGCTGGTTGCCATCAGGGGTTCAGTCACTCTTCGATCACACCGAGCAAGTCATCCTCGTGCGCGATGATAATCTTCTCGCCGCCGATTTCGACCTCGGTGCCAGAGTATTTCCCAAACAGCACCTGGTCTCCTTGCTTGACGCGGGGCTCGATGAGCTTGCCGCCCACGACCTTGCCGGGGCCTACTGCGAGCACTTCGGCTCGGCGCGCAGGGGTCTGATCGGCGGCGGTCTCCGGGATGAAGAGGCTACCGATCTTGTCCTCGCGCTTGATTACGCGCAGCGCCACCCGATCTCCGAGCGGGCGAACCTTGTCGAAAAACTGGCTCATGACTTCCTCTTTGCTTTCGTCTTGGTTTTTGGTTTCGCCTTGGACGGCTTGTCCCAAGGCGAGCACCAGTCGATCTTTTCCGTATCTGGGTAGAAGCGCGCCTGCTGCACCTGCTGGTCCTCGGTGAGACGCAAGGGGCCGCGCCAGTACTCTTTGCCCGGCACGAATGGCCAGATCTGCCCATCATCGTCCCGCACGAACTTCACCGTATCCGTTTCCATGACCGACAGCAGCGCGCCGTACGCGAGCTGATGACCTTCGGCTTGGCTGCCGCCGACGAGCGAGCGGATTGCGGCAACGAGCTGCGCCGCCTCGCCACCTTCGCGCAAGTCGTCAGCCGACATGTGCTGCATCAGCTCACGGCTGTCACTCGGGTCAACGTGGGAGCGGCGTACGAGTTTATTGTTCATGTGGTTTTCCTAGGTGGTGAGATATGGGGCGCCCTGTCTTGAAACAGGGGCAGCGGGCGCGTCGCCAGGTCTACGCCACCTGCAGCCACGTCCGCTAGCGTCAGCTCTTGCAAGGCATCGGGATCGAGCGAAGCGCCAGCGCGGCACGGTTCACATGTTGCGTGGCTAACCCAATCATCCTCGAACGAGATCCACCGGTGCCCTTCAGGCCACTCGTGCGGTAACCCCTGCATCGGGCAGTAGCTCACTCCGTGCTTGAGGACGTGGATCACTTCTCGCGCACCACGCTGTTGTCGATCACGAACCGCATGCCGCAGCCGAGGTTGGGGCAGGTGACGACCTCGTGCAGGTGGATCGTGCCGGCGAGCGTCACGATGTGCTGCGGGTTCTGGGGGTTCACCCACAGCTCACCGGCTCTGCGCTGGTCGAGATCGAAACGCTTGTGCTTCTGGCTGAACTTGAAGTTGTCGGTGACGCCGCGGAGCGCGCACTTGTAGCAAGCCATGTTCAGGCTGAGCGTGCCGTCTTCGGCCACGATCAGCTCGCACTCGATGTAGTCGAGCACGACGTTGTCTTTCGGGTGGCGCACTTCGAGCACGATGCCGGCGAACTCCTTGTTGCCGCCGATCACCTTCTTGAACTGCTTCGCTTCGCCGGTGCCGGACTCGGCCAACCGTCGCCGCTCATCTTCGACGGCGCGACTCTTCTCGGCTGCTACCTTCAGCTTGGCCTGCTCTTGGTCGTAGGCGCTCGACGGCGTGCCACCACGCATCCAGGCCAGCATCGGATTTTCGACAGTGCGATGAACCGCGGCAGGCGCCTGCGGTGCGGGCGCTGGCGCCGGAACAGCGGGCTTCGTTTCGTCAGTCACGCGCGTACGCTCCTTACTTTGGTCTGCTTCGGTATCACCCACGGCATCGGGATGCTGTACAGCTCCTTGAGCTTGCGCTGCATTGCGGGCCTAGGCGTCCACTCGCATTTGATCCAGGCGCTCACCGATTGCTGTGAGCAGCCCAGCTCTTTACTGACGGCGCGCTCGCTGCCCTTGATCATCACCACCTGCGCCAGCAACTGCTGCTGGGACTTTTTCTTCGCCATCGGTTACCAGGTTCTACCAGGAGCCAGCGAACAAGCGCAAGGGTTGGGCCTTTTCCGTGGGCATAGTGGGGACAGCGTTCCCACTTTTTGCTGATTCGCGAGGTTCGGGGGCATTCTAGGGACGTGCAGCTTCTTGACATCGCCGGCATCCGCAAGACCTCCTCGGCATTCCGGAGCGCGCTCGCTGAGACGGCGCTCTCGATGGGCCTGAACCCGAGCTACCTCGCTGCGTGCATGGCGATCGAAACGGCGCACACCTTCTCCCCGTCCATTCAGAACCCGTTCACGAACGCGACCGGCTTGATCCAATTCATGCCCAACACGGCGGCCGCCATGGGCACCAGCGTGGAAACGCTGAAGCGCATGAGCGCCATCGATCAGCTCGCGTACGTGAAGCGCTTTTTCCAGCCGTACCTCGGTCGCATCCGCCCGAACGTGCCCGGCGACTACTACCTCTCCATCTTCTACCCAGCGCTCGTCGGAAAAGACCCGAGCACGGTGATTTACTCGGCCGGTGACACGGGCTACGCCCAGAACCCAGGGCTCGACCGCAACGGTGACGGGTTCATCACTGTCAGCGACGTAACAGCGACCGTGGATGGGGTCGTAGCCGACGCCCGGACTCGCCCGACACTCGATGTGACCGTGGGGGCCAGCGTCTTTGCGTGGGCCTTCGGGGGACTGGTGGTCAGCCTCGTGGGCTACGTGCTCTACGACCGGAGGCGCGAGGTTTCCCACTTTTTGGAGCAGCGCCTGTCGACGTGAGAGGCTACCGCTGATGCGTCCCTCGTCGAAACAGTGGCTCTATGCTGGGCTAGCTCTGGTTGCGGGCGTCGGCGTCGTGCGCCTGATGAGCGGACCCCGCGTCAAGCGCGGTCTGCGCGTGCTGCTCGTGGGCGACAGCCTCGCGGTTGGCACAGCTCCTCACTATGCCGCGCTCGCCAAGGAAGCCGGTGTCGACTTCAAATCGCTCGCCATTGTCGGCACCCGCATCGACCAGTGGGCCGCGTCCGCCGATCTTGCCAAGGCTATCCAGGACTTCAACCCGGGGCTCGTGCTCGTCTCGCTCGGCACCAACGATTCCTTCATGAAGGGCGACGTCATCGCAGGACAGCGCGCCAAGCTGGAGAAGCTCCTGACCGTGCTTGGCGACCGGGACATCGTCTGGATCGGGCCCCCGACGCTACCGAACCCGCCGACGCCCGGCATGATCACGATGATTCAAGATTCAGCGGGAAGCCCGCTGGCGCCGCACTACCACTACTTCCATAGCGAGCGCCTTTCGATCCCGCGTGGTCCCGATAACATCCACCCAACGGTGCGAGGTTACGCGGGCTGGGCCGGCGCCGTGTGGCACTGGCTCAGTTAGACTTCGCCTACGCGGCGAGCAGCACCGTCAGCGTGACACGGCTCGCGGTGATGTCACCGCCGCTGTCGGTCGCTAGCACCGCTTGCAGCGTGTCCCCGGGGGAGAGCACGAGCAGGCGCTCGCTACTGATGAGCTGCGGCAAATCAGCGCCGAGCGCCATGGTGGTCTCGGTGCCCGGGAGGAAGCTCACGGTGGGATCGGTGCCGATGAGGTCGCCATTGAGCGCGACGGCGCCCCAAACCTGGCCGCCTGAAGGGGCGGACGGCGCTGAGACGGTGTTGTTGTCGAGGTTCACGGCGGTCTGCGCGAGTAGACGGCCGTTGGCGGTGGCGCCCGTGATCAGATCGATGTTTGTGAGGCACAGGATGATGCCGTTGAAGGTCGCCGTGGCGCCGATCGACACGTTGCCCGAGACCTGCCAGAAGACGTTCTGGGGGAGCACGCCGCCGCTCAGGATGACGGTCTGTGCGGCCGTCATGGAGAGCACTCCGGCGATCTGCATGATGAAGACGTCGGTCGGGCCGCCGCTCAGGGTCACGCTGGTCGGGATCGTGACGCCCGTCGTCCATTTGTGCACGCCCGGGGTCAGGGTGAGGCCGCCGATGTTGCCGGCACCCTCGTTAGTGAAGTCGGGGAGGCGGCCCGCAGCGTCCGTGTAGGCCGCTTGCATGTCCAGCAGGGCCTGCGTGAGCGTCGCAGGTGTGGGCGGCGCGTAGTCGGCCGCGAACACCTGACCGGCTACCTGGGCAGACGTCGAGAACTGACCACCGCCATCGAGCACGAGCGCGAAGCCGGTGATCGCGGCGGCGCCGATGGGACTGACGCCCATGTCACCGGTGATGGTGGACGTCGGGACGTTGGTGATCCCGCTCTTGGCTAGGATCGTGTAGTTGCCGGCGGTGCCGAGATCGACCGCGCCGGGGGCAAGATCCCCACCACCACCGCCGCCGCCCGCTCCAATGAACACCGATCCGTCGAAGCGCACCAGCGCCCGCACGGCCACGGCGCCGTTGTAAGTAAGGATGCCGCCGAGCGCCGTCAGCGTGTAGCCTGCAGGCGTACCTGCCGGCTGGAACCCGAACTCCGCACTGTCGAAGGCCAGGAAATTCGTATCGGTCGACGACGGCACGTTGTTGGTATCGGTGCCGACGACCTCCACGAGCGACTCGGCGCCTGCGCCTTGATCGAGCAGGATCCAGCGACCGGGGCCGCCGTTGGGAATCAGCACGTTGACGTTGTCCGCCGTTTCCGTGCTGCCCTTGTCGAGCTGGTACAGCGCTCGGTTTTCGGTCACGAAGCAGAGCGCTCCATCGGGAAACTCGTCGGTGATGATGTTGCGGATGCTGCTGCCGTCAGCCCCGGTACCGATCGTGGCCCGGATGCTCAGCCGCAGCGGGTAGGATGCTTTGTCTTCGTTCATGATCGTGTGCCTTACACCAGCTGCACGGAGAGCGTGGCGCGCGTGAGCGTGAGATCGTTCTCGACGTCGGTGCCGAGCGCGATCTGAATCGTGTCACCAGGTGACAAGAGCAGCGTGCGCTGCGATGCGATGACTTGCGGCAGCCCGTCGGCGCCGACTTCGCTGGTCTGTGTACCGATGTCGAAGCTCGTGGTGGGGTCGGTGCCGATGGCGTCGCTGTTGAGATCGACCGCAGCCCACACGGTGCCGCCTGATTCTGCCGGTACGTAGACCGAGCCCGTGAAGGTCACTCGCGCGCGCACGGCCACTTCGCCGTTGTAGGTCAGGACGCCGCCGAGCGCCGTGAGCGCGAAGCCCGCGGGCACCCCAGCGGGCTGAAACGTGAAGTTGCTGGTGTCGCTGCCGACGAAGTTCGGGGTAGCCACGGTGGGGAAGTTATTCTCAGCGGTGCCCACGATCGCAACGAGCGACGCGGCGCCCGAGCTTTGGCTCAAGATGAACCACCGACCGGGCCCACTAACTGGCTGCACGATGGTGAGGTTATCCGCCACTGCCGTGCTGCTCTTGTCGAGCTGGTACAGCGCTCGGTTTTCGGTCACGAAGCAAAGCGCTCCGTCGGGGAACTTGTCGGTGATGATGTTGCGGAGACTCGCCCCGCTGCCGGTGCCACCGATAGTTGCACGAATGCTCAGTCGGAGCGGAGCGGATGCTTTGTCTTCGTTCATTTTGAGTTCTTCCCTTGACTGGGTAGAACTCTAAAAGAGGAACCACAAATCTTACAAATTAAGGGATCGTGAGCGCGCGAGCAGTTAGCTTTCCCGCTGTGATTCGGGGAGTTACGGCGCTTGCCGGGGTAACCGGACTCACGGCTCAGTTAGTATTCGTGACCCGCCCCCGCGGCTTCACACGAACCAGCGTGCCGTCTTGGCATGAAGGGCACCGCACGACGTAGTTGCCGGGGATGATCTTCAGGCTCTCGCCCATCAGTGGCTCCCTTTTTTCTAGGTAAACGATGGCCGATGGCAGCGCGAAGTTGCAGCGACCGCAGTGTACGTGGTGACCAGTCAGGTCGCACTCGTTGCAATGCACGTGCGGGCTGGTTAGCTCGCAGCCGGGCTTCTTGCACTGGCTCAACCCGATCTCCCTGCCGCCTGTCGCTCAGCGCGAGCGGTGCGCAGTAGTTCTACGCAGCTCTGTCGCGCGGACTCCAGGGATCTGGGTGGTTCGCGTAGCACCGCCTCCACTGACGTGAAGTTGGGGCGACCCGCCAAGCTGTAACGATCCGCGTACACGTCTCGCTGGATCAATTCGCAGAACGCCGAAACTATCTCCAGCCGATCTTCTAAAGTCCACTGCGATGACGGTTCCCACTTGGGGTTCAACCACTTTGTTTCTCTGCTCATGGGTTCAATCCTTGACGTGCGGCACCGCGCCGAATCTCCGCCATGCGGTTTTGGCAAGCGCACGGGGTGCGCTGGAGAACGGTAGCGGCGTAGTACATCGGCGCCGTGTGCGGACCGATACCGCACCACATGACCGACTTCGGCTTGGCGTAGAGTGTAACCAGCCGGCGCTCCTCTGCCGGTGTCCAGGGCTCTCTGTTGCGCGGCGTGGCGCAACAGAGGCACCTGTTATCGAAGACGCGGTGCGAGCACTTCATTCGCTGTCGAAATCCGCCTCTGCGATGATCTTGCGCTTGCCCTTGGGTATCCGCAGATCGAAGCGTAACTGGTCGCCAGCTGTCACGAGGAGCCCTCGGGTTCCGCAGATGATTTGTTCGGCCGCGCCGGCTGGGTACTCGCGGCGCTTGAACCGCACGCCCGAGAGCCAGGCGTTCGTGACTACTGCGCCGCCGGGTTGAATACGCAGGCCACTGACGCGCCCGCGCCCCTCGAACTGAAACGTCACGTGCTGATTGCCGCCCACGGCATCGGGCGACTCGATCACAAGGGTGCGCTTGCTGCTGCCGCCCATGGCGCGCGGATGCTCCTGCGGTTTCGGCAGATCGGGCAAAACCTCTGCGCGTGTCACGAACAAGATGCCGTCCAGGTGGTCGACCTCGTGCTGCACCACGATGGCTCGGAACTTCGTCCAGATGGCGTCGATCGCTTTGCCTTTCCGGTCGAGCGCCTGGACGCGCACCGTTTGGTTTCGACGCACCTCGCTCACGATTCCGGGCACCGAGAGGCAACCTTCGTTCGACGTGTCGGTCACGTCGTCGACCGGCGTGACAACGGGGTTCACGAGCACCGTCAGCGGTTTATCGACGATGACGATGCGCACTGACTGGTGGATCTGCGGAGCCGCAAGCCCGACCCCCGTCGTGCTCTTAAGCGTCTGGATCAAGTCGTCGATGACCTGTTGCATCTCCGCTGTCGCCAGCTCTTCGCGCGTGACCTCGCGCGCTACCTGCACCAGCACCGGGTCGCCCATCACTGCAATCGGTTGGATCATGGACAAAAGTTTTTCTTGAGGCGCTCAATCGCGACGCGGACAAGGAACCGGTGTCTCCCGTAGCCGATGCAGGAGCACTGACGGTTGCCCCGGTCACCAGGTGTCCACAGTAGCCGCTTGCACCAGAAACAGTGGATTGATGCCAGCGTTCCCATTGTACAACCTGGTAACACGACTGCACTTCGATCAGCAACCCCGCGCAAGCGCGTCTTCCGGTCAGATACCGATGCGGCGTAAAATCCGGTCAAAGGGCGCCGGGTTCAGCCAGGCGTAGGCGGCGGCGCCTACCAGGATCGCGCCCGCCGCCACGAAGCCCCAGGTCGACGCCTGGCGCTCGGCAACGTCGATGAGCGGCTGGATGCTGTAAAACTCGATGTTGCCGTTCTTGATGAACCGCACCTTGGGCTCGACGCCCGGCGTGTTGCCGTCGATCGATGTGACCATCCCCGTCAGCGGCTCGTAGGACACCACCATCGCTTGGTGCTGGAAGGGGCTCGGTACCACCACCACGTCACCAGGTTGCGGCACACTGACGCGCGGCAGATTGAGCGGCGAGATGAACCCGATGCCCTGGATCCACTTGATGCCCTTGGCTAGACCCGCCTTCTGCAGGTTGCGCAGCACGAACATCCCACACCAGTCCGAACCCGGATCGCCGCCGGTCTCCTGGTAGTACAGATCCGGGCGACCGCTCGGGAACGCCTTCCACTCTTTGATGGTCGCGCGGACCGCATCCGTTCGGTAGCTCACCGGGGCTCCCATCGTTCAAGCACTTCAGCCAGCGCAACGTCTTCGACGTAGAAAATCCTACGCTCCGTGGTTTCTGCGTCGGAGGCGCGCAGCGCCTGGATGAGCATTTGCCCGAGGCGCATCTCCGGGTGCTGGCGCCATGTTGCTAGCACGCGCTGCATCACCAGAATCTTCTCGCCGTCGGTGTGCGCTCTGCCTTCCATCATCACGAATCCAGGTCGAGTTCGCTGATTTCTTCGAGCACCGATGCCGCGGTGTCGATTTTATCGACTGCCTCATCGAGAAGCTTCTCGTCGAAGCTCTCTTCATCCAGCAGGCCCTCGGCGGCCTCAATGGCTTCGGTCAGATCATCGAGTGCTTCGCTGACGGTCTCCGCAATTTTATCCGCCGCCTTCTTTGCGCGCGCGATGGCTTTTTTCAGTTCACCAATGGCCGATGACGTGAGGCCCACTTGCTCGGAGGCTTCGTTGGCTGCGTCCTGCGCGTCTGTGACGCGAGTGTTTAGGGATTTGTTGGCCATGGGCTTCCTGATCGCTCCAAGGCCTTACAGCACACGCTCGCCCGTGCGGCGGCGATACAATCGCACAATCTTGAAGCTATCACTGCCCGGATCACGACCGAGCGTCACAGCGCGATCGTGCGCTCCGTTGGTAGCCCCGATGCGCGCGAGCTGCTTGGCCTCCTTAAGCGGGTGCGGACCGTAGGGGCCTTCCGAAGTGAGCGGCACGCCGTTCGGCATGACGACCCAGACGTAGTAGCTGGAGGCATTCGGGGTGTGTCTTTGCCACTGATCTGCCAAGCGCAGCATGTTACCGCGCCCGGGGCTCGGCGCAGAGATCAGCACCCGCTGCGTTTGCATTCTCCGCACGTCGCTGCTGCGGGCCCCTGGCACAGCGCGAAGTGCGTCAGCAGTCGATGCGCACGGCACGCTCTGAAAGAAGCTGAAGAGCGCTTTCTGTGTAGGGCTGAGCCACGTAGGTGTCATTGGTTCCGCATCCCATGGTGCCAGCGCTCCCCAAAGACAGGCAACTTTGGGGAGCGCTGCCGCTCGAACTAGCGGGAATCGAGGCGCTCTTCGACGTACCTCATCATCGCAGCGTCGGTGCGTGGAGCGGCGTCAGGGTCCAGTCCGATCACACGTCGCGCCCACGCGCGCCATGATTCAAGCTGACCTTCGGTCGCCGCCAACTGCTGCGTGGTAGTGCGGTGCTGATCAGTAGGCACCACGCCGGCACCTTCGGCCATGCGTTGCATCGCCATGTGGACACCGATGAGCCGTGACACGGCGTGCGGAGTGCCTCCGGAGTAAGTGTCCACGCCGCTCTCCTTGAGCTGCTGGCGGATGATGGTGTTGTCGAGGTAGCCGTGCGCCAGTAGGCCGAACCGGCGCCACTCGATGCTGACGTGGCCGTTCGTTTCTTTGGCGTTACGCTCTAGCTCACGCAGTTCGGACTCTGTGAAACTCATGAGGACATGGGCCATGATTTTTTCTCCTTCTGGGCGTAGTTCACGGACAGCTCACTGAGCACAGCTCACGATCGTTGAATGAGGAAAGTCAAAAGCCGTGTCTTGTAGAAACAAGAAGCTGCTTCCAACAGCGTCAAACACCGGGTACTTCACCGGGACGCTCTCTTGGCAGCTATCGAAAACGCAGTAGGTGTTGACCACTGACGTATGAGCGACCCCGGTCTTGCAACCGTCGACCGTGCAGAGGTCCGCCAGCTCGCTCTGGTCCGTCACATAGGAGTCGAGCAGCCCCACGGACGCTTTGCTGAGCAGCGTGTACGTCGACCCACTGTCCACTGTCACCCCAGGCATCTCTTGGCCATCGACCGTCACATCGACGAAGGGCGTGCCCTGAGGCCCGAACGTGAGCGGGTTGGTCTTGCCGGCGCAGGCGTCGGCGCCTTGGGTAAAGCGTACGTTCTTGCCGTGTTCGAACTCGACGATGAAGTGACGCAGCGTCCGCATCCCAATGAAGCCGTTGATGGCCGAGTCGTCGGCTTTGCTGAACTCGGTGTCCTTGGCAAAAACCTGCTCGCCCTTCATGCATAGGTCACCGAAGCAAAGCTCGTGAGTACGAAGCCACTTGCCGTCGGGAGCCCCAAGCCAGCTCGAAGAGACGACCGGTGCTTCGGCTCCTGTGTCGACGAGGGCGCGCAAAGTTCGCCCGTCAATCTTCATCAGGATGACCGGGCTTGAGCTGTCCGACTCCACAGGCACCTCAATACTTGTGGGGCCACAGAGCGGGATGCCGTTGTCGAGGTTGCGACAAGCGTTCGGGTCAGTGCCCGAACATCCCAGTAGCGAGAGAAAGGCCAGGTAGCAAAGGAGACGAATGGTTTTTAGGTAGCTCATGACTTGTGCCTCACTTGTTCAGAACGGGATGTCGTCGTCTACGCCGCCACCGCCACCGCTGCCGTAGTCCTGGTCGTCGTAGCCACCACCGCCGCTCGAAGGCGCCGATCTGTCAGGTGGTGGCTGCTTGTCGTCATAGTGGTCACGACGGTTCGGGCGACGCCTGTCGGGGTCATCGGGCGCGTTGCGCGCCTTGGCGCCTCCACCCAGGATCACGTTGTGCGACACGACCTCGGTCCTGTAGCGCTTGATGCCTTCGCGATCTTCCCAGCTCGATGTCGAGAGCTTTCCTTCAACGAAAACCTTGGCGCCTTTGCGCAAGAACTTCGACAAGGCGTCGGCGCGTTTGCCCCAGACGACGCAGCGCACCCACTCGGTCTTCTCTTGCCGTACGCGGTTCCGGTCGAGGTAGCTCTCCGTGCAGGCGACGCTCATCGTCATCACGGATTGGCCGCCCTGCGTGACGCGCAGCTCCGGATCTTGTCCGAGATTGCCCATGATGTAGACCTTGTTCAAACCGTCAGCCATGTGTTGCCTTCCACCAAAGCCAGCCAACAACGACGGCGAGCGCCGCCGCTAGGATACCGATGTGTCTGTTCCTGCGTGGCGCAGGAGGGGGCGCGGTTTGCGCAGACAACCGCACCATGTGTCGCACGCTAGCGTCGAGCGTTTTCGGCGACGACCAGCCGTGCAGCACACGCTGGCGGCAAAACTCATCGAAGTTCACCTGAGCGAGCACGTAGTCTTCGGACCAGCCGCACTGGCCGCACTTGCTGCAGATGTACGCGAACTTGCAGCTCAGATTCGTTTGGCCCGAGTACACGAGGTCGTGGTCGCATCTCGTGCGCCTCACGGTAGGTCCTCCGGCAAGTCGAACACCTCGTGCAGCGTCCTGGCGCGGCTATCGGCGCGGATGCAGTTGAGGTGCCGTGCATGGTCTCGCTTGCGCGTCTGGTGCTGCTTCAGGCGTCCGAAGATCTTGCATGACTTGCCTTTGCGCTGACGACAGCCCGAGCAGCTGTCGCCGTTCTTGGCGTCGTGGAGCGGGCTCACCCAGGTGGTGATGATGATCGGAATGCTCATGGCTTCTCCAAGAGCAGCTCTAAGTAAGCAGCACCATCCAGCTGCCCCGGCTGCTCGTCGTGCATGTGAACCGCCATATTCCAAGCGCGCGCCGCAGCCTGACCAGGATCATCTGCTTCGACGAAAGCAATGACGCCAGGCGTCGCGTCGAGCGCTACCATTTCGAAACCACGGAAACTGGGTTCCACACGAAACACATAGGCGTCGCGGTCCTTGTCGATGCGCACCGAGAACATTTACGGTCCCTCCAGCAAGATCCTGATGGCCAGCGGTACGTGCTCGATGCACAAACCGCGCTCCCATGTCGTGCGCACGAGGTGCGGCAAGAGCGGACCCATGTCGCTACTGTCGTCCAAGATCACGAAGCGTCGTGACTCATCGGTCATGTTTTCGTCGATGTCGAGCCAGTCCTGGATCTCTAGCCCCCGCCGAGTACCGCTATCACCGTCGCTGCGGTATCCGGTTCTGCCGATGACCTCGCCCGTGAAGCCGCGACTCTTGAGCGCGTCGCGGATCGCGCTCGGGCGATGCACCTGTCGCCAAGACGACGAGATCACGACCTTCGCGCCGGTGGCGTCTACGATGGCGTTCAGGTAGCCGACGGCCGTGGGATCTAGCTGGTGCTCCAGGCTCCGATCCGACTTGCGCTCTTGCTTCGCCAGGGGGCCGTAAAAGAACTCGGCGCTGTTGAGCACGCCGTCGATGTCGAGGAACAGGAAGTAGTTCATGGTCGCCTCGGCATCGGGATCTTGAGCTTTTCGCTGTCGGCGGCGATCTCGACTATCCCCAGCACAGCGTCCTTGGCAAAGTCGTGCATCGTATTCTTCTCGTGATCCGCGACGATCATGAGCGATTCCCACTCGTCGTCGGTCAGGTAGAGCACGAGGCGCTTGGTGGCGACGGGCGTGTTCATAGCTTGAAATTGGCCAACAAGCGCTTGTCGGCCTGCGCCATCTCGCAATACGGTTGGTGCGGCTCGCCGCTAGTCTCCCGAGGGGCAGTGCAAGTGCAGCGATAACCGATCGGCTGCATTGCCCTGACCTTCAACTGCCGAACCAACTCCACCAGGTGCCAGATGTCGCACGGCACTTCGTCGCGCTTGCTACCCAGCTCTTCGCAGAGCTGCGCGACCATCTCGTGCATGTCGTTCAGCAGTACGCTGTCTAGGCTCGCTTTCGACAACGAGGCTGGCTGGCGCCACGTGCTCGTAACCGAAAGCACCTTTGCTGCCAGATGCTGCGCCGTATCCAGGTGCTGCACCGCGTCTGCTAGCTCATCGGCATCGTAGTACAGCGTCGGGCTGTCCTTGAGTATGCCGATGCAGTGGTCGCGCTCCAGCGTACGCGGCTGCTGCTCCAGCCACGCGATGTCCTCACGCACGAGCTGCTCGAAGGCGTTACGGTTGAGTTTCATCGTCATCGCCGTACACCTCTCTTTCAAGTGAGGCGCGGTAGCGTTCGAGCTTGGCGCCGACAAGGAGCACCAGGAACCACGTCAAGATCGCAAACAGCTCCGCTACACCCGTGTGACCATGTCGTGTAGATTCTTCAATCACCGCGACATGCAAAATAAAGAACACGACAATCTCCTTGGTGCTCAGGAGATTGTTAGGTAGTTTGGGCATCGTTTTTCTCCGCTCGAAAGTCGCGTACCGTCACATAGCGATTGAGTGGCTCGCCGGCATCGACGAGCCAGTTGTACTCGTTGCAGATCGTGTCCCTGGCCTTCACGCCCGGGTGCATCTTCTCGAACTCCACCAGGCACTCGCGCTCGATCCGGTCTCGCTCCGCTTGCCAGTCGCGGTGCTTGGCTACGCAGGCCTCCGAGCACATGACGTGGCGGTCGCGCGTGATGGTGAGACCGCTACGCAGGTGCACCTCGGTCGGTGGGTTCGGTTCGTAGATCGCGTAGCCGTAGTCTTCGCCCGCGCGCTTGCCGCAGATGCACTCCCACGTCCACCCGGCTTCGAGCTGCCACTTCAAGAGGTCGCCGGTGAAGTCATCCAGCTCGGGCATGCGCCCGAAGTCCTCGACCTCCATGAACGAGATCTCAAGCTCGTTTGCTACCGCCTGGCGTGCTAGCCCGCGCGTCTCCGCCCAGACCACCGCCTGGTTTCCTTCGAAGTTTCTGCCGCTCCAAGCCTTCATCTTATCAACCTGTTGTCCATCTGCGTGATGTACGCGCGGCGCTCTTCGGGAAGTAGCTCGCGAGTTGCCATCGCTTCACCGCGCTCGTTGATGCAATAGCCGTCGTGACCGTAAGCGAGTCGGCACTGATGCAAACTGGCGAAGCTCCTGCCGACCATGTAGCCGCAAACAGTCGGGCACGTGCGTGCCGGCTCTTCTGTCTCTTCCTTGGGCTTCTTCCCGAACAGCAGCCACGCCAAGATCACTGGGATGATGCAGCAGATCGCCGACGCGCCAATCACGATACCGATCGCCCGGCGCCACCGGGAGCCTGACCGAATCAGGTTCCCTGACGTGCGACCGATGCGCTCGATCGTGCGCTCCAGCCAGCGCTCGGATCGGGTCACCAGTTAAGACCCAGGGTGTAGCGATGCATCTTCCTCAGGTGCCGCGCATCAGCGAGCGCGTTGTGCTCGGTTGCCGGATCCTGCCGCGGCAACTCCGAGCGCCGGATGCGTTTCTCCGTGAGCGTTTGCTGCAGGTCCATGCAGAACATCGGCATTCCCGCCGGCAGATCGATCATGCGACCGTACAGCTGGCAGAGCGCAACCCAATCGTAGGAAGCGTAGTCCGCCCAGAATTCCGGCGTACCCTGCGTGGCGGAGCCACCCGCGATGCCCACGAGTTCAAGGATGTCGCTGGCGATCTTTGTTCGCGCCCGAACGCAGACTGGGTTGCCCTTCGGGATGAAGCTGTAAAGTTTCGGCGTGACGTTTTTCTGGAACCAGTCGTCTCCGGCTGAGGCTGTACCGGAACGCGCCGTAGTCACCCACTCGGATGAGATCGCGTAGTATTCGGTGTTGCCGTCGAAGCTGACGAGTCCGATGCTCACCAGCTCGATAGTCTGTCCGTTTTCTACGAATTCCGTGTCGAGGTACCAGGTGTTCATGGGCGAGCAGCGCGGATGGCGTCGCGGTTGTCCAGGGCTTGACTGATGGCCTTGTCCTTGTCGTCACCGACGCCAATCCAGCGTCCGTCAGGTTGCTCACCGCGCAGCGTGGCGCGCACGCGGCCGCCGGGCTCCGCCCGTAGCAGCACGTCGTGGTCGGGTGAAGCGCGGAGCCAATCTTCGATGTTCATTTTTTCCTATCTTTCCGAGCTAGCGAGGCGGGTTGTCCAGTATCCAAGAGTGCGACCCAGCGTGGTCAGGCGGGAAGCTGCAGCGTTCTGATCCAAGCACAGCTTCACAGCGTTCCGTCCCGTACGTTTCCGCCAGGTGCTCGCGCAAGTCATCAGCCTCGCGCTTCAGAACGCACAGCAGCGCCGACAGCACCTGCGAGCGCGCCAGGTCGACGTGCTCGCGGACGTCGGTTCCTCGCGCATACACCATCGAAACGCGGTCCAGCTGCTTCAGTGCCTCGTTTAGTTCGTCTCGCATCAGCTTCCACCTTTCTCTTCTTCATCCGGTGTGTCGATGACGTCCCAGAGACCGCGCGTGATGTCGGGCGCCCAGCTCGCCCAGCAGTACTCGCTGGCGTCGCTCGATGTGGTCTCAGTGCGCTCACCGCAGATCGGACACTGCTTCTTTGGCTTCTCATCGAGCGCGATGAGTTCTTGAAAGGTGCAGGGGTTGGCGCCGGCCGCGTGTGCGCGTCGGGCGTTGGAGTAGATGCACTTGACGCTGATGGCAAACGACGGGCGCTTGCTGAGCACACGCAGGTGCGCTGGGTGCTGTCTCCACCAGGTCGCACGCTTCTTGCTGGACGCTGCGTTCCACGGCAGCAGGAAGGTCGTGCGTGGCGCAAAGTTGAAGCAATGGTCCGCGAACGGCAGCCAGATCTCGAAGCTCGGGTTGGTCAGGCACAGGTCGAAGCCGCCCTTGTCGCGCTTGACCTCGAAGAAGTCGGAATAGATGACCTCGTCGAACGCCAGTAGCTTCTTGTCGTCTTTGATGGCCCATGCATTCCTGGCCTTGAGCGCACGCTTCCTGTCGATCTCGACGCCGACAATAGTCACAGCGCTTCCGTGCACCTCGCGCAGCACCTTGGCGATGGCGCCTTTGCCGCAGGAGGGTTCGAGGATGCGCATGCCGGGCTCGATACCCAGGAACGGCAAGATGGCGCGCGTGACCTGCGGCTGGGTCTGGAAGAAACCGTTCGGGTCCGGCACGTATCCCTCTGCTGCTCTGCCTTTGGCGCTCATGCTGATTCCTTCTCTTTCTTCACGGCTTCCTATCCTTCTCGTGCTCCAGCTCCCAGCGCTGCCACAGCTCATCTTGCTGGTGCGGTCCCATGATCGGGCGCGTCGAGTACTCGATGGTTACGACGCGCTCGTACGTGTACGGACGGGAGCACGCGCCGCACTCGATGGTGCCGTCATCTTCGGTCAACTCCCAACTGTCGCTCTCCTGGTGACCGCAGTAAGGGCAGACGCAGTTGCGGTTGCCCAGGCACTCGTACTCGTCGGGGACCGTCATGGTATTGCCTGATCAAATGATCGGTACCCACCGTACGTATTAAGGATCAACGGGAACATGGCGAGCAGAGCTTTCTGCATCAGAGCGAACCGTTTGGCGTCTGCCCACGGATCCTCGACGAACACGGGTGGCGGCGTGAACACGTCGCCGCTGAACACGATGCCACCGGCCATCGCCGCGCCGGCCGCGAACAGGTTGCGCCTGCTGAACGCCACCTTCGCCGCGCGCTCGTTCTTCAGGATGTCGTAGTCGGGCTCACCTGTAAGCCCAAGCATCTTCGACAGCGTCTTGAGCGCGCTCACTGCTTCACCTTGAGCCATTCAGGTCGAAGTTGCTGCACGACTTCCAAGATGTCGTCGCTGTCGAGCGTGAAGCTCTTCATCTCTTCGCAGCTCCAGACTTTCGCGCGCGTGAGGTACCAGCTCACCACCTCGCGCATCTTGCGCACCAGCTCCTTGGCGTCCTCGTCGGTGAGTCGATCGTCACCGTCTGAATCGCCGTGCTCTTCGGAAAAGTTATCGCGAAGCAGCTCCGCAGAGGACTCGGCCTGGCTGTCGATCCACTTCGGCGCCACCTCCGTGCGCTTGTAGGCGCCGATGGTGATGAACGGCTCGGCTTCCGCTAGCCACTGCTCTACGCTCATGCGCATGGCCTCGGGATCAAACATGAGGTCGAGCACCTGAGCCAGGCACTCGGTGGCGTCCGAGCACGAGTACGACTCCTCGCCATCCTCGCCGAACACGTCGGCGCCTTGAAACTCGACCAGTGCTTTGACTGTGGGTCTTTGGAAATTCATGATTTCTCCAGGGGCAACTGCGTGAAGCACGGGTGGCAGAGTCGGTCCATGCGGTTGTAGCCATTGGTAAGTGGGCCCCAGGCAGGGAGACCTTGGGCGATTGGCTGCTTGCAACAAACACAGCCGCGGTTGTTCTTGCGAAGCTTACGCCGCGTCCAAAGCTGGGCGCCGTACTTGTCGGTCGAGATCCGAGCTAGTCCGTAGCTCATTTTACCCAGGAGTTTCATGGCTTCTGAAGCGCCTCGACTGCTGCCACCAGCGTGCTGATGGCGCTGACTGCGTGAGAAAGCACCTGGCGCGTGGTGCTGTCGGTGCCGTCGTCAGCGTCGCGCAGTGCTCCCAGCTCACGTCGACAGGACTCGATCAGCTCCATCGCGCGGCCGGGTGCCTGGGGTTCTTTGACGAGGCGGCGCGAGTTTAGCAGCCGCGTCGCTTGCTGCAGCTGGTACAGGATGCCCTCGCGTTTCTTTGCGTCGCCCGACAAGTCGGAGGACAGCATGTCAGCGTAGTGCAGCACCTCGTTGATGCTCTCTTGCTCATCAGTGGAATTCTGGTCGGACATGACCGTGGAGGTGAGCCGCCAACCCAAGCGCTCACCGATGCGCGTGAGTGCGTCCCAGCGCGACCTGGGCTCGAACAAGTAGTACTCGGCGCCGTAGCCATCGACGCGCACGTGCGTACCCTTCTCGGTCATCTGGAACACGATAGTGACCGTCTCCCCGAACTTGCTGCCGGGCTTCGACAGCTGGTCGGCGCGCCGGAGCACCCGCTCTATCTGCTGAGGATCGGCTTGCTTGCGCGCCGCCATGACCTCCGGCGTGCCGAGCGATGAGGCCGCCAGCAGCTTGTCGAAGTCCACTTGGCCCGGCATGCGCCCTTCGAGCACGTCGCTCGCCATGAGCAGGAGCGCGCGCTGATCCGGATCGGTGCTATCGGTCGACACCACACGTTGCACCATGCGCGCTAGCTCTCGCAGAAAGCCGTAGCCGCGGCCCGCGTTGGCGAGCGCTTGGGCGATGACGTCTTTGCCGTCGACCTGTTCGAGCGTGACGCGCGGGTTTTGCTGCAGCTCTTCCACGACGCTGTGGGCAGCAATGAGGTGGTGCGGTTCGACGGTGGCGTTCATGGATCACCTTGCAAGTCGGCGCCGCTCTTGAAGGCCAGCTCCGCAATTTCGGGCGGCGGGGCCTTTCCCCAGTGCTCTTCGTACTCTTCGCCGCAGTCGAGCTGCTCGGCGGGCCACATGTCGTTTTTCAAGCTCATGGGACGCAAGTGCTCGTGTATCTTCTGGCAACGCAGGCAGCGCGTGTAGCGGTCGACTTCATCCACCTCGTCTTCGTCGTCGGGGTCGGCCTCATTGATGAGGCACTCGATGTCGTAGTAGCGGTGACCCACCTGGATCGGGTCGTCGCAGGCGTCGCAAGTGTGTTCGGTCGCCGCAACGCGCAGTGTCTCGGTGTAGTCGGCGTACACGTAGTCGATAGATAGGCTCATTCGCTCTTCTCCTCTTCCCTCACCGTGGAAGTCGTCGGGCTCGGCATCGGGATCTGACCGCGCGTCTTGTTGACGCTCACGATGATGTAGCCCTGCTTGTGCGCGTCGCGGATAGCGTCGTCGAGCGACAGGTCGCTGAGCATGCAGCGGCTGTCGTGGTTTGCCTTGTCGACCCACGTCCAGCTGTAGCCACTCCAGAACACGATGGCTTCCTTCTTCATCCCGTGGCCTTCAGTTGGTTGGCGTTAGCGATCTTGGCGTAAAGACCATTGCGGCACTTGACCCAGCTCATTTCTTCCAGCCCTCGAAGTAGTCGTGCAGCGCTTTGCAGATGTCAGCGTCCGTCGGCTTGTCGCACGAGTAGCCCTGGCCGGTGACACCGGAGAAGTCGAGCATCACGTATGGCTTCTCGCCGAGCTTGCGCCACACGGAAAAATACAGATGCCAGTTGGCGCTCCTGTCGATCCACTCCAGCGTGAGCACGACGCTGCCATCATCGGTCTGCATGCGATCGAGTGTGGGATCGGTCGTGCTGATTGCCGTGCGCGTGGCTAGCAGGTGCACGTGCTTGACCAGGCCGATAAAGAGCCGATCCGCGAGCGTCTTGCGGTCGGAGTCTTCGAACAGACGCTGGGCTTTCTTCAGTGTGCCCGAGAGCCAAGGGTTAAGGTGCTTAATCATCGCTTCCCATGCCGTGCGGCGGAATCAAAAACCAGGCTTCCATGCCGAGCCCGAACAAGAGTGCAGTCACCACGCTGGTGTGCAGCTGACAGCCGAGACCGTGCGCGAGCACGAACCACGTGGCCGCCATCACTACGGCAAACCCGAACGGCAACCATTCAAGACGAGCCACGAGACCTCCTCGCGTGCTCGTAAGCGCTCTTTGCGTGGGACGACTTTTCCATGCTCACCGCCGCTACAAGTTCCAAGGGTGTGTTTTGTTGATGCTCCATAGCGATGATGCAGATCGTGTGAAACCGCGCCTTCAGCGAGCCGCGGAAAGCTTCCGGTGAGTGACCGTCACCCAATGACTCTTCGCACCACTCACAATTCATCGCCTCAGGTTTGCTCCACGGGCTGAGCAGGAGCTGGCGCCAGTGGTACGAATGTCTCCGCCCATCGGCGCAAAGCATCGGCTTTTATCTGGGCCGTGGTGTTTCGGTGATCCAGGGCCAACTTATCGTGGCCGGCCGCAGCTTGCTCGATCAACCCGTGAATGTCCGTAGCGGTGTACGCTTTCCCTAACTGCAGCTCCAAGCCGATGGTGCGTGACTCTAGTTCCTCCAGCGACGCGCGAGCGGCCAGCTCCTGATGCTTGGCCATTCGGGCTGAGCCTTCTGCCGCCTTGACCCTACGCAGAAGCTCCAAAAACACCGCCACGCCGCGGTTGTCCTTCCATTGGAACCACCGGACGATCGGGGCTGTCGAGCCTCCCGCAGTGCGTATCGCCGCAAGCGCGTCGAGCGCGAGCTGCTCGACTGCTACAATCTCGGCATCGGTTACGTCGCCGGTTGCTTCTGCTGGGTCGAGCACGTCCCAGGGCGAAACGCGCGCCTCCACCGGTCTCGCCTGGGCGCCTCGGGCTTCGGCCTGCTCTAGCAGCTGGCGCAGAATATCGACGTGCGCCTCAAACTCCAGGTGCCCAGGCGAGTAGCCGCTGAGGTCGCCTAGGAAGCGTGCAGCGATCTGCTTAGCACTGTTCATGGTGCCTCCGGAAACACTTCGACGAGCGCCACGCCCGCGCGACTGAGGTTTTCGAACACGTGCGGGAAGTGCAGCTTGCCGGCGGCCAGCACTTCCTCGCTCGTGTGCTCCCCTTCCAGCAGGATCGTGCTGTTGCAGGCGCCGCGCATGTCGCCCTGGTTACGGTCCCACCACTGAATCAGCGACCACTTGCCATGGCGATGGAAAAGAAATTGTCCCTGTGGGTATTCGTATGAATCTCGAATTTCCCAATGCAGAGTGCGATCGGTTTCGGCTGTCGGCGCCTGCGCTAGCCAGCAGATCTTGCCGGAACGTCCGCGCCTCGGCGCGAACATTGAGTCAAGTTCGTCGGAGAGATCTCTCCCATCGACGCCGGGCGCGCGTTCGGATCTGCCGCCAGGTCCGACCAAGAAATGGCCTGAACGATTCCAGCAACCAAAGAAGAGGCAACGGCTCATGATTGTGGCTCCCATCCTTCGAAGAACGAACGCACCGAGGTCTTCAGCTCCTCGAACGCCGGGCGCTCAAGAAGTTGTCGACGCTCACCGTCGACCAGGCGTAGCGCCCAAGACCCTGCCGAGTTGACGAGCACCATCAGCTCGCGCCCGCGCGCTGCCCACTCCCAACCGACTCCAAAGTCCGTACGAACGGTGACCATCGGTTCCGGCGCGAGCGGCACGAAGCGGTCGCAGATCTCCGACAGGTCAACCGCGCGGCTCATCAGCACGTTACGGTGCAGCTCAGGCTGCTCGCTCCTGCTGTTGATGCACTTGAGCACCGGTCCTAGCCAGTTCATTCGCACAGATCCTTGCTGGCTTGCATCGCGTTGTTGCCGCCCTCGACGAGACCGAGCGACCGCAAGCGCCCCGCGGCGTTCTTGGTTGTGGATTTGCCGGGCTCGTAGCCGGCGGCAACCGTGACCTGGTCAAGCGTGAGGGACTTGGGGTAGCGCTTGACGAGCACCTGCAGCATTGCCGAGTCAGCGGCAGGCAATTCCCCGAACCAGTACTCCGCGATCTTGGCAGGAGTTTTGGGCAGCGGTTCGAAGGGCGCGCAGTTCTTTTTCCCGAGCGCGGTAATCGAGGCTTGAGCGTTTTCGCCTTGGAGGTAACCGAGAGAGCGCAAGCGCCCGGCGGCATTCTTGGTCGTGGATGCACCTGGTGGGTAGCCGGCGATCATCGCAGCACGGTGCAGGCTCATGGCGCCGTGCTGCGCGAATACCTGCAGCAAGAGCGCGTCGCAGCGCGGAAGGTTCGCGCCCTTTTCGGTTTTCGGATCTTCACGCAGTGGCGGCACTGCCTTTAGCTCGATGTGCAGGGCTGCTTTCTTACCCAGACGACTCGGTGACTTTTCCGGCTTCGCCTGGCGCATACGGCTGTAGTCGCCACCGATGCCGTTCAGGCGCTCGAAAAAGCCTTCGAGCGACTTGACCAGATCGCTGCTGCCGGCAAGCTCCTTGGATTGGTGCAGCAGGTCACTGAGCACACGAAGCTGTTCTTCGATTGGCGAGAGACAGCTCAAGGCTCTGTCGAGCAGGCGCACGTAGTTGGTATTATGGCTCCCTGCCCGATCGAGTAGCGCGCGGGCGTTCTTCTTCTCGTCAGCCGGCATTCCGAATGCCGGAGCGCCGCCTTGTGCGAGCTGCTCCTCCAGCGCCTTCACGCGCGCCTTGAGTGCTTTGGGATCGTTTTCCTTGGCCTCGACGACCAGCGTCGCAAACGACTGCTCCAGCTCCGTCAGCACGATGGGCGAGAGCGTGAACGTGCTCGCGATACCGCCGTCCATAGTCGGCGTCTTCGACGTGTCGAGCGATTCGATGGGCAGGATCTCAAAAACCTTGGAGACCTTGAGCCACTGCGGGCTCCAAATGAACGGTTTACCGACGGCGAGCGACGGCAGGAGCTTGGCGAGGTTTTGCTCGCTCTCGATGCCGCGATCGGAGAGCCAGTATTCGAGCGCCTTGCGCTCTTGCGGGCCCGTCATCTGGAACGCGAGCACGCACTCGCTCTGGTTGAGCGCTTTCTTGTTCACCTCTTGGGGACGCTGCGAGATGAGCGACAGCCCGATGCCGAAGTTCCGCCCGAGCTTGGCGATGCGCTGGTACTCGTGAAGCATCATCTGCTCACCGGGCTGCGGGTTCTGGGGGACGATCTCTTGCGCCTCTTCGAGCACGAGGTGCATCGCGCTCGGCGCCATCTTCTTCCTCTGGAAGAGCTGGCGCCCGAAGGCTTCCACGAAGCGTGTACGCTGCGCGTCGAGGAATTGGCTCACGTCGAGCACGGCGGACAAGCTCTTGTCGCACACGAGGTCTGCTACGAGCGAGCCCGCGGTGTCGGGCAGCTCGATGTCGCCGTGGATGCCGCCCAGCACGGGGATCTCGAAGCTGCGCCTACCGAGGCGCAGCCCGCTCCAGACGCCGACGCAGTCGATGATGACCGTCTGGGCCCGGAGCGCGAGCAAACTTTCAACGAAGCGCTTGGCGGCGTAGCTCTTACCTGATCCTGTTCGTCCGAGGAACGCAAACTTCTGCGTCACGGCGTCCGGCGGCAGCGATAGGCCTTTGGCGAATGTCAGCATTTCTACCCGTCTATGGTCCGTATATACGGTTCTGGTGAACGGCGCAAGGCGCTCTTGACTAGTTCCAATAATCCCCGAACTCGTCCCGGTGAGATCCCGGGTGGTCCGTTCCGTGAATACAGCGACGCCCAGCACGTCTCGCTGAGCACTGCTCCTCTGCCTCATCTGAAAACATCGCAAGCGCAGTCAAGATGACTACGCACAGCAGTACGGTGATCAGCGTTATGCTGAGCACGTACACGGTGGCAACAACATCAGGATCACTCATGTTGCTTCTGCCACTTGTAGAACTTTTTGTAGAACGGCCCGAACTCCTTCGACGCGCACAGCGCCTGCGGGAGGATCCAGAGCACCTCGTTGCCTGGCTCCATGGTCCTGGGGATCATGTTCGTGTCGACGCGCACTTGAAAGACGTGGACCTCGACATCTGCATCCAATGAGCCGCGTCCCGTGTAGATATGTTCGAGCGCGAGCGCGACGAGCCCGGTCTCTTCTCGCAGCTCGCGCGCTGCTGCCTGTTCGACACTCTCACCGGGCTCGACCTTGCCACCGGGCAAGGTCCACGCCCTGTACTTGGCGTTTTTCACGCCGAGCACCATACCCATCGAGGCGTGGTAGGTCGGGTGCTGGACGTAGCAGGCGGCTGCGTATTTCATTGGGTTCTTACCTGTCGTAGCTGTCGTGCCAGTCGTCGATCGGGTCCTGGTTCAGAGGCAAACCGTCGTCGAAAATATCGCCCAGTTGATCGAGGTCGGGTCGGTTGATTCCTTCGAAGAACGACATCGTGGTGGGGTTGAAGTTCACGTGCACGGTGCCTGGCCCACCGTTGTCGCGGAGCTTTCGCACAATCAACTCCGCCTTGTTGTCTTTCTCGGCGTCGTCTTTCTTGTATACGTCGTCGCGGTAGATGAACGTGACGACGTCAGCGTCTTGCTCGATGGCTCCGCTCTCGCGCAGATCGGCAAGGATGGGGCGCTTATCAGGTCGCTTCTCGCAGTCGCGGTTGACCTGAGCGAGCGTCATGACGGCGATCCCTTCGCTCTTGGCGATGGCTTTGCACGACCGGCTCACCGCCGCGATCTCGGCTTCGCGGTTATGCGACTCGCGCTCGCTGCCCATGAGCTGCAGGTAGTCGATACCGAGCGCCTTGACGTTGAGCTTCTTGCCGTGCTTCTCCCAAAGCTTTCGTTGTCCTTCGCGAAATGCGGCGCGCAGGCTCGCTGGAGTATGATCACTCGAATCTTCGATAGCGATCGGAAGGGTCGCCAGGGTTTCAGCGGCTTGCTTCAGTCGGTGGATCTCTTCAGCGTCCAACTTGCCGCGCTGGATCTTCACGCTGTCGACGCGCGAGAGCTGTGACAGGAAGCGGAACATGATCTGGATACGCGGCATCTCCAGCGACACGAACACGCAGCCGTCACCGATCTCGCCTTTCCGTTTGCCTTTGGCGACGGACAAGATGAGCCCCGTGACGAGGGCAGTCTTGCCCATGCCGGGCCTGGCCGCGAACACGTAGTTCTTGCAGGCTTCGAGTCCGCCGAAGCGCGCGTCGAGTGTGGGTAGCCCCGTCGTGACGCCGGTGAGAATCACACCTTTGCGCTCGAAGCGCTGCATCACGACGGTCATCGCCTCCTTGGTGGCTTCGCCCGCGAGCATCAGGTGCTTGTCGCTGCTCTTTGACTGGACGACGTTTTGGATCTTCCGGTCGACCTCCTGCTTCCACTGCTCAACGTCGCCGATGTCGCCGTAGCCTTCGGTGGCAATCTGCTGCGCGGTGAAAATGATCTGGCGCACCTCCCACTTGGTAACGATCTCTTTTGCGTGCGCTTCGACGTGCGCAACAGCTGGCGTCGCGTCCGATAGCTGCGCCAGGTACGGCGAGCCACCTACTGCCTGCAGCTTCTCGCGATCACGGAGGTAGCCAGCGACGCTCACGACGTCGATGGGTGAACCTTGCTCTCGAAGATCTACTGCAGCTTGGTAAATGCGCCGGTTGGCGTCGGCATAGAAGTGCTTGCTCTCCAGGAACGGCACTTCGTCGAGCGCGGCGCCATTAAGCAACACCGCGCTCAGCACGGCGGCCTCTGCGTCGAGTGAGCTTGGAGGTACTCGACCTGCGCCATCGTTCACGGGTCCTCACCCAACAAGAACTTGCGTCGAGTCTCAGCGGCTTCAGCGGTGAGCTTGGTTTTGTTCGAGCGGTTACGCGCAGTGCCGGCACTGCCATCGGCTTTGGCGAGCCGGCAGTACTTGTCGACCGCGTTGCCGTCTTTGAAAATGGTCTGCAAGCTTTGCAGCGTCGGCTTGCTCCTGATCAGATCGTCTTCCCCTGCTCCGCGGATGGCCTGTCGCATCCGCGCCTGCGGCACGCCGGCCGCCCACCGGTCGAGCAGCACCTTGACGCGCGAATCGACGTGGCCGTGCACGTCGGCGCCGCCGAGCGTGTCGGGCGTGTTGCCGAAGGTCGTGGCGACCAGCGCGTTCAGCTCGATGGTCTCGGTCCACAGCTCTGGATTCGGGTATTGCAGCGAAGCTGCAAACGGGTCCTTGGCCCAGAGCTGCGACCGGGTCTGCAGGTCGGCCACGATGGGCGCCGAGTCAGTGGGTGCTGCTGCCCCCGCCTCCGACTCTGAGAGATCAGAAGAACCGAACCGAACCGATCCAGGGGTATATGGGAGCGCTACTTGGGGTATAGTATGGGGTATCGATGAGGTATCCGATACCCTACTGTTTGGGTGCCTGAGACCGTCCCGAGCGAAGCCGTATGGCTCGTAGTACCTAGCCAGCCATTGAAGTGCGAACGGATGGTTCCCGTGAATCTTCAGTATGGCTAGAATGGTTTTTCGCTTGGTGTCCCCCGGCTTGAGCACTTGCCCCACCTGGTACGTGGCGCACTCCGGCACGTACACGAGTTCGTCGACCGGGTCGTAGAACGCGATCTGGACGTCCGCCACCGCCTTCAGCGCCGCTTCCAGCTCGCTTTCGGGAATGCCGGTGTCGTTGAGGATCGTGATGCGCGGGACGTAGTACAGGCCGATCATGTTCGCGGTCGGTCCCGTCATGAAGTAGATCGCGAGCACCTGCGCGTAGGGCTTTCCACGCAGCTTTTTCCCGCTACCCCGCGTCCAGAACGTCGGGACGATCTGCGCGTAAGATCTCATGCGCTCAGCTCCGCTAGCAGCGCGTCGGTGCCTTCCCGCAGCCAGCGGTCGCGCTGCCGCAAATTCTCGATGCGCTCGATGCCCTGTCGCACCGATCCGTGCGATTTGACCCCGAGCATGTTGGCCATTTCGGTGATCGTCACCGCGATTTTGAGCCTGCGTGCCAGCCAGCAGCACGCGCTCCTTGCCTCGACGGGCCCCCGGCGCTTGCTTTCGGTCACCATTTCCTGGCGCGTCATGCCGTAAAGCTTAAGAACCCCTTCGATAATCGGGCGCATCCTGGCCTGCGCCCCGCTGTCCATCGTTAAATCTGCCATTCGCGGATCGTCACAAAAACCAAACTGCTGAGCGTTTGGCAACCACAAAGCGATCTCACGGTGACAATTTTACGCGCGCAATTTTGCACCACTACCGGCTGGGCCTGTGCACAATCGTTCCCCAACCTATTGGCTAAGATCTAGGTCGCGCGACGAGGTCGAGCGCGGCGCGCACGACGCCGATCAAACGAAACCGGTCGCGCGACGAGGTGAGCACGTCCATGGCACCGTCTTCGTGCACACCGATGACGATGACGTCGGCAAACCTGTGCAACGTGTTTCGCTTCGTGGCTTCACCGAGCACGCCGGCAACCGAGCTATTCCACGGTGGTTCCTCGATGCGCACGCGCGCAGGGGCGGCGGCGCGTGGCGCAGGAGGATCAGGTGCCCGCGGTGGCTTCTTGCTCATGGGCCGTTCTCGTCGGCAGCGAGCGCCACCACGCAATGGCTGCATCGGGGACGCCCGTGTACGTGTAGAACGACAGGTTGTCCGGTGACGGTACCGCCGGCACGAACCAACCGATCTGGTCGGTCATGCCGAACTTTCCAGGATACCGACCTGTCTCATCAAGGCCAGCAATGTCCCTCTTGCATTGCTTGGCTGCGCAGTCGCAGCAGCGAAGATTCGGAGCTGAAGTCGCTGACTCGCGCCAGAGCTTGCAGCCTGAAGTCTTGCAGGTGCCGCACACGTATCCGTGCGGCACCTGCCCTTGTTCGTAGCCGAATTTATCCATGAGGCTAACCGCGGAGCACCGGCAGTGTCTTCCTGGCCGTTGCATCTCGGATGAGCTGCCGGATCACGAAGACGCGCGTCGCTCTGCTCACAGGTCCCACCAGCTTTTGGTAGCGCTCGATGAGCGCTTCGAGCTGCACCTTGTCTTCTTCCTCTAGCTCCAAGACCAGGCAGTAGCGTCCGCCACGATCTTCACGAGGCTTGACCTGTTGTCTTTGTTTCGGCATGCGGGTTTACTTTCATTCAGTGTCAGTGTTGGCGGCTGGGTCACCAGTGGCCGCCGTCGATGCACCAGTGGCCTGCGTCTCCCCCGCAGGTGGCGGCGTAGCGTTGTCGTCATCAGCAGCGCGACGGTTAGCGCGCTGGCGCTTCGGTGGTTCTTCTTTGGGAGGTGTTACTGCAGATGGCGGGTCAGGTTTCTTGGCCGCATCAGTAGCAGCTGGCGCCGCGGCGCGCGCTTGCCGAGGTGGTTTTTGCTCGTTCCGTTTCTCGCGCGCCTTCTTCTTCTGCTCCACGAACGCTGCCTTTGAGCCGCTCTTGGTGGAAGCGGCTTGTTCGCGCTTGGCCTCGATGACATCGGTCCACGTCATCTCGCCGTCGCGAATGAGCGCGTAGATGCCCCGAAGGTCCTCGATCTCCTTGGTCACGAGCGATGCCGGTGAGTGCCCGAGGTACTCCTTTAGATCTGGAACATCGACGCCGATCGACAGGAACGCGCTCACGATGCTCTTGGTAGCAGCTTGCGGGTCCTTGGAGTCGCTGCTGAGCGCTATCTCTTTGCAACGCGCCAGGCACTGCGCGCGTATCTCGGCTGGCACCAGGCTTAGGATGAGCTGGCGCTTCACCTTCGCCATCTGCGCGCGGAGCTTCGTCGTGATCTGGTCCTCGGTAGCCGGAACGAGGTACACGGTGTCGCCGTAAGTATTCTTGCGCTGCGATAGCACCGTGGTGTCCTCATCCTTGTAGCGGCGCTCCACCGTCTTTTCGACCTTGAAGGTCTCGCTCGTCGGCGTGTTGCTCTCCATGTCGGTCACGGTCATCCGGTAGTGGACCGACAGAGAGTCTTCCATCTCGGGTGACGTGTCGATCGAGATATTGCGCATGAGCTGCTGCGCCAGCTCAGCGAACCGAACCGAAAGACCCTCGATCTTCTTGTCCCCCGCCGGCTTGCTGTAGAAGGCGGTCTTCGCGAAGTCGGGGTTCTCGCAAGCGGCGAGCAGCTTGGCGTTCACCGAGGTCCAGTTGCGCGGCAGCATGAGCGCCATGTGGTAACGACTGAGCATCTCCGCCTGCACCTGGCGCAGGCGTACGTCGGTCGTGATGGAGAGACCGTCGGGGACAGAGCTGGTGACCGCGAGGTCTTGCGAGATTTTTTCGATGGCGTTCATTGGGCTAGCGTTTCTCCTTTGTCATGAGTCCGTATGTGATTCCCGGGCTGCTCAGCACGAGCATGATGGTGGCGTCCTGCACGGCACGCATCACTTGCACTTCCTCCACACCGACGAAGCTTGCGAGCATTTGCTCGAAGAGCCGCGACGAGATGTAGCAGTCGATCTCGGACCCGGGCGTGACAACCGAAAATTCATCCTTGGCGTCACCGTCCGCGAGGTTGAGCGAGAGCGAAGCGCTCTCCCCGAATACGGCACGCAGCTGCACACCGTAGTCACTGTCCCGCTCCTTGTCGCCGGCAAACACCGTGCACGACAGCACGCTCTTGGCGCCGGTCACGAGCTTCGGCAGCGACACGACGGGTCCCATGGTGTTCAAGGGGCTCTTCATCATGTTGATGCACATCTGGAAGTTGTTGTTGGGCAGGAACTTGTAGTCGAAGAGCTGCGCGCTCACGAGCGTGTCGCAGTTCTCCATGTAGATGCGATGCTGATCGACGAACAGGTTCACGTTCTCGTCGTCCGGTGCCATGAAAGCAAGCAGGGCGCTCAGCGACGCTGGCATCACGATGGGGCCGCCGTCGATCTGAATCGACGTCTCTACCTCGGCGACCAGGTACATGTTGCACCCGAAGATGTTGAGGCCGCGCTCGGTAGGGATGAGCAGGCTTGCGACCGGATCGACGCGCCCGTACCAGGTGCTCGCCGCCTTGGCGACACGTAGCCCACGCAGTAGCTCCGGCGCGTTCACTGTTTTCCAGGCGACGTCTCGGCCGGGATCTTGAACCGGACGCACATCGATCGTGTGGTTCTCGAACGACGCCTTGCGCTTCGAGACCATGGACTGGACCGTGATGCGCGTGCCCTTCAGCGAGAACTTGATCTGACCAGGAGGCATCGACGATGCGACGGTCTGCAAGTGCCGCGGCTTCACGTTGAACGAGCCGCCGCTCTTGATGTCGGCGTCCGCCACGGTGTCCACCGAGCAGAACTCACCGACAGCGGCGAAGCGCACCGACTTCTTCTTGGTGGCGTCGACCAGCATCACCGTGAAAGCCTGGGTCGGGTGCTTGGGATCCGGCACCGCCGTCGAGCACTTGTCGATGCAGGCGATAAGGTCGTCTTTGTTGATCGTGAATTCCACTACTTGCTTCCCTTTCTCTGTCTCCGAGCACGTCGCTCACGCTGCTGGCAATGATCGATGAACTCTTCGGCATCCCTGAACGCAGCGGCGATTCTGTAGTCTACAGACTCGCGCCCGTTTCGGTGCTGCACGAACAATGCTCGCGCCAGCGACTGGATGATGCGCTCTCGCTCGACGTGCTCAGCGCTCATGTTGCCCTCGGTGGGTGGATATTGACGGGGATGCCGGCGGCGAGCGCCGCGGTGATCATGGTGAACGTACCGCTCACCTCACGGCCGCCGCGCTTGGTGAACTTGCCGCTCCAGAACGCCAGACACACATCGGCGCGCGGCTCCTTCTGAGCCATGGCGCGGTTGCGGCGCGGGCCGGCGGAGAAGTCGATTCCGCCGCCCATCCCGTGCCAATCAGCAGGGAAGCGCTCGATGGTGACGCCGCGCTTGATGCCCCAGTCGTTGGCGGCGTAGTCGGTTTTGCCGCCGACTCCGTGGCGGAGCACGAACTCCTCGGGCTTTCGGTACTCGCCGTTGCGCTCGGCGAGCGGCTGCAGGTGGCGGTTGAACAGCACGTCCAGCTCGTCCCAAACGTGCTCCCTGTCAGCCCATTCGCGCTCGCCGGTGACGATAACGATCACGGGAGCACACCGTTCAGTTGGTTGATGTGCTCGCGGCACTTCTTGGCCGAGGTGCTGAGCATCGGCGCTCGCCAGTGCTCGATGTTTACCAGAAGTGTCTCCACCGCCTCTAGCAGCTGCATGAAGTCGAGCGCGACAACGGTGGGCACTGGTACCGCCTCCTGCTGGGTCGGTGGCTCGATGCTGTTGTACTCGCGCAAGCGTTCGAGCGCGGAACTGATCTCGGTGTATGCGTTCTCGCGGTCGAGCCCAAACCTCTCGGCAAGGTCGTCGTAGCGCTGTAGCTCCTCGTCGAGTTCGGCAGCTGACGACAAGCCTTCGCGTTTCTCTTGTTCGCGGGCGAGCTGCGCAATGGCGAAAGCGTGCCTGGTGAATGCCACGCGCTTCAGGAACTGAAGAAACTCTTCGAACCACTCAGCGCTGCTGTTCGAGACAGCTTTCGCAACGTCACCGGGTAGCGGGATTCCGTGACAATGCTGGTGGTCGCGAACTATCAGCTCCATCCTGATTCCGGATTCGCTCTGGAAGACGAGGCTCTGTTTGTTCATCGCACACCTTGGAAGATGTGCACCGACTGATTGTCGACGATCACGGTGCCGATGTACGTGTGCTCGTAGCAGTTCTCGGCGTCCTCACCGGTTCTGACGAGCTTGAACAGCCACGGCACGCGCTTCGCGTTCGTGTCGAGTAGCACCCAGATCATGGGCATATTGAGCAGCGTCTCGACGTGCAGGATCGAGCAGTCACCATCGGCCCAACTTGGAAGCTCGATCGTGACGAAGCCGTCCTTGTCGACGGGCTCCAGCGTGAAGCGATGGATAGTCTTCATTGTTTACCTGTCCGATCCCCGGCGCCTGCAGCGTCAAAGCGCGCGTTGTGAGAGCCCCAGCCGTTTTCCGTTGCGCAGTGCTGCCCCGCTGCAACTCCGCACTGTGGACAGGCGACGGTCAATGCCATGTCTGGCGTGATGTTCGGGCCCGCGATGGCTAAACGAAACCGCGTATTCCACGCCTGGACGGCGTTTTCGCGGTCCCACGGTGCGACACTGAGCGCAAAGCACGGCATACATGATGCCGCCGAGCGGAAGAGTTGCCTTCATGACGCTGAGTTCACCCGCAGCGCCTGCACCGCAGAACGGACAACCAAACACCGGTCCGTCTACCGTCTTCATTGCCTGCCCACCTGCGTCGCCACCAAGCTCATGACCGCAATGAACATCGTGACGGACAAGGTGCCGATGCCTGCTGCCTGCGAGAGGAGGGCTCCGAGCGTGACGAAGTAGGCGGAACGGAAAGTGATCATTTTTGCCTTGGCCTTATCCGTTAATGCCCATGGCTGAGCGGGTCGATGCCGAGCGGCACCTCGGGGATACCGAGCGAGCGGTTCACGGCGTTGGCCGCTTGGTGCTCCACGAAAACGTCGCGGTCGACTGCTGGGTCTGAGCTGAAGCCGTGGCCCTGGTAGCCGCAGCCCAAGCACCGAAAGACGCTGATGCCGTCTAAAAATCCGCGCCGGTGACGCGCGCCGCATGCTGGACACTCGAACTCAATCATGGCTGCTGCTCCTTGCTCCAACCGAGGCTCTCGGCGTACGCGATAACACTAGCGATCGGCGCTGCCGTGCGTGCCGGGATAAGAACGCCGTCCCTCTGGCTTAGCCATGTAAGGGCCGCTGTTAGGATCAGCAATTCCTCGTACGCATCAATCAACGTCGTGGCGTTGTTTCGCAGCCAGCAGATGCACTCACCGTTCTTTTCAGCGAGGTCACTGAAGCCGGGCACGTCGATGGTGGCCACGACCTGACCGTCCGGGTACTCTTTCGGCGACTCCACGAACGTGCATGGCACGTGCGACCCGTCGCACTCGGGGTTCGGGCACTCCACGTACTCCTTGCCGTTGCACACGCCGGTCGTGCCGCCAGCGCAAGTGCCGCACTCGATCTCGTACTGCTTGTAGTGCCACGGGCAGCGGAAGGATTCTTCCAGGAGCTTCTTGCCGTGCAGGAGCTGCTGTCGGGTGAGGCTCATGCTCGTGCCGCCAGACGTGTCTCTGTGCCAAGCAGCGCGCGCACGCGCTCGACGAGCGCTTGTTTGCGCTCCGCTATCCCGCGGATCGCGCGGAAGGGTTTTTGCTGGCAGGTCTTGCAGAGGTCGAACGACTCACCGCGCACGATGAAGCCGGTGAGCCCCAAGCCATTGCCGTTGCCGCCGCAGTCGTCGCAGATCTCGAAGCGCAGAATCATCAGCTCTCTCCTAGTGCTGGGCTGAAGTGCGACACGTGACGGGGTTGGGCCGGGGGGAAGCCTCCCTGTCGCGTGCCGCTTTCAGCCCAGGACTAGTTGGGCTTTCGCGAGACTGCCGAGCGCGGCGGGCCCATTTCGAACATGGACCCTTTGGTAGCTTTGACGAGGTGCTCGTGTTGCGCATTCAATTGGAACAGCGCCTGCCACTGCTTGTCGCGCTGCTCGCTGGAGAACTTGGCTTCGTCCATCATCTGCTTGAACAGATCGCTCTGCCACTTCCACAGTAAGTCATTCATCTTGACAGCCGAGCGCGCGGTGATCAGCGCCAAGCACGCGACGACGAACGCCGCCCACGCGATGAGCAGGTCGATGGTCATGGATCGTGATTTGGTTCGGAGGTGGGCCGCGACAGAACGCTGTCGCCACTCGGTATATTGGCGGACCACCACTTGTCACGCTGCTTGATGTGCGTGTTCCAGTTGTCGAGGCACGACCGAAGGTGGCTCGCCAGGATAAAGTCTGGCGTCATCGAGGCGCTCTCCAGCGAGAACTTGTTGATGAGCGACTCCAGCTGCTGTTCGAACGCGCCTGAGCTATCGGTCAGTTTGACCGGGTACCTGTCGACAAGGGAGCCGGCCATACGCTGGCGCAAGAGTTCAAGCTGGCCTTCGTGCGTGACGTCGCCTTCCCACTCCAGCATGACGACCATGGTGCGCTTGGTCATCGGTCGCACTACGCCCTCTAGCTGCATCTCGTGATGAACGGCTGTGGGCTGCGAGAGGTCAGGGGCACTTACTTGTTGCTCGTCTTCCATGTGGTCCTTTTCGTTTTTGCAGCCTTGGCGCTTACGCGGTTCAAGGTGCGGTAGCTGTAGCCAGCGACGGCGTGCGCTGCAACGTGCACGTGCTTGAACGTCCACATCGAGCCGTCGCGAAACCTGCCCCCCGCGTTCTCGCCGATGAGCGCCGCCATCTTGGCCTTCTCGGCTTCGAGCGTGGCCTTGGCTTCGTCGTACAGCTCCTTGCGATGGTCGCAAACCTCGCTGAGCGCGAGGATCTTGTCGTTGAGCACCCGGGCGTCGGCGGACAGCGAGATGATCTTACCGGTTGCGCGCGTTGGCGAGAGACGACGCAGCACTTCGTACGTGGCCTTGGTGGGCTCGGTCGTCGGCGGTGACTTGCGCTTGAGGCTCTTCCAGAAACGGAGGCCCTCTTCGAGGATGATCTCTTCTAGCGCGGCATCTTGTTCGAGGTCGCACCAGCGGTGGTGCACGTACGGCGCGCCAAGCCATGCAGACAGCGAACCGCGCGCCGCCTTCATCACGATCATCTGCACGTGGAGCTGTACCTGCCAGGTGAGGTGCGGCTCGCTACCGGTAGGCCACATCTCTTCGGCAGCGTGACTGCCGGCGTTCTTGAGTTCGAGCGGTTGCCAGTCGCGCACGAACGGGCGGCCCTCGATCAGCTGGTTGATCATGCGCTCGCACTGTCGGTAGTCGAGCGTGCAGCCAAGCCACGTGTGTTTGGTGCTCTGAACGAGCTGCTGCGAGCGCTCGACGTGTCGACCAGCGGCGCCGGCAAACATCAGCGCGTTCGAGTCCTCAAACGAGTGGCCAGCGGCCTTCGCTTCACGGATGGCTTCCGACTCGGCGCGAGCTACCAGCGCGTCCTTCTTCTGGTACCAAGTTTCGAGCGCGCTACGGGCTCCTGGTATGCCGAGCACGCTCGGAATATCGGTAGCCGTTAGCAGCGACCGCCGTAGCTTTAGCCAGTTTTCCGTGTCGTTGTCGGCTTCCGCCAAGACGACGTAGGGATCGCTCCGGCTGGGTTTGCTTTTCAGTTGCACCACCTGTCTAGGTTTCGTATATACTGGTAACTCGGTGGCAGTCAACCAGGAAACTACCCATGGATACGGGAGACCCGATCCGGATCATCAACGGCACGTGTGTGAAGTGGGTCACCATTGAATCAATCACGCGCGGCCGCGCGAGCGTGTACTGGCCGATAGCTGGAGCGTACGAAATAGACCTCGAAAACGGCGAGCTGATGAGCCAGGTGATACCCATCACCGGCGTTTACTCGGTCAACTGCTCGACGGGGCGCGTGGTGGGAACGCGCTGCGTGGTTTCGTCGGAGCAATTGCCGCGGCTCGAATCGTTCGTACCTGGCGACCTGATCCACCTCGAACACGAGGGCACCAGCGAACGCCTGCGCGTCGAGGCGCAGGTGGTGGACTCGCTGCCGTCAGAGGGCACGTTCAAGATCTACGTGAGCCCCAAACCGGGCACCAAGCAGATGGGGCGTAACTTCCGCACTGGCTGGAGCGTGACCGAGGCCACGCTGCGAGCGCTTCGTAGGCAAGCGGGACTCATGGCACGGCGGCCGTTGACCCGCTGCGTGAATCGCGTATAGGTTGCTCCCGTCTACCAGGTCCGAAGGAGAGCTGATGCACGTATCGAAGGAGTTCGTGGGCAAGTTGGTCTCGGTGCAGGTGGGTCGACCGCTCTACATGATCGACTACGCGGCGCACTTCAAGTTCAAGGACCGCACGTTCCTTGCGGGCGAGCCCGTCATGAATGGCGAGAAGCCACTGGCGATGGACATCATCATCGGCTCCGAAGTCGTCGAGGTGCTCGATGACAACATCACGCTGAAGATGATGACGCCTGGCGGAAACCTGGTGCTAAAAACCATTCCGACCGCGCTCATCCTGAGCATCGACGAAGTCTTGGAGTTCGAGTCCGACAACTTGCCCGACGTCACCAAGCGCGTGCGGCAAGCTTCGCCCGCGCCCGCAGGTGCGCCTGCCTCGAAGATCATCCTCTGATGGCTGAGCAGGAATCGGATCCTGATCGCTTGTTGCGGGTGGGCGCCATCATCGTCGACCTCAAGAAAGCGATCGAAGGCAAGCCCATCGCGGACATCCAGACCGCTTTGGCCAACACCATCGCTCAGCTGTGTTTGAGTTTCCCTGGCGAGAACGCCGATCGGCTCTTCCTGAATACACTCGACACGTGCATGGAGGTCTACCGCGACATGTCGAACCACACGCTGCGTGATCAAGATCAGGGCCTCAGCTGAATGGCGACCCCGAGCATTCAGCAGCTAGTTGCGCACAACGCGACCCGCGAGCAGATCGAGGAGTGGTGCCGGCTGCGCACGCAGCACTACCCGATAGCCGTGGACGCTGCCACAGGAGAAAAAGCCGTCACGTCGCACTACGTCGTGGGGCGCGTGCTCGGGAAATTCCTCATGTACGTGGTGGCGCGCGACAGCGCGCTCACCCCGCACCTGATGCTCGACGGGATCTGGGAGCCGTGGATCACGATGGCCATCGCGCGCCACGTTAGGCCCGGCATGCGCTGCATGGATGTCGGCGCCTGTTACGGCTACTACTCGCTGCTCATGGCCGACATCGTCGGAACCGAGGGCGCGGTCGAGGCCTGGGAGCCCGTCTGGGCCGACGCGGTGCGCACGAACGCCAGCGTGAACGGCCTACCCATCAAGGTGCGCGGCGCGCTTCTTGGCACCAACACCCAGGATCAGTACCGGCGCCTGATCCCGCAAGGGTGCTTGTTCAACGCGGGCGATGTGCCGCTAGAGAAGCACGTCGAAGGTACGAGGTACGCAGGCTGGTCCGATTGGATCAGCGTGTCGAAGCCAGACCAAGAGCCCTGGGACTTCATCAAGATCGACGTCGAGGGCGCCGAGGCCGACGTGTGGCGAGCACTCACGGACGTGCGTGAGATGAGCCCGAGTCTCACCGTGTGCATGGAGTTCACGCCGAAGAAGCACGCGGAACCGCGCGCGTTCCTCGAACAAATCAACATCGACGGCTTCGCGCTCGGAACCGTCGGCCACGACGGTTGGCCGCGACCCGTTACGATCGACGAAGCGCTTGTGCCTGACACCGGAGACTTCCGGATGCTGTGGCTCAAGAGGTGGCCGTGACGCCTGAAGAGCAATGGCGCGAGAGCGCGCTGTCGTACAAGCGCGCCTTGCAAACAGTATTGATCGTCTTGGTGGTCTCGAACGGGATGTGGCTCCTAGACTGGTGGATGAGCAAATGATTACAGCAACGTCGGTTGGTGATGATGTCGGTGCTGCCCAGCGCGCAAGCGTGGACGTCTTGTGCAAGAAAGCACCGCTGGGCTACGAACGACTCCAAGGGGACAAGGGAGTCTTGTCCGCGAGCCAGCTGCCCGACACGACATTTTTCTTCTCGGTGTCGGGCGTTACCCTCACCATCAAAAACGCCACGGAGTGGGAATTCGAGGCGACGTCGATCAATGAATCGTCACCTGCCCGAGCAAGCGGCTACGTGCAGACCAACGACGTCTTCTTGTGGGGCCAACGTGTGCGCTGCAAACGGGCACCTGTGCACTGCGTCAGCTACGCTGTTGGTGTCGAGGGGACGCTTCAGCCGCCGCGTCATGGTGATGCTGCTAATGCAGCGGCAGTGTTCTATTGCGACAACCGTAGCTGGATCGTGGGAGAAGGCTGGGATTTCGAAAAGGTCGTAGCAGGCACCCGCTCTGACTGGGTTATCACGCTGATACGGCTTCGGGAGTTGATCGGAAGTAGACAGCGCATCGTGCGCTCGCCATGGTCCGACTGCATAGGCCAAGAAACGGTCATCGAAGAAGTGCAGAACTGCATGAACTTGGGAACCGGGGTCGTCGTCTCTTTCGAGGTTCGCCATGATGCAGACGTGCGACGTTGTGGGATCGCCGAAACGAACTGGAGGAATTGGGAATTCGAGCCTGTCCCATCGCTCCCACCTACCGACGGCAAGACCTTCGACGTAGTCGACCACCCGAAGCACTACAACGTGCACCCTTCCGGGGTCGAGTGCATCGAGATCATGGAGCGGCTCGGTTCGAACCTGGGCTCGGCGTTCAAGTACATCTGGCGAGCTGACGAGAAACACGACGCTCCGATCACGGATCTGAAGAAGGCGCTCTGGTACCTGCGTCGCGAACTCGACATCAAGTGGGAACCGAGCACCGCCACCCAGGAGCGCGTCAAGCGCGTGGTGTCGCACGAGAGCTTCAACACGGGCTCAGCGATGCTGGCCATTTTCAACGCCGCCAACAGCGAAAACGGCAGCGTCGACAAGCGTGCTGTCATCGAGACAGCGATCGAGTCCATCGAGTCGGAGCTTCGAAGGCTCAGCACGTGAACCTGTACGATCGCATCCAGGAGCGGGTCCTTCGGATGGTAGAGACCAGGCTCGAAGCCTATCGCGTTTCGCATCTCACGACAGCGCCGGACTTCGCTAAGTTCATGTACGAGAAGGGGCCCGGCTGGGATACCTTTCTAAAGGCATCCGGCAGTGGGCTGAAGGCGGAGTTCGAGGCTCAGTTTTGGCGCAAGGCGCTCTGCGAATTGCTGTCGGTGATGGGAGAGTCCCAAGTTGAGCTAGAAAGTCGCATCCAAGATCTCGAAAGTAAACTCCAGGAGAAAAAATGACCGCCAGATTCGTACTCGAACCCATCGTCGTTCCCATGGCCCAGATGCAGCTCATTCCGTCCGGTGTGCGCGAGATGCTCAACTGGGTGAAGTCACGTGCGCCGGCATGCGTTCCGGACGAGCTAGACAAGGTGGAGGACTTCACCACTGAATCTCTCGAAGACTACGAGATGATGGCGCCGCTGTTTCCACACGACATGCATCGCGAACACGGCGGCGCGCGCCTGACGGACAACGAGCTGTTCGTCGAGCTAGCCGGTCGCAAGTGCTACAACAGCTTTGGGGCCAAGGCTGGCCGCAAAAGTAACCGCGAGTACATCGAGCACACGCAGCAAGGTGACGTGCCGCACAAGAGCATCATGTACCACGCGAAGCTCAGCTTCTTTATCGCTGGCGTGAGCCGGCGCGTGAGTCACGAGCTGATCCGCAACTACGTCGGCGCCGACCGCACCGAGGAGGGCGCCCCGTCGCAGGAGAGCACGCGCTACGTCGAGAACGCAGGCTTCTACATCATCCCGCCGCGGTACCTGCAGGAAGGCTTCGAGGGCCAGCGCGTGGACTTCGAGGAGTCGTGCCACGAGGGGCACGCTAGGTACCTCAGGCAGGTGCGCGGAGAGATCCAGGCTTACACCCGGAAGCACGGTCATGCCCCCAAGGGCATGGACTACAAGCGCATGCTGGAAGCTGGATCGTCGGAGCTGCTGCACTCCGTCGAGACGAGCTTCATCTGGACCAGTAACCCAGAGGCTCTCGCTAAGCTCTTCAAGGAGCGCGACAACGAGGCGGCGGACATGGAATTCCAGCGCTTCGCGCGCAAGTGGAAGCGCGTGTGCGTTGGCCACGCCCCGAACCTCTTCCCGCAGCCACATATGCGCGAAGGGCTATGAGCGACCTGGGGGTGAAGTATCGCGGGACAGGCTTCGTGGTGCTCCTCGACCCCGAAACCGACCTCGAACGCGCTCGCCACTTCGCACCCGTGCTCGAACGCATGGTGGAGATCTTGGGCGCCAAGGGCAACGAGCACGTGATCTTCGCCGACGCCATGCAGCGCGCCTCGTGTGAGACCAAGATCTCGGTGCCGCTCTACATGTACGAGCCGCTGATGCGTGTGGCGTTCCAGGTCATCGGTGGTGGCCGCATTCCAGGAGCGCCAGACGCATGAACGAGCACGATAGCTACGTCGAGCAGATGATCAAAAGCTCTGACGAGATGTGCGCGCACCTGCATTTAATCGACGTCGAGGAAGAAGGTGCTCTCGGGCGTTACTACGTGAAGCCGTCGCTCGGGCACGGGTACAGCTGGGTCGAGATCGTCGTGCTCCGCGGCGGCAGCCTGCTGGTGCACGGCGACTGCGACACCGTCGTCTTCTCCAGCTACCACAAGCCCAAGCATCCGCGTCAGGTCGTTGAGTGGATTGCCAAATGCGGCTGGGACTACGCCACGCAGAAAGCCTCCATCGGCAGCAGCATTGCGCGCGTCTGGCATCGGGACGTCGTGGTCGAGAGCGTGTGTCATTGGCGCCGAAGCAGGCTCGTCACTTCAGAGCATGCCCGTGACCTCGTGGAAACCTCGGGTGACAGCAGCTTGTTCTTCGCGAAGCTGCACTCGTTCGGGTACTACGAACTGACGTACGAGCACTTCGGCATGGTGACGGCCCCCCGCGTGTTTGCGGCGCAGGCCGTGCTACGTAAGCTCAGAAATCTCTTGGGAGACAGTCCATGACGCGAGTCAGGTTCGTTGGTGACAGTGAAGGCGCGCTTTTGGCAACGGAAGTTCCGTCGAATGTCACGTTGCCTGCCGTAGGCGACGACGTGTTGTTGAACGGCAACGCCTACAAGGTCACAAACCGCGTCTGGACCTTCGAGGGTCAGTCGCGATCCATCACCACCACTGTTGCTATTCACCTGACTGCAAAATGAGCGACGAGAACTGGCCCAAGGGCGTCTCCGGCGAGAAGCTGTGGGACCAGGGCATCAGCTCCAATACGCTCCGCAAGGTGGCGGCGACGATCCAGCTCCTGCCAGACCACGACAGCTACACGATATTCGCGATCGAGCTAGAGCGGGCAGCCGAGCGCATCGAGCGCGTGCAAGCCAAGAAGCGCGCCTTCATTGACGCACTCGACGAGGAGGAGGACCCTTGACTACCCCGAACCAAGTGTTCGTGGACGCGCTGCGTGCCGCGCTTGGGCTTCAGCCGCTCTACAGCGGGCAGTATGCCGAGACCTGCGGCACTTACCTCTCGCGCGAGCAGCTCCAAAAGCTCGCCTCGCCCGACTGTACTCGCTGCGGCGGGTCCGGCTACTACGACGAGTGGCTCTTGGATGCGCGGTGTCCGTGTACCGGATTGCCGCAGCGCTGCACGCGCGCGAAGCGCCAGCGCGACAAGAGCGCCAACCCGAGTTTCGGTTCAGTGCGGAGCCTTGGATGAGGCAGCAGATCGTACAAGGGTTCGAGGTGATGTCCGATGGGAAAACTGTGTGGGTAAACGCGCCCACCGGAGAATCAGTCGCGCGCTTTTCGTGGAACGGCATCGACGTGCACCGACGTTTTGAGGACCAGCGCACCAAGGGTGCGTGTCTCGATTGTCAGCCGGGACCCCTCGGGCAGGAAGGCTGGAGTAACTTCAAGGCGCTGATGCTTCAGCACTACCAGATTGTGGTTTCCGATCGTCATCGTCCACGGGTTCTCAAGTGAAGTACCCGGAACTCACTGACGCCGAGGGCGACGCGCTCTTGCAAGAGTTCATGGTCGGTGAGCCGTACGGCACCTGCCGCTGCGTCCTCGACGAGGGCTGCCCGCTCTGCGACAACGACAAGCTTGACGAGTGGCTTCGCAAGCGACGGATGGCGGCGCTAGGTCTGCGAGTGATCAACGGAGGAGTATCGAATGGAAGACAGGACCGGTAAGCCTGTGAGAAAAGAAGAAGTCGATGAAGCGCTCGCCGTAGTGCGGAAGTTCATCGTAAGCGGCTTGACTACGTTCCCGCCGGAGTTCGCGGTGCAGCTGCCCAACATCATGCGTTGCTTGCAGGAGCTGAGGAGCATCAAACCCAATGACTAAAGCGATCCGCGTCGTCCACACCTATGACGAGCAGCTCCAGCTCTGGGAAGAAGGCGAGAGCGTGCACGTCGATGCAAGCGGGCACGGCATCGAATGCTGCCCCGACTTCTCGTGCTGCCACCCAGACCTTCTGGCTCCTATCGAGGTAAGGCGAGAGTTTCGCCACGCTCGACCACGTGAACGCGAACGGCTGCTGATGTCGTTCCTCGGCGGAGCAATCGCGAACCACACCAGCCAGAAGGTCCACGTCACGAACGGCGATCCAGAGGACCCGTCATGACACGCTGCCAGCGTCCACTGCAACCATGCGAGCGCGTCACGGCTCCGTGGGACTTCAGCACCGAACCTGACCCGGAAACAGCAGTCCAAAACCGTCCTACCGAAGCCGGCAGGGCTCTTGGTCGCGAGATTGCTCGATTGGTCGATGCCGAGGAGAAAAAACAGCTGCAGCTATTCCCCGACCAGCATCCGCGCTGCGTCGACTGCGCCGCGCGCGCCGGAACAATCCCGAACGGCTGCGAGGAAACGCTGATGGATTTTCTCAAGTGCGCAATCGAAGGCGTCGACTTCATGTGCCACAAGGGACTGCGGGAGGGTGAGAAGCCGCACCGCCCGTGCATGGGCTGGCTAATTCTTCAGCGATCGAGTGACGAAAACAGCGCAATTTCGATCGCCCAGGCTAAGGCACAAAGGTTGAGGAGCACCCAATGAACGAGCCCCAAGATCCCATTATCGCAGCCGCTAAGCGCTGCCCCAACTGCGAAGAGTTGACGTGCCCGGGGTTGCACTCGCAGGGCTGCTGGCAGGCGCGCGCTTTCAAGGCTGAGAAGAAGCTCGAAGAGACCGAGTCTCGCGTTACCGATGTCACGGTGGAAGCGGTGGTGGAGCGCATCAACCTGGTGCTCGATGGCGGTTGGCCCGGCGGCGGGTTCGCCAACCAGAACTTAAACGAGCTGGCTAAGCGGATCCGCATGATGATCCAGCCGCTGCGCGATGCAGTCACTCAGCTGATAGTGTCGGGCTCATTCGAGGCAGGTACCGCCGGATGGCGGGCAGCAATCAAGCAAGCCGAAGACGCCATTCGTTCCACCGTTCCCTCGGTTACCGAGCCACCGTTGACACCGATCCCGATGCTGATCTGGTGCCCGATGTGCAAAACTAGGCACATCGACAAGGGACGCTTCGCTACGCATCCGCACCATACGCATTCGTGCCAAAACAAAGAATGTGGGCTGACGTGGCGTCCAGCAATTCCACCGACGGTGGGAGTAGCAACCCTGCCTGGTTTTCTGGACGAGGAGTAGTTGACGTACACAAAGGAAGAGATCGACGCGGCCTACACAGCTTGCGTCATGGCGATCCCGAACGAGCGCTTCATGCGCGAGGCCGGTGAAGCGATGTTCGCGTGCATGACGATGCGCGAAGCCACCGCGACACTGACAATCTGGACGGCGCACCCGGAGCGCGCGCAGCAACTCAAGGCGCAGCTGCGACCCGAGCGCGAAGAGCCACTCATCGAGCACCTGCGCCGCGTGACGTTGCTGCTCAAGAACGTGGGTGTGGCGTGAGGTCCGCCCCGCAGATCATCACCGACGACGCCGAGTTCCGGGCCGACGGCGTGCATCGGTACTGGCTCTCGCGCGCCGTCGCCGCTGAAGGCCCCGTGGGTCTCTTCCTGGGCCTCAACCCCTCCAAGGCCGGCGCCGTCGATAACGACCCTACCGTGCGCAAGTGGAAGGGCTTCACGAAGCGCTGGGGCTGGTCGGGCTTCCTAGTCGGAAACCTGTTCTCATTCATCGAGACCAAGAGCGCGCTGCTTCGCGATCTCGCTCCCTACCACGCGAACGATGACAACAGCAACACAGCGCTCATCTCGCTCATTTTGCGCACACCCAACATCGTGCTTTGCTGGGGCAACAACGTCCCCAAGCACCTGCGTTCTCGGGTGAGCGCCGTGCTCGATCTGCTGTCGGAGCACCAGCTGCCGGGAACTACCGTGAGCACCTTCGGTCTCAGCAAGAGCGGTAACCCGATGCACCCGCTCATACTGGGCTACGACACGCCGCTCCAGCGCTACGTGCTAGCGAAACGCTTGTCGCGGCGGGAGCGCGAGTAGTGGGCTACCAAGACGGACCCTACGCGGGTGATCGCTACCAGCGCGGGCGCGAGATCCGCACCGTGTACGACCGCACGCTCGGGGGCAACGTGCTCTACTACACGGGTACGCGGCGCAAGCGACGGAAATGGTGCCTCGAATCCGTCTGGCTGGAGTGGCAGAAGAAAGCAACCTTGCTTCCCCAGGAGAGCGAATGATCACGCGCGTCGTGGAAGGCAAACTGCAGATGCGCTGCCTCGTGCTCAAGCAGCCGTACCTGCACCTGATCTTCGATCTGCCGGTCGAGTATCGAAAGAACATCGAGAACCGCATCCGCCCCGTGACGAGCGAGATGGGGCCCATGCTGATGTCGGCGTCGGCTACGCTTCATCGTGACTACTTCGACGAAGCCTGCGAAGGAGCGCTCAAGCGTGGTGTACCGGAGCATCTCTTGCCGAAGTTCGAGCAGGTCGAGAAGAGCGTGCTCTACGGCTGCATCGACTTTCAGCGCAAGCTACCGACAACTAGCCTCGAAGATATGATGTGGAAGTGGAAGTTTCCTGGTCACACGGGCTACGTGCTCGGAACTGCATCAGCGGTCCGACTACCTTCGCGCCCGATCAAGGGATCGCAGGGCGTGTTTTACGTGACCTTGACCGACGAGGAGCAGGCGCTCTTGAGCGCAGCGGGGATGATTCGCTGAAGAGCACGCGCCTCAGCTTTTCCCTGGCTTTTTCTAGCAACTGCGAATAGCGGGGTGGGGATATTCCCATCGCCAAGGCGGACTCATGTTGCGGCACGCCGTTCAGGTAAGCATCGAGCACCTGGCGCAAGCGTGGACGCAGGTGTTCGTACGCGGCGCGCAGTTTGTTGAGCTGCGCGCTCGCGTCCAGCTCCTCCTCAATGTCAATCAAGGGAGACGCGGGATCGTAGTCGTCAACCGAAACAAAATGGATCTGCTGGTCAGAAGCCCTCAGCAAGTGCCGCATGCGACGCGACACATAGTCCTGCGTTCGTAGCTCATCTTGGATGGCTCCCCGAATACGGATGCGAGCGTAGGCCTCGAACTCATTGACGCGGAACTCGCGGTTGAGGCTCACCAGGACGCTGCGCCAAAGCCCCATCAGCGCGGCGGCCTGCAAGTCATCAATGGTGATCCAATGCGGGATGCTCCTTGCGAAGCCGCCAGCTATTTTCAGAGCCATCCGGCGGTAGTCGTTGAAGCGCTGCTGCGCGAGATCGGTCACGGCTTTTTTGATAGTACGTGACCGACGACCCGCTACCGCTGTTCGCGGTAGGTTTTTCTTAAGTACCGCGCGTCACCGGCTCGCCGTGGCGACCGAAGCCAATCTCGCTGCTCGCTACTAGCTCGTGCAGCTGTTCGGTCTGCTCGCTCGTGAGCGTGCACGTGCCGCAGCCGTAGCAGCGCTCGTACGCGAACGTTTTCGGCAGCGCGACGGGTCACGCCGCGAAAGACGAGCGTGCGGCCGTCGCCTGTCGACATCACCGTGTCCGAGCCGCAGCGTGCGCAGAGACCGTGACTCTTTGTCGCTTTCTGATCGTTCATGTGCTCACCAATCGTACAAATGGTGAGCGCAAAGATTGACCAAGCGCAAGCGCTGTGCATGATCATCAACCCAATAGAGCGTGATCGCGATCGGACTAACATCGGGGCTCGGCTCAATCGCCTACAGCGTTCTCGACGTGTCGTCGGAGAACTCCGAAGTGCTGTGGTGGGAGGTGATGCCGGGCCCTAGAAAACGCCGCAAAGTCTCGCATTACCGTCGCTACAAGGCGCACCGGCTCATGCTGAGCATCATCTTCGATCGCTGGCCGCCGACGGTGATCGCGCTCGGGCCGCCCTCCACCGATGACGAGCCCATCGAGTGGGTCGTGTTCATGCGAAGTGCGATCTTCGAGCTGGGCGGCTACCTGGGCGTACCCGTCGAGTTGTTCGACACCGACGAGAAGATCGCCGAGGGGCTCGGCGCCGAAGACTGCGGGCGCGGCAACGGGCTCAAGAGCCTCGTACGAAGGCGGATCTCGACGTTCAACTCGAACAAGCGGCGCGTGATTCTGGCGACGGCGACGGCGATGGCCGGCGCCAACCGGCTCGAAAGCTCTCTCTCAGTTTAGGGAAAAACATAAATGAATTCGCTGTTTTTGGTGGTGGTATCCGGCCTGATTTGTGGTTACCCGGTGCTTTGGCTCTTGGGTCGCAAGAGCTGGAGGAGCATCGCCCTCCGCGCCACCAGCGTGTCGGTGGCTGAGCGCGACGAAGCGCGGCGCGCGCTCGAAAGCGCGATGCAAGAAAGCGCGGCCGAGCGCGACCGGCTCCACGCCGAACTCAAGCTCGTGATTAGCGACCTGCACACCGAGCGCGACAAAGTGTCGCGCTACTTCGTGAAAATCTCCGCCTTCGAGCGCGAGCGCGACGAGTGGCAGCGCATGTACCACGAGCAAAGCATCGGCCACGGCAACGCCCAGTCCCTCATGATGGGCACGATCGAAAAGCTATCGCGCCAGCTTCAAGAGAAAGGCGTGAGGGTGCAGATCCCCAAGGTTTTGCACGAGATCAGGGAGGAATTCCTGGGGGCTCACGAGCTGCCAGCACGTGAGGGTGTCGAAGCATTGAGGAAGCTCCAAGCGACTCAGACGACTGCTGAGACGACGCCACCGACCACACCCTGATCTCTGAACACACACCAGAGTGATGCGTGTCCCCTTGACTTGCTCACCAAAGAGTAAGATGGTGAGCGCCTGATGGGTGCGAGCAGGCTCGGTGATGTCGAGCGACCGAAGATCGGTAACTCTGTCTACAAGCACCCCTTGCGCCCTCAGATGGTGGTGATGGATCCCTCAGACAACCTACCTAGGCCAGCAGTCATTTCGAGCATGACCGACACCGCGGCTCCGGTGCTCAGTCCCGAGACCCTGATCTGCATGGGCGACGAGAGCGTGTTCGTGATCAGGGACGACTGGGGCGACGCGGTGATTCAGGTGCCGGCTTCCCGGGTCAGGCGCGGCCGCGGGGGTGAGTTCTTCGCCAAGCTCACGCAAGAGGAGACCGAGAAGCTCGACAGCGCGTGCGTCTCCTTCCTTCGAGGCACCGGCTCCTGGAATACCGTTGAGCCGCTCCGGACCCAGTGCTCCTTCTACCGGCGCGTGATGACTGACTTCGAGGGCAACGCCGAGCACCAGCAGGTCGAGCGTGTGTGTTCGGCCCAAAGGACTGAGTCAGGCGAGTTCACCTCGCTCAGCGACACCCGGGTGTTCGCGTGTGAGCACAGGGCCCCCCGTGATTTCGTCTCTGAGGAGCGTCTCAAGCGCTTCGACGAGAAGCGCATCGAAGAAGGCAAGAAGTCTGACGAGGAATGGGTGCCACCCACCCATGGAGACCAAAATGGCTGAAGCAGAACGTGACATCCCTGATTTTCCGACGCTCCTGGCTGACATCGAGGGCACGATGGTGCGGCTCGATAACCCCAGCTCTCAGGCGGACGCCATGTCCGAGATCAGAAACACCATCCTCCCTCTGATGAAAGACTTCGTCGAGGCCGTGATGGTTTTCGGTGAGGACGTCCAGGACATGGTCAACCCGGTCGAACTCACGGGCGCCGAAGCTCAGGACATCGGAACCATGCTGACCGCGTTCGCTCAGTCGAACCCAGGAAACCCTGAGATTGCTGAGCGCGTCAAGACCGCGCTCGAATCTCTCGACCTGGCCGAGGGTGACGACGACGAGGATGAGGACGAAGAAGAGGCGAACTAATGGACGACGCCGCTGCTGCTTCGGAAGGCATGACCCGTTTCCCGCCCGGTGCACCGGCGCCGAGCGCGGCCGAGCGCGCGCGCAACCTGCGCGACCCTGCGCATCTCGAACGGCTCAACGCGGGTCGCGCCGCGTGGATGGCTTTGCCCGAAGAAGAGCGGCGGCGTATCACTGCGGAACGCAAGGCGAAAAAAGCAGAGCGCCTTGCCGCTCGTGAGGCCAAAAAGCGAGCTAGAGATGGCTCGCCCCCGGAGCCGCCGCCGACCGTGCGCTCTCGCAACGGCTCGACGCTGCCGGCGGCGCCGCCAGACTCAGCCATCCCGCTCGGCCGCATGGCGGCGCGCGGTGAGCTGAGTGGACTCATTGACCTGTGCGGGGCTCTGCCTGATCTGGGCAATGGCACCTGCTTCATCCAGGTGACGCGCATGAAGTCAGCGATGGCCTTCAATGTCGCCACAGCCGGAGTCCAGAAACCCATCTGGGATTTGATGGACGACGCTGAGTTCTCTCAGGTCTACGGCGGGGCGGAGTACAGCCTTCGTGGTTACGCCCTGAAGGAGGGCGGCAAGTCACGCGCCCTGACTGACCCGGTTGTCTACCGGGTCAGTGGCCCACCCAATCTCGAATCAGCTCTCACGGAAGAGGACACCACGATGCTGCGCCCTAATCCACCAGGTCCGGGAAATGGCGCGCTGCGCCGTCCAGGAATAGTCACGCCCCACGCTGCCACGGCTGAGGCCGACATGTTCAGGGCCAAGCTCACTCACGAAGAGACAATGGACGAGCGCAATGCTCGTCGTGAGGAAGAGCGCCAGCGGCGCGAGTCTCATCGTGAGCAAGAACGTGAGGGCCGTCACCTGGACGTGGCCCGCCTTCTGGCTGACAGCAAAGAGAAGGAGATGGACCGGCTGAAAGAGATGCAGGACAAGCAACTGGAGCTGGCTCAGCAGAGCAACAAGAGCGACAACGGCGCGCTGATCGCCAAGGTACTGGAGGTGCTGAAGCCAGGTCAGGATACCCAAGGACTGATTGCCCAGCACTCGGCCGAGATCAAGCAGATCAGTGAGTCGCACAAGCAAGAGATGCTGCGACTGACCGAGCAGCAGCGTGGGGAGCTGGTGCGACTGGCTGATGCCCAAGCTCAGGTAGTGCGCCGGCTGGAAGATCAGGCGAAAGCCGATCGTGACCGTGCCGACACGATGGTGCGAGACTCCGAGCGCCGCGCCGCCGACCAGATCCGTGAGGTCGAGCGCCGGAGCGACGCGCGCGTGCTGGACATTCAAAATCAGGCGCGCGCGCAGTACGACGACCTCAAAAACCGCAGCGAGGAGCGCGTGCGCGACCAGGACAAGTCGTGGCAGCAGCGCTTTGACGACTTGAAAGAGGCTCACGCGCGCGAAATTCGTCAGAAGGACAGCGAAATCCAGCTGATGCGCCAGAACCTCGAAGGTAACCAGTCCGTGATCCTCGCTGGCAAGGACGGCGAGATCAAACGCCTGCAGCACGACCTGCGCGAAGCTCGCGAGATCGCCGAGAAAAACAAAGATTGGGTCGGTAAAATTGGCGAGTTCGAGAAAACAGCGGAGACGCTCGGCTTCTCGAAGGGCGGCGACGGCGAAGGCGCTGAAGAAGACCTCAAAACCACGGCGGTCAAGGCGGGGCTCGGCATGCTCCAGCGCCTCCCGGAGCTGGTGCAGAGCGCCGGTGAAGCGATCAGCAAGGTCAGAAACCCCGGGGTGCCCCCTGAGCAGGCTCGGGCTCAGGCGCGTGCGGGCATGGTCCGAGGCAGCATGCGGACGATGCCGCGCACCCTTGGCCAGCCGCAGCCGCTGCTGCAGCCTCTCACCTTCGCGACTGAGGACGGGGCTCACTATTCGCCGCCTAACGAGGCGGCGCCGCCGCGGGCCAACCCCATCCCCTACGCGCAGCCAGCGCCCCTACCGCTCCCCGCTTTGGAGCAGTCGCCAACGCACTCGGTGATCCCGATGCCGCAGCAGCAGCAGGCGCCGCAGCAGCAGATGGTGGCGGCGCCAGCGCCACAGCAGTTCGTACAGGCGCCGCCGCCGCCGACCAGCGAGGCGCCGCCGCCGTCCATGGCGCCACCGGCTCCAGCAGTCGCTACCGACCAAAACGACGCGATCGTGCACACCGTGGTCGATCAGTTCGCGCCGCTGCTCGCTCAGCAGTTCGAGCAGCGCATCGATCCGCAAGAGGTGGCCAGGCAGATTATCGCCACCAACGGCATCGAGCTGGCCCGCACCGCGCTCGGCATCGTGACGATCGATCAGCTGCTGCGAGTCATCACGACCAACCCGGCCTACCCAGCGCTAGCTACGCGCAACGGGCAGAAGTTCATGCGTGAGATCTGGAAACACGCTGAGCAAGCGGTGGCGGCGGGTGAACAGGCGGTGGCTCAATGATGGCAGCCACGGATCACCCGGAGCACCCGGAAACGGAAGACGACAACAAGCAGTATCCGCACCTGCGCAGCCTGGCTGAAGTCAGGGCCGAGCACATCGAACGAGTGCTCACCGAGGTCAAGGGCAACAAGACGGCGGCGGCGCGCATCCTCGGTGTCGACCGACGCACGCTCTACCGACACATCTCTGCCCTGAAGGCATCGGAATAACTGGTACCAGGTTTTACCAGGTCGCGCAAGTTTGACTGAAACCTGGTAGCCGCGATAGGGTCCGCGGCCATGTCGCTAGAAGCTTGGGCTTTCGCCGCACTCCAGTCGCTGCCTGTTTACTACGAAGACGTCGGTAGCCCTGAGAAGCCGGCGCAGCTGGCGATGATTGCGAAGGCCATCACGCAGGCCGCCAAAGAGGCCAAGGGTTGGCCGGGTTCCAGGCAGCAGCTCATCGCTGCCGAGATCGCAATCGAGGACAACGAGACGCACGCTTCTTTGCGCATTCACCGGAACGAATGCAAACCGAAAGAATGCGATCCGATTGTCGTACGCGGCGTCGTGCAGAGCTTCCGAGCCATCTCGATATTTCAGCTCCACGCGCAGCCGCTGTCGAGCCCCGACGTCTTTCCACGGCTCGGCTTCATGACGTTCGAGAGCACGCTGCTCGCCGCCAAAGAGGCGTCGCGCGTGCTAACTCGATCGCGCGGTTTGTGCGCGTCAGCCCCCGGCGATCAAATAGCGATGATGTTCACGGCGTACGCCGGCAAGGGCTGCCAGCTCGATCGCTGGAATGGTTGGCGCGCTCGCGTCGCGACCTACGAGCGCGTGCTGCGTGTCCCGATGCCTCCCGCTGATAGCCAAAAACAAGCCGACTAGCAGGCAAGCGCCCACTTTTTGGAGGAATGGGCCCTGGGCGGATAGCCTCCTGGGGTAGATGCTCGCAGCTGCCCCTATCCGCCATGTGGCGCCGACAGTCGGCCGCCCCTTCCTGCGCCCGAGCCTGCGCGGACTACGCGGGCTGGGTGGGCAACCCATCGCCGACGCGCCGCCGACAGTCGTCCGGCCCTTCCACGGTCCTGCCGACACCGTGCGCGAGATGATCAAAGCGATCGTGGGTCCGCGCGGCGAGCAGAGCACGCTCGTGCGCAGTCTGAAGGATCACATCATCCGCGACATCCAGCCGAAGGACTACCTGTCGGAGATCCTGGCGGTGCGCTTCTTCGTGCACGAGAAGGTCAAGTACTCGAACGACGCGCTCGGTGTGGAGCAAGTTTCCGATCCCGAGCGCAGTGCTGACCAGATCGTCAAGTTTGGAAAAGCAGTCGAGGACTGCGACGGCATCGCCACCTTGATGGCGGCGCTCTGTCGTCAACTTGGGCGCGAGGTCGAGATTGTCATCGTGGGCTTCGGTCGCCCCGGCTCGTACAGCCACGTCTTCATACGTGTCAAAGAGCCCAAGAGCGGCACTTGGATCGTGCTCGATCCCGTTGCCGGAACCGATGAGGCCAGCATGCTTCGACGAGTCACCACCTACCAGATCTGGAAACTACCCTGATGGCCTACGTCTTCTTGCCGCCGCGCACCGACAACTTCTTCCCTGCAGGTCCGCCTTACCTATCAGGTCTGCGCGGACTGCGCGGGCTGGGTGACTACGCGGCCGATCTCGCGACGTATAAGCACGCCATGGCCCTGTACGAGACCGCCTACAAGGTATGGTCCAACAAGAAGAAGAAGTACGACGCGGCGCTCATCGCGTATGGCGATCAGGTCAAGAGCATCGACGATGCCTGGGCGTCGACACTCGATGCGTACAAAAAGAAGTACGACGTCTACCTGCTTCTTTATGCAGCGTACGGGGCTCAGGTCGCCAGCATCAAGAAGGCGAACACTACCAAGTCGCAAACGATCAACAGCTCCTACGGCCTGAACTTGCCGAAGTCCTACTTCGACAACGGCGCCTGCCTGACGCAAGCGCAGCACGACTCCTACAGTTGCCACACCGTCAAGGGGCTACTCGGTGTAGGGCTCGGAGGGGCAGATCCTGGCTGCGGCTACAGGCTCTTGCCGATCTGCGCCTACCCGACCGCGCCAACGCCGCCGGCCTACCCGACCAAACCAGCCTACCCGGCCAAGCCAAAGAGCCCGGGCTCGCCGCCGACCGCACCCAAGGCGCCCGCGGCGCCGCCTCCGACGCCCGTGGTGGTGCCAGTCGCAACCCCGGTCCCGGTGGCGACCCCGGTCCCGGTGGTCGTGCCGGCGCCGGTGGAGACGCCGGCAGTCGTCCCTGAGCCAGCTCCCCAGCACGCCAACATGGTGCGCAACGGGCTGCTCTTGGTCGTCGTGCTCGGCGGCGGCTACCTCGTATACCGAACCCTCAAGAAACCAAAGGCAGCAGCCTGATGCGCTACCCCGACTACCCATCGCAGCCCTTCACGGGCAACCTCCTCACCGGCAAACAAGGGGGGCCTCCCGATGCGCGCTTCACCTCGGGCACGTCGCCCTACTACCAATCAGCGATCGATCGCAACTACGGCCGAGCGCTCGCAGGAGACAACGAAGTGGAACAACCCAACAACGCCTGGGCTGTCAGCGAACTCGAAGCCATGCGCGAACTCGATGACGTGCAAGGCGACGGCATCTTCGATCCGCCCGGCACGCACCCGAACGTGCACGCCGACGCAGGCTCGCTCGCTGCGCGCTACGCCCTGCCGGGCTACCACGTGCGCGAAATACCGTTCAAGTTCTCGGAGGTGCGCGACGCGACGACGGGCAGGCCGATCATGCCCGTCCCCAACGGTGCTGTCGCGCTCGACACGCCGGTGAAGCTCGCGATGCTGGAGCGCAACCTGTACGCGCCGGCCCAGCCCATCGTCTGGTCCAATCGTGGCGGTCAGGTCACCGATCGCAGCATCGCCAACGTCGTCCAAAACCCCGAGCCAGTGAGCATGGGGCGCTGGCTCGGCGATGACGTGCCTCCGGTGCCGCCCAACAACGGGCGCACGGTGCTCGCCGTCATCGGCGTCGGTCTCGCAGCAGGTGCGCTCTACGCGCTATTTACGAAGTAAGGGCAAGCGCATGCAGGTCAACATGATGGAAGGCTTCGATATGAGCGGTTTCGGTGCATCACCGGACGGGCTCGGTCTCACCGTAGATACTGCCGATCCACAGTCTGTGGCAGTGCAGCAGCAGAGCAGCGGCATCCCGCGCGCGCTGCGCATTGCCTACGCCATCTCAGGCATGGCCGGCAGTGCCGTAGGTGCCTACCACGGCTACAAGCGCAATAACTCGCTCGGCTGGGCCATTGGCTGGGCCTTCCTCGGTGGGCTCTTCCCCGTCATCGTCATCCCGGTTGCCTTCGCGCAAGGCTTCGGGAAACGGAAGTCGTAACCATGCAAAACGCACCCATCGTACCCGGCGTTCCTACGCCCTACTTCTTCCAGAACCGCGTCTACCCCTCAAGGTTTCACGGCGGGATCTGGACGCGCCCGGTGTTCGGGTTCCCGAAGATCGCCCGTCCGCAGGACGTCTTCACGCGGGGCTATGACATCGACCGCGAAGTGCCTCAGCCCACGCTGTCCGGTCTTGGCGCGGCGCCGGACATGGACTGGCAAACCGGCGACGGCGTGTTCAAGCCAGGTGGCTACGGCGGCGGTGTGTTCGACAGCAACATCTCGGGCCTCGGCTCACTCGGAAACGGACTACCGCGCAGGGCCAGTCGTCGTGGCTGGAGCGTGCGCGGTATCCACGGCCTGGGCGATGACAGCGCCGATTACCCGTGGAAGGTCAAGAGCGACAAGACGTCTGCGCTTCAGACCGCCACGAATGTCGCGCTACTCAAAGCGGGCCTCTGCCCGATCACGGTCGACGGCAAGCTCGGCGGCGCAACCTGCGGCGCCCGAAACCACCTGACCGTGCACAGCCAAGAGCTACTTGGCCAAGAGATGTCGTTCGCCAACCCGTCGACATGCGACGGACACGAGGGCGAGCTGAAGATCCCCGGCAAGAAGTCGTCGGGCTGCGGAGCAGGTGGCTCGCCCATCACTCCAGCGCCGTCCGCCTCGCCGATGGTGATCGAAGCGGGCATGTCGTCATCGACGAAACGTGTCCTAGGTTTTGCGCTCGGCGGTGTGCTCGCCATCGGCGCAGTCGTCATGCTGAGGAAGCGCTAACGCCTGACCTAAGTCGGAAGAAGGAAATACCCCCATGTCACTCGGAATCCTCGGTAGCGGTGCTCAACGAAAGAAGATGGCTCAACCCTTGTCGTACGCCCTGCATGGCGCGCTCGGCGCGATGGAGTTCTGCCCGTCGCCCTGCTCAACGATCGACCCCGACGTCAAGCGCTACCAGTCGATGATGAACACCGACCTGGCACGCCTGAAGTACAACCAGGTCACGGTCGACGGCAAGCTCGGCAAGGGCACGTGCGGCCTCAACATGTTCTTCAGCCAGGTGCCGGAGCTGTTCAACACGGCGCGCGCCAGCTGGGACGATGACCTGGCCAACCAGGTCAACAATGCGTGCCGGGGGCAACCATACGCGCTGCCGACACCAATCAAGAAAACGAACAGCGTGTTCGCGCCGGACTCTGAAGACCCGGTTTGCAAGAGCCAGTCGCTCCCCTGGGGCGGGTCGAGCATGCCCGACCCGCATGGATCAGGCACGATCACCGTGCCGCTCACCGAGCTGAACGTGCAGCTCAACGAGCTGGGCTACGAGCCCATCAACAGCACGTCCATCGACGCTGTCACGTGCGGCGCGATGAAGTTCATCGACGCGCAGAACCACACCAGCTACCTGTGTCAACCAGGCTTCAACTGCAAGAGCTTCCTCGCGCCCACGAAGAAGGTGACCGCGACACCTGTTGCGACACCCGTGGTCGTTGCGGCTCCGGTGTCAAAGCCAGTCGTCAAGACCAAAACCACGCAGGCGAGTATCGCAACGACGGGGCTGCTTGTCGGCGCCGCGGCCGTAAGCCTGTACGCGCTCAACAAGCACTTTCACTGGTGGGGAGCCTGAGTTTCATCCCGCTTCTGTGACTCCCCGAAAGGCTCTTCCATGACGACCCGACGCCTCTACGTAGACCCCGCCAACAGCTACGCCATCCTCAACGCGGCGGTGCTGCAAGGCCTCGGTGCGGACAAGATCCTCACCAAGTGGCCGCGTGGTCGTTCGTACAACGACATCGCGACGTTTCGTGCGCCGTACACGACGAGCTACTTCCAAGACGGATCGCTGCTCGGTCTTGGTGCGCCGCCCGCGTCGATCCCCGGGGCCATTTCGAGCAATGCCCCCCCGAACCTGAAGCGCTACCTGCTCTCAGGCGAGCCGGTTCCGGCGCTCGCGAACAACGTGGCGCTGCCCACCAACCAGATCCCTCGCCTGGGATACGGACTCATTGCTCTCGGCGCGCTGGCGCTCAGCTACGTGAGCTACAAGCGCTTCAAGAAGTCCGGAGCCTGAGCCGATGTACGTGCCGAGCTTCAAGTCGATGCGCGGCCTGGGCCTGAACGACGAGCCCGGCATCATTCCGATCTTTCCGGGTTGGAACGTGTGGAGCGTGTGGCAGGTCAACGACCTCGACTTCAGCGTATTGAACATCGGCTTGACGCCGGAACGCCAGCTACGGATCTGGATCGAAGATCAGATCCGAGACAAGGCCGGCGCCGCCGAAGTGGCCGACCCTGTCGCGATGAAGGGCAGCCAGATCCAGGTGCTGCCGAGCGTTCCGCAAGGTCTGAAGACCATGGCACGGAAAGAGGACGTGAACGGCTGCGAGGGCGAAGGCTGCGCTGGCCCCACGATGGTGGTGAACGGTCCGGCCACGTTGAAGGCGGTGCGCTTCTTCAACCGCTCGAACTCGCAGACGTCGATGCCGTGGCCGCACGACGACAACTACCTCGTGGACTCGACGTTCCTTCCGACGGCCGACAGCATCGTCACCGCGGGCCCAGGTCCCGGCACGGTGCTCGACCCGCTCACGAAGGCTGGCTCAGGTGCGGCCAGCGCGGCCGGCGCCGTCGTCGACAAGCTCGTGAAGGGCGCGCTCATCATCGGCGGCGTCTACTTGGTCATCCAGTTTGCGCCGCTGATCGCGGAGCAGGTCCAGCGGAGCATGTCGAAGTCAAAGGCCTGAGCGGGCAGGGGGCAATCGAGCATGATTTACCTGTCTTGGAGGCAAGTGCCCACTTTTTGGAAGCCTCACCATTTGCATCTATGCTGCCAAGAGTTGGATGCTTTACTCCAAATGGCTCCCTGACCGAGGCGGTTACGCCTACTACGAGTCCTCTGAGCGCCGCGGGCTCGCCGACGATCTTCCGGTGCCTCGCCTCGATACCGTGTCCAGCATCGGTGCCGCGAGCACGGAGATCGGACGCAGCGTGCCGCTCGGCGCAAAGCTCGTGGGCTATGGGCCGTTGGCGAAAGGGTCGGTGGCTCCGCTCGATCGCTCTGGTCTGTCCGGCATCTTGAGCGCGGGGGCTACCAACCTGATCTTGGTCGCTGCTGTGGGAATCGTGAGCGCCGTCACTGGCGCCGCTGTCGTGAAAAAGTTTTTTAGATGACCTTGCCGCACATCGTGAGCGTAGTTGCTCTCGTGAGAAAGTTTCCAAAATGAGTTGTCGTTGCTGTTGCTGTTGCTGCTCCAGCGTTGATTTCGAAACGCCCGTGACCACGGCTGACTACGTGCAGCCTGCTGAAGGTGGCACGGTGGCCGTTACCCTCAACGTGACCAAGGGGCTCGTGGCCGGTAAGCCGCTGTACGTGATCGGCGGCGGTCTCTACACGGTGATTTCCGTCGCGGGGCTCATCGCAACGCTACGCAATGACGCGGTGGATGAAAACGCTGCGCCAGGCACGACCATTGTATCCGGCGCAGGAGCTTCACTTGCCCATGGTCGCACCTGGTCTAAGACGTATGAGTCGGCCGTTGCCGCAGCCGCGTGGCTCGTTCCGAGCATCGCGTCGCCCATCATCACCGGCAGCGTGCGCGCAGCGTCGTCGGGCGGTGGCGGCGGTGGCGGCGGTGGTCCTGGCTTCAATGCTGCGACGACCGGCGGCGGCGGCTCGGGCGGCCGCGGCGGCGGCCAAGGCATGAGCGCGGCGGAGCAGGTGATCTACCCCATCAAGGTAGTTCCGGGCGAGACGCTCACGATTGACGTGGGCGTAGGTGGCACAGGCGGCGCGCCCGGTGCGCCCGGCGCTCCGGGATCTCCAGGCAATCCGGGCGGCAACACCCAGATTGTGGGCAGCGCGAGCGGCTTGATTCTGCAAACCCCCAATCTCTCGCAGTCGGTAGGTGGCGGCGGACCGGCGGGTTTGACGGGCACCGCGATAGCAGGCGGCGCGTCACCCCCGATCGGCACAGGCACGAACGCGCCGCAAGGTTGGGGGACAGGATCGTTCACTGCCGCCAACCCCACGCCGTCTGGCGCAGGTGGCGCAGCGGCGGCTGGCGCCAATGGTGCAAACGTCGCGGCGGGCCCGTCCTCATCGTATCTGCGCTTCGGCATCACCGGCTCGTTCAACGGCGCGGCAGGCAACAACGGAGGCGCCGGCAACGGCACCAACCGCGGCGGCGGCGGAGCCGGTGGCCATGGCGCAGGCGGCGGAAACGGTGACACGCTTCGCCTGAACGGCGTTGCGGCTGCTTCGACCGACGGCGTGGGCGGCACGAGCGGTCACGGTGGCGACGCTGATACCAACGCCGCATTGACTGCTGGCGGCAATGGCACGCCTGGCATAAACGGACAAGGTGGCGGCGGTGGTGGTGGTGGCGGCGGCGGTGGCTCAGCCGTAGGCGTCGCGCAACCAGGCGCGCCCGGCGGCGCTGGCGGACCTGGTTCTGACGGACGTCTAGTCCTGCAGGGCTCGGTACTCTAACTCAGCTGAAAGCAGGCTTCCCCTCCAATGACTGTCCGTTCAAGAACTGGTGTGAGTGGCCGCGGCACGCCGCGCGTGCCACCAGTCGTTGGAGGCGGCGCGACGGGATCTACGGGCAGCACGGGCAGCACGGGCGCGACCGGTGGTACCGGCGCGACAGGCAGCACGGGCAGCACAGGCAATACCGGTGCGACCGGTGGCACGGGCGCGACGGGCGGCACGGGATCTACGGGCAGCACAGGCAGCACCGGTGCGACCGGTGGAACCGGTGCGACCGGTGGTACGGGCAGCACGGGCGCGACGGGCGGCACGGGATCTACGGGCAGCACGGGCAGCACCGGGGCGACCGGTGGAACCGGGGCGACGGGCAGCACGAATTTTCAAACCCCCGTCACCACAGCCGACTTCACGCAGCCAGCTGCAAATACGACGGTAGACGTGAGCTTCGATACCACCACCGGGCTCATCGCCGGCCTGCCGCTCTATATTCGAGGCGGTGGCCTGTACACGGTGTCGTCAGTTCTCGGTCTGGTCGCGACGTTGCTCAACGTTGCAGTCGATGAAAATGCTGCGGCAGGTGCGACCATCGCCACTGGCGCTCGCGCCTCACTTGCTCACGGTCGCACCTGGTCTAAGTCTTACGAGGTAGCGACTGTTGCGGGCACATGGGTTGTGCCAACAACAGCTTCTCCGATCATTACAGGTAGTATTCGCGCAGCCTCGGGTGGCGGCGGCGGTGGCGGTGGCGGTGGACCTGGCTTCAACGCGGCCACGACCGGCGGCGGCGGCTCCGGCGGACGCGGCGGCGGCCAAGGCATGAACTCTGCCGAGCAGGTGATCTACCCTATTGCGGTAGTTCCTGGCGAGACACTCACGGTTGACGTTGGGGCGGGTGGTACTGGCGGAGCAGGTGGTGCCGCGGGCGCACCGGGATCTCCTGGTAACCCCGGTGGCAACACTCAGGTCGTGGGGAGCACGAGCGGCCTCATCATTCAGACTCCCAACCTATCAGCAGTTGCGGGCGGCGGCGGCCCTGCTGGACTCACTGGTACTTCCACGGTCGGTGGAGCATCGCCCGCTATCGGCACCGGCACCAACGCAGTCCAAAATTGGGGAACAGGTTCGTTTGGTGGCACCAACCCAGCTGCATCTGGAGCTGGTGGCACTTCCACAGCTGGCGCCAATGGTGCAAACGTGGCGACCGTAGCGACTAGCGCCTACCTCCGATTCGGCATTACAGCTGGGTTCAACGGAGCCACCGGCAACAACGGCGGCGCCGGCAACGGCGTCAACCGCGGCGGCGGCGGCGCCGGTGGTGGAGGCGGCTCCGGTGGTAACGGTGACACACTCAGAATCAACGGCACAGCAGCCGTTGCAACTGACGGCGTTGGTGGCACATCGGGTCATGGAGGCGCCGCTGACACCAATGCGGGTCTCACTGCCGGTGGAAACGGCACCAATGGTGTCAATGGAATGGGCGGCGGCGGTGGTGGCGGCGGTGGCGGCGGTGGATCAGCTGTAGGCTCAGCGCAACCAGGTGCAGCGGGCGGCAATGGCGGCAATGGCTCTGCTGGGCGTCTAGTTCTACAGGGCACGATACTTTGACGATCCGTTCAAGAACTGGTGTGAGTGGCCGCGGTACGCCGCGTGTTCCTCCAGTGACTGGAGGAGGCGGCAGCACGGGATCTACGGGCAGCACGGGCAGCACCGGTGCGACCGGTGGAACCGGCGCGACGGGCAGCGGCAGCACGGGCAGCACCGGATCTACAGGCAGCACGGGCGCGACGGGCAGCACCGGTGCGACCGGGGCGCCGGGCGCCACAGGCGCGACCGGGGTGCAGCCCGAGCGCATCCCGACACAAATGATCTTTACGGAAGTGTTTCGCCAAGACTGGCTAGATACCAACGTTTCAGGCCTTCAGGACACGCGGCTGATGCCGCCCAACTTGCAGCAGGTCGATGACCAATTCACCGACCCCACCACTGGCCGCTTCACCAACGTAACCGAATCACTGCCCTGCACGATCTCAATTGCGGGTGGCGCTCTCACGCTCACGTCCCCAGCAGGAGCCGCCCACCAGTCGCTACTCTACGAGGCTGGGGGCGGATCGCTCGCCATGCCGCAGCAGATCACCACGGTGCAGGTGACAGCGCAAACCGGGTCCTTCGGCGCGTACTGCGCTGTGCTGCTGGGCTTCGTCAAAGACGGCAACAACTACGTGGTGGCGAACTGGAACCTGGCCGCGAACACGCTCCTGATTCAGAGCAAAATCGCAGGCGTCAACCATTTCGACGCCGCGGTGGGCACCGGTTCGTGGGGAGCGTTCCCGACGACCATCGGGATTTCGGTCGTCGGAACATGGCTTACCGTCTACGCCAAGCTTTCTGGCGCGCCCAACCTTTGGATCAAGGTCACGTCGTTCGACCTGTCGGTGTACATCAACTTCAAGGCTGAAGACCTGACGCTCTGGTTCTCGTCGTTCGGGCTGGCGACGCCTGGCACGTTCGACAACACCGTCACGTTCAAGCATTTTCAGGCGGGCCCGTTCGGGGGCGTTGGCGTCAGAGACATTTGCGTTGTGACGCATGAGGACGGATCACCATTCTTCGCGAGCCCCACAGCGGTGTACGCGCTCGCCACTCTCGCGGGCGCCAGCGGCGGGATCCTAGAAGCATCCATGGGGATGTTCGTGATCGATCTGGAGAAAAAGACGTTCACCCAAACCGCGGTCATCATGGTGCTGCGCGGCGGTAACATCCAAAACGATCACGCCGGGTGCATGATCCGCGAGGATAACGGCGATCAGCATTTGTGCGTGAGCACGTGGGGCACTGATCCGACTCCGACGCGCATCGAATACAAGATGGTGCTCGCTGCAACCGACCTGCTGAGCGGCAAGCACGTCGTCTCTGGCATGGCCATCTTGGCGCTCACGGTGCAGCCAGCCGGATACGGTCAGTACGATCCGTTTCTGATTCGCAAGGCGGGGGTCTGGTACATCGCGTACACCGTGTCGGTTGCCGCGCCGGCTGCCGGCAACCCCTTCTTCCCTGCGCTCGACTCGTCCCCCGACGTGATTGTCTTCGCCAACATCGGCAGCGACACGACGGCGCAGCGCTACGAGGGCACGCGAATCCTGCCCTTCAACGGGCAGAGCTACGTGCTGACGGGCGGGCAGTTCAACATGAAGATGTACGACCTGGCGATGAACTACATCGGCATCGTCAACTGCATCTCACCGGGCGACGGCACCACGCAGCCGCACGCCATGATTTTTCCCTACCAAGCCCTGGACCTCTTGATCACATTCGATCAAACCAAGTGGCCCACGGTAGGCGGCCTGGCGTTCTCTTGGGGCTCGATTCGGTGGTTCGCGAGCCCGCGCTACTAGAAGCGCCCCGATCAGCGGCGGTGGATTTAGAGCCCGGTATTTTGCCAGTTCTGGAAGCAAGCGCCCACTTTTTGGAGACGTCACGGGTCAGCGGATAGACTGGCCTCACCATGACCGAATCGTTCCGCTCCGCCGTCAGCCTACGAAACGACATTTGCAATTCGATCGATGATCTGGTGCAGCGCTTCACGGCGCCTTTGCCGGATTCAGCAACCGTCTACGTGACGAGCCTGAACGCCAGTTATCGGCTTGCCAAGGGGCTAGGAATCACCTTCGACGCGCTCATCGGGCGAGTCATCATTCCGTCCGACGGCAGCAGCAACCGCTGGGTGCAGGAAGAAGTTTTTGGGAGCAGCCCATGGGCGGCCTCGATAGCTGCCAGCACCGTGCCCAACGTTGCAGCAGCCGGTGCCAATGTCTGGGCTGAGTTCGGATCGCTACCTGGAGTTTTTCAGCTCACGTTCGGCGACACGGACATGTGGACGGTCAACCCGACCACGGGGCTACTCACGTACAACGGGCTGCCGCGCTTCATGTTAGTGACGGCAATCGCCAGTCTCAAAACGGTGACCGGAAACGACATCTCGATCGTGGTCAGCAAGGACAATGACGTACCGGCCGGTTCCACCACAGCGCAGCCGCTCAAGGGTGAGCAGTTCGCTCACACCGCTGACGACTGGGCTAACATCGCCACGCAGCGCATGGCGTTCGTTGCTCCAGGCAGCACGTTCCGATTGATGGTGAGAAGCTTCCCTGGGGAAGACGTGATGGCGTTCGACTCGTTTACGCTAACGGCGATGCCCATCTGAAGGGCTCGCTCGCTTCCTGAAATATCCAGAAGACCCCACCCCCCCATAAGAGAGATCGTCAACCAATGTCCAATGCCCGCTCCTTCCAACCCGCGCTCATCGCCGACCTCGTAACCAACCCCCTCCCTGGGCAAGTGGCGCTCACCACGCTTGCAGCTGAAGTGCTGCCCGATGGTTGTCAGGTGTTTGTGCTCTCGAACCGCTCGCTTTACCGCCTAGACAAGCAGAGCGTGGACTCAGCGCTCGGCGGCGCGGTGGCGGGTATGGTGGCCGCAGCTGGTGGCGGAAACTGGCTACCCGTGAGCGCGAGCCAGGCGTCGATCCTCGTGGATAACTTCACGGACCTCACCGCGACGCTCGACGGAATCGGAAATTTCCACCCGCTATCGGGAACCTTCGCCAGCTTGACCGGCGGCGAGTGGTCGCTCAACACGAGCACGGGCGTCGTGACCTGGCTCGGACCGAGCAACCAGAGGTTCCTGATGAACGTTTCGGCTTCGATGTTCAACACGACGTCGGTTCGGGACACCATCATCAGCGCCGTGTTGAACGGCACCGTGCCGCCACCGTCGTCGCGGCAGATGCGCGCTACTTCGCCGGTTGCTACCGGAACCGGAGCAAGGTTCGAGCTGTCGTTCGCTACCATCATCGAGCTGGACCAAAGCGATCAGGTCCAGATCATGCTCGCTGGTGAAGCGACCAACGTCACGGTCACGAACCTTCTCTACACGCTTACGCCACTGAGCTAAGTCGTCTCTGGCTCTGAAAGGTACCTCTCCATGGTTCGTCGCCGCACCCGCAAGAACCCGTCACCCTCATCGGCGCCGCCTACCCGGCGCCTGGCTGGAGGCGTGGCCCCTGCGAAGCTCGACTCTTCGCTATCGCGCGTGCGCAAGCTAGCCAAGGGGCTCGACGAGCGTGATAGACCGTTCAGCCCCGAGCGTCCGGGCACGTGGCGCGGGTCGTCGCGTGATCTGGTCGTGAACCAACGCCGCAAGACAATGCGCAAGAACTCCTACGAGCTGTCGTTCAGCCCGGAGTTCTTCTTCGCCGAGGGCGAACCCTACGACGCGCTCAGCGACACCAAGCGCCCGGTGTCGGTCTGGGCAGCGATCGAGGGCATGCGACTGCATCACCCCGAGCAGTGGGCAGAGTTGGCGAAGGAAGTGTTCGGGCTCGATAACCCCGAGTACCTGACGTCAGAAACGGTCATGGACAAGATTCGGGAGACCAACACGTGCGGCACGCTGTCGAGCCCAGTCGACGTGTACATCGATCCGGAAGGCTGGTTCACTGTCGATGTGTACGACGAGATGCGCGACAACAGCAGGCGCCTGCGCCGTAACGCCGAGCAGACGCGCTTCCCAGGCATGGGGGTGCCGCCCGAGATTCAGATCGGTACGTTCAGCTGGCGTCAAGTCGGCGGAGACATGGATCCGGGTGGCCACGGCGGCCTCATCGCCAGAGCAAATGGTGACCAAATCGAGCTGATCGAGATTCAGCCCGTGCGTGAGTACGTGGGTGATGGTGAGGCCGCTGACGTTGGGTTTCCGTTCTGGACGCGCGAGGCTTCCTACGATCTCGATGACCTCAGCTTGGACAAGAAAGATGTCCAGAGCGCGCTGCAAAGCATGGACATCGACACCGACGCGCTGGAAGCGATCACGCCCGATCAACGCGCCCTCGCCATTGCCGAAGCGCTGATGCGGTACGGCTATGCGGTCGAGGAAGGCCAGGGTGGCTGGAGCAAGGACATCGTTCGCTTCCCGGTCGAGTGGTGGGGCGGCACCACCGCGACGTTCGAGGAGTACTGCGGCGACGAGGATGACGAGTTCCGCCGCGACGTGCTCAACGAAGAATGGCACTACATTTATGGCTCCGGCATGAAGGGCTACTTGTTCGACAATGGCCCGTACGCTGCCGAATCCGTGAACGACGCTGTCGATAGTCTGGTGGATACGTTCACTAGCGGAGACCCGAGCATCAGCGACGACGAGGAAAAGCGTATGCGCGCTGCGCTCATCAAGGGCGGCTACTGGGAGTTCGATAACCCCAAGGAAATTGGCGCCGAGTACTGCGAGATCACGCGCGAAGACGGTCCGATGCCGGAAGACGAGGAATGAACATGGCTGCCCGCAAAAAACACAAGCGTAATGCCGCAACCGTCAGCGAGAAGGACGTGGATGCGGCGCTGAGTGTGCTCCGCGCCGACTACTACAGCGACGTGCGCGGCGTGGCGCAGGATCTTGCTCGTGCGATGAAAGAGGGCGAGGTCGACGAGTTCAGCGACGCGCTCCACGAAGCCGTCGATGGCACCCAGCGCGTCATCTACACGTACCAGGCGCGCGTCGGTCTCATCTGTACCGACAACGAAGACGCCTACGCTGAAGAGTTCGGTGAGGTGCCGATTGAAGGCGACAGCATCAAGTGGGAAGCGATGATGTTCGCTGCCATGGAGAAGGACGTCATCGAAGATCTCGAAGCGCACGACGTGGACGTGAACGACCCCGACAGCTGGCCAGAAATAGACCTCAAGTCCTGGGATTGATCCATGCGGCGTCGTTTCGTTGAAAACCGCCGTGACTTCGCGACAGCCAAGAAGCTGCGCGAGACGTTCACGGACCGGCCCATGAAGCGGGTCATCGACCTCGATTGGTCGTGGCCGCGCTCCATGGACGAGATCGGTGTGTGCACGGCGGTGATGTACACGAGCGACAAGTGGAAAAAGATCGGTGACTTCGAGGACTACAAGCACATCGACGAGACCGGTGAAGAGCGCCACAAGCTGCTCATCGGCAAGAACTTCGACCCAGGTATCGAGACGTTTTGCGAGAGCTACACGCTCGATCACATGCCGGATGCAATCGCGGAGCTGGCGAACATCCTCGGGCTCCAGTACCGGCTCTACGACAAGAACGGCAAGCTCGGCAGCGAGTACTTTCAGATGAATATCGTGCGCGCCAAGCTCGGCGCGGCGGTTCACACCAACGGTGAGACGCTACTGATGGTCTACACGACCAAGGCGCTCTGCTGCCTCATCACAGGCTTCGAAGTCCAGAAAGACGGGATCGTCAAATGAGCTACCGCTTCGTGCTGGGAGCAACCAGTTACCAGATGATGGGTGCGCTAGGGATCAACGTGTCGATGTCCACGTCTGCTACCACGAATGTTGGTGGCAAGGGTGGCGCCGCTTTCCCAACTCTTCCTGATTGCGGAACCCTTCCGAGCTTCGCTCTGGACTGCTGCGAGAAGGTCAAAAAAACTGGCGGCACTTTCGATCAGAAGACGAAGGCCATCAAGGATTGCGCCGTCAAAAAAGCCACAGAGGAGCTGGTGCCCTGCGACAAGGCAGGTGTCACCGGCAACGAAACGATCGACAAGGCCATCGTCGATTGCTGCGAGGCAACCAAACGTGGGTCTGGAAATTACGATCAAAAAGCCGCAGACATCGCCAAGTGCGTCGCTAAGAACACGGCGAAACTGTACGGGGCGGCAGTAGGTACGGCTGCTGGCGCGGCGCTCTGTGGAGCAACGGTCGTCCTGGCTCCAGCTGCGCCGCTCTGCGGACTTCTAGGTGGTGTCATCGGCGGCGCAGTAGGCGGCTTCCTGTACGATCGAGTGTCAGGGTACAGCACTGGACAGATTGTCGGTGGCCTTGTTGCAGGTGCCATCTGCGGTGTCATCTCCGGCGGCACCTTGGCGGTCCTCTGCGGTTTTGCTGCAGCCGAACTCATCGGGTGGCTTACGGATACGGTTGGGCCAGCTATCGAAGCGATCTTCGATCCGGGTGCCGCAAAACGCCGAGAGCTTGCGGCTCGCGCTGCCTACCATTCTGCCATTGAGGCCAACGAGAAGGCTTGCAAGCAGGCAGATGAAAAGTACAGTTTGGCTTGGGGTCTAGGGGTAGGCTCGATCAAGGAGCTGTACAGGAAGGCCTTCAAGACTTCGGTGCAAAAGGCGAGGTCGCAGCCGCTGCTGGGGTTCGTAGACAACTATGACAGTATCGCGCGAGCCATGCGCGCTGCTGGCGCAGCGTCGATGCAGTTGGTGTACACCGCAAAAGGTACGCGCGGCTGCTGGGATGAAGCTTCTTCGGACAAGTGGGATCCGAAAATGGTGACCAAGTACCGCGCGATGGAGTGCTCCAATTGCGCGAATTTTGACTACATCCGTACGGGTCCAGCAGACTCCAAAGATCCCTGGAAAGGTGTCGAGGCTTCGTGGCTCACCGATGGTCCTGGTCTCTGGAGCGACGTCTGCCCCTTCTCCGTTTGCACGTTCTATTACGCTGAGCGCGAGAAGGCGCTGGGTAAGTCACCGTCGCGCGACGCGGTTACGAAGTGGGAAAAGGATTTTGCGCCGACCATCAAAGCAGTAGCGGAGCAGATTTATCCGTCAATGCAGTCGGCAATCACTCAGGTTGCTACCAAGATCACGATGGCTGCCGTGGCAATGCAGCAGCAGGACATCATCGAGGCCGCGCACACGGCAACGCGCGCGGGCATGGCGACCCGAATTGCCAAAGCCGCGTCTGTTGCAGAATCCGCTGCTGATGCTGCCAAAAAAGGCAACGCGGAAGAGGGTAGGCGCGCTGTTCAACGCGCCAACCAGCAGTACGACATCGCAGCAGCGGCCTACAAGAAGCTGCTGACCGATGAGTTCGGCGGATACAATCTTGCCGGCACTACAGCTTGTTTGAAGGACGTGAACTGCAAGAAGGCTGACGCTGCTTTAGCCCGCGCCGCGCTCGCCAAGAAGAACGCGCCAATCTTTGCGGCGCAGGCCGCAGAGAAGAGACTGGTCATTGGCTGCGTGATCGCTGCCAGCGTCGCAGGTGCTACGTACCTCGCGGTGAGGAAATAAACATGGCAACGCAATCATCGAAACCCAGTCCCGGTGACCCTACCGTTGAAGCTGGTAGCCGTGAGGACACCATCGACACCATCGCCGCGCAGGACAGAGCGCGTGCTGAGGCCAATGCACGGGCGATGAAACTTCGGCTTCCGTGGATTGGAGCCGGTGCCATCGTGCTCGGTTATTTCATTTGGAGGAAACGGCGATGAGCACCCCGAACTGCGGACACGAGTCCGTCACAGCCGGCGGCAAGGTCTACACCTGTGCTGGTGACGGCTACTACCGCTCGGCAGATGGCGATGTTCGCTTCGGCAGCATGGCAGGCAAAGCCAACTACGAGAAAGACCAGTTGGTCAGCACCTACCTGAAGGCAGCGGCGGCGGCGGCGGTAGGCGTAGCCGTCGTCCACGTCCTGACCCGGTAGCGCACGAATAAGCCTTGTTTTTGGCTCGAAAAATAGTTCGATCCCTTTTGTTGGAGGAATCGACGCCCTGAGATAGGGTGCATTTACCGCATCGCTTCCTGGTCCTGCGACCCGAGACATGGAGCGCCTCTGCTGGAAAGGCGCAGGTATGTCCAGAGTCCTCGGTCGCAGCTTCAAGATCTCGAAGAAACAAGCCAAGGGCTACGGCTACGCCAAGCCCGGCATGAAGCGCAACCCGGGCGTGACGACCATTGCGGCCATCAATGGCCGAGGCTCGTACGCGACTGCCAATCGCTCGGCGCGCTCAGTGATGAGCAAGCTGAAGCGCAACGCACGTCCCGCCGCGGCACGCCGCGCGCTCTCTTCTTCTGAGAGAGCAGCGTTCAAGGCTCGCATGGATCGCGCTCGTAGCGGTCATCGTCGTTCGATGTCCTCCAACCGCTCGACGTCTACCGCGCAAAGCGCGTCGTCGAAGCGCAACATCCGTAAGGCCCAGCGCGCTCGCAAAGCGTGGGGCAAGAAGCTCACCCGTGGGAAGCGGTTTCGTGTTGGCACCGCAGCCTACGGTCGCAAACCCAAAGCGCGCCGCCTGAAAGCCGGCGTGTACGTGGCCAACCGTCGCAAGAAAGCAGGAAGCAAAACCATGGCACGACGCCGCAAGCGGGCAGCAAGCCCCATCAAGAAGCGCCGCAGCAGCAAGCGGCGCCGCAAGTCCATCAAGTCCGCAGCCGCTCCGAAGCGCCGTCGCCGCAAGGCGCGCAAAGGTGCCGCTCGTCGTAAGACTGCAGCGAAGAGGACGGTTACCCGTCGCCGTCGTCGCAAGTCGAGCAAGAAGCACACGGCCAATCGCCGCCGCCGTCATGCGAAGAAGGCCGCTCCGAAGCGCCGTCGTCGCAAGGCGCGCCGGGCAGCTCCGAAGCGCCGTCGCCGCACCACCAAGCGCCGCTCATCGGCTCGTCGTCGCAGGAGCGGTCGCAAGCTGAAGGCGAACGGCCGTCGCCGTAAGCACCGCCGCAACCCGCGCCGTAAGCACCGCCGCAACTCGCGTCGCAAGGGCTTGAAGGCGAACAGCCGTCGTCGTCACCGCGCCAAGCGGTCGCACAAGATGAACAGCCGTCGTCGTCGCCATCGGCGTAACGGGCGCAGCTTGTTCAAGCGCAACGGTGTGGGCGGCCTGCTTCAGGTCGGCGCAACGGTGCTCGCTGGCTTCGCACTCCACCGAGTGCTGAGCAACATGATCGCTCCGAGGCTGATGGCTTTGGTGGCACCGGCGGCGGCCCCAGCTGCTGCTACGAGTGGCTACGACCAGACGAACATCTATGGTCTGGCTACCAACCTCGGCGTGGCCGGTCTCACTGGCTTCGCGCTCCACAAGCTCGTCAAGAACGACGAGACTCGGCGTCTGCTCATCGGCGGCGTCGTGGCGAGCGCGGCTCAAAGCCTGGTCGTGTCGCTACTGCAGAAGTTCGCACCTGGTGCGGCAGCGGACGCTCTGGCTGGTCCAGAGAGCACGGCAACGCGCATCTCGGCGATGTACGGTCTCGGTGGGGCGGCAAGCATCATGCCGCACTACCAGTCGATCGGACGTTCCGTTCGCGGCAAAGTACTCGCCCATGCCTTGCTCGGGACGACCGTTCGACTGGTAGTGCGGCA
>Ga0163163_10000124_pt1 | contig 81990 bp, 60 predicted proteins | sample S65metaG_FD_119766 | JGI IMG/M metagenome (GOLD analysis project Ga0163163, IMG submission 119766) | Switchgrass rhizosphere microbial communities from Kellogg Biological Station, Michigan, USA - S6-5 metaG | ecosystem: Host-associated > Plants > Roots > Rhizosphere > Soil | place: USA...
CGAGACGGCGTATCGGGGAACGATCGTCGCGCAAATACATCGGGACAATCAGGCTGCCGACCTGGCGGTGGTACTTCAACCGGCGGACCGGCAGGACCCTGAATTGGTCAGCTCTTTGTTGGTTAAAAACTCCTCCGGAAAGATGATTCCTTTGCATGAAATTGCCGACGTTTATCTTACGAATGGACGCTTCTCGATATTGCATGAAGGCGCGCGGCGTCGACAAACCGTGACCTGTCGCGCAAGCGGCCGGGACGTTAGTTCATTCGTGGGAGATGCTCGAAAAGCGGTGGCAGCAAAGGTTAATCTTTCCGGCGGTGTTTACGCCACATTCAGCGGGGCGGCCCAAGCCAAAGAGCAGGCCCAAAAGGAACTCATCCTCCATTCTGCCATCGCTGCGGTTGGAATCCTGTTATTGTTATCTACCGTGTTTCATAATTGGCGCAATATGCTGCTGGTGCTTGCCAATGTGCCATTCGCTCTGGTGGGCGGTGTTTTTACCGTTTGGCTCCATGGTCATTTCCACCCGGGAGAAAGTTCGCTCACCATGGGATCGTTGGTTGGCTTTGTCACTTTATTTGGAATCACCACTCGAAATTCGATCATGATGATCTCGCATTTCGAGCACCTTGTGGATTATGAACAAGTCAATTGGGGAACAGATGCCGTTCTGCGTGGAGCTTCTGAGCGGCTGATGCCCATTTTGATCACTGCGACAGTGACTGGTCTTGGGCTCTTGCCTCTGGCCTTGGGAGCCGGTGAAGCCGGCCGTGAAATCGAAGGCCCGATGGCCATTGTCATTCTTGGTGGATTGATCACTTCCACCGCGCTTAATCTCTTGATTTTACCAGTGCTCGCATTGCGGTATGGCAGGTTTCAGAAGCGGCAGGATATGGTCGCTGCAGAAACGGGCTAATAGCAAAAGAAGAAGAAATCCGAACAGAGAAAAATCCTTGTAAATCAACAATATCAACGGGCGGGTCAGGCCCGTGCGCTGCCGCTCATCTTCCGGAAATTACTTTTGCCAATTGCTCTATCTTGCCTACAGTGTCTGGAAAATTGTGGATGAATGGATCTCCTCAACGTGGCGTGCCGCGTTATCTTCGCGCAAAAGGATCCGCCTTTACCCTGATTGAGTTGCTCGTCGTCATTGCAATTATCGCTATCCTGGCGGCCCTGCTCTTGCCCGCGTTAAGCAGCGCCAAGGAAAGGGCCAAGAGAACGGGATGTCTCAACAATTTGCGGCAGATTGGTATCGGGTGCACGGTTTATGCGAGCGACAATTCCGACAAATTGTTTTCAGCTCGCCAGGCGATTGTTCAAATAGCATTGGATCCACTCGAACAAGCCGCCGCCAAGACGGTTGGTTTGATCATTTTCTCAAATTCGGTCGGCCAGATTTGGACTTGTCCCAATCGTCCCACCTTTCCTCAATATGAAGCCGAGTTTGATTCGTGGGAGCTGGGGTTTCAATACTTCGGCGGCGTGACCAACTGGCTCAATCCCGCTTTCCCATCTGGCATCCCCTCGCGCAGCCCATCAAAAGTTTCTCAATCCAAACCTGGCTGGGTCCTTGCCGCGGATGCGACTTTGAAAATCGACAACCAATGGGGTAGCGGACGGGTGACTGCCTTCAAGGACATGCCGTCGCACCGGGAACGAAACAACGTGCCGTCAGGCGGCAACCAGGTTTTCATGGATGGGTCTGTGCGCTGGTTTAGAGCCCAACAAATGTTCTTTCTTCACAGTTGGTCCCCAGGCTGGGACGGGCAGCGGATCTCCTATATCTACCAGGATTCGTCAGATTTCGATGTAAGATTGCAACAACCTTCCGTGCTGAATTCTTTAAAATTTAAGCCCTGATCTGCACAGCACTAACGCGAGCTTAATTGGCTGCTAAGCAAATGGGTCATTGATTTCACGGCTAATTCCATGGGAAAAACCGGTTTGGAGATCAGATCATCGCCGCCGCTCAAGGCCCCTTTGGCGCGGCTTTCGAAATCAGCGTGACTGGTCACGTATATCACCGGCGTTTTGCGATAGCCGGGCAACTGGCGAAGACGTTTGCATAATTCAAATCCGTCCATGCCAGGCATTTCTATGTCCAGCAACACCAGGTCGTATTTTTTTTCCTCTAACCATTCGAGCGCTTTGAATGGATCCTGGGTAGTGGTTGCTTGAAGCTGGGCCTGGGCTAAGGCGGACGTAACCAGTCGATTGGATAAGGCATCGTCATCGACAGCCAGGACTTGCGCTGTCGACACCACGTCGGTCGTGACCTGGCGGGCGCGTTTGAATAAGGCGTCAAACGTATCTACGGCCTGCGCAATGGTCCGGAGGACCGAAGGGGTTTGCAGGGCAGTCTTATTGGTGATCTCAAAGAGCATCGCCTCAAAGACGCTGGCCATGCGCGCCACTGGAAAACACTCCGCGAACCCCGCGCTTGCAGCAAGAAAGTGGACCTTTCGGTAGAGATTCTCCAAATGGCTTTCTCGCTCGGCATCAGTTTTTGCGCGCGCGAAGGCCTGGAAGCTTTCATGCAGACCGATGCACGTAGTGGCTGCCTTCTGGAGGAAGTCCTCCCGCGCTTTGGTTCGAAACTCTGCATCTGGACTGGACGCGGGGCCGGCATTGAATGGAGCCGCTGCCGAGGAGAAATTTTGCCCTTTCGTCACAGGCTGCGGGCTGGGTTCAGGCCTTGCCTTGAATGTTTCTGACAATTGAAAATTGGAGTGACCAGCGGGTTGCTCGTTGAGCAGTTCACGGACAACACCAAGCAGAATGGACGGTGTGCAGCGGACCTTGAGCAAGATTTTTTGGGGACCAAGCGCGGCGCTGTTCTGAGGCATCGAGTCGATGTACGAGTTGGAGAACGCAATGACCGGCAGACCAGCCAGTCTGGATTCAGAGCGCACAGAATCTAGAAGCGCGACTCCCTGGTTGCTGGGCATCATTAAATCCACGACCATCAAATCAGGCTTTGTCCCTTGGAGCAATTTGGAGGCAGACACTCCGTCATGAGCAGGTTCGACATGAAATCCCTGTCGTGTAAGAGCTTCCTTATAGATGCGCAACACGAGTGGATCATCATCCACGAAAAGGATTCGTTTCATGTGAGAGCTGGTGGTCTCTTGCCAGGGAATTTTCCTTCGAAAAGCCCCTGGTGTCTAGCCCTGATTCGATGGAAAAAACACGGACGAACTCGTTTGTGTCAATCCGGATAACCGGTAGGGTATTTTTTGTGCCAATCCCATGCGGTACGGACGATCTCCTCCAATTTTGGGAATTTAGGTTTCCAGCCAAGTTCTCGAATGGCCCTTTCCGCTGAAGCAACCAGCTTTGGAGGATCGCCCGCGCGACGTGGTTTCTCGATCGTTTGAATTCGTTTTCCCGTTACCTTTTCACATGTCTCAATCACCTGACGCACGGAGTAACCATCGCCATTGCCAAGGTTATAGAATCCCTTCCTTCCGGGTTCCAATCCGAGCATGTGTGCCTGAGCTAAATCGACAATATGAATATAGTCACGGATACAGGTTCCATCCGGGGTGGGATAATCAGTCCCGTAGATCTCGCAACGCTCAGCTTGCCCGAGGGCCACTTTGAGAACATTGGGAATGAGATGCGTTTCGACACGATGGTCTTCGCCAAATATCGCGCTGGCCCCCGCGGCGTTGAAATAGCGGAACGCAATAAATTCCAGGCCATAAGTCTGCTGATACCAGCCGAGTATTTTCTCGAACATCAGCTTGGACTCGCCATAGGGATTTATCGGACGTTGCGGCAAGTCTTCCGTCATGGGGACGCGCTCTGGGGGACCGTATGTCGCGCAGGTAGAACTAAACACGAACTTTTTCACGCCACATTCCACGGCGGCATCGAGGAGCTTCAAGCCATTAACGACATTATTGTGAAAATATTTCTTCGGGTTTTTCATGGACTCAGGAACCAAAGCGCTGGCCGCGAAATGCATGATGGCGTCCGGATTTGCTGCGCGGACCGCATTGAGGAGATTGTTTTCCTGCTCGGGATTTCCCAGAACAAACTGGGCTCGTTTATCTACAGCCGAGCGATGCCCCTCCGTTAGATTATCGTAAACTGTGACTCGATGTCCTGAATTAAGCAGCGCCTCGGTGCAGATGGAGCCGATATACCCCGCCCCACCAGTGACAAATACATTCATGCGGGCGTAAGCTAAACTTCTATATGATTAGCCTCAATGGGAAACATACCTGAGCGGAACGATTCAGTTGAGGAGCGCGGCATTTACGCCGCGTCAATATGCGGATAAAAGGTGTGTCCGTCTTCGATCCAACCAGCCCCAATTCGTGCGCTGAAGCGGCGTGAACGCCGCGCTCTGGCCGCAGAGGAACCGCGGTTCGAAGACCACAGCGACCGAATTGTTCCGGCTTAACTTGAGAACACCTCAGCAGCAACCGGCCAGACTTAAATTGCTTTATTGACGGCGGGAGTAGAACCAATTACCAAGCTGCGCCATATGCGACGCAAGTTGCCAACATTTTGACTGAGTGAAGCAAGAAAACGAACAGAACACAGCTCTTCCAGGAAGTGGAGCAGACCAGGGCTCAAACGGAAGTTTCAAGTTGCAAATCGAGCCTTTTGTCGGGACGCCCGAAGAAATTGAAAGGCAGTGGTACGAGAAAGTCTACAAGGGCCGCGGCGATAGCATGGCTCAACTGACCTGGCGGGCTGTGATCATGGGATCCGTCCTTGGTGCGGTACTTTCGCTCACTAACCTCTACATTGGACTGAAAGCAGGCTGGGGTTTCGGAGTGGCCATTACGGCCTGCATTCTGTCGTATGCCATCTGGGAATCGCTGTACCGGGCGGGCCTGGCGGGGACCAGAATGACCATCCTGGAAAACAACTGCATGCAATCGACTGCCAGCGCGGCGGGTTATTCAACCGGCAGCACGCTGGTGTCTGCCTTCTCCGCTTACGTGATGCTGAATGGTCATCACTTGCCAATGGGCCTGACACTGGCCTGGGTATTCTTCGTTGCGGTGCTGGGAGTCACGATGGCCGTGCCAATGAAAAGGCAAATGATCAACATTGAACAATTGCGTTTTCCGAGCGGAATCGCCGCCGCCGAGACCCTTCAGGCACTTTATTCGCAAGGATCAAAAGCCATGCGAGCGGCCAAGGCGCTGGGGATTGCAGGGATTGTCGCTGCCGTCGATAAGTTCTGGGCGGATGGGTTTGGCGTGCTGAGCCGAAAGTTTGCGGCGCTCCGATCGCTGGAAGAAGCATCGAGCGTCACACTGCTTTCAAATCTCAGTTCGCGATGGTTGGGAAAGGAATGGATTGGGCGGACCGTCGAACTTAATTGGGACGCAGTGTTTGTTGCCGCCGGCGCAATTACAGGACTTCGAGTTTGTATCAGCATGCTGCTCAGCGGCACCGTCTGTTGGATGGTTTTTGTGCCTATCCTGCAACAGCACGGGATTATTACGGGGGCGGGGTTTAGGAATTGTGTGCAATGGACACTTTGGGGCGGCACCTCCTGCATGGTCACGTCCGGTCTTTTCAGTTTCTTTCTGCAATGGCGCACCGCCTTGAGTGCCTTTCGCGGGCTTGGCTCGATCATCTCTCGGAGAAAACAAGGAAAAAAAAGTGAGATGGAAGCGATAGAAGCGCCGGCCTCATGGGTAGTCGCGGGTCAATTGGTTTCCCTTGTTGCCCTGGCATGGCTGGCAAACTATTCCTTCGGGATGCCCATCTGGCAAAGCGTTCTGGCTGTCCTCCTTTCGTTTGCTCTTTCGGTCGTTGCCTGTCGTGTGACCGGTGAAACAGACACTACGCCTCAAGGAGCGATGGGCAAAGTAACGCAATTAATTTTTGGCGCGCTTAATCCCGGCAACATGAATGTGAATCTTATGAGTGCCAATATCACCGGAGGCACAGCGGTTTCTGCGGCGGACTTGCTGACCGATCTCAAAAGTGGGTACTTGCTCGGAGCAAACCCTCGTAAACAGTTCCTGGCGCAGTTCGCGGGTATTTTCATTGGCACACTTGTCACCTGCCTCACTTTCGTGGTGTTGGTGCCAAACGCACAGGTACTCGGCAGTAAACAATTCCCGGCGCCCGCAGCTCAGACCTGGTCCGCCGTCGCACAAGCTTTGAGCAAGGGATTAAATGCGCTGGAACCGCTAAAAGTTTGGTTGATCACCATTGGGGGCCTGATTGGCATTCTCCTTTCCGTCCTCCCAATGCTATTCCCAAAACAACAAAAATATTTTCCGTCAGCCGCTGCCGTTGGATTAGCCTGGATTTTCCAATGGTATTACGGCGTTTTGTTCTTTATTGGCGCATTGATTGCCTGGATTTGGCAAAGAAAATCGCCAAAAAGCGCCGAAGAGTTTACCTATCCGGTGGCTTCAGGCGTTATCGCTGGTGGTTCTATCATAGGGGTATTCCTTATCTTTTGGGAAAATGGACCAGAGATAATCCAGAAGCTGTTTGGCGGACACTAGATTATTCAGATTTCAATTCTGCATCCTGCCCTCGATAACGATAGAACGTTGCTGCAATACTGAAGACAATGGCGACAGCGAAAGTTGCCCCGGCATAAAGGAGAAAACGGGAGGTGCTGACCGAACTGTTGTGCCCGGCACCAGGGCTGGAAAGCAGCTTGGTTATGGCAGTGACTAGCAAATTTCCAAACGCCACGGTCAGCAGCCAAAAGCTCATGATGGTGCTCTTCATGGATGCCCCCGCCTCGGTAAAAGCAAACTCAAGACCGGTCGTTGAGACCAATACTTCCGCGGTAGTGAGCACAATGTAGGGCAAAGTTTGCCAGGCGACACTCAGTTGTGCGCCGGACTCCATTTGCTTTTGGAGCAGCGCAACGATCACATAAGAACCAGCCGTCAGGAACAGCCCGAGACTCATCCGTTTCAGTGGAGTAGCCAGTTTGCCAAGACGAGGGTAAAGACCCAGTGTCAGCAACGGTACCAAAATCATCACCAAAGCAGGATTGGCCGATTGCATTTCTTCCGCCCCGATGTTCCACGTCCATCCTGCCAATTTTAGACTTATTGGAATCATCTTCTCTCCTTGCAGGACCCAAGTGGAATTCGTTTGATCGAACAAAGCCCAGAAAATCGGGATGAGAGCAAAGATCCCTAAAATCGGCCCTACAGATCTGGCCGATCGTACCTCCTGTTCACTAAAACGGTCACGCGCTCGATCCCAAAATCGCTGACCGCGGCGCTTGTCGCCTGACATCAAAGCATGCCAGAATACTTGGAAAAAACCTGCCGATCTTGTTTCCCGACTTGGAGGTTTACGCACGTAATAGCGCGTGCCCAGCCAGAAAACCAAAGTGGCAAGGCCCATGGCAATTCCAGGAACGCCAAAAGCCCAACTATATCCATGATGATTCTTAATCCAGGGTATTGCCAGAAAGGAGAAGAAGGAACCGAGGTTGATCGACCAATAAAACGCCCCATACGCCTTCTGTAACAGGTGTGATTGATCCGGTCCGAACTGGTCTCCGACAAAGGCCGAAACACAGGGTTTGATGCCCCCCGAACCAAACGCGATCAGTCCCAGTCCTGAGAAAAGAATCATTATTTTTGCCTGCACGGTAGCCGCAAGATCGCTACAAGCCAAAACTCCATGCCCGGCACAGTAAAAAAGTGAAACCCATAATATCGTATGATATCGTCCGATAACCTTGTCTGAGAGCCAGGCGCCGAATAACGGCATGAAATAATTCGCAAATTTGAACGTGTGTATGATGCTCGTAGCTGTATCTGGACTTTGTCCTAACCCACCCTTGGCGATCTCACCGCTGATATAGCCAGCGAGAATACTGGTCATCCCATAATAGCTGAAGCGTTCGCAGGCTTCGTTGCCGACAATATATTTGATTTGTTTCGGCCAACGGTCAGAAGACTTCTCTTTTCCCGAGGACTGGCCAGAGATCTCCCCTTTTTGAGCTGCGCCTGTTTTAGGCGGGACAGCAATTGCGTCCGCCTTGTGCTCGTCTTGAGGTAAACTCACTGTCGGATTTTCTCGGTGCGGTATGGGAGGATTGCCAGCAGCTTCTCGTCGCAAATTTCGGCCCAAGTCATATTCAGTACATACTTTGGGCTTTTCCTTCGCGCAAGTCGAACTTGCGCGAAGCATCAGTTACCAATAGGGCGAACGGCTTTGCCTTGAGCGAAACCTTGTCTCGCCATACATTGCCGGCGTGAACAAGACCCTTTTCGGGCGTTGGCGTGCAAATTTCTTCACTGGCCTGGCAGTGCTTTTACCGGCGATTGTTTCGGTTCTTGTGCTGTTGTGGTTTTTTAGCAGGGTTGCCGATATCACGGACACACTTTTATTTTTTCTGCCCAGCACCCTGACCCATAAGAATGGGGGCGAAGGACCGATGTACTGGTACTGGAGCATGGCAGCTTTGCTCCTGACAGTACTGTTAATCAGTGTCGCAGGCCGGCTGACGCGTTATTATGTCGGGAAAAAGGTGATCCAGCTACTGGACCAAGCGTTGTTGCGGGTGCCTCTGCTCAATAAAATTTATATTACCATCAAACAGGTCAACGAAGCGTTTACTTCCAATAAATCCGCCTTTAAGCAAGTTGTGTTGATTGAGTTCCCACGCCAGGGCCATCGCGCCGTAGGTTTTGTGACCGGTGAGCAGGATGAAACATTTCATGGCGGGGAAAGAACTCTCAGTGTATTTGTCCCGACCACACCTAACCCCACGAGCGGGTTTCTCATTCTGGTGCCGGAGAGGGAGGTGAAAAAACTGAATATCTCAGTCGCGGAAGGCATTAAATTTATTGTAAGCCTGGGCGCCATTCCTCCGGAACCTCCCGTAGGAATCCGAGCGACACCGAACCCGGTTTTGCATGGATGAACGCTCTCAGGGAATTGTTCTCCGTGTTCACCCGCTGACCGAAACGAGTTTGATCGTCCGCTGGCTTACACCAGAGCTGGGACGTTTGGCCACGGTGGCTAAAGGCGCTCGCCAGCCCAAGTCTCCTTTTCGTGGCAAGCTCGATTTGTTTTACCTGGCAGATTTTACTTTCAGGCGCAGCCCTCGTTCCGAACTGCACACCTTGCGAGAAGCAAGCTTGCGCAACACGCACAGCTTTTTACGAAAGGAGCTGCAATACCTTCAGCAAGTCTCCTATTGTGCGGCTTTGCTTGAACAGACAACTGAAATCGAGACTCCCATTCCAGGTCTGTTCGATCTATTCAAACGTTTGTTGGACATGCTAGGGACACGGCTGCCTGTTCCCCAAACTATCCTGGCGTTCGAATTCAAGTTGCTGAACGAACTGGGTCTGAAACCGGACCTGGACCGCAGTCGGTTAAGTTCGGAATCCAAGGAGATCATCGAAGCGTTCACTGTGAACGATTGGTCTGCAATTTTGTGCCAGAGCCCAAGCCATTCACAAATCAGAGAACTTCAGCAGTTCCTGCACGGGTTCATGATATATCACCTCGGTAAAATACCAAAAGGCAGGACCATCTAATCAGGAGAGCACGCTGCGTCCCGCTCGACCCATTTGCCGTGTTCTTTGATCAGATCGACCAATCGATCGACTGCTTCGGCTTCCGGAATGTTGAACTTGATTGGCTTCTTGCCCACGTAAAGGTTGATCTTGCCGGGAGCGCCGCCGACATAGCCAAAATCGGCATCGGCCATTTCACCAGGGCCATTGACGATGCAGCCCATGATGGCAACTTTCACGCCCTTTAGATGCTCCGTTCGGGCTTTAATCCGCCCTGTGACACTTTGAAGATCGAACAAGGTCCTTCCGCAGGATGGGCATGCTACATAATCAGTCTTGAACGAACGGCAACCAGCTGCTTGAAGAATATTGTAAGCCAGCCGAAGCGATTGGCCGGCGCCGGGCTCACCGCGAATCAGAATCGCGTCACCGATTCCGTCCGCCAATAACGAGCCAATCACAACCGAAGCCCGCAGTAACGCAATCTTTGGTTCAAGCGGTGTTGTTTCGGCTTGCAAACAATCCTTCAGGAGAATGGGATTATTCCGCCCCAATCGCTTTAGTCTTGCCGTCAACAAACGAAAAGCCGTGATGGCAGGGAGACCAACGGAATCCATTACAGTAACAAGTTGTGAGTCGCAGTTGATTTCAAAATCCTGCCTGGGATCAATTTCAGCGACATTCAGGTTCTCGTAAATGGCTTCCGGCTTGACGTCATCCTTCGGACGGATTTTTGGGGCGAGCTGATCCCAAGTCGCCTGCGGGACCACGACCCGGATCGTTTGTTCCGCGCCGCATTTTACTCCATCGCCCAGTCCAATCTCAGGCGTGCGGCGGCGCGTGAAGCTGAATGGATCGAACGGAAAAGAATCCGGCTGGTTGCGGGCCCAATCTGCCAAACTTGAATTTGGGCTTATCTCGATGCACAGCTTTGGGATCTGCTCGAGCAGATCTCGGCACACTTCGATCTCACGAGGCGAATCCTCGGTCAAGGAAACCCGTATCGTATCTCCCAACCCATCGCAGAGCAATGAGCCGATCCCGATGGCACTTTTGATGCGTCCATCCTCTCCATCCCCGGCCTCGGTGACTCCCAAGTGAATGGGATAATTCCAATCGGCGCCTTCCTGTTCGAGGCGGGCTGCCAGCAATCGGTAACATTCAATCATCACCTTTGGATTGCTGGCCTTCATCGAGAACTTGAAATTATGGAACCCATTTTTGCGAGCAATTCGCGCGAATTCCAATGCGCTCTCAACCATGCCAAGCGGGGTGTCACCAAACCGGTTCATGATCCGATCGCTTAAGGAGCCGTGATTGGTTCCAATGCGCATGGCACGTCCGAGCTGCTGGCATAACTTTACCAAGGGCGTAAATTTCTCCTCAATGCGCTTCAGTTCGGCCGCGTACTGTTCGTCGCTGTATTCCTTGATCAGGAACTTTTTGGAATCCGCGTAATTACCGGGGTTGATACGCACCATCTCGACCCACTTGGCAGCTTCCATTGCTGCTTCCGGTTTGAAATGGATATCCGCAACAATGGGAACAAAGCAGGCTTGCGCCCGCAAAACTTCAACGATGTTCTGGAGGTTGGCAGCGTCTTTAACGGTCGGAGCGGTAATACGCACGATCTGGCAACCCACCGCTACCAAATCCAGAGTTTGCTTCACGCATTGCGCGGTATCCATCGTATCGCAGGTGAGCATCGACTGCACCACCACTCGATGACCACCGCCGATGACTACGCCACCCCTCTTAGAATCACCCACGATCACCTCACGCGTAAGGCGTCGGTTGTAAAAGAAAGGTGATTTACAATAGGCTCGAATGGGTGCGTTGCTCCCCGCTGGAGGCGGGTCACTGATCATTTCAGAGGATTTGGCGCCGCTCATAGTTGATCGTGTTCTCATTGGGCGGGTCTCAACCGCAATGAGAAACCTTATTGCTGCTCGGGAGCTTTCGGAGCAAACCGGAGTTCCGCCGGTTTTTCTTTGCTCCGTTTCCAAGGCAAATCCTGCACATCGTAGAAGGCAATGTAAACCATGAAACCAATGAGCAGGACGGCGCAGCCGGTCTGAATCGAGCTAAGAATACGGGTGCTGATCGGTCGTCTGCGAATTCCTTCGATGATCGCCAGCAGAATATGACCGCCGTCAAGCACAGGGATCGGGAGCATGTTCAACAAGGCGAGATTCACATTCATCAGGACGCTGAACCAAAGGGCCAAACGCCACCCTTGTTCGCTGCTAAAGAGCCGGTAATAAACATCCATGATCTTCACTGCGCCGCCGAGATGCTGGGCTTTGATGTCAGATTTACGGGCAAAGAGAGCGCCAAAAGTTTCGAGCATGGCAACCACACTGGAATTAACCTGCTCAATTGCGCCGGGATGCCGCAAAGTCCATTTATCCTCGATGCTCAAAATGCCGAGACTGGCTTTTGCATCGGGCGGGCTTACCGGGACTTCAGGCTTAACTTTAATTTCCAATGGTTGTCCCGCCCGTTGGCATTGCAATGTCAGGATTTCGTTTGGGTGCTCTTCCACATAATCCTCAAGCCCGCCTGGATTGAAGAGCTTGGTTCCATTCACGCCTAAAACGTGATCGCCAGGTTGGAGCCCAGCCAATTTCGCGGGGCTATTTGTAGCCATCTCAGCCACAACCAAGTCAAGGGCAGGACCGATTTGGATTTTCCTCAAGCTCTTGCGTTCCCAAACCTTGGTTTTGGCTTTGCTGGGCTTGGGATAGGCGGTAATGACTTTTCCTTCACGCTCGATCGTCACGGGAATTACGTCGTGTTCGCTGCGGACAATGCGCCACATGACGCTGTCGCCCATGCCCGAGAATTTGGTGACGGGCTTGCCATCCACTGTCAGGATTCTGTCCCCAGGACGCAACCCTGCTTCATCCGCAGGACCGCCTTTGGCAACATAGCCAATGACCGTGGTTTTTTCGCTTTCACTGACTGGCCGGCCAACAATCATGACCACGACCGCAAAAACCAGAGCGAGCAAAAAGCTGAATAATGGGCCGGCAAAAGCGACGATGATTTTATCCAAAGCAGAAATCGGGGGAAGCGGCTGGTCGGAACTTTCACCCTTGCCCTCAATTGCTTCCATGGTCGCCATTTGGGGCAAAGATACATAACCACCGGCCGGAATACTCCCCAGGGCGTATTCAACACCGTTGATTTTGGTTTTCCATATTGGTTTGCCAAACCAAATAGCGAACCGGTCAATTTTCAGCCCGCGCCATCGCGCCGCCAGGAAATGGCCCAATTCATGGACAAAAATCAGCAGATTGAAGAGCAACAGCACTTCCAAAAAAATAAAGATAACCTTTATGATCGACATAATTTTGAACCAGCTATCCCAAAAGGGATGCATGAATATAGCAGGCTTAAGGCCAGTATCAATCCTGATGAATTAAGCCCGGGACTCGCCCCTGGCCCATGTGTCGGCTGCAAGAATCTGCTCCAGAGATGGATGCGCGGTTACTTCGTGCCGCTCCATGGTGCAACGAACCGTTTCGGAGACTTGTTGGAAACCGATGCGGCCATTGCAAAATTCCTCGACAGCGACTTCGTTTGCAGCGTTGAGAACGGCAGGTAAGGTGCCGCCCACCTCCCCTGCCCTGCGGGCGAGATCCAGAGCAGGAAATCGTTGTGTATCAGGTTCCTCGAAAGTTAATGTGCCAAGCTTCGCCAGGTTGGTTTGTACCCGATCATTTGAGGCGCGCTCGGGATAGGTAAGCGCATATTGAATGGGCAGACACATATCCGGAGTCGATAGCTGAGCCAGCATTGAGCCATCAATGAATTCGACCATCGAGTGCACCACGCTTTGGGGATGCACAACCACGGATACCCGGCCCATTTCAATGTCGAAAAGCCAGCGGGCTTCGATCATTTCCAAACCTTTGTTGAATAAAGTAGCCGAATCGATGGTGATCTTGCGACCCATGACCCAGGAAGGATGTTTTAGTGCGCGCTCAACTGTGATACTTGGAAAGTCGGCCGTTGGCGTCGTGCGAAAAGGACCTCCGGAGGCGGTCAGCCAAAGACGGCGGACGGAACCGGGTGGTTTTCCATCCAGACATTGAAAAATAGCCGAATGCTCGCTGTCCACCGCCAACACGCGCACACCCTGCTTTCGAGCTTCACTCATGACGATTTCCCCTGCCATCACCAGAATCTCCTTGGAAGCAATGGCGATATCTTTTCCGGCGCGAATAGCGGCCAATGCTGGTTGCAATCCTGCGGTACCGACGATGGCTATGACAACAATATCGGCGGCGGGCAAGGTAGCCAATTTGATCAGACCTTCAGTTCCTGAGAAGACCTCAGTTCCGGTGCCCAGCGCCTCCTGGAGCCGGCTGGCTTTGGCTGGATCCGTAATGGCAATGGCCTCTGGACGATGCTTCAGTGTTTGGTCCAGAAGCATTTCCGCATTGGAACCCGCAGCCAGACCAATCAGCCGGAGGCGATCCGGAAGATCCAGAACAACTTTGATCGTGCTGGTGCCAATCGAGCCAGTGCTGCCAAGTAAAACGATGTTTTTCATCGTCATTCAACCCGGTTGTTTCTCAAGGATAGTCTCATCTGGAGGACAATATATGGCGCAGGTACAGGTACATGATTGGAGCATTAAAAAGCAAGCTGTCGAGCAAATCCAGAATGCCACCTATTCCTGGAAAAAACTTGCCAGAGTCCTTGATGTCGGCCTCGCGCTTGAACAAGGATTCAATCAAATCACCAACCACCGCGGAAAGGCCAAGGATTGTGCCTAAAATAATCGCATGAGCCAGGTTCATTCCCGCCATTTTGTGGCCAAGGAAGTGAACAAAAAGAACACTGGCGAGCATGGAAACGAGGATGGCCCCGGCAAAGCCTTCCCAGGTTTTGCCCGGACTGATCCTGGGGATCATTTTGTGTTTACCAAAAAGAGAGCCGACCGTGTATGCGCCGGTATCGCTGAACTTGGTGATTAAGACAAAATACAAGAGGTAATAGTGGCCCTCCACCCCCGGAAAAAAATTGATCTTCTGAATGAAGTTCAGCAGCCAGGGGACATACATGAGCCCAAAGAGAGTGGTCGAAATGGCCAGGATTCCTGCAGGATTACGTTTCGAAAAAAACTGGCGAAGACATAATCCAAGCACAAACAGGATAAGGAAGCTGGTTTCAAAATCGTTTACGCGAGAAGGCGTACCCGACGTACCCAATTTACCGGTTAGATTCAGGAACGTTCCCAGCATCAAAAGAACTCCTCCTGCAATGCCCCACCATTTGAAACAAACCAATCCTCGCTTTTCCACAATTCCATAGAATTCAGCGAGACCTGTTAACGCCAACAAAATAATGATGCTCAAAAAAAGGCTATCGGAGAGCACCCGGTTCCCTGAAAAAAGACCCGCAATGACGACAGTCCATAAGACGAGCGAGCTGGTGAGCCGCCGCAAAAATATTTTTGCTTTGGAAGGAGGAGATGACGGCACGCTCATCGGTCTATTCGGGAGTCAACGTTTTGCTCAACCCCGATTGCAACCACAAATACGGGTTTTCGTGATCCTCTCCCTCTTCCAGGGAGGATGGCTGGGGTGATGGCGAGCGTAAACTCACCTGCCATCCATAGCGGTCTTCGTTGAGCATGCGTCTATTCAAAGGCCGCCAAATCTTCTATGCCGGTTGTTATACTCTTCCAGCGCGGCATAAAATTGCGACTTGCGAAAATCCGGCCATAGCGTCTGGGTGACGAGCAATTCCGCATAAGAGATTTGCCAAAGCAAAAAATTGCTCACACGCATTTCCCCGCTGGTGCGAATCAGCAAATCGGGATCCGGAAGGTTTCGAGTATAGAGGTGTTGCGCGAAGACCTGTTCGGTAATGTCTGCCGGGTCTAACTCGCCGGCTTTGATCTTTTTTCCGATACTGCGCACGGCCTCGACAATTTCAGTTCGCCCCCCGTAACTCAAAGCCATAATGAGTGTCAGGCCGTTGTTTTTGGACAGGGTGGTCATTGATTTTTGCAAGTGCTCCTGAACGGCTTCCGGCAAGCGATAGACCTGCCCGATAATCTGGAGCCGCACATTATTCTTGTTCAACTCCGGCGTTTCTGTTTTGAGGTAGTGCACCAGGTATTTCATCAATGCATCCACTTCCTCCTTGGGCCGGTTCCAATTCTCAACTGAAAATGCATAAAGCGTAAGATATTTGATCCCCAGTTCGCCCGCGGTGCGGATGATCACGCGAGCCGATTCTGCCCCGGCGCGGTGGCCTTCAATTCTGGGCAAATGGCGCTGACGCGCCCAGCGGCCGTTTCCATCCATGATAATCGCCACATGCCGCGGCAAAGATGCCTTGGCTTCAGAGCTAAGATGCGCAGTTTGGGCACTCACAAATTAGACGCAGGTTACAAACTGGTTAACCGAGGTCAAAGTCAAAGCTTCAAGGCCTAACGAAGTTGGTACCATGCCCGGTTTTGGCCTAAGCCTTGCCCCTGGAAACGGTCGGGCTTAGTACGGAATGTTTTTGGCTTCACTTCCTCATCTGATCCGCTACTATAAATGTGTGACTGTCGAAATGTTTCGAACCGAATTGACCGAAGCGATGCGGGCGTATGATCGTTATGTGATCTGCATCGACAAAATACCTGAAGAATTTGAAGCGTCTCTCCTCTCGTTGATGCAGAAGGCAATCAAGGCTTACGAAAGCCGTGGCACGCTGCTCCGGCACGGAATTGCTTTGGATCGGCACGTTACCGTGATTCTAAGCCAAAGCGATACCGCCCGGCCGCTTTGCGGGATTTATTTCAACCTGCACTCACCGTACCAGAAGAAATCGCTGCCCAAAACAGTGCAGCCTTTGGTGGAATCAGTCACGGACAAGCAACCCGAGTAGCAGCTCATTTGTCCAAGGTGGGTCGTCTTTAAGAGACTACTGAGCTCGAACCTGGTCGCCAACCTCCGAATCGCCTGCCACTAAATCTGCCACGATATTATCGTCGTATTGTGGACCTGTAACCTTAACCTCCCCGACTTTCAATCCTGCTCGGTAGAGATTCAGGCGCTGATCGATCACCGGCAAACGGCCCACGGGAAAATTAAGGACGACGAACCGCTCGGCAGTTCGCACAAGAGCTACCTTTCCAATCAAACCATTCTCCTGGGTTACAATAATCCCCTTTTTCCCGGAGTTGTCGAATGCCCCGGCTATGGATGCCGGGTCGTTTTTGGAAGCATGTTTGCCTCTACAACCAGAAAGGACAATAACAGCCAGGGTTATTACCAGAATTCTCATGGTCACGCAGTAAAATCTCCCTCATGCGCAAGGTCAACAACAACTGTATTTCATGCAAATCTTTGGCGGCGTGAACGCCTCCCTGAGCAGCCGAGCCGGGAATTCCGATCCTTCGGAATCTTACCTTGGTCCGATTTCCTATCAACCGGAAGAATTGCTGCGGGGTGGCAACGACGGATTCACCTTACGATCCGCGCCCGTCGTCACGCGCGCTAACAGTTTGTTTTGAGAGAGTCTCCACGACGGGAAGTTTTCAGGATTTCAGATTGCGCCTTGGGATCATAAGGCCAGAAAGATTAGGAGTAAGAGTCGGTTCACTCGTGACAATCGCAAGCGTACTCCGCTCGCTTGCAACCTCCACAAATGCTCTTATCCAACTTGAATCGGAAATTCTGTGGTTTGGAATCAGGGGTCTCTCTGAACTGCACGACCAGGTTATATGGGTCCCCTTCCGGTAATTGACTCTTGCTGGCCAGAACGTCGCCCTTTTTCTCAAATTCAATCTTCGTTTTGCCCTCTTTTGTCTCGGCAATTATTGTTACTGTTTGGACAGCGACTGAGACAGGCTTCAGTGCCGCATCGTAAAACGTAATTGTCGCCGTCCGATCTTTCTCCAGGAAAAACTCCGCCTTCGGTTCTGTCGTTTCCAGCAAGCGTCCGCCTTTCGGACCAGCGAGATGCTTCTTGTTGGCTGCGCCAAGAGCGCAGATGCCCGTACACAACGCGGCGACCATGATAAGGCTTTTCATTGGTGTTTTCATCATCTGTATTTGCTTCAGGTTTGTATTTTTCTTTCGGCCCATGCGTAAAGCACCGGCAAAAGCAGTAACGTAAGGAACGTCGAACTCAGGATACCGCCGATGACGACAGTGGCAAGCGGACGCTGCACTTCGGCGCCCGCGCCGGTCGCCAGGGCCATCGGGACGAAACCCAGGCTTGCCACCAGCGCGGTCATGAGCACGGGCCGCAATCGCGTGAGCGCGCCCTCTCGCACTGAATCGAGCACCCCCCTGCCCTCTTCGCGCAACTGGTTGAAGTAAGTTATTAGCACGACCCCATTGAGCACCGCTACACCCGAAAGCGCAATAAATCCTACTCCGGCAGAAATGCTGAAAGGCAAACCGCGCAGCATCAGCGCGAATACGCCTCCGGTCACGGCCAGCGGAATTCCGGAATAGATAATGAGTGCCTGCTTGAAACTCCCAAAAGCGCCCAAGACCAGGACAAAAATAAGCGCGAGAACCAATGGCACCACTACGGCTAGGCGCGCTCGCGCTGCTTGTAAATTCTTGAACTGGCCCCCAAACTCGAAATAGTAGCCTTCTGGCAGCTTCACTTGCGCAGCGAGTTTTTCCTGCGCCTCGTTCACCCAGCTTTGCAGGTCGCGACCGCGCAGATTCACCAGCAGAGCGGCTCGCCGCTGTGCGGCTTCTCGGTTGATGGTACTCACTCTTTCAGCCATCACGAGATTGGCCACTTTTCCGAGGGGAATCAATCCGCCATCGCTCGTCCGCAACGGCAACCGATCCAGTTGTTCCAGTTTCTCCCGCTGTTCCTCCGGCATTCGTATGACGATGTCGAATCGTCGACTGCCCTCGAATAATGTCCCCACATTGGCTCCGCCCAGAGCAGCCGCCACGACCTTGTTGACCTCGCTCGCATGGACGTTATACCGCATCATGTTGGTCCGGTTCAGTGTAATTTCCAGCACGGGCGCTTTGCCAAAGTTGTCAAACTCGACATCGTCGGTTCCACGAATTTTTTCAAGCACCTGTCTGGCCTCCGTCTGAACCTTTTGCAAAATCTCGAGATCCGCCCCGAAAATTTTCACTGCGATATCAGCGCGAGCACCCTCAAGCAGTTCGTTGAAGCGCATCTCAATTGGTTGCGTGATTGGCGCGGTCAAGCCCAGGCCTTTCGCTTCCACCGCTTTGCTCATCAGCCCCGCCAATTCGTCCTTGCTGACCCGGTGTCCATTGATTTTCCTCCACTTACGCTGCGGCACGAAAAAAATAAATGTATCTGAAAGGTTTGGTCCCATAGGATCGGTTTGCACCTCCGCGGTGCCGATGCGTGAAAAGATGTAATCGATTTCAGGGAATTCTTCGAACAATACCTTTTCGGCCTTTTTTTGCTGGGCCAGAGAAGTATCGATCCCAACGCTAACCGGGCCGGTCAACATGAGAACAGTGGATCCCTCATCGAGTTGCGGCACGAACTCTGCCCCGAGCCGCTGGAAGCCAAACACTGACATCACGAACAGCACGACTGCCACCGTCACAATCATCCACCCACGCTTCAACGCGAGCTGCAAAAGGGGTTCATAAATTTTCTTCACCCAGCTCACCAAAAAGTTGTCGCCCTCCGCAACCCGGCCGGACAGGAAGAACGAGCAAAGCATCGGCACCACGGTGAATGCCAGGACTAAAGCGCCGATGAGGGCGAAAATCACTGTGAGCGCCATCGGTTTGAACATTTTCCCTTCAATTCCTGTGAGCGCTAGAATGGGCACATAGACAATGGTGATGATTGTCACCCCAAACAGCATGGGCCGTCCCACTTGATTGCTGGCAGTGCGAATCGTCGCCAGTCTTTCCGCTTCGCTTAGAGGCCGACCAAGCTGGTGTTGTCTGATCCCGAGCTGTCGTACCACATTCTCAACAACCACCACCGCTCCATCCACAATCAATCCGAAGTCCACCGCTCCAAGGCTCATGAGATTGCCCGAGATTCCGAAGCGCATCATCCCGGTCAGGGCAAAAAGCATGGATAGAGGTATCGCCGCTGCGACAATCAGCGCCGCTCGCCAATTTCCAATTAACGCAAGCAAAAGCACGACCACCAGAAGCGCACCCTCCAAAAGGTTTTTTTCGACCGTGCTAATGGTATGGTTCACCAGTTCGCTGCGGTTGTAGAGCGCCCGCAGAATGACTCCGGCCGGAAGCTTTTTCTGGATTTCCTTTAGCTTCGCGTTCGCTTCCTGTGCAACCAGGCGGCTATTTGCTCCACTCAGCATCATCGCCCAGCAAACGATTGCCTCCTCGCCGTTCACCGTCGAGGTTCCAGTGCGGAACTGCGAGCCAATGCCGACCTCCGCCACGTCCTTCACGGCCAGGGGCATGACCCGACTGCCAAACTTAATTGGCAAGCTGGCAATTTCATCCAGCGTTTGCACCCTCCCAACGGCTCGTATCGCGATTTGCTCGCCTCCACGGTTAACGATGCCGCCTCCAGCATTTTCCACGTTCTCCCCCACGACTGCGGCCAATTCCTCGAAGGACAACCCGGCGCTCATCATCCTTTCCGGATTGGGCAACACAACGATTTGCTTTTCCGCCCCGCCGGAGGTGTTGACCTCGGCTACTCCAGGAACCGAACGGAGCATCGGCCTGACGACCCATTCCTGGATCTGTCTTAACTCAAGCAATTGTTCGTACCTGCTCGTCGGTTTGTTCGTGGCGCCTGGCGCGTAGTCTACTGTGTAAAAAAATATTTCGCCGAGTCCTGTTGTGATCGGGGCTAATTTTGGTTGCGTGGAGGGAGGTAACTCGCCCAATAAATTTTGCAACCTCTCGGTTGTGAGCTGTCGAGCTCGATAAATGTCTGTGTGGTCGTCGAACACCAGGGTAACTTGTGACAAACCAAACCGCGAGATCGAGCGCATCTCCACCAACCCTTGCAAACCCTGCATTTCCGTTTCGATAGGAAATGTGATCTGTTTTTCAATTTCTTCGGGAGCTAAGGCGGCGACACTGGTGTTGATTTGCACCTGCACATTGGTAATGTCCGGCACGGCGTCCATTGGCAATCGAACTGCCGACCAAACACCGGCAACGGTCAGCGCAATGATGCCCAGAAACACAAGCATTCGTTGCTTCAGAGCAAAATCAAAGATTCGAGCAATCATTAACAGGCGCTAGGTCTTTTTCGCTACCGGACAACAGGGCGTGCCCCCTTTGAGCGCGCTTAATTCGACAAGCCAGAGGTTCTCAATGCCTTTAATCACTACCGAATCGCCCGCATAGAGGCCATCCTCCACTTCGACCATTCCATTGTCCGATGCGCCAGTTTTGATCTTGGTTCGCGACAAATGACTGCCGTTTACTACATAGACGTAACTCCCCTCCGCGGTAACCAGGACTGCTGACACTGGAGCAACCAGAACCAACTTCGGTTCACCGGTTGCGCCACTCACAACCACAAAATCTCCCATTGCAAACTGATGCTCAGAATCAGCGAACTCCATCACTCCTTCACCTTTGCCCAACGCGGAGGCGACCTGCCTATCTATCCGGACGAGTTTGCCGGTAATTGGGCTTTTTGTCCTGACGGGAGCCTTCGCCTCCATGATTTGGCCAAGCTTCAGGCTTGAAATATCCTTGTCGTCCAGCAGTAGCAACGCGCAACTCAGACCGCCAACCGTTCGGTATACTTGCGCTGTTTTCTCAAACCGCCGACGCATAGGTTTTTCCGCAACCTCCGCAACCTCCAAGTTCAATAATTCTTTTGTTTCCTGAGAAAAAACAACACCCTTGCCCGGGTTAAAAAGATGAAGAGACGTAATTTCTTCACTACCGATGACTGGGGATTTCGAATGGCAACCCAGCAGCATAGCAGTGACAAGGGAGAGGACTATACGCTTCTTCATTCGCGATTCTCCTTTCCTCGCTGGCTCACCACCGGAGCGGGCAGTCCCGTTAGCAATTCAAGGCTTTGTGCGGCTTCCAACGCCTCTTTTTTTGTGTCTAGCAATGCCTCGACCGCTTCAAAATATTGCTTTTGCAGTTCCACGTACGTGCCTACCGGCACCGCTCCTAACCGGTAATGCCGATCTGCCAATTCGGCGGCTTCATGGAAATGTCCAACGGCGTCCTCCCGCCATTTACCCATTTCCCGCAGTTTGTTTTCATAAGTGATTGAGGCCTCGAGCACTTTGCGTTCTACCTCACGTTGAGCTACTCGCATAGTAGTCTCCGCTTGCATCTGTCGTGCTTTGGCGGCTTCTATGTTTCCATTGTTCCGGTTCCATAACGGCAACGGAAAAGAAATTCCCAGGCCAAGTACCCGCTCGCGTTCGAAGGCATTCTCTTCCGAAAAAGACGGGCCGACGTTAATGGTTGGAAACCGTTCGTTTTTCGCCAACTCCACACGGAATCCCTGTTGCTGCAATTCTGCCGCTCGGACACGTAGCTCGAAATTATTTGTCCGCGCCAGAGCAAGCAAGAGAGCATTGTTCCTGTTCGTGCCGAACGTAAAGATTGGCTCCCTGACTTGCAGCACCTCGCCCGGCAATCGGCCGCGCAATTGATTTAGTTCAAGCAATGCGGATTGATTCGCCAATTCAGCTTCGCTGGCCCTGCGGTGCATTGTCAGCTCCGTAGCCTCGATTACTCGAGTTTCGAGCAATGGAGCAATACCCGCCGCATCGCGTTGCACCAATACTTCACGTAACTGCTGAAAGCGTTCAGCCACTTCCCTCGCGGCCAGAGCTTTCTGTTGCGTCGCAAACAACCCGAAGGCCAGTACCCTCACGCGTGAGGCCAAGGCGGCACGGAATCGCTCGAGACCAAGTTCGGCCAGGTCGATATCACGATTGGCAATCGCCTTTCGCAGACCAATGCGGCCTGGCCATTCAAGAGGCTGCCCCAGAGCGACCGACCATGCGGTCCCCTCCGCGCTTAATCCGGAGTTTCGGACGCGGGAATTCTTGTAGCCTACCGAGCCACTCAACTCAGGATTGGGGAGCAGCGCAGCCGATTTTCTTGCGGCTTTTGCAGCAGTCATCTCGGCGCGGTAAAACTCCAGCTCAGGATTTTCCCGCACGGCTTGCTCTACCAAAATCTCGATGTCTAGTGCTTTGACCGCCGCTAACTCGCTGGGCACCTCATCTGCCGCCACATCTCGAATTCCACTTATTGAAATCAAAACACAAATTACAACTCGTTTCATAAACACACTACTTGCCTATCTGTGAAAGAATGAACTAGGTCATCGCGGACCAAAGAGCCCACGACCTAAAGAAAGTCCCAGAAGGGACGTTTTAAGAAACGAACGAAGGGGCCCGTACAGGAAGCGCGGCCCGGGAGGTGAATTGCCAGGGTTTTAAAGCCCAAAGCGTACTATTGAGGTTCTGCGGAGCTAATAGCTCATTATCTAAGGGCGGAACGTCAAATAAGCAGACGGTCTCTACTGGAAGCGGAACTACCAGACCAACTTCGTGCGAAACATAACTGGCGGACTGAAGCGAACTACAAACGCACTGCTGCGGATCATCAGGAGAGTCTTTGGATTGTCCACTGTCCTCCGCACAGCAAGAAATCTTCGTTCCTTGTGCAAGGTTTTCCATACCGCAACGAACCGTACAGGCGGCCCAAACCGCCAAGAGCAGAACGCTAACAATCGCTTTCCAGCATCTCACGGCTGTTACATTAACCCCGTCTTCGCATGATGCCAACGCAAATATGTCGAGAACTCTTTAAGACGTTGCTTTACAAAATCTAATTAGGTGAATCATCGCATCATAGCACCAATTACTCATCCGATGAACTCATGCTCCTTTCTGCGGACGACGAGGACAGGACATGACGCATGCCGCACAACTTGTTCGGTTGTGCTGCCGAGTATCGCGCGGGCCAGGCCGGTATGCCCATGAGTCGATAGAATAATGAGATCGATATCCAATTCTTTGGCCGCGCCGACGATCTGGGCATGAGGGTTTCCCGATCTCACCAGGGTTTTGCATGTAACTGAATCCCCGACCAGCTCACGCAGTGCTTCCAAATCTGCCTTGCTTTGGGAGAGGGATCCTACAGGCATTGGGCACATTTCCGGAACGGGAGTGCAAGGTTGCAGGACGTGCAACAATGTCAATTCAGCGCCGAATTGCTTGGCAAAAGGCAGTGCGTATTCCAACGCTTTGTCTGAACACTCTGAAAAATCAACGGGGACGAGAATCTTTTTCAAGTGAAACACCGGTATCGGGGAAAATAACACTTCGTCTAATGCGCCCGGAATCTGGCCTTCTTTCGGACCAAGCTCGAGGACCACTCCGCCCCTATTATTTGTTGGTTTAATTTTCATAGGTATTAATTCAAGGTTGACGATTTATTCAGACTGGTTTTCTTCGTTTTCGGACTGGGCACCTGCTCGAAGGAAACCGTTGGTTTTGTTCGGCACCACCAGGACCGGACAGGGAGCCAGACAGATCACGCTCTGGGCAACACCTGCCCATGGGGCCTGCGGGGAAGCCGCAACTCTGGAGCAGCCCATTACAATCAGATCAATTTTAAGATCTGTTGCCGCGCGGACGATCTCGGAGCCAGGCACGCCAGTTCTAATATCAATCGCCGAATGAGCCGCCACAGCCAGGCAGTCTTTTCTGATGTTATTCAGCCGGATTCTGGCTTTTTTGATCAAGCTCTCGTCTACAGTCTGCCTGAGGACTGCGCCGTAGCCATAATCGGCCACAGAAACCTCGGGTTTAACCACGTGGAGCAGCGTGATAGAAGCTCCGCACCCGCGCATAAACATCGAGGCACATTGCAAGGCTTTCCTTGATTGGAGAGAGAAGTCAGTAGGTACCAGGATTTTTGGAGCGGGCCTTTCGGAATTACTCTTAATCAACCTGCATTGCTGCAGAGGATGCTTTCTACAATGACTATGTTCCTTTAGAACGGCCGTCATCTTTCTAGAGTGATCGGGAGAGGAGTTGACCTTGTGCCATGTGTGTCTCTTTTTCATCGCTGGACGATCCTATTGGCTTTTGCGTTTTTTCCGTTTGTTTTAGCGGAACTGTCCGTCTGTAATATCCATACTGTGGGGCGGGTTGAACCGCTTCCTATTACTTGCTGATTACTCACCCTTTTTTGGCCGGTTTTCACAGCCAGGCCAAAATTAGAGTTGGCTGTGCCTCTCGATACGGGCAACAATCTCCTCCAAACCTTTCAGGACAAACAAACGGGCGTTTAACGTGTTCCGCGGACCTTCCGCTGCATTACTTCCGCTGCGAGTGCTTAAGATTTGCACTTTCACCGAGCAAGGAATAAGGTGAAACGCGGAGTATGAAAGCTTTCATCATGCTGGTGGTTGGTGTTTTGATCGGCGCAGGCGCTGTGTGGTTCTACGGAACTCGCCAGGGCAAATCGACGGTCCAATCGACGGGGGAACAGATTGAAAGCGCCACAAAATCGGCCCGCGACGCGGTGCAGGAAAAGCTGCGAGTGTTTGATTTGCGTCCCGAGCAAGTAAAGGAAGACCTGGCCAAAACCGGACAGGTCGTGCGGCGAAAAGCGCGGCAGGCCGGACAAGCAATCGCGGATGCTACCGTCGACGCGCGGACAACTGCCGCAATCAAAGGAAAACTCCTGGCGAATCGGGATCTTTCCGCACTGAGTATTTCGGTCAATACCACCGCGGGCGTGGTGACCTTATCGGGGACCGTCAATTCCCCAGAGGACATCAGCAAAGCGATGATGATAGCAATGGATACGGAGGGGGTATCAGAAGTGGTCTCGACGCTTCAAGTGAAACGCTGAAGTCTGGTCTTCCACATCTAAGAAAGGCACGCGAATCGGAATGGCTGAGGATACGCCAACAACTGAGTTTCTCCCTGGGGCCTCCAATCTGGCTTTTGTCGAAGGACTGTACGATGAGTATCTGCGTGAACCGACTTCCGTTCCGCCCGAGTGGCAAAGATATTTCGCGAGTCTAAACAATGGGCAATTAAAATTTGCCAGGTCGCGAATCGGCCCTTCCTTTAAGCCGTTCAGCATCTTTAATCCGCCCACCGGAACGAATGGTAGCATTGCCAAAAGTCAACGCCCGCACGATACCGCGGCGCTGCAAGATCGGGTTTATCTGTTGATTCGCCTTTACCGCGTGCGCGGCCATCGGATCGCGCAGGTCGATCCCCTCGGATTGCCTCAGCCCACACCGCCCGAGCTCGAACCGGGCTTTTTCGGCTTTACCGAATCGGACATGGAGTTGCCAGTTTTCAGCGAAACATTTCAATATGATGGAGCCCTGACACTGGGTTCTCTGCTCGAACGCTTACGTAACACTTACTGCCGCTCGATTGGTGTGCAATACATGCATATCGACGATCTGCGAGTGCGGCGCTGGCTGCAACGCCGGATGGAAGCAACCGAGAACCGGACACAACTTAGCCGCGCGGAACAGTTGCGCATTTTGACTCGGCTGACGGACGCGGTCACCTTTGAGGAGTTTATCCGAAAGAAATTTGTCGGAGCAAAAAGCTTTTCGCTCGAAGGCTCAGAAAGTTTGATCCCACTGCTGGACCTGGCCTTTGAAAAAGCTGGAGAACAAGGTATTCGGCAAATCGTTCTTGGGATGGCGCATCGGGGGCGCTTGAACGTTCTCGCTAACGTGATGGGCAAAAGCGCGAGTCGCATCTTTCGCGAGTTCGCCGACACCGATTGGAAATCCTCCTCTGGCCGAGGTGATGTAAAGTATCATCTGGGTCATAACACCGAGTGGACCACCGCGACCGGCGCGAAAATTCATCTCTCGCTTTGCTTTAATCCCAGTCACTTGGAATTCGTCAATGCGGTAGCTCTGGGCCGGACGAGAGCAAAGCAGGATCGAGAGTGCGATGCCGCGCGGCGCTGTGGGATGGCATTGCTGATTCACGGAGACGCCGCGTTTGCTGGAGAAGGAATCGTACAGGAGACTTTGAATTTGAGTCAACTTCGCGCATATGGGGTCGGTGGCACAATCCATGTTGTGGTTAATAACCAAATCGGATTTACAACGAGCCCGAGAGAGGCGCGGTCGAGCACCTATGCCACAGATGTCGCCAAGATGCTCCAGATCCCGATCTTTCATGTAAACGGAGAGGATCCGGAAGCGGTAGCCCAAGTGGTTCGGCTGAGTATGGACTTTCGCCACGAATTCCAATGCGACGTGGTGATCAATATGTATGGCTATCGCCGGCTGGGCCACAATGAAGGCGATGAGCCTGCGTTCACGCAACCCGTGCTTTATCGGGCGATTGCCAGCCGCAAACCTGTCCGCGAAGGATATTTGGAGCACCTTCTCAAACTGGGCGAAGTGACGTCCCGGGAGGCGGATGATATTGCGGCCAATCGCCGCGACCTGTTGGAAAAGGAATTATCCCGGTCTCAATCTGAACAAGTTTCAGCCGCTGACCCCTTGAGCGGTCTTTGGTCGAAATACAGAGGTGGTTCGGAGCCTGTGGATGAAGCTCTGAACACGGGCGTTCCGCGAGAAAAATTGATTGCCTGGTTGAAAGCCCAAACCACCCTTCCGCCGGATTTTCATCCTCATCCCAAAATCAAACGATTCCTGCAGGCCCGCCAACAAATGGCAGGTGGCGAACAACCGTTGGACTGGTCTGCGGCTGAATCGTTGGCATTGGCAAGCCTGGCCACTCAGGGCATTCGTGTGCGCATGACCGGTCAGGATACAGAGCGCGGTACCTTTAGCCAACGGCACGCGGTACTGCACGATAACCAGGATGGGCACCCGTATGCTCCACTCCAGCACCTCGCGCCCGATCAAGCGCCGCTAGAAATCTATAATAGCCCTCTTTCGGAAACCGGAGTGCTGGGATTCGAATACGGTTACAGTCTCGACTGCCCGGATGGCCTCATTCTATGGGAAGCACAATATGGGGATTTTTGGAATGCCGCGCAGCCCATCGTGGATCAATTCATCGCAAGTGCTGAACAAAAATGGCAACAACTCAGTGGCTTGGTCTTACTGCTGCCACACGGTTATGAGGGACAAGGGCCGGAACATTCCAGCGCCAGATTGGAACGTTTTCTGCACTTGTCCGCAGAGGATAACATTCAAGTGGTTTATCCAACTACGCCCGCGCAATATTTTCATTGTCTGCGGAGGCAAGCTTTGCGTGCGTGGCGAAAGCCGCTAATCGTTATGACTCCCAAGAGCCTGTTGCGTCATCCCAAAGTTGTTTCAGGACTCGAGCAATGCGAACAGGGTCAATTTGAGAGAATCCTGGTCGATACCCACACAGAACGTGCGGCAGACATTAAACGCGTGCTGGTCTGTTCAGGAAAGATCTTTTACGAACTGGAGGAGCGCCGAGCAGAGGCAGACCGCAAGGACGTAGCCATTGTTCGTCTGGAACAACTCTATCCATTGCCCTCCGAATTGTTGAAGAAAGCTTTTGCAAAGTTTCCAGACGACACAAAAGTGTTTTGGGTGCAGGAAGAGCCGGAAAATATGGGCGCCTGGCCATATCTGGTCGTGAAGTTCGGCAATACGTTGTTCGAGCGATTCCCGTTCCGAGGTATTACACGCTCTGCATCGGCCACTCCCGCCACCGGTTCGCATCGGCAGCATAAGCAAGAGCAGAAGGAGATTATTGAAAGGGCATTTCGAAATGAGTAACGGTGCGATTGCAACCTTCCACGCGTGGGGAAAGAAAGCCACGGCCGGATCCCGCGAAGCGCTTGGAGTCCGCCGTATTCCGGCGCTTTCAATTTGTAATTTTTCTGCTTTGAGCCAGAGCAAACGAAAAGCGCCGGGATGCGGCGCACTCCAAACGCTTCGCGAGACGTTGTGCGATTGTTTGCGTCATTCGACATTCGTTATTCGTCATTCTTTATCCCCGTTATGCCTATTGAATTAAGAATTCCAGCAATTGGAGAGTCGATCACTGAAGTAGAGATTGGTGGCTGGCTCAAAACCCAAGGCCAAACCGTTACAAAGGATGAGCCGGTGGTGACTCTGGAAAGTGAAAAGGCCACAGTGGAATTGCCCGCACCTGATTCGGGAATCCTTTCTGAAATCCTTAAGCAGAAAGGCGCCACTGCGAAGGTAGGCGAGGTGATCGCCTATTTCGAAAAAGACGGCGGATCGCAGGCATCGCGAACGGAGGGAACGGAAGGCAAAACATCCTCACCGGATGTGGAAGGCTCTTCCGCCAGTGCCAGGAAAGGCTCATCGGCATCAGACCCAACGGGCAAGACCACGCAAGATTCAACCGGGAACAAAATTTCTCTTGACCCTCGCGTCATGCCTGCGGCTGCTCGGGTTATGGCTCAGCGAGGGCTTCATTCGGATGATATTAAGCCGACAGGTCCCGGAGGTCGCTTACTCAAAGAAGACGTTTTGAGAAGTGCGAAACCCGACGCAGAGACCAAAGAGGTTTCTGCTCCGGCCCGGCACGAACCGGAAACCAGCACAATCCTGTTAAAGAAGCCCACGCCAGCAGCCGACCGTCAGGAAGAGACGGTTCCCATGACGCTGCTAAGGCGGACGGTGGCGGAGCGCCTCGTTCAAGCACAACACTCGGCGGCTTTGCTGACGACGTTCAATGAAGCCGACATGACCGCCGTCATTGGGTTGCGTAAACAGTATGCGGAGGAATTCCAGCAAAAATACAACGTCAAGCTGGGCTTCATGTCCTTTTTCGTCAAAGCCGCGATTGATGCCCTAAAGCAGTTCCCTGCGGTAAACGCGGAAGTGCGCGGTACAAATATTATTTATCATAACTACTTTGATATCGGCGTGGCGATCGGAGGAGGAAAAGGCCTGGTGGTGCCCGTGTTAAGAAACGTTGAAAGGATGAGCTTTTCCGAAATCGAGATAGCCATCGGTGATTTCGCGCGGCGAGCGAAGGAAAACAAACTTAAAATTGAGGAGTTGCAGGGTGGCACATTCACGATTAGCAACGGCGGGGTGTATGGGTCGCTGCTCTCCACACCGATTGTTAATCCGCCTCAAAGCGGGGTGCTGGGAATGCATAGTATTCAGGAACGCCCTGTGGCGCACGAAGGCAACGTGGTGATCCGGCCCATGATGTACTTGGCGCTGACTTATGATCATCGTCTCGTCGATGGCCGTGAAGGGGTGTCCTTTTTGAAACGGATCAAAGAAGTGATTGAAAACCCCGCGAGAATGTTGATGGAAGTGTGACTTAATTGCTCACCCTAGCGCTCGTCCAACGTTTTCAAACATTTACGGACAATGACAACAAAGGAGCACGACTTGGTGGTGATCGGCGCTGGACCGGGCGGTTATGTGGCAGCAATCCGCGCGGCCCAGCTTGGGATGAATGTGGCTTGCGTGGAAAAGGAACCTGTATTGGGCGGCACGTGCCTGCGTGTTGGATGCATTCCCAGCAAGGCGATGCTGGAATCCAGTGAACGTTTCTGGGAGGCCAGGGAAGATTTAGCAAAGCATGGGGTGAAAACTGGCGGTGTAACACTCGATCTCACCACAATGATGCGACGCAAGGATCAGGTTGTCACAACCCTGACCCGGGGGGTGGATGCACTCTTTAAGAAGAACAAGGTTACCCGCTACCAGGGTCACGGAAAAATAGATGGACCGAAAATCGTAAAGGTCACTAATTCCACGGAGGAGATCGAACTCAAAGCAAAGCACATCCTGATTGCAACCGGGAGCAAAGCCAACTCGCTTCCTGGCATTCAAATCGACGGGGATCGAATCGCCACGAGCACAGAAGCGCTGGCCTATTCTGAAGTGCCGAAGCACCTCGTGGTCATTGGCGCAGGTTATATAGGTCTCGAGTTGGGCTCGGTCTGGGGCCGGTTGGGAGCAAAGGTAACGATTTTGGAATTCCTGGATCGGATCCTTCTTGGTATCGATAACGAGATTGCAAGTGGAGCAAAAAAGCTTTTCGAGAAACAAGGACTGGAGTTCCGGTTGAGCAGCAAAGTGACCGCCGCACGGGCTACAGCGGACGGATGCGTCGTCGAGTGCGAAAATTCTGAACCCCTTCATTGCGATCGAGTCTTAATGGCGGTTGGACGCGCGCCTCAGACCGAGCATCTGGGATTGGAGAGCGTGGGAATTGAACTGCACAAGAAAGGAACTATACCCGTGAACGATCACTTCGCTACCAGTGCGGAGGGAATTTACGCAATTGGCGATGTGATTGCGGGCCCAATGCTGGCTCACAAAGCTGAGGACGAAGGCATTGCTTGTGTTGAGTATTTGGCAACCGGTTATGGCCATGTAAACTATGACGCAATTCCGGCCGTCGTTTATACCCAGCCGGAAATTGGTGCGGTTGGTAAAACAGAGGAACAGCTACAAGAAGCGGGCAAAGAGTACCGTAAAGGCAGTTTTCCTTTTCGAGGTAATGGCAGGGCACGCACCCTTGGACAGGTGGAAGGAATGGTCAAGGTCCTGGCCGATGCGAAGACGGATCGAATCCTGGGTGTCCATATCCTCGGCGCGCATGCAGGTGATTTGATCAACGAAGCGGCCGCAGCAATTTCATTTGGCGCCAGCAGTGAAGACCTGGCAAGGACCTCCCACATGCATCCGACCCTGGGCGAAGCTCTTCGGGAAGCAGCCATGGCGGTGGAGGGGAAGGCGATCCATATTTAATTGAAGGCCTTGTGCTGCCGCCGGACGGTTTCTCGGATCCGATCAATGGACTGTGCGGTGTTCATTTAACCGCGGCCAGATTGCACCTGACAGAATCTTGCACTTACGAATAATGGAAATCCAAAGAGGAGAGGGAGGAAACGACCGAGATCGTGGTTCATGGTCGCAATATGCGTTACAAAAGCGTCGAGGTTTTCCACGAACCGGCCGCGCACAGATCAAAAGGGTATCGAGGACGAGCACGCGCGCGCTGATCCTCTCTGGTTGTAGCGCAACCGTCCCGGCTGCGAGTTTCAGCGGCGTCTCGCCGCTCGAAACCACTCGGGGCGGGACGCCCCTCTAACTCGCCGGCGGGGACGCCGACGCTACAACTTAATGGTTCGGGTTCGCGGAGTAGTAATAAACCTCTCCATGACAATGTACGATCCGCAAAATCCTGGATGCTCTGCGCGTTCGAGGTAGGCAGGAAAGCCCATTCCCCTTCGTTTTTTGTTGTTTCTTCTGCCCGGGCCATCATCCGCCCGCCGAAGCTCCTGTCCCCTGCCCTGGCTCGGTCAATGTCCGGGGATCTAACAGGGCATCAATCTTTGCTTTTTCCAGCCCTGATATTTCCACGGCTACTTCGCGGACGGTGCGTCCGGTTTCATGTGCTACTTTGGCGATTTGTGCGGCTTTATCATAACCGATTACAGGCACGAGCGCCGTGCACATAGCCAGGCTACGTTCGACAGTGGCTTCGCATTGCTGGCGATCCGCTTCGAGTCCTTCGATACAGCGTCTGGTGAAAACTCGACTGGCGGCTGAAAGAAGCGAGATGGACTGAAGCAAATTATAGGCTGTAACCGGCAGCATGGTATTTAATTCGAAAGCGCCGAAGGTTCCGCTGAATGTGACGACCGCATCGTTGCCGATCACTTGTGCAGCGACCTGGATGACCATCTCGCACATGACCGGATTAACCTTACCAGGCATAATGGAAGAGCCTGGCTGGGTAGCTGGAAGTTTCAACTCGCCCAGACCACAACGAGGTCCGGAGGCTAGCCAGCGAATGTCATTGGCGATCTTGATAAGGGCGACTGCGACCGATTTGAGTATCCCGCTCGCTTCAACGCAAGCATCAATGGCGCTTTGCGCAGAAAAATGGTTGCGGGCCTCGCGCAGATCCAGTCCCGTTTCTTTGGCAATGCCTTCGATCGTCCGTCGCGCAAACTCCGGGTGTGTATTAATGCCAGTCCCCACTGCGGTTCCACCCAAAGCCAGTTCGCCAAGAGGACTTTTGAGGTTGGCCAACCTTTTAATCGCGTCGGCAACCTGGCTGGCGTAACCGCTGAACTCTTGTCCCAACCGAATCGGAGTAGCGTCCTGAAAGTGAGTACGGCCAATTTTTAGAATATCATCGAACAATCGTGATTTGTCCTGGAGCCCATCACGCAATTGGGTCAATGCCGGTATCAATTGATGAACGATACCAGCCAAAGCGGCTATATGAATTGCTGACGGGATAACATCATTGCTCGATTGACCACGATTAACGTGATCGTTCGGATGGACCGATTTGTCCCCTCGCTTTCCGCCCAGCAATTCGATTGCGCGGTTGGCGATGACTTCGTTGGCGTTCATATTCGTCGAAGTGCCAGAACCTGTTTGAAAGATATCGACGACGAATTCCGCATCCAGCTTGCCATCCACAACTTCCTGCGACGCCTTCTCTATCGCCTGTGCAAGAGCTGGCGGTAAAAGATTAAGTTCCGCATTAACGATAGCAGCGTGTCGTTTGATCAAACCGAGTGCGCGAATAAAAGCCCTGGAAAATCGCAGATCACTAATCGGAAAGTTTTCGATAGCACGGGCAGTTTGAGCGCCATAGTAGGCGTCGGTAGGCACCTGCATCTGTCCCATCGAATCGTTTTCGACTCGGAAAGAGGTTTTTGTTTCCATAGCAGCGGGCTGGTTTCGTTTTTTTCAGCGGCAGCTAAGGTTTTTCTTGAAAGAAACCAACCTCGGAGATAGCGGGGCAAACTGGACTCTTTGCGATGCGGAGCCGAACTTTGCTGGTCGTGATTCTCTCGCCACGGATCAATCGGCAATTACCTATACTGGTTCCGGCTCCGAATTCAGACCACTGACCTTCTTTCCATTGATCAAGAGCGAAGGCTTCCACGCGCTGCCCAAGCGGAAGATATTCACGTAACCTCACAATGTTGAAGGTCGCCGGATTGCGGAATTCGATAATGAGTTCAGGAGTGCTGACCGTATCATCGGTAGCCCAATAAGTATCACGTTGCCCGTCAATGACCTTGCCAGGGTCGAATTGTTTGTTGTTGGCCCGAAAGTTCGAAGCACTGACAGTGCCTCTTCCCGCAAGATCCTTTGAAAACGTCGCCTCGAGCAAGCCCCGGAACTCGCGGAGTGATTTTGCGTCATTCTCGTGAATGCGCCCATGTCTGTCCGGTGGAATATTTAACAACAAAACAGCGCCACGCCCGATGGATTTGTAATAAAGGTCGACCAGTTGTCCGGGAGTTTTAACCTTCGCATCTTCCTTTTCATGGTAAAACCAACCCGGTCGAATGGAAACGTCGCACTCAGCCGGAATCCAGTGGGTACCCGGCCGATCCCCATGATTCAGGCGCTTCTCATCGGCAACACCAGGGATGAAATCGGCTGCGTTCAAGGTTGCCCAGCATGTCTCCCCAGCCATACCACGTTCATTACCCACCCATCGAACATCAGGACCTGCATCGCTAAACATGCACGCCATTGGCTGAAGGTCCCGCACGATCTGCCAGGTTTTAGGCCAGTCATAGTAAGTCTTCCGATCAATGTTCCTCCGTTCGCGCGCGCCGCCGTAGTAGCCATCGCCTCCGTTTGCTCCATCGAACCACACTTCAGCAATGGGTCCATATTTTGTGAGCAACTCTCGAAGCTGGTTTTGGAAATAAGTCAAGTACTCAGCACGTCCGTAATCTTTATGATTGCGATCCCACGGTGAAAGATAGACCCCGAATTTTAAACCGTGCTTGCGACAGGCCTCGGAAATTTCCCGAACAACGTCGCCTTTGCCCTGTCTCCATTTCGAGTTCTTCACGGAGTGTTCGGTGTATTGCGATGGCCAAAGGCAAAACCCATCATGGTGCTTGGCGGTAAGAATAAGACCGGTTATGCCGCCGTCTTTTGCCGCACGCGCGATTTGCTCCGCGTCAAAATCGGTCGGATTAAAAATGTTTTCGTCTTCACTGCCATCGCCCCATTCCTTATCTGTAAAGGTGTTCACGCCGAAGTGGAGAAACCCGTAAAACTCATTGGTATGTCTGATAAGCTGTCGTTCAGTGGGCAGAGGACCATATGGGGTGGGAGCCTCGACTGCGGCCCAGGCGCAGCAGAGGGTATATATTGAAAAGACGGCCGCTCTGATGAAAAGTTTCATGTTCTTGAGGTTTTCTTATCTTTACCATGAATAGCGCGCCCGGCAAAGGCTTCTGCGTGATAAGTTGTTTTCTGGTGAACGTCAGCCGATATTAATTCCCTCGATGACCTTGCGCCAAACCATCGTCGCAGCAATGATTATGGGTGTTGGGCTTTGCTTCGCTCAATTTCGCCCGCGTTCATCCTTCGATCCTCTTCCCGCGGGTTCCGGGCATTTAGTCCGGATCGAAGGAGGATTGATAGTAAATGAAGATGAGCTTCATACGGCGCGTGAGACCGCTTCACACAGCTCTGGCACGCCCAATTGGACGAATACCGCGGGATTCGAAGAGGACGTATTCACATTCACACGGGTCATTTTCCAGTCCGATCCCAACCCTCGTTCGACGCGCGGCAGATTACGTTGGCTTGGTTGGTGGGTGGATTATCCCGATGCGGATTTGAATTTTTCCTATCGTCTTCAACAGCTCACCTCGATCAGGACTGATCCTGACGCTCGCGTTGTGAAATTGACTGATCCCGCCGTTTTTACCTACCCATTGTTGTACATGGAACACGCCGGTTATATGCGTTTAAGTAACGAAGAGATCGCTGTTTTGCGCAAATATCTCAGCAGCGGCGGGGCGTTACTAGTAAATGATTTTTGGGGTGAGGACGAATGGAATGGTTTTGCCAGCGAGATCACAAAGGTTCTGCCTGGCCGCTCATGGACGGAATTGACGACCGCGCATGCTGTATTCAATTGCGTTTACGACCTTCGAAGGCCGATGCAACGGCTTCAAGTGCCCACCATCCAATTTTGGAACCGGCAGCATGATGAAAACGATCCGCAATCCCCGTTACAGACCATTTTTCGCGGGGAAGGTTCCGAGGAAATGCACGTTCGGGCCCTGTTTGATGACAAGCAAAGAATGATGATTTTGGCCATCCATAATAGTGACATCAGTGATGGATGGGAACGGGAGGGAGAAAACGAAGATTATTTTAACCGATACTCCGAGCGGATCGCCTACCCGCTCGGGATCAATATGATCTTTTATCTCATGACGCATTAACAAGACGCCGGGTGGGGGCACCCGGCGCACAACAGAGAGGCAGTCTACAAAACCTGTAGGCCGCGTGCCCTCACGCGGCGAAATTACGCTAAAGATCGCTAATTCGAGATGGGCGCCATTAAAGTGCGATTTAATGTGAGTGCTGTGCGATTGTTTTTCAGTGCCAGGTCCTTGAACTCCTGGAATTTTTCGATTTCTTCGGGAGCAAGGAATGTGTTTACCCGACCGGAGACCTGTTTATAGACGTCGTCCAGCAACTTCAGGCTCTTTTCGCCTTCCTGCTCGGAAGCGATATTTCGAAAATTGAGCATGGGGACCATTTGATAATCAGAGGGCAGCCCGGTGCTGGACAAGGCCGCCTGCACGCCTTCCTGCATGAGTTGATAAAGTTGTTTGGATTTTTCTTCTTTAGCCTCATCAGTTCCCGTCATCATGCCTTTAAACTGTTGGGCGGTAAGAGTGCTTACTAGATTTTTTGTATAATCCTGGTATTGAGCCAACGCATCCTGGCCAAGCAAGGTCTGCAGTTTTTCCTGCAAGGCAGCATCCTGCGCCGCAAAAACCTGATTCATCTGTTCCGGTGGCAGCTTATCACGGAGAACTTTTGTCACGTTATCGACGTTTTCCATGATGTGATCAGCCAACAAATCATTGAGTTGTCCGGTTTGTTCCGTGGAGAGGTTGGCCTTTTTAGCAAATTCCTTGTAGATCATTGTCATCCCGAGCTTCTGCTGGTCACGTAACATTTTCTTTGCTTCAGGATTGGCGGTGACTTTGCTGAGACCGCTGCTGGAGCCAATATCGGCATTCTCCCTGCGCAACCGGCCAACCTCGCCTCGAAGTTTGAGCACTTCGTTCGTGCCTTTTTTTCCAATATCGCCTGGTGCGGATTGTGAGCTCAGTCTTGCTAAAGCAGCGTCACGCTCCTTCTGGAGATCATGAACCTGGTTGCTTAAGGAGGCCTGCTGTTGCTGCACCTGCTGAAGTATCTGGACCTGGTCACGCAAAACGGAAATCTGTCGAGCCTGGTATAATCCCAGAGCGATTGCGCCAATAGCCGCAATTCCAATACTTGCTTTTTGAAAAGGATTCATAAGGACACAAGATTATGATTGAGATTAAGAGTCTTATACTAAAACTCTCTCTTTGGCAAAACCTTGCGGTTGCCTTAACTTTTGTTCGTGCCGTTTTTAACGACCACAAAGTTTCTCGGAGATGTGCACCAATTCTTCCGACGCCATTGGCAGAGGGCGTTGCGCATTCGTGAAAAAATACGTTTTAGTGAGGAAGCCTTTCATTTACTGCTGGCTGGCGGCGTTGGGGTTCTCGGAGGCCTGGTTAATCTCGTTTTTTACAAGGCGAATGAGTCGGTAAAGCTTCTCTTCTTGCGCAGCCCCGGCGATCCGGTGGAGGTGGCTGAAATGATGGCGCAATGGCAGCGAGCGCTGACGCCTGCACTTGGGGGGTTGTCTGCTGGTCTGGTCTTGTATTGGGGTTTGCGGCTGGTAGGGCCGCAGGGCTCAAGTAATATTTTGGAAGTCGTAGTCGCAGGAGATGGTCGGCTGCCTTTCCGCAGCGCCCTTATTAAATTCATTTCATCGCTGATTACCATTAGCTCTGGCGGCTCCATTGGGCGCGAGGGCGGCATCACGCAATTTACCGCGACACTATCTTCGAAATTTGGACAGCTGTTTCAATGGCAGCCTTATCGATTACGGTTGTTGGTTGGCTGCGGAGCCGCCTCAGGGATTGCAGCCGCTTATAACGCGCCTATTTCCGGGGCGGTCTTCGCCGCTCTGATAGTGCTTGGAAATTTTTCCATGAGTTTGTTTGCGCCCCTGGTCTTTGCATCGGTCATCGCTGCCATGCTATCCAGAACCTTTTTTGGCATAAAATCCTGGTATACCGTTGCTCCGTTTGACTTTACGAGTGTCACTCAATTGCCTTGGTTTCTCTTCCTGGGGTTATTGACGGGAGCAATGGGAGCCATGTTTTTAAAGCTTTTGAACCGAACCGAAGAGGCATTCAACAAGCTGCATGCTCCAATTTATGTTCGCCTGATGCTGGGCGGGCTGATCGTGGGGTTCATCGCTCTTGTGTTCCCACAAGTGTGGGGAAACGGATATGTGGCCACCAATCGCATCGTACATGGCGAGTACGGGGCTACCTACTTTTCGACGGGGGACATTGTTGACTCCAAAGGCCTGGCGGCCAGACTCCACCACCCGCGGGAAGGTGATGCTCTTTCGAGATTTATTGCCGGCCAACTACAGGCCTCTAATCTGAGTATTGTCACCAATTACCAGAACGTCAGCAGCCGGGAGTTGAAACAAACACTGGCCAATGATCTAAACCATCTTATCCGCAGCGGCGTGCTCTACGACCCACAGCGGTTTGCCGGCATAACTTTGTCTGCAGATACATCGGCTTTGCTCGTGCAGAATCCCCAGGCCGGAGACCTTGTCCGCCTGAATCGACTGCTGCTTCTCGATGCATATCCGGATGAGATTGCGACGGGCCATGGCTATTCCAAAACAACGTACAGTCTTCTGTTTCTCGCCGGTCTTTTTCTGGCGAAGCTCCTTGCCACATTAGTAACCGTGGGTTCCGGCGCGGTAGGCGGTGTTTTCACGCCCACCCTTTTCCTTGGCGCAGCAGTGGGGGCTGTCTTTGGTTTAGGACTTGGGGAGTTGGGCGGGGGTGAAGGTTTGCCTATAGCTCCTTTTGCTGTGGTGGGGATGGGAAGCATGCTGGCGGCCACTACTGGCTCGCCCTTGCTGGCAATGATCATGGTCTTTGAGATTTCCCTTGATTATTCCCTGATGCCCCCGCTCATGTTGGCTTGTGTGGTCTCAGTCCTGGTGGCGCGTCGTCTGCACCCCGAATCTATCTATACCCAACCTTTGAAGAAAAAGGGATTAACGCTTTCACAAGAGGCCTCTACCTCCGAAGCGGCGACCCAACGGACCGTGGCCGAGCTGATGCGAGCACCGGTGCCGCCCGTGCGAGAAACGGCGCCGCTCAATGAAGTCGCCGACCGATTTCTAACCAGCGCCAACAATTTCCTGCCGGTGGTGGACTCCAAGAACCTGCTAATCGGAGTAGTGGCACTGCAGGATTTGAAGGAGTTCCTCGGTTCAGACCAGCATGTGCTTGGCATAATCGCTTATGACATCATGCGGCCACCACCTCCCTGCGTAACTCCAAACCAGCGTCTGCTCGATGTGCTGCCGGTGGTATTATCCAGTGAACAAAGAAATGTCCCGGTGGTGAACACGCTGAAAGAGAATCGACTGGTTGGCGCACTGGCCCGTTCCGAGGTGCTGGGAATCTTTTCCGAAGTAATCGCGGCGAGCAACAAGGCCGAAATGTAAGAAGCGGGAGCCCGCGGGAAATGGGCAAACGCAAGTAGAGAATCGTCAGCAGAATTGGTGGGTGGCCTGCTGTAGTTGGCATCCTTTGCAATTGAACTGACGTCATTATGACAGGCAGATTTCCTTTATGTTTGGAAAACTTTTAGGCCCGGAAATACAGTTGATGGTTCGGGAGCGCAATTTTAGCGCGTTAAAGCAAACGTTCGCGGAATGGCCCCCGGCGGACCTGGCGGAGCTCATAGCCGACCTGCCTCCCGAAGACCAGGTCATCGTATTTCGGATTTTGCCGCATGACCTGGCGGCATGTTGTTTCGAGTATCTGCAGCGGGAAGATCAACAGCGGCTGCTTCAGGGAATGGGCAAAGAGGAAGTGGTGCAAATCATAAACGAGATGTCGCCCGATGATCGAACTGCCTTGCTGGAAGAATTACCCAGCACGGCGGTTACTCAGCTTTTACAATTGCTCAGTCCTGAAGAGTTGGCCAAAGCCAAGACTCTCCTGGGGTACCCAGAAAAGAGCGTGGGGAGGCTGATGACACCGGATTTCATTTCCATCAAGGAAGAATGGTCGGTCCAGCAGGTCCTCGATCATATCCGCAGGGTGGGCAAGGATTCAGAAACTATCAATATCGTCTATGTGACCGATGAGCGCGGCATGTTAATCGATGATGTTCGAATCCGCGAATTCCTGCTGAGACCTCTAGACTCCAAAGTGAGGGAGATTCGCGACCATACCTTTGTTTCCCTTCAGGCGACTGATTCGGAAAGGAATGCGATTCAAGTATTCCGTAAATACGACCGCACGGCTTTACCGGTGGTCGATTCCAAGGGAAGACTGGTGGGCATTGTCACCGTAGATGATATCCTGGATATAGCGGAAAAAGAGGCGACGGAGGACATTCAAAAGCTGGGCGGCACCCAGGCTTTCGACCAGCCGTATCTGGCGGTGAATTTTTTGGCGATGATTCGCAAACGAGCACCGTGGCTTGTCATTCTGTTTCTTAGTGAGATGTTGACGGCTACCGCCATGGGGTTCTTTGAGGCGGAAATCGCCAAAGCGGTGGTATTGGCCCTATTCATTCCGCTGATCATTTCGAGCGGAGGAAATTCAGGCTCTCAAGCGACCACATTAATTATCCGCGCCATGGCCCTGGGGGAAGTGACATTGCGGGATTGGTGGCGGGTGATGCGGCGCGAAATTTTCTCTGGACTTGGGCTTGGCTTGATTCTGGGTTGTATTGGCTTCCTGCGAATTGCGATTTGGTCAGCCTTTTCAAAAATTTACGGCCCACACTGGCCGCTGATTGGGCTGACGATATTTGGGTCACTGATAGGAGTAGTGATGTGGGGAACCTTGTCGGGCTCTATGCTGCCTTTCGTGCTCAGGCGATGTGGTTTTGATCCTGCGGCAGCTTCCGCGCCGTTTGTCGCAACGCTGGTCGACGTCACCGGATTGATCATTTACTTCACGATGGCGCTGCTTGTTCTTCACGGTACGTTGTTGTGAAAGCGGAGAGAGCCTTAAGCTAAGCGCCCTTAAGAGTTCTTAGGTGGCGTAAGGATGAGAACGGGGCCCGCACAGGCGTTCCAAAATATTGCTGGTGATACGCTGGACACGTATGTCGGGACCGAGAGGAGTGGTATAGACGGAAGGCCGAACATAACCCGGCGGCGCCGATATTCCATCGGCCCACCAGCATGTAGAGGCATTAAAAACAAAATTGCGCCTGGGCCCATCATACATCGTGGCCGCATAAGTGCCACCGTTAGGTGTATCAGGAGCACTTTGCGTTGGGCCGGTCGCAAGGACTTGCATTCCAGGCAAGGCTGCCGGTTCCCCGTGAAATTCCCATCCGATCAGTCCTGGAATGGCATCCCCCATTTTCATGCCTGTGCCGTTATAGATCCAATGCTCGGGCAGTGAGCAAATCCAATCGGCACCGCCCGTGCAAGGAGGCACGTTGCTACGGGCGCCCAAGAGCAAATCTTCTGGAGGGCTTTTGTAGGGAAATGCTCCCATCGACGGAAACCGTTTCATCATGCCTTCATCGCGCGGCCCGAAATAATCCACCCGAGAAAATCTCCGCGAATTGGATCCTGTAGAATCACCTCGCAATTGAATTCTACCGCAACAAGTGTTACCCGAAAAAAATGCCACGTTAAGACCAGCGGCAATGGCGCGTCTCAGATTATCATACATCCTGAGCGAGTAATACTCGTCGTGGCCAACCGATAAAAAGCCGTTGGCTCTTCGGAGTTGGGCTGAGGAAGCATGTGTATCCAGGTTGGAGATGTAAGTGACGTCATAACCTTTCGATTCGAGCCAGAAGGCAAAAGGAAATTCCCAAAGAAACCATTCCCCCGAGCCGGTCGAAAGCGGCGCGTCTAGTATTTGACAGTACTTCCCGTACGGGCGATTGAAACTTACCTCCACGCCTGGGCCACACCACCAATGTTCCTGGCCATTATCGTAGAGCGCAAATTGATCGGGCCAACGGTTATAGGCCTGCCAGGTAGTATCCGAACATTGAAAAATGAGATCGGCAGCCCGATTGTCGCGGACGATGAAGATGAGATAGCTCTGCAATCCATTACGCAAGGCGGTGAGTTTGCCCACATAGACTCCACTCAGCCAATTATTGGGAATGGTCAACCTCGCGCAAGGTTTCCATCGGCATTCCCGTAATCGTTCTTTGCCTACAGGCGGGTCCGGCTGCACCTGGCCATGAAATGGTCCGAGTTTGGTCATGAATCGGCCACCTGCCCCGTCATAAAATCCCAACCGGTAAATTTCGATGGTAAAATCGGAATCAGGATTTGTGCTGACAAACAAATCCAAACGTTGTCCAGCTCGAACACTGGTTCGCGAACAATAACCCTCAATCCACGGGCACCGGTATTTGGTACTCGGATCGATGGCCGTTTTTCCAAGCATCCAATCGCTTGTTCCAGGCTTTTGGTTCTCGGCCCAGACGGAATCCGGCTTCCTGCTATCCGTTAAACCAGTCTGCGGCCGGACCCGAGTGTGTGAACACCCAGCGACTGCAGCTCCTGCCCCGACCGCCACAAGGCTCTTAAGCCATTCCCTTCGAGTGAAGCCCGCTGCTTCAGGCGTTTTCATTCACAAGCTAGGGACTTACCAACACGCGGAAAATCTCTTATTCCCATTCGATCGTTCCTGGAGGTTTGCTGGTGATGTCAAAGCAAACACGGTTGACCCCTTTCACCTCGTTAATGATACGGCTGGATAAAGTTTCCATCAGGTTGTACGGCAGCTTAACCCAATCCGCCGTCATTCCGTCCTGCGATTCAACAGCTCGTATCGCGATAGTGTAATCATAAGTGCGCTCATCACCCATGACTCCAACACTGCGAATCGGTAACAAAACGGCAAAGCTCTGCCAGATCTTGTAGTACCAACCGCTGCTCTTCATTTCCTCGACCACAATGGCATCGGCATTACGCAGAATGAGCAGGCGTTGCGGGGTGACTTCGCCAAGAATGCGCACAGCCAGTCCCGGGCCTGGAAATGGCTGGCGCAAAACAATCTCGCGGGGCAATCCCAGTTCAAGCCCCAGTTCTCGCACTTCATCCTTGAAAAGACGCTGGAGCGGCTCAACCAGACGAAACCGCATTTTTTTGGGCAGGCCCCCCACATTATGATGGCTTTTGATCATCGCCGCCGGATTGCCAGCGATCGGCACCGATTCAATGACATCAGGATACAGTGTGCCTTGGGCCAGAAACTTGGCTTTGCCTGCCCGTTTGGCCGCGGCTTCGAATACTTCAATAAAGGTTTTGCCGATGATCTTGCGTTTTCGTTCCGGATCGGTCACCCCTTTCAATCTATTCAAAAACAGTTTGGAGGCATTCTCGTACTGAAGGTTGATTCGGAAATGGCGCCCGAAAACCTCGCGAACCACACGCGCTTCGCGTCCTCGCAACACGCCATTGTTTACAAAAATGCAAGTCAGTTGCGGGCCTATCGCCTTATGGAGCAAAGCCGCAGCAACACTCGAATCGACGCCCCCGCTCAACCCGAGGATAACCTTTTCCTGACCGATCTGCGTACGGAGATCTCGAATAGCCTGATCGATGTAATTTTTCATCGTCCAGTTTTTGCCACAACCGCAAATATTATGAACAAAATTGGCGATGATCTCTTTGCCGCGCGGCGTGTGTGCAACTTCGGGATGAAATTGAAGGCCGAAGAGTTTCCGGGAACGACTTTCAATGGCGGCGTACTTGGAATTTTCAGTGACAGCGACTGATTTGAATTTTGCAGGCAGCTTAGTAAGCTTGTCGCCGTGAGAATTCCATACTTGGAGCGTTTCAGGCAGGTTGCCAAAGAGTGGAGAAAAACTGTCCTTAACTCGAAGCGCGCCCTTTCCAAACTCGCGTTTTAGACCAGGCTCTACTTTGCCACCCAAAAAATGCGCCATGACCTGAAGGCCGTAGCAGACACCCAAAATTGGAACTCCAAGTTGAAATATCTGCCGGTCTGGCAAAGGTGCCTTCCTGGCATAGACACTGGCAGGGCCTCCGGAAAGAATAATTCCTTTCGGCTTAAGAGCAGCGATTTCGCTCGCTGGTGTGGCATAGCTCAGAATGACAGAGTAAACATTGCACTCCCGGATTCTCCTTGCGATGACCTGGGTGTATTGCGAACCGAAATCCAAAATGACGATTTGCTCTGCCATTGGCAGTGAATAGAAGAAAGCGGGTTAGGTGTCCATCAGAAAGCTCCAAACACCAAGATCCGGATCCAGAGAAGTAGCAAAATTCAAAGCTCCAACAGACCAGGACTGTTGTTGGAGCTTGATGTTTCCCTGGATCCTGGAGTTTGGTCTTTGGAACTTTTTATTGCTTCACTACACTCACCTTACCTGCTCCCGCATCATAAACCAATTTGTATCCATAGGGCGCCGCAGGAACTTGAGGAATAAACTTTTCTTTAACCAATTCGTCCAGATCTTTTGGGTTGCGCCCTTTGTCGACATTAAACAATTGAATCGCCTGGTTGAGGGAAGAGGTGTCCACTGTTTTCACCGCGCTCTGCTGAGCTTTGCCCAGGCCGTGAAGATAATCGGCAGGCGCATTCAAGGGACTACCACTGGATACATTGGTGGAACCGGAACCCTGTTTGTCGGATTTCTCGCCGCAACCTACAAGAGAAAGGATTAATAGCAGAGAGAGAAAGTAAGCTTTCATTGTTTCAATTTAGCTTGGGGTCCTGCGATGAACCAGCCTGGGAAAAGTACAAACGATCATGTGCGGTATAGATTCACGTAGCCTCTACACTGCTCATCGCGGAGATTCGAATCTCCTTCAAGAAAAAAGAGCCGGGCAAAACCGTGCCCGGCTTGAGTTTATTCCCAAATTGAATTGGAAATAGCGCCTTACTTGTTCGTTGCTGGCAACGAGGGCGGTGTTGCGTTTGTTCCAGCCGGCGGGGGAGTACTAGCATCTTCCGGTTTGTTACAACCCGTCAGCACCATTCCCACAGCCAGGCCCAGTAATACCATAAGGGTAGATATCCTTTTCATAGGTACGCGTAACTTTTACCAAAAGCCCCTGTCTGACAAGCAAAAATATTTTAGTAATCCTCGGGGTTCTTCATTTAGGGTAGTTTGGTTGTCAAATAAGATTGTAACTCCCGCTGTGAATGGGGGGTTATCTATTAATCGGGAATCGTTCCGACTGAACCAATGCCGACCGATTGCAAGCACCTAAAAAAGGAATTACTGCGAATGTGAGTTCAGGACCTGACTTCGCGCCACTTCGCGCGCGTATTCGATCAATTCCATATCCGTGGCAAGATCACCGAACCGGAAGCGTGGTTTGCCACTCTGCTCCTGACCCAACAATTCTCCGGGACCGCGCAGCTTCAAGTCCTCCTCGGCAATTCGAAAACCGTCGGTTGTCTCTTCCAGCACGCGCAATCTCTGGCTGGCTTGTCTTGTTTTCGCCGCCGCCACCAGAATGCAATAGGAATCATGCGCTCCACGACCGATGCGTCCGCGCAACTGATGCAATTGCGAAAGACCGAACTGCTCAGCATTTTGCACAACCATAACCGTGGCATTGGAAACATCCAGTCCTACTTCAATAAGAGAAGTACCCAGCAGCACATCCAGCTTGTGAGAACGAAAAGCCGTCATGACATTTTCCTTTTCCTTTGCTGGAAGTCGTCCATGAATCAACCCCACTTGAAAAGGAGTCAATGCTTCTTTCAATACCGCTAATTCTTTGATGGCTCCTTTGAGATCGCTCTCGAGGTTTTGTTCGATGCGCGGATACACCACATAAACCTGCCGCTTTTCCTTTAATTGGCTTCGGACAAAAGTCCAAACTTTTGGCAAAGAGCCCGCTGTGCGAACAAAAGTCTGAATGCGGCCGCGTCCGGGCGGTAATTGGTCGAGGGTGGAAAGGTCCAAATCCCCGTAAAGTGTAAGGCCCAGGGTTCTTGGAATAGGTGTCGCGGTCATGACAAGCAAGTGGGGATACTGCCCTTTTCGGACAAGTTGCTCCCGTTGCGAGACTCCGAACTTATGCTGCTCGTCGATAATGACCAACCCTAGATTGCCTTGCTCGAACCCCGAACCCAGGAGAGCATGCGTTCCGATCGTCAGCGAGCCGTGTGACCTGGTTGTAAGGTTTTTCTCAACGCCCTGCAGCCCCGATTTTGAGCGGTGGCTTTTGTGGCTCGATGTGTATAGCTCGACCGCCACCCCAAGTGAATTTAACCACCGCGAAAAATTGATATGATGTTGTTCTGCCAGGATCTCTGTGGGTGCCATGAGGGCAACGTCGTGACCGCTCTCGATGGCCATTAGACCGCAACACGCGGCCACGATTGTCTTGCCCGAACCGACATCGCCCTGGAGGAGTCGGCGCATCGGATGGGGTCCGGAAAGTTCCTTGCGCATCTCACGGAGCACGGAGGTTTGACTATCCGTCAACTTGAATCCGAGCCGGCCAAGGAAGGGCTTAATCAAATGATTATCGCCGCCGCAACGGATCGCCAGGGCTTTGGTCTGCAGATTCCTGCGCCTAACATGGATTTGCATCTGTAAAGTGAGAAACTCATCGAGTGCCAGGCGGCGTCTTGCCAGCTCAATTTGCTCCATCGTTTCAGGAAAATGGATCGAGCGTAATGCCTGAGCACGACTGGGGAACTGAACCAAATGCCGGGCAAACGCGTTCTTGTTCCACGGCTCATCAATACCGAGTTCGCACCGCTCGAGTGTTCTCCAAATGAGCCCGCGCAACCAACGCTGCGCCAATCCTTCAGTCAAAGGATAAATGGGAGTGATCCGGCCCAGGTGAATGAAACGTTCTTCCCCACTCTCTACAATCTCTGTTTCGGGATGGTCCATCGTGCGAGGCTTGGACGAGCGCAGTTTTCCAAATACCACCACTTCTTCACCCACGTGGAAGTGGTTTTCAAGAAAAGGCAGATTCCACCAGCGGCAATGGAGTCGGCCTGTTCCATCATCCAGGACGATCTCGAAAATAGATTTGGTGTGTTGCTTGAACCATTTGACACCCAGGGCAAGGATTTTGCCCTGCGCGATGGAAGGTTCGTCCAGTTGCAATTCGGCTATCGGACGGAAATGCCTGCGATCTTCATAACGACCAGGCCGGTGCAGAAGCAATTCTTCCACTGTGCGAATGTCCAACTTGGCCAGAAGCGCTGCCCGTTCGGAGCCAACTCCCCACAGAGTGGTCACTGGTCGCGACAATGGCGTGACTGCTTGCGTGGGTGCGGAAACCGTCATCGCCGGTACGATAACTATCGTCTGAGAAAGCTCCAAGCTTCAAATCCACTGGCACAAACCCCATCCGCCGCGAAACGACTCACAACTGTTAGTGTTGCCCTATGAGCTTTTCCAGAGCCGTAAATAAGCTGAGGCTTTGCTTATGATGAGCACAGCCGTTGGACTGAACCAAGCCAAAGCCCAGACCGTAGGCTGGGCCATTAGCAACACAGGCATCCGTTCTGCATTGAGCCATTTGCTCTTGTGCGAGTCGAATGACATTGGCACGGTCCCCATCAATCTCATATTTCCACCCTACCAGCAAGGCCTTGGGGAAGAACTCGCGTAATTCATTGATAATTTTTTTCGTCGGCAAAAGTTCCGCCAGAAGTGTCCCTTCTCTTGTGGAAAGCTTGCCCGACCGTTTCTCTGTTAATTCCCCTTGCTCAGACCGGTTCCAAATCTTTCCAAAGGTAAAGTCGCTGACCGCAGCAGCGTGGAAAACTGCAGCTACTGTATCCCCGCCCAAAGAGCACAAAGTGTCGCGTAAATGTGTGGTAGTGCTGAAAATGTGAGTCGATTGCGCGTGAGGTGTGCCGTGATAAGTCGCCAATTGGCCAATCAAGAATGTTACCTCGTGGCCTTGCGCGGTCAGGAAATTGCTGAGTTCAGAACCAAGCCGTCCGGTAGAAAAATTGGTAAGGCGGCGCACCTTGTCGAGAGGTTCATACGTAGGCCCCGCGGTGACAATGCAACGCATCCTTTAGATTATGGAAAATAGCGCCATCTGAAAGCAGTTTTGCTCCAAAAGACTTGAAGCAGAGGATCCTATCTGATAAGATAGCCGCAACCTGGTTGCCCGTTCAAATGGCGACAGGCCACTGATTCCAGCTTGACGGCGACACGTAATTCGATGTTCATGAAAAATCCCCCCTTATTTGAAGCCCATGTTCCATCTCGAAATCACACCACTCGATTTTTGATTTGGTTTGGGATCCTTATATTGCAGGTTCTGCTTTCAAGCAATGGTTGGGCAAACGTCTACGCCACGAACCTTCGGTTTAACGGCGGCACGACCAATCTGACGGTGCCTGCATTGACCAACATCAACATCAGCTACATTCTGAATGAGCCCGCATCGGGAGTAACCATTACTATCAATTCTGGGGCTACGACGGTGCGGATGATCGCCCTGACAAATCCGAGTCCAGGGACCTTGCGTGGAACAAATTTAGTGGCTTGGGACGGGAAGGACAATAACGGCACAAATGTGGGCGCGGGGACTTATTCGGTCAGCATCACCGCGGCAACAGACGGATATGAAGATTGGACTCAGATCAGCGATGATGCCAATCCTGGCAATTATGTTTGGGAAGGCCGAGGCATTGCTGTAAACAAAAACCCAGGCAGCCCATATTACGGCCGCGTTTTTGTGGCTAATTCACATGGTGGTCCTAACGAGAACTCCACGTCTGGAGACACCGTAGGAATTCTCAAACTAAACGCCGATGGCAGCCCCGCGGATGAAACAATCGAGAGTGGCTTTTGGAATAGCACCGGCGGCTGGCTCTGGGCTGGTGACTATTATAGCCCATGGAAGCTCGAGGTTTCCGATGACGACAAAGTTTATGTGAACGACTTTACGGGTAATGGGATTGTCCTGAGTTTCGACCAGACGATCGCCCCAGCTTCGCGCCAGATCGTGCTGAATACAAATAACTATCCTTCGCCAACCGTAGGTCTCAGCGGCCCCTTTATAACAGGGACAGGCCCTAACACGCTGGTTTGGATGGCGGATAAGGACGGCGGTTATGGGATTCGTCGCTGGCAGGTAGGGACCAATGGTTCGGTGGCGACCAACGATGTCGGAACGACGATAGTGAAAGCCGGGTCGGGCTCCGATCTGAACAAGGCTCCCTTCGATGTCGCGGTGGATCGTAGCAACCGTATTTACACGATTCAGCAAACACTTCTAGCCGGCGACCTCGCCTACCGCGTTTTCCGCTTCCCCTCTTATGGAGGCACGATCGAAACTAATGCGGATTGGAAGATTGGAAATGCCGACGATACATTCGAAGGGGCCCATGGGGTGGCCGTGGATCCTGCCGGGCGCTATTTGGCAGTGGCTTTCATTGGCGACGGGAATATTGGTGCCGTGCAATTCGGCTCTACCCGTGTTTTTGAAACAACCAACGGCACAGCCGTGACGACGTTGCTTCCATCCGGAAATCATGATCACAGAGATGTGACGTGGGATAGTGTTGGCAATCTTTACACCATAGACAACCTCGATAGCACCTGGCGCACCTATTCTCCACCCGGCACTAACCAGGCGACTACGACGGCCACCGTCACGGTACAAATCGGAGGTTCCGGAACGCCCATAATTCTTAGCGCACCCTCTCGAACTGGAGGACAGTTCCAATTTACTCTGAATGGACAAGCCGACGTAAGCTACATCATTCAGGCTTCGACAAACTTGCTAAACTGGGAGGCGGTGGCCACGAATGTCTCCGCAAATGCCACACGCATCATTAGCGTCAATGCTCCAGGGACTCTGAGCTATTACCGGGCTCAGGTGGGGCCTTAGTGGCAATTTAACTTTCTTGCTCTGCTGTGACGTGCTACAAACCACGGCATGGCAGCCAAGCTTACGATGGGTTTTCTCGGTGCGGGCAAGATGGCGACGGCCTTGGCACGAGGGTTTATTCGCGCCGGAATCGTGACGCCTAAAGGGGTCACGGCCAGTGACGTAAGCCGTGCTGCTCTGACCTCATTTGTGAAACAGACGGGGGCCAGGCAAGCAGGCTCGAATCTTGAATTAGTCCGCTTCGCTCAAGTCGTAATCCTCGCTGTGAAACCGGACCAGGTTATCGGCGTGTTGTCCGAGATTCGAGAAGGCTTTACTCAAAAACAATTGTTGGTCTCCATCGCGGCAGGAGTGCCAATAGCCAGGCTGGAAACAGGGCTGGATATCGGTTCGAGAATCATCCGGGTGATGCCGAACACTCCTGCATTGGTTGGTGAATCCGCAACCGCTTTTGCTCTGGGCAAATTTGCTTCCCCTGCGGACGGTGAATTGGCCATGAGATTATTTTCGGCGGTTGGCATCGCTTTCCAGCTTAAGGAATCTTTACTGGATGCTGTTACTGGTTTGAGCGGGAGTGGACCCGCATATGCTTATTTGTGTATTGAAGGATTAAGTGATGGAGGTGTTGCGGCAGGATTACCGCGGGATGTGGCCACCAGATTGGCTGCCCAAACGCTGCTCGGCGGTGCGAAAATGGTGTTAGAAACAGGCGAACATCCCGGCTCGCTCAAGGACATGGTTACCAGTCCGGGCGGAACGACTATTGAAGGCCTGCACGAGCTCGAAAAAGGAAAGCTTCGAGGCACACTCATCAGCGCGGTCCGAGCGGCCACCGAAAAGTCCCGAAAACTGGGACAGGGGTGAAGATTAATTCCGAAGGCCGAATGACGAAACCCGAAAAGAATTTGGACATTGGAGCTGAGACAGGCTTTGCTTTTTGCTCGTTACACAGGATCACTTCGGATTTCGGATTTCGAGTTTCGGAGTTTCTATGAGCCTTCCCTCTCCAAGCCCGCGACAAGCACGTCTTATCTGGCTGGCGATCACCGGCCTGGCTCTGGCTACTCTCGTGGGCTTGGTTGTGATCCTGTTTTGGGGGCTGGGTCATGTCATTAATACGCTTGCTCCGGTTTTGTGGCCGCTTGCTATTGCTGGCATCATCGCTTGTTTGCTCGATCCGGCTGTGGATTGGTTCCAGCGCAAAGGGGTTTCGCGTCCCCGAGCAATTGTTGCCGTATTCGCCTTGGCTTTGGTTCTGGTAGCCGCGCTCTTCGGAAGCGTGGTGCCGCAGTTGGTTACTGAAACGCACCGATTTGCCGAACGCGTTCCTGATTACACGTCACGACTTGGGAACCGGATCGAATCTTGGATAAGTCATCCGCCTCAATGGCTGCAAAAGATTTTGAAGGATCAAACCACTACCTCGGTTACCCCGCGCGCGGCGGAAACCAATGCCACCTCGACTACCAGCCTAACAAATACTCCAACGCCTCCGTCAACGTGGGCCGAAGGTAAAAACTTACTTGGCGCGAATATCGATCAGGGAACAATCGGAACCGCAGCCAGTTGGCTGGCCAAAAGAGCCCAAAAGGTGGGTATTTGGCTGTTCGGTCGCGTGGCCTCCGGGTTCGGTATCTTAGCGGGCGCGGCTTTGATTCCTGTTTATGCTTTCTATTTCCTGCTCGAGAAACGTGGCATTACTTCGCGGTGGACAGACTACCTGCCCATGACGGATTCGATGTTCAAAAACGAACTGGTTTTCATTATCAATTCAATCAAAAGTTATTTGATTGCATTCTTTCGAGGCCAGGTTCTGGTCGCCATAACAGATGGAATTCTCTATGGAATTGGTTTCCTGATAATTGGTTTGGATTACGCCCTGTTGATTGGGGTCGCGGCGATTGTTCTTACGATTGTTCCTTTTCTGGGCGCGATAATTATTTTTATCACTTCTCTGATAGTAGCCCTGGTGCAATTCGGTGACTGGCTCCATCCTCTGCTGGTGGTCGGGGTTTTTGCGGTTGTTCAAACTCTGGAGTCGTTGGTGGTTTCTCCAAAGATTATGGGGGATCGGGTTGGCCTTCATCCTCTTACAATCATCATTGCGGTGATGGCCGGCACTACCCTGTTAGGAGGCTTGTTGGGCGGCATTTTGGCCATTCCCCTCACCGCTGCACTTCGTGTGCTTATGTTTCGATATGTATGGAAACGTCCAGCCCATACAACAGCAGCATCGTGACGAAAGCGAGCTGGCGCGGCTTTGTTTCGCCTAAGGCGTCCCGCTTATTGTGAACGACACAACGCTACGCTTCTCGAATCGTGTTGAGAACTACCTGCGCTATCGTCCTCATTATCCCAGTCAGCTCCTGGAGTTTTTGAAGTTCGATTGCAACTTAACATCTCAGTCCATTATCGCCGACATTGGGTCTGGAACTGGATTCCTGGCCGAACAATTTCTTGCCAACGGAAATCGCGTATTTGGCATTGAGCCAAATCGGGAGATGCGTGAGGCCGGGGAACAATACTTGCGAACCTTTTCGACCTTCACCAGCCTGAACGCGACCGCAGAAGACACCGGGTTGGAGGATGCGAGCGTCGATTTTGTAACTGCCGGCCAGGCCTTTCACTGGTTTGATCGGCAACGATGCCGCGAGGAATTCAGGCGAATTTTGCGGCCCTGTGGCTGGGTTGTTCTAGTCTGGAACGACCGCCGAACGGATTCGACCCCTTTTCTTACCGAATACGAGAGACTGCTCCGCAGGTATGGGGCTGACTACGTTAAGGTGGACCACAAGCAGATCGATGCCGACGTGCTCCGCACGTTTTTGAATCGCGAACCTGTCTTTAAATCACTCCCCAATAACCAGCGCTTCGATCTACCGAGTTTGACCGGGAGACTTCTTTCTGCATCTTATGTGCCCGCTCCAAATGAGCCAGGGCATCAGGAAATGCTGGATGCTCTAAACAACCTGTTCGAAGCGCATCAAAACCAAGGACGAGTTACTTTGGAGTACGACACTATCCTCTACTATGGGCGCTTTGCTTGAGAGGAAACCGCACTGCATTCTTTGATTACGCCCCCGCAGTACGCTTGACCAGTTCCCTGACATCCACAGCCTCCATCCCAGCCGCCCGGATCGCTTGCATGCCAAGGTCCGTGTCTTCAAACGCACGACAGAGCTCCGGGGCTACGCCGATGCGGCGAGCCGCTTCGAGAAAGATATCCGGAGCAGGCTTTTGATTTTTCACTTCTTCACTGGTAACAATTGCGCTAAAAAAATGGCGAATACCCAATTGATTAAGCACCTGCTCGATCACACCACGATTTCCGCCTGACGCCACGCCCATGGGCAGTTTGCCATGGTTTTCCCTGGCTATAGCGACCACGGCCTTGATTGGCTCAACATTTGCGATCAACGGAAGGTACTCAGCTTCTTTTTCGCCGGCGACCACCAACGGATCGATCGTCAGCCCTTGTTCCTGCCGGAGCAGTTTCAAGATATCGCGCGATGGTACTCCGCCCAAAGCATAAAAACGTTCTTCCGGAAAATGTAATCGATGCCGCTGCGCAATAATTTGCCACGCTCGCCAGTGCAAGGGCATGGTATCGGCCAGGGTGCCGTCGCAGTCGAAAATAAGGCCTTGGGGGAAAGGAGTTTCAGTTGAGGTCATTTCTAAATACGAAGTTCGAAGGTAAAAAATTAGGTGCCAAGTTAGGTCGTGGTTTCACAGGTAGCTCGGCATCACATTTGAAAGCAGGTCTGCTGCATTGGTTCTTTGCGTAGACCTTCTGGTTAATACTCGGGAGCTACACTGAATTATTCAAAGCAATCTGAAATAGATCCTGAAAAAACGTTGATTACTTTCTGCTCGCCCCAAGTACAGTTTGAGAAATCGAAGACCGAGCCGTTGTGAATCTTGGGTTACTCGGGGTTGATTCCTCGACCAGCCTGTTGATGATGGTGTCGGACGTGTGCCCGGCAGCTTCCGCGTTAAAAGAAGGAATGAGCCGATGACGTAGTACAGGCAGCACTACGGCGACGACATCTTCTGTGGTGGCATGATAACGGCCTTGTAAAAGCGCACGGGCCTTGGCAGCTAATAAGAGACAGATGCTGGCCCGAGGTCCGGCGCCCCACGTGACCATTTCGCTGACAAACCCGTTGCTTTTTTCTTTTGCCGGCCGGGTTTTGCGAACGAGATCGACCGCGAATTCATAAACATGATCCCCTACGGGAGTTTTTCTGATTAAATCCTGCATCGACAAAAGTTCTTCCACCGTTAAGACCTGGCCTGTCTCGCAGGAATACGCGGTAGAGCCCCGCTTGCTGATTACGATTTCCTCGTCTCGAGTCGGGTAATCGACCCGGATTTTCAACATGAACCTGTCGAGCTGCGCTTCAGGCAAAGGGTAAGTGCCCTCATGTTCGATTGGGTTCTGAGTCGCCAAAACCAGGAATGGATTCGGCAAAGGATAAGTTTGGCCGCCGACCGTGAGCTGTTTTTCCTGCATGGCCTCAAGCAGGGCACTTTGAGTTTTGGGCGGGGTGCGATTGATTTCATCCGCCAGAATGATGTTGCCAAAAAGGGGGCCTTTGACGAAGCGGAACACGCGCTTGCCGGTGGTGCGATCTTCCTCGAGAATATCTGTCCCTGTAATATCGGAAGGCATTAGGTCCGGGGTGAACTGAATTCTTCGGAATGTTTGATTCAGCAAGGATGCGAGGGTGGAAACCATGAGGGTCTTTGCCAATCCCGGCACCCCTTCGAGAATGCAATGACTGCGGCATAAAAAGGCAATAAGAAGTTGTTCGATCACCGCTTCCTGGCCTACGATGACTCCGCTCATTCGCTCGGTAATTTGAACATATTTTCGGTGAAGTTCATCCACTGCCTGGACGTCATCAGCGGTTGTTAGTTCATTTTGTGACATATCGATTTCCTTTTGGCGTCGTATTGTGCGAGTGAAGTCTTTCACAGGCACGTGATGCGGTCAACTCTCTTGAGTGCCGAGTGTCGGAGGTCGGGGGGCGAAAAAAACGGAAACGATGTGTACTTTTAGCTGAAGCTTAACCGAATCGCTGGTTCTTAAATTTATTCTAGCCAAAGAAAGGTCGCCGGGGCATGGTCCAGTTATGAAGCAGGTTTTGGCATTCGTTCTATACCGAAGATTTTGGAGAATGGGTATTGCTCTCACGGTCTGCCAAATTATTTGCTCTGCGAATCTAAACGGCGCCGTGCAGAATTCGAGTGCGGTAACAATTGGAACTCCCGCTAACATCTCGCTTCAAAACGAAGTCAAGCGAGCTATCGACAAGGGCCGGGAATGGCTTGAGAAAAAGCAGGATACCAACGGTTTTTGGTCTACGCCCGATCACCCCGCGATCACGGCCTTGGCTTTGGCCGCGTTTCGCGTGGGCGTGAACAACGCCGATCAGAAAGAGAACGAAGCTGTAAAAAGAGGGTACAAATATTTATTGAGTTGCGCGCAAGCGGATGGAGGCATCTACCGAAAGGATTTGCCCAGCTATAATACGTCACTCGCTTTGGTTGCTTTGGTGGCCGCCAATCGCGCCGAGCACCAACCCGCCATTTCAAAGGCGAGACAGTTCCTCATTGGGTTGCAGGCTGACTATGATGAACCGGGCAAAATCGACAACGCGCTGGATGGGGGGATCGGTTATGGGATAAAGGACAAACGCCCCGATCTTTCGAATACCTCCCTCGCCCTCGAGGCTCTGTATCTCAGCAAACAGTCCCGTGAGAAACCAGAACTGGGGAGTGAAAAGGATCTGAACTGGACGGCAGCAATTCGTTTCATTCAAAGTTGTCAGAATTTGCCCAGTCACAATTCCGAGGCCTGGGCTTCGGGCGATCCACAGAACAAGGGCGGTTTCATCTATGCTCCGGGCCGCAGCATGGCAGGCGAAACAAACCTGTCTTCGGGCCGCGTCGCTTTACGTTCCTACGGCAGTATGAGCTATGCCGGGTTGCTGAGTTATATTTACGCGGATCTCAAACGCGATGATCCCCGCGTCCTTGCAGTGATGAATTGGCTGCGCGCCAACTTTACTTTGGAAGAAAATCCAGGCCTCGGTCAGCAAGGTCTCTTTTACTATTATCACACCATGGCCAAGGCATTAACGCTCGCGGGAGCCGGCGAGTTCGAAACCAAGGATGGGAAAAGCGTTCACTGGCGGGAAGCACTGGCTCTCAAGTTAATCAACTTACAAACAGCCAATGGTTCGTGGGCAAATGAAAATGGGCGGTGGTTCGAAAAGGATCCGGTGCTGGTCACGTCTTATGCAGTGATCGCGCTTGGGATGATCCATAATAAAATGTGAGGTTTGGGAGATTTCCGGCTGACCTTGGGGAATATAAACGACGAATTGACGAATGACGAAAGAAATCTGAATGGCTCAACATTCCAATTTCGGGCTTCGGCATTGATTCGTCATTTGCCATTTTCTCTCATTCGTCATTTTACCCGCGCGCTTGCAGCAACACACTAAACCGGGTGCCAAGATGCTCGGGATGAATAAGAGTTTGAAATTGCCGGCTCCGTCCAGCAGTCCATTTGCCGGATATGCACGGATCTTTCCAAGCCCGCCCAAATAACTGGGTTAAGAACCGTTCTTGTGTTTGGAAAGCCTCTGTTCGCAAGCCAGCCTTTTCTCCGGCCTGCTGGATCCGGGGAAAGTTTACGTGCGCGGTCAGATCCTGCTCGCCCGGGTTGGCTAGAATCTCGGAGGTTAGCAGATGTTTATGATAACTTCGGACCGTGCCCTGGAGACTTGCTCGCTTAGCGGCCTCATTTTTCACAAAGCCATAATCAAATGTGAGAAGTTTTCCACAACGTACTGTTCGCGCTGCGTCGCTCCACCAACGCTCTGCGGATGGGCAATGTTCGATGCTGAATTCCTCAGACAAGCCATCGTTCGCAAACTCGGAGATAAGCGTTGGTGGGGGCTTGAGCAGACGAGTCCAGACAAATTTCTCATTCTCAACCGTAACTCCCCACTCAAACCATTCCCGTTTCTTGGGCTCCCATCCATATCGATGCACGGGAAAGGAATCGAGCAGCTCATTGGAAAAAATGATTCCGTCGATGCCGGATCCCAAATCGGGGTTATCGGACTCAGTTATAGATTCAAAACTGGGTGCCCACCGCACGTGCTCTCCGAACTCCCGAAGTTCGCGCTCCTGCCAACTCCTCCGTCGAACAGATGGCTCGATGATTAGGTATTGGAGCCGTTCATAGAGCGACCTGCGCTCAGCGCTCAGCCATTTCAAAACATATTTTGCCAGCCGCCCATTATGCGCTCCCCCTTCAATAAGGTACAGGGTTCGGTTTTCTACGGGTACGGTGTCCGCTGGATTCCGGAGCGACTTGCTCGCAAGTTCAATTTCTAAAAGCCATTCGGCGAATTGCCAGGCGAGTAACTCGCCAAAAACGCTTCCTACACTAACACTTGTAAAAAAATCGCCTCCCCTGCCAATACTGTCCTCTTCTGCCTCATAGTATCCAAAATCTGGACAGTACAATGCCAGTTCCATGAAGCGGGCGAAACTAATTGCCCCCCGAACAGCGATCTCTTCAGAAATAATTCTGGCAACCTTGCTCAATTACTTGCAGTGTGGTGTGGATTTAGCTAATAGTCGCATTAGAGCATAAGAATCTATGGCGAAGATTGACGCGTTTTTCAATTTAATGTTCGAGCAAAAGGCCTCGGATTTGCACCTCAGCTCGAATAACAACCCGATGCTGCGGATCAACGGCGAACTCAACCGTATTGATCATCCACCATTGGATAATGACGAGTTGAAGAAAATGCTGTACGAAATCGCTCCCGAGTACAAGATCAAAGTGTTCGAGGAAACCGGTGATGTCGATTTCGGTTACGAGATCCCAAATATTTCCAGGTTTCGCGCGAATTTTTTCAATCAGAAATACGGAATAGCCGCCGTTTTCCGCCAAATCCCCAGCAAAGTACTTTCTTTTGAGGATTTTGAAAAATTTGATGCTCCCCTGCCGGCAGTACTGAAAAAGTTCGCCATGCTCCATCGCGGACTTGTAGTGGTCACCGGTCCTACCGGTTCTGGCAAATCGACGACACTGGCAGCGATGGTCGATTACGCCAACAAAAACCGGCGCGACCATATCATTACTGTAGAGGACCCGATCGAGTTTGTGCACGAGAGCAAAAACTGCCTCGTGAACCATCGTGAGGTGGGAGTGCACACCCGAAGCTTTGCTTCGGCATTGCGCGGAGCATTGCGTGAAGACCCCGACATTATTATGGTCGGAGAGCTTCGCGACTTGGAAACGATCGAACTGGCCCTGGTGGCGGCCAGCACTGGGCACCTTGTGTTTGGCACTCTGCATACGCCGAGTGCTGCTAAAACCGTCGACCGTATCATTGACGTTTTCCCTGGTGAACAGCAGAATAAAATTCGCGCAACACTTTCCGAAGCGCTGAAAGGGGTCGTTGCCCAAAATCTTTTCAAACGTGTTGACAGAAAAGGTCGTGTTGCCGCCTTGGAAATCCTCGTTTTCACCACGGCTATTGCCAACCTTGTCCGGGAAGGAAAGACCCACCAAATCCCGGGTATGATTCAGGTGGGCAAACGGATCGGCAATCAACCGCTCGATGACGCCATCATGGAGCATGTGCGCATGAAGCGTATTGCTCCCGAAGAGGCTTACGACAAAGCACTGGATAAAAAGAAATTCAAAACGTTTCTACCGCATCCGCCGGAAGACGAAGAAACCTGATCTATGCGACGCCCAGAACTCGATCACATCCTGAGCACGATGCTGCTCTCGCAGCCTGACGTTTCCGATCTGCTCTTCACCGTTGATAAACCGCTCCAAGTCGAATCCCTCGGGGAGTTGAAACCGGTCGCCTGCGATCCTCCCATCCAAAAATTGACGCCGTTTCAAACGGAGATGGTGGCGCTCAATCTCATGGGGGAGAACCAATGGCATATCATGGATTTGCTGCGCCGTGGTTCGTGCGATACCGCTTACACCCTTGCAGATAAGGCTCGCTTTCGTATCAGCATTTTTTCGCAGCGTGGGAGTCATTCCATTGTCTTACGAAAGCTCAACACCGTTATCCCCACCTTGGAATGGCTGAACTTTCCAGACATCATCAAAGAAATACCCAAGGAAAAAACCGGCCTGGTTCTGGTCACAGGCGCCACTGGCTCCGGTAAATCCACCACTTTGGCAGCGGTCCTGAGCGAGATAAACCGGACCAAACCAGTTCATATCATCACCCTGGAAGACCCGGTCGAGTTCATCCATTCGCACGACGTGGCCACTTTCAATCAACGCGAGTTGGGAACCGATTTTGATAGCTTCGCCAATGGCCTCCGCGCTGCTCTTCGCCAGGCGCCCAAAGTGATTCTGGTCGGTGAAATGCGCGACCGCGATACCGTCCGCATTGCTCTAAGCGCAGCCGAAACTGGGCACCTGGTTCTGAGCACGATTCACACGATCGATGCCGGACAAACCATTAATCGTATTCTGGGTATGTTCGAAACGGAAGAACAGGAGCAGATTCGCGCGCGTTTGGCGGATATGTTGCGCTGGGTCATCAGCCAGCGGCTCATCCCAAAAATTGGCGGAGGCCGCTATGCGCTGCTCGAAATCATGGGAGCCAATCTTCGGACTCAGGAAAGCATTAGGCTCGGTGAAAGCGAAGGGAAAAGCTTTTATGAAATCATCGAGGCCAGCCAGCCCTTTGGATGGCGCACGTTCGATTTCTCGGCTCTCGAAGCTTACGAACAGGGCACGATTACTGAGGAAACCGCCCTGCTCTACTGCACTAAACGCGGTCCGGTCACCCGTGGCATTGACAACATCAAGAAGTCACGAGGCGAAACCACCACCACCATGAGCTCGCTGAGGATGAAGCTCGGCCAGGAGGGAAAGACCTCTGCCCCGCCCGTGCCGGTCACCCTCAAAATAAAGTAAATTTATGTCCAACAAATTCGATTTCATCAGCGCAACAGACAAGCCGGCTCTGCTGGCCTTTTCGACTCCCGAATGGCTCGAAGCTGCGCGAACGTCTTTGAATGAGCTGGGTTACAAGGTTCATACCGCCGCGACTCATGGCGATTTCCTCATTCGCTTCAGTCAAATTCGATACCAGGTCGTGATCCTGGAAGAATTATTTGCTGCAAACACTGTGGAAGAGAATTTGACCTTGCAAGCTTTGCAAAACATGCAGATGAATCAGCGGCGTCATGCCACCGTCATTCTGTTTGGCGAATCATTTCAGACATTCACTCCCATGCAAGCGTTTCAGCAAAGTGTGCATGCGGTGATCAATAGCTCCGAGTTATTCCTACTGAAACAACTCATCGAAAAGGCTGTTGCGGATAACAATCTTTTCCTTCATAGCTTTCGGGAAGCCCAAAGTAAGGTGTATTCCTCTTCGCGCACGGAAGAAGCCGAGCAAGTTTAGCAGTCAAGAGGAGTTTATCCCTCGGAGCGAATTTTGGGACCGGGCAGTCCTTCCTGTTCTTCGCTGCTCATACTCCGGAGCTTTTCTATTCGCTATTTGGACTGGGTTAGTGTTGGGGTGAGAAGCAGTCCTTTCCCACCAAAAACCTTTTCTTTTTAGTTTGTTCTTCAACCTCCATTTCTTACCCTCCAGACCCCGAATTTATATGTCGTTCCTGGATCAAATCGAACCTCTCAAACAGTCCGCACTGGCTGAAATGCGCAACGCAGCGGACTCCCCGGCGCTCGAGCAGGCTCGTGTCTCCTACCTGGGCACGAATGGAAAGGTGACCTCCCTAATGAAACAACTAGGGACGCTGAGCAAAGAGGAAAAACCAGCCGCCGGTAAACTCATCAACGCCGCAAAAACCGAAATCGAGGCCGCTCTCGCCGAGCGCAAAGCTGAACTGGATCTGCTCGCCTCTCGCCCAAAAGAACCAGTCGATTTCACCTTGCCCGGCCGCCGCCGCCGCCTGGGCAAGCTCCATCCGCTAACCCAAGTTACAGAGGATATCGTCCGTAGTTTTCGCAAAATCGGATTCGCCGTAGCTGATGGCCCCGAAGTTGAAGACGAATATCACTGCTTCGACGCCCTGAACACCCCCGCTGATCATCCCGCACGCGATACCCAGGACACTTTCTACGTCGATAACCCCTCGACCCTCGACCCTCGAGCCCCAGCTGACTCGCGACCCTCCTTTTCGCTGCTCCGCACCCACACTTCCTCCGTCCAAATCCGTGTCATGGAAAAGCAACAGCCCCCGGTGCGCATCATCGTTCCAGGCCGCGTTTACCGCCGGGATAATGCTGACGCAACCCACAATCCAACTTTTCACCAGGTGGAAGGCCTATACGTGGACCGAAACGTCACCGTCGGTGACCTCAAAGGAACTGTCGAATTTGTCTTCAAAGAATTGATGGGCTCGGAAACGCGAATTCGCTTTCGACCGCACTACTTCAGTTATACCGAGCCGAGCTTCGAAATTGATTTCAGCAGTTCGTTAACGCGCAAGATGGGCAAGGAATGGCTCGAAATAGCCGGCTGCGGCATGGTTCATCCACAAGTCTTTGAAAATGTCGGGTATGATCCGGAAATCTGGACCGGTTGGGCTTTTGGGTTCGGCATCGAACGTATCGCCATGATTCGATACGGAATCAATGACATCCGTTTGTTCTATGAAAACGACGCCAGGTTCCTGAGACAATTTTAAATGCCAGCAAAGCTATGAAAATCACTCTGAACTGGCTCAAGAATTACGTCGACTTCGACTATTCCCCTGAGCAACTCGCAGAACGCCTCACGATGCTCGGCATCGAAGTCGAGTCGGTCAATAAATTGGCTGGTGAATTCGAAGGCGTTGTTGTCGCCCAGGTCCTCACGCGCGACAAACATCCAAACGCAGACAAACTCTCTCTGTGCCGCGTCAATGACGGACAAGGCGAGCGACAAATTGTTTGCGGCGCCGATAATTTTAAATCGGGTGACAAAGTCCCCCTCATTCTTCCCGGGGCATCTTTGCCTGCTAAACCTGGAGAACAACCACTGACAATTAAAGTCGGCAAAATTCGCGGCGTCGAATCCCAAGGCATGATGTGTTCACCCCAGGAACTTGGCTTGGGAGACCTGGTTGAAGGCCTCCTTATCTTGCGCGAGGATGCAAATCTAGGCCAACCGTTTGCCGAATACCTGGGGCGTGCGGGAAGCGATGTTGTTTATGATCTGGAAATCACTCCCAATCGTCCCGATTGGAACAGCGTCATCGGCATCGCTCGCGAGATCAGCGCGATCACGGGCAATCCTCTGAAACTGCCCGAAGCAGGAATGGCTCCTGTAGCAGGAACCAGTGTAAAGGACCTGGTAGATGTTCGGGTTGAAGATCCCGAACTTTGCCCTCGCTACACAGCTCGCGTGATTCGTGGGCTAAAAATCGGTCCTAGCCCTGATTGGCTTCGATCCACGCTCGAAAAAACCGGCGTTCGCAGCATCAACAATGTCGTCGATATCACTAACTACGTAATGCTCGAAATCGGCCAGCCTTTGCACGCTTTCGATTATCATCTACTCCAAAGTACGACAGGCCGCGCGTCTGTTCCCAAACCCACCATCGTCATTCGCAGAGCCACCGAAGGCGAAAAGTTTCTTACCCTCGATGGCCAGGAACACACACTCAACAATCAAATGTTGCTGATTGCTGACGAAACCAAGCCTATCGCCCTTGCAGGCATTATGGGAGGCCAAAACAGTGAGATTCGTCCAGAGACCGTGGATGTGCTGCTCGAAAGCGCCTACTTCAAACCACAAAATATCCGTGCAACCTCCAAGCGCTTGGGTCTTCGCACCGAATCTTCTTATCGCTTTGAACGTGGGGCTGACCAGGCTATTTGCGATTGGGCCAGCCAACGCGCTGCCCAACTGATCCTCGAGACCGCCGGGGGCCAATTAGCCTCGGGCGTCGAGGATGCGTATCCTAAACCCTCGGAACCGAGAGAAATTTCCCTCCGGCCGGAGAAATCCAACCAGTTGCTCGGCCTCCAGATGCGTCCTGAAGAAATGGAAATCCTTTTGCACCAACTGGGTTTGAAGGCCGCCTCGCGCAAACCGAGTCCAGTTGATGACGAAATCACTGCAACCAAGCCGCTGAAGTTTCGCATTCCTACCTTTCGGGTGGACCTCAAGAGAGAAGTCGATTTGATCGAGGAAATTGCCCGCCTTTATGGCGTGGACAAAATTCCCGCCACAACTCCACGTGGCGCAATTGGGGACAACGAGTATGATCGTGTACATGATGAATTAGCTGAGGCACGCCAAATTCTGCTGGGTTTAGGCTTGTCTGAAGCCCAGGGACAAACGTTGATTTCAGATGATGCCGCAAAGCTGGCCGCAAGCTCTGGGATTGTTGGCTTATCTAATCCGCTCAGCAGCGATATGAACGTGCTGCGACCAAGCCTGGTGCCGGGCTTGCTCGACTCCCTCCACCATAACTTAAACCACAAAAACAATGATCTCGCGTTATTCGAACTTGGTCGCGTATTTGTCCAACCCCCTTCCGGAACGGCTTCCGGTGCGGTAACCGAAGAACGTCGTCTGGCGCTCGCTCTGACAGGTCAGCGCGACACTCCCTTTTGGAGCGGGAGTGAGCGCGGAGCAAAGTTTGATATTTACGATCTAAAGGGAGTCCTGGAAGATTTTTTTGAACACTTCGGCATTCGCGGTGTGACTTATACCGCGCGAACGGAAATGACCGGTCTTTTCGTCGAATCAGCCACCATTCATCTTGGTAAGTTCCAGCTTGGCGAATTTGGCCAGCTAACACCGCCTCTTGCCAGGCGTTACGATTTACGAGATGCGGTCCTGTTAGCCGAACTGAACATAGACATTTTACTCGCGCGCCGAAATGTCACCCGCTCGTTTAAAGCCTTGCCTGTATTCCCTTCCATCCGCAGGGACGTTGCCATGCTGGTGCCGGACGCCACCACTCACGAATCGGTGTTGGCAGCGGTTAAACAGGCAAAACCCGCGAATCTGGAAACTGTCGAACTTTTCGATGTTTTCCGCGGCAAAAACATTCCCACAGGCCAAAAGAGCATGGCTTATGCCTTTATCTATCGCAACTCAGAGCGTACCCTCACAGATGCAGAAGCCAATGCCGCTCACGAAAAGGTAGTGCAGCAATTCAAGCAACGGCTTCAAGCAGTAATTAGGGAATAGACAGACCGCGAACCGACCGGCCCGTGAACCTTCCCCGGCACCGTCCCGGGAAGGAAAACGCTGAATTGGTTTAACAGCCGTGAGCACTACCGACAGTTATACCGTTCGGGCACGCTGCGAGCCGAGGACGTCCCGCGCTCCCCGGAGCGCGAACCGTCCCCGGTTCGCAGCGGCCACACAGTGGCACCCAGCCGACCAGATAACCTTGCCGCATGGAACCGACTCCCACAACTTTGCCCGTCTCCACTGACAAAGCAAAACCGGTAACGACCGCCTGGTCTCTCCGCGGAATTCCGCATGACTTGCGACAAGCTCTCCGCGGCACCAGCATGGATTACACTCAAGGAAGCATCGGCCGCGCAATTCTTCTCCTGGCCGTTCCAATGATGCTTGAAATGGCCATGGAGTCCACCTTTGCTGTCGTTGATATCTATTTCGTCTCCTCGCTCGGGGCCTCCGCCATTGCTACGGTCGGATTGACTGAATCCGTCCTCACCCTTGTCTATGCCGTCGCCATTGGACTATCAATGGGAACCACCGCCTTGGTGGCTCGGCGTATTGGGGAAAGGGAACCGTCGAAAGCTGCTGATGCGGCAGTCCAGGCCATTCTTGTCGCAGTTGCGGCTGCCATTCCATTTGCTATTGCCGGAATATTTTTTGCCAAAGACATCCTTGCAGTCATGGGTGCCGACTCCTGGAGCATTTCTCACGGATACAAGTACACCTCCTGGGTGCTCACCAGCAATGCCGTCATCATTCTCATCTTTGTCATCAATGCAGTATTCAGAGGAGCCGGGGATGCCGCCATCGCAATGCGAGTTCTTTGGCTGGCCAACGGTGTGAACCTTATTCTGGATCCGATTCTTATCTTTGGCTGGGGTCCTTTTCCAGCCATGGGCGTGCAGGGCGCCGCAGTAGCCACAAGCATCGGACGAGGGATAGGCGTGTTGATGCAACTTTATGTGCTTTGCCGGGGCGCAAAGCATATCCGAGTGCTGCGCTCACAGATTCGCTTCAACTACGACGTCATGGCCAATCTCGTTCGCACCTCCCTCGGCGGCATAGGCCAATTTATTATTGCGACATCCTCCTGGATCGGCCTGGTGCGTATCATCTCGGTGTTTGGCAGCGAAGCCCTGGCGGGTTACACACTCGCCGTGCGCATTTTCATTTTCACCTTGATGCCTTCCTGGGGCTTTTCCAACGCTGCCGCAACCCTCGTGGGCCAAAACCTCGGGGCCAACAAACCCGAACGAGCTGAACGTTCGGTCTGGATTACCGGTGTCGCCAACATGATTTTCCTTGCTCTGGTTTCTCTTCTTTACATTTTTGGCAACGAAATGTTGATCCGAATTTTCACTTCAGACCCCGCAGTTGTAGCCAATGGTTCGCAATGCCTCCGAATCGTGGCCTATGGATACATTGCCTATGCCTGGGGCATGGTTATGCCGCAGGCCTTCAATGGCGCTGGGGACACTTTCACCCCCACCAAAATAAATTTCTTCTGCTTCTGGCTGCTCGAAATCCCATTGGCTTATTTGCTTGCTATCACTTTGGGAGCGAAACAAACGGGCGTTTACTGGTCCGTCGTTATCGCGGAATCGATGGCCGGCATCGTTGCTATTTTCCTTTTCCGCCGTGGCAAATGGAAGCAAATTAAAGTTTAGTCATGAAGCGCGCATCCACCAAAACCGCATTTGCCTTTACGCTAATCGAATTGCTTGTGGTGATTGCGATCATCGCGATTCTCGCCGCGATGCTTTTACCGGCGCTGTCTCGCGCAAAAGCCAAGGCGCAAGCCGCCAAATGCATCAGTAACACGCACCAAATCGGCATTGCATTTCTCCTTTACGCCGATGATTCCAACAGCAGCTACCCCAGAACGTACGGCTGGAACGCGCACGGTGGACAACACGGGCTCACTGCCGATCATCACGGCGGCGCTACCTGGCCCACCAATCGCCCCCTGAACCGCTACGCCCCAAACCTCGAAGTCTTCCGCTGCCCCAACGATAACGGCGACACCGAGCAGCCAACCATCCCGACCTCCTGGGCTGCTTACGGCTCCAGTTGCCGGCCTCAGCACGGCATCAATACTTTCCGTGTGAAGCATATCACCTCCGCCGTGGACGATACCCAGATAGCCCCAATTAAAACCAGCCAGATCGCCATTCGACCCCACAACAAAATCATCCAAGGCGATAGCTCATGGCACTCGAATCGCGACATCAATAACTCGAAGACCGCCTGGCACAACTTTCGCAGTCAGCGGCGCAATAACATTCTCTTTGGCGATGGTCACTGTGAGTTTTTTAAGTTCCCAAGAGAATTCGAACCAAGCGTCTCCCCAGGCATTGATTGGCCCCCCATCCCCGACGGGGATACAAAAACCAAATACGCTCCCGACCCTAATTACGTTTACTGGTAATCGATCCGGGCTTACACCAACTTCTTCAATTTGGGATCCTCCGACAACTTCCTTACCAGCTCTTTTACTTTTTGTGCCTGACTTTTATGAGCCAGCAGAGTGGCATCGTCCGTTTGAACCAGGATCGAGTCGCGCAATCCCACCACAGCAATCGGTGTTCTCCGGCCTTTACTCCTCGCATCAAAGATGATGTTCCGCGCCCCATCTACATGAACGAAATCGGCCACGGCGCAATTCCCTTCCGGATCCGGCTTGAGATGCCGGCCCAGGGCCGTCCAGGAACCCAGATCATCCCATTCAAACGCTCCATCCGCCACAATCACATTTTGGGCGTGCTCCATCAGTGCATAATCAATCGAGACTTTTTTTATGTTTGGATATTCCTTGGCCAAAACTTTGTTTAACTTTGCAGAATTGCCTGCCACCTTGAACCAGCGCTGGCAAGCATCGTACATCTCTGGCTGATGCTTTTGAAGCCCTTCGGTTATCGTCACAAACGACCAAATGAACATGCCGGCATTCCAGCGATATTGTCCGCTGTTCAGATATTCGAGCGCCTTATCGAAGTGGGGCTTTTCAACGAACTGTTCGGCTCTATGAAAGACGGTCTTGTAACCTTTCACGCCTGGTGGCGGCGGGAGCGCCTCCCCTACTCGAATATAACCGTATCCCGTCGCTGGCTCCGTTGGCTTGATACCAATGGTAATAATCGCCTGGCCACGGCCGCCCAAATCGAATGCGTCTGAAAGAACCTGCTGAAACTTTTTCTCCTCCGGTATCACATGGTCGGCGGGCAACACTGCCATCACTCCTGTGGTGGAGCGGGCTCCCACCAAAGCAGCCCCCAAAGTTACTGCAGCGCAAGTATCCCGGCCAACTGGCTCAGCGATGACATTCTCTTTCGGAAGCTTTGGGAGTTGCTTTCGTACTTCAGGCACCTGCACTTCATTAGTAATTACCAACACATTCTTCATCGGGACGACTTCCTGGACCCGATCGACGGCTTGCTGCAGGAATGAACGGTCTCCCAATAGGGAGATCAGTTGCTTGGGCAGTTTCTCCCGGCTAACGGGCCAGAAACGTTCTCCCTTTCCTCCCGCCATGATGATGACAAAACGATTTTTATTGTCCGATTTTGTTTTCATGCAGATTTCGCGGCATCCGCCAGCGGCTTGACCAATTGACAGACCTTTTCAACGAGATGATTGGACTTGCCACACTGCGCGATTTGATTCACAACCGCGCTGCCTACCACAATGGCCTCAGCTTGCTGAGCCACAAACTTCGCCTGTTCAGGATTGGAAATGCCAAATCCAACCGCAATGGGAAGCTGAGTGTGAGCACGGATCAGGCCAGTCATCTTCCCAATTGTTTCAGACACCTTCTGTTGCATCCCGGTCACGCCTTCCCGGGAGACATAATAGATGAACCCGGACCCGCGTTTGACAATCAATTCGATGCGGTCCTCGGGGGTAGTCGGCGCGATCAGGTAAATGTGACACAAACCAGCCTGCCGCATGAGCGTTTCATAGTTGTCACTTTCTTCTGGGGGCAAGTCGAGCACGAGCAACCCATCCACACCAGCACGAGCAGCATCTGTTATGAAACGCTCGACACCGCGCCGATGAATCAGGTTGAAATAGATATAGAGAACGATAGGTATCTGTGAACGCTTCCGGATTTCAGCCACGGTCTCCAACACCTTCGGAGGAGTAGTGCCGGAATCCAGGCCGCGTTGGGCAGCAAGTTGGTTTACGATACCGTCCGCCAAAGGGTCGCTAAAGGGAACACCTAATTCGAGGACGTCAACACCCAGTTTATCAAAGGCCAGGGCCAATTGCCCAGTGCTTTCCAAATTAGGATCTCCAGCTCCAATGTACACGATGAAGCCTTTTTTCTTATGCCGTTTTAACTCGTCAAATCGGGCTTCAATCCGGTTCATGTCCCGGAAAGTTGGCAAAATCAACCTCCAATGAACAGTGAATACTGATGGGCCGGGATCTCGTTTCCCGGGAGCGCCGGCATCCTTGCCGGCATTTCAAGATAAACCTTGTGCAAACATCAGCAAAACTCGGCCCTGGTTAAGTTCCATTGCCACCCTTTTTGGTCATTAAGTATTTGGCAAAGGCCCAAAGACCCGAAAAGCGGAAAGCCGGATCGACGTAGTGTTCGATAACGTAAAAAGCGAAGTAGTAAAAGCGGCAAAAGCACCAGAGTGAGATCATTAGCAGCGCCGCTACTTGCCAATCTGGATTTTTCAACAGAAGCGTGACGGAGGCCCCAATTCCAACAGCCAGGAAGAGAATTCCCTTTGCCTTTATCCAACGTGGATTTGTTAAGTCTTTCACCCGTCACATAATAAAGTAATCGTTGCCAGTGTCGAGTTGCTGCCCTGTACCAGATACGGAAACGAGGCCGAATGATATCTCCGCTTGACTCTTCCTTACTGACAGTTTCATCGTTACACTTAACGCGCTTCTTTATGAGACGGAACCTTTTGCTCCGACTGACCGCCGCATCCATTTTGCTTTCAGCAGATACTCTTTTGCTGATTGGTGCTGAATCACCTCCAACCATCTCCGGTTTTACTTTTCGCCAAGGCAGCTACCAACCCAACGAACCATGGCGGGAAGGCCAAACTCGCATCACCGGTTTGCAGCAGCCCTTCCCCAAGATGAAATCGGTAGAAGGCAATCCAATCACACCTGCGAAGGTCAATTTGGGGAAACTCCTGTACTTCGATCCGATCTTGAGCGGCGAGAACACTATTTCCTGTGCTCATTGCCATCATCCCGACTTCGGCTTTTCCGATGGACGCAAAACCAGCATGGGCGTACATGGCAAAGGTGTTGGTCCGGAACGCACAGGCGGAGATGCATTGGCTCGGGGCGCGCCGGTGATTTGGAATGCAGCCTACAATCCAGTCCAATTCTGGGATGGACGGGCAACGAACCTCGAGGAACAGGCTGCCGGCCCCATTCAGGACGTTCACGAGATGAACCAGAATGCAGACGAACTAGTAAAAGAACTTCGCGGAATCCCGGAATATGTCCGATTGTTTCAAGAAACATTCGGTGGGAGGCTCGAAGAAGCACTCACCTTCGCCAATGTGAAGAAAGCTATCGCGACCTTTGAACGCACGATTTTGTCTTTCGATTCAAAATTTGATCGCTATGCAGCGGGCGATTCCAGTGCTCTCAACAATTCAGAAAAGCGCGGACTGCAGCTTTTTCGCTCATTGAAAACGCGCTGTTTCGAATGTCATGCATTGCCCAATTTTTCGGACGGGAGTTTTCGAGTCATTGGCGTGCCTGAGGACGAAGGTCATGCGCATGACGTTGGCCGGGCCAAAGTGCCTGGCCAGGGACCCGAGGGCGCTTTCAAAGTTCCCACCTTGCGCAATGTAGCGTTAAGCGCGCCATACATGCACAATGGAAAGTTTTCTAAATTGGAAGAGGTCATTGATTTCTATGCCAAAGGCGGTGGGCACCAGTTTAAGAATCTATCGCTCGATATTGATGACAAGATTGGAACATTTGAAATTACTGCGGAGGAGACCGCTGACCTCGTCGCCTTTTTGCACGCGCTAACGGATATTTCGCTGCTCCCGGAAGCGCCTGCTCGCGTGCCTTCTGGACTGCCTGTTGTTACGGTTAAGTCAAAGCCATCAACACTGATGGTCCGAAACGAAGATAAACCGCGTTCGGTCGAAAGTTCGCGGGCATCGGGCAAGTCTTTAGAGCATAAGCTTGGCGATGTATCTACTTCGGTGAGTTCCATCAGGACAAATCGGACTAGCCCGCGTTTTCCCGAAGCCCAAACAGCTTTCAGAGTTAATCCAGGGCAATCCATCCAGGCAGCCATCGATCTGGCCAAAAAAGGCGATAGGATCGAGGTTTTGCCCGGTGTTTATCACCAGTCAATCACGGTGGACAAATTGGGAATCAGTTTAGTTGGTGTTCAGGTCAATGGCGAACGCCCGGTGCTCGACGGGGAAGGAAAATTCGGGGATGCCCTGCAGGGATCGGCCGACGATTTCCTCATTCAAGGATTTCACATTCGCAATTATACCGGCAATGGAGTTGTGAACAGCCGTGCCAGCGGTGTGACTTATCGTGATTTGATTGTCGAGAATCCCGGCCTGTACGCCATTTACCCCGTTGAATGCAAAGGTGTCCTGGTCGAAGGGTGCGTCGTAAGCGGGGCAAAGGATGCCGGCATCTATGTTGGCCAAAGCCGCGACATTGTTGTTCGAAACAACGAAGTGTTTCACAACGTCGCTGGAATTGAGATCGAAAACTCTGTCAATGCGCTGGTGGCCAACAACAGCGCACATCACAACACTGGCGGTATTCTTGTGTTCTTACTGCCAAACAACCCCTCGAAAATTGGGTCGCATACCAAAGTAATCGGCAATCGTTGCTGGGAAAATAATCATGAGAATTTTGGCAAACCAGGTTCGACCGTTTCCTACATTCCGCCTGGGCTTGGAATGCTCATTATGGCCGCGGACCACACGGAGGTGACGCAGAACCAGATCTTCGGGAATGACTCTCAAGGCATTCAAGTCATGAGCTATCTCACATCTCAGGTCGGCCAAAAGAAAAAGCGCGAACTGGATATCGAACCAAACTCCGACAACAACTTCATTCACGAAAACATTTACCACGACAATGGCCGTCACCCTGCAAGAACTTACACTGACCAAAACATACCCGGCGGCGATCTTGCCTGGGATGGGACGGGCGTGGGGAACGGCTGGCGTGAGGCCGCCGATGTGAAAAGCGTTCCGCCGGAGCTTCCACGGGACACCGGCCTGCAAGCCTTGAATGCTACCACGACGGGAACGAAGCAGACCCATTGAGCCTCTTGAAGAATATATAAGAGTTAGACTACGGTTGAATGGAGAGGAAAGCTGTCATTGGCCATTGGGCCTTTCATTCGGTGCTTTCTTCTCTACGCTACTGTCTCCAAAGATTTTTCTATTTCTTTTCCGTGAGTCGCGGAAACTCATCCTCGCCCCCAGGCCGAATTGTGTCAATTACCCATTCAGTTACTTAATGGAAATGTTTCAAATTGACTCTTAAATAAAAATCGTGCAGACTGATGTACGTCCTGCCAGAGATCCAAAAGGTGGACGAAAAGAAATCCAATAGATCGCCATATGAATACAGTCAAAGTGAGTACTATCTACAGAACCTCGGTAAAAAGTTTAAACGAGGGCTTATCAGGTTTTGTGAAAACCTATCGTCACATCCATAGTTTAACATTAGCTACCATATTTAGTTTGTGCCTCCCGCTGGCCGTTAGAGCGCAATCTGATGATTTTAATGATGCGGAAGATACAGTGCCGATCGAATGGACACATTATGATGCCATCGCCACTTTAACGGGCGGTTCGGCGCAGGATACCTGGAGTTTCACCAATGGGGGATATCGTTTTGAGGCGGTACCTAGTCCATCGCCCGGCACTGCTGGCCCCGCGAGGGTTTCGAGTTTTCCGACCAACGTTTTTACTAATTTTTACGTATCGGTAGATATTACGGCCTGGGAAACAAATTATTCCCAGGCTTTTGGAATCCTTGCACGAGCCGGCGATTTTTCAACTGTAGCCACTCCGACAACACGCGGGTATGGATTCGCTTATATTAATCGGGCGGCCAGTGCGGGTGGGGACAACTTCATCGCCATCTTTCGTCTGCATAACGATGCGCAAACGAGCGGTGTTCACGGCTCCGGCACCAATGTCGCCGAAATTCATGGTGTCAACCTGGACCCGGCAAAGGATTATCGCCTCGTCTTCATTGGCCAGGGAAATCACATGGAAGGGCGTGTTTATGAACTTCCGAACATTGATACTCCGATTGCAATTGTTTCTGCAAACAGCACTGGGGAAGGAACGATTTACACAGATGGCCAATCTGGCCTGCTCGCATTTAACGTGGCGGATGCCTCAGGCACTCCGTTCTCAGGACCTGTCGATGTGACATTTGATAATTATTTGGCCACTGGGAATCCGCAGTTGGTCTGCGGCAATAACCCGCCGATCATTAGTGACAATTTCAATGACGGAGATGATGCGGGTTGGACGCGTTATCCAACCCCACCCACGCTCGCCCAAACCTGGACCTTCCCGACTAATCCCGCCACAGCCGGAAATATTGCCTATCAAATGACGTCGACTTTGGGCACAACACTCGACAACTTCGGTCGCGTGGCCAGCATTCGAGACGGTGATTCCAATCTGTCAGATTTTTGCGTTGAGGTAGATCTCATTGATTGGAACAATGGCCAAAGCCAACAAATGGGTATACTTGCGCGGGTCCAACCGGGTTATCAAGGAACGCCGGTTCCTCATGCTTACGCATTGGTATACGTAAATCGTGCCTCTTCGGGAAGCGGCGGCACTGATCAACTACGTCTATTTGAGCTCTTGCCAAACCCTGCCGCCCCTACCAATGCAGCATCTATATTCCTTCACGAAGGCAACGGTGGGCTGGGACAGTTCGGCGTGGCGCCGTTTGGGGACCCTGCGCCAGCACCTGCGGGAAATTATCGACTCATTTTTAAGGGTGTTGGCAACCACTTAACTGGTCAGATCATTGACCTTGGCACTGGACTACCAATGACCTTCAATGACGGCAATAATCGTTTAACAAACATGGTTTCCACTTCGTGGGGAACTAACCTTGTTAGTGGCAAGGTCGGTCTTATCACGTTCCAAAACAATGCGGGGTCGCCCGATGCGACATTTGACAATTTCATCGCCCGAGCAGCGGCACCCTCCACTACGATTGCTGCTGATTCCGGATCCGTGAAGGTTTCCTGGCCAGCACAACAGGAAGGTATCTGGGTGCTGGAATCCAGTTCATCAATTGAAACAGGCGCGATCTGGACGGAGATTACCGCGGAAAACATCAGCTATTCCAGCGGTCAGAATACTTATACTACTTCTTCTGCGAGTGGGAACACGTTTTATCGATTGAGAAAAGTCTAAAAGTCATCTGGTTACAAATTCATCTCTACACTGCGGTTGGCTTTGAAGCGCCAGCCGCAGGCAGAAGTTTTAATCGACGCGCGCCCTATCTGCCGTCAACCTACAGCATGACGGGCAGTCGCATACCCGACCGTGAAAACGTAACCAGCAACCGATATCCACGATCTTCCCAGGTTCTTTTGCTAATAGGCGGCACGACGCGCGCGGAGCAACAACTCCCTGCCAAGCTCTCTCACAATGCCAGGAGTAATTTTTTGATTTCTTTGAGGCGGGCCTGCGCAGTTTGTTTGGTTAGACGCGGGAATTTTGTTCCAACCATGACGTAATCATTATTGCGCGTCAGCATGACCTTATCTTCCTTGACTTCAATGATGGTGATGGCTCTTTCGGCGGCAATGATTTTGAGTTCGGCAACCTGGAGCAGCAGTTCGACGGCGCTTGGCAACGGTCCAAATCGATCTCGCAACTCCTTTTGAAGCTGGCTTAGGCCAGCTTTATCCCCTAACTGGGCAATCTTTCGATACACCTCGATACGTTGGCGAGCGTCGGAGATGTAATTAAACGGTATCGAAGCCGAAGTCGCCGAACGAGGAGCGGGGACCGGGGAGTTGGAAGCCCTAAAGTTGGATTTCGAATCCGAACTCTGACTCTCGGGGCCTGAGGGGGTCAGGGCAAGGAAATCCAGGCTTACTTGAACTTCGACCCGGGGCGCTACCCTTTCGCCCTTAAGACCAGCGACACTTTGTTTCAGGAGTTGACAATATAATTCAAAGCCTACCGCTGTAATGTGACCACTTTGCTCGGCGCCAAGCAAGTTGCCTGCGCCGCGAATTTCCAAATCACGCATCGCGATTTTGAATCCACTGCCCAGAGTAGAATATTGCTTAATTGCGGTGAGGCGTTTCCGGACATCCGCGAGGAGGCCGGCATGGCGCGGCAGCAACATGTAAGCGTAGGCCTGGTGTTTATACCGGCCGACTCGGCCGCGCAGTTGATAGAGATCACTCAATCCAAAACGATCGGCACGATCGATGATAATGGTATTGGCGTTGGGAATATCCAGTCCACTCTCAATGATTGTTGTCGACAGTAACACGTCGGCCTCGCCGTTAACGAATCTAGTCATGACCTCCTCCAATTCATCGCTGTGCATTTGCCCGTGACCGACAACGATACGAGCGTCCGGCAGCAAGGTCCGGAGTTTTAACGCCATGGCCTCAATCGTCGAAACCCGGTTGTGCAGAAAGAATACCTGACCCGCGCGATTCAACTCTCTCTGAATGGCATCGCGAATGAGGCGTTCATCGTATTGAGTGACTATGGTCTCCACGGGAAGCCGATCGTGCGGCGGGGTCTGGATGGTGCTCATGTCTCGGGCGCCGGTCAGCGCTAAATAAAGTGTTCGGGGGATAGGCGTGGCGCTCAGGGTCAGAACATCGACCAGCTTTCGCAGCATCTTGAATTTCTCCTTATGCATCACCCCAAAGCGCTGCTCTTCATCAATCACTACCAGGCCCAGATCTTTGAAGCCAATGTCATCCTGAAGCAGTCGATGGGTGCCGATAACAATGTCCACGGTCCCGGCAATCAAATCTCTGATGACATTGTGCTGAGCCTGCCGGGTGCGGAACCGAGATAATAACTCGATGCGCACCGGATAATCCGCCATGCGTTCACGAAACGTATTGTAATGCTGCTGTGCTAAAACAGTGGTTGGCACCAGGACGGCCACCTGTTTGCCTTCCAAAACCGTTTTGAACGCGGCTCGAATTCCTACTTCTGTTTTGCCAAACCCAACATCGCCGCAAATAAGCCGGTCCATCGGTTTGGGTCGTTCCATGTCGCTCTTGGTTTCCGCGATGGCGCGCAATTGGTCGGGAGTTTCCTCGAAAATAAAAGCCGCTTCGAATTCGCGTTGCCAGGGTGCGTCTGGGGCGAAAGCATAACCGGGTTCCGATTCGCGCGCAGCCTGAATGGTAAGCAAGTCGCTGGCTACATCGCGCACCGCGTGTTCGGCATGTTCCTTGGTTTTTGCCCATCGAGTTCCTCCAAGAGTATTCAGAGGAGGACGCGCTTTACCTGTGCCTACATACTTGCTGACAAGGTGCGCTTCGGTCACTGGCACATACAGCTTTGGCGGGGCCTGGTCCAGGCCGCTTGGCGCATATTCTATTACCAGGCATTCCTGACCAGCAGGCATCTTACTAGTATTGTTCTGCAGCGGTTTTATACCAGCTCCTACCGCCAGCACTTGCAAGCCGAGGTAACGACCTATGCCGTGTTGCAGATGCACGACGTAATCCCCTTCCTCGAGGTCCGCGAAATCAATGTCGAGGGCGGACCTGGTCGTCTGTGCATGGGCGGATTTCAATCGGCGGGGACGTTGCACCTTGTAACGCCCAAAAATTTCGGCGTCTGTCACAACCACCAATTTGGATTCCTCATGGAGAAATCCGCGGGCTAGGGAACCAATTCTTGTCGAAAGTCCATCGAGAGTCCCCCCTGCGTCCATTGATTTGCCCAAGTTTGGCATTTCGAATCCCAATTCCTTCCAAACCTCAGTAAAGCGCTGGCGTTCGCCATCATTGTTGCAGAAAACATTTACGGCGTAGCCCTGCCGGGACCAACGATGAAGCTGACCAAAAAATTCCCGGCGTTGAGTTTCGGCAACTTGAGGGTCAGGCGGCCTTAACGCCAACGGACGAAAAGCGTCCAGACTTTGAAAGAACAAGTCGAGATGCTGCGGCTCTTCCCGTTCGGCAGACAATGGGGCTTCCGATTTGGAGTCGTGCTCTCCGTGAATTGAGTTCAGGTCGGAGATCTCGACGACATTCAACAATGTCATTTTTTTGGCTGTCGCTTGCTCCCGGAAGCCATCCCATGCAATGAAGAAAGAATCGCCTGGCAATACCTGTTTCGAGTATTCCCCGGCACGTTCGCTTAGTTGGTAAGGCTCGCAAAAGACAAAAATCGTATTTGATGATAAATAGTCGAGTAACGATCCGAGTTCCGGTATTTTCCCTTCTTTCTTTTCCCTGAGAGCTCTCTTTAATAATCCTAACTCGCCCGCAGGTGGAATTGTTATAGATGCTATTGGCTCCCTGGAAATTTGGGTGTGGGGATCGAAGTACCGCAAGGATTCGATTTCATTTCCGAAGAATTCAACCCGCACAGGCCAGGGACTGGTCAGCGGAAACAAGTCCAGAATGCCCCCACGCAATGAAATTTCACCCTTTTGCGTTACCTGAGCTTCGGGTTCGTAACCCTGTTCTTCGAGCCATTCCACCAAGTCAAGTGGATCGAGTTGGTGACGGAGCTCAAGCGTTCGGGTGCCCTTCTCGAGTGACTGCCGAGTGAAGGTGCGCTGAAGCAAGGCGGCCACACTGGTGACGACGATAGGTTCTCGATCGAGGGTTAGTGCGGTTAGAGTCTGAAGGCGTTCACTGATAACATCCACATGGGGCAACCGTTCTTCATGAGGTAGTGTTTCCCAGGCGGGGTAGAACAGAGATTGATGGTCTCGCTTGTTCCATTTTTCAGTTTTTCCTGTTTGGTTCTGGCCGGCAGCTCTCCCAAAATCTGACCCATTCGTTTCAGGAATATGCCCATTTTCTGGTGCAAGCCACGTCAGTAAGTCCTGTTGGAAGCTTTCCTGTGTCTTCAGGTCGTGTGTCACCACCACAATTGGCCGGCCAACGAAAAGTTTACGCAGAAGGGCCACCAAAAACGGCTGTGCTGCCTGGCAGACACCTTGAAGGTACAAAACTCCCCCTTTCTCTACGCTCCGTGCCAATGATTGCACAGAGGGAGATTCCTCTACCGTAGCGAACAAATTGCCTGTCGCCGGTATTTCCAGAACTTGCGCCAACCGCAAGTAACGTCGCAGATGGAAGCCGGTTTGGTCAAGGCCAGCATGCCTGAAAGCTGCACCTGGCTCAGACCGGTTTTGACCCTATAAAACCAAGCCCCATGTTAATTCGGAGTCTTAGCAACACCCCTCGGAGCCAAGGCAATTCCTAATGCGTATCATCGAGGGATAAAAAACACCGGCCTATTTGGTATTAAGCCTTTCAGGCACACCTTCCGAAGCATGCCCTGTGCGGTTGGCTTACTCCCCGGAGTGGTTACCTTGCATTAAGGTTTGGCGTTCATTTCGCCACGCAAAGTGATCAAACCTTTTGAAATGGCGAATTTCGTCAACCCGGCGACACTGTGAATATCGAGTTTGCGCATGATGCGTTCGCGATGCGTCTCCACAGTACGAACACCGACTCCCAAATGACTGGCAATCTCCTTGTTGCTGAGGCCTTCGGCGATTTGGACAAGCACTTCGCGTTCGCGATTGGTGAGTTGAGAGGTGTTGGGGCCAGTGGCTGGTCCACGAACAAACTGATTGAGAGCGACCCGAGCCACATCCGGACTGAAAAACGCTTCACCGGACTCGACTATTTCAATGGCCCTGACGAGTTCTTCTGTGGATGCCTCCTTGAGAACATAACCTCGAGCGCCCGATTGAATGATTCGCAACACATAATCGGTGTTGCTATGCATCGACAGAATAAGAACTTTTATCGAAGGAAGCTCGCGACGCAGCACTTCGGTCACTGCCAGCCCGTTCATGTTGGGCATATCTATATCCATCAAAATGATGTCTGGATTGAGTTCCTTTGCTTTGCGAACCGCTTCCAATCCGTCAGCAGCTTCGCCTACTATGGTTAAACGTTCCTGACGCGCGAGGCAGGAACTTATACCTCTCCGGACAACCGGATGGTCATCTACTAACAGCAGCTTAATACGACTTTTCATTGTTTGACTACGGTCCAACTGGTTTTTCCGCGCGTGATTAATTTGCAAAGGATCCGGCCAGGTAGAAGGCGCCGTAAGATCGCTTTTTGAAATGGCTGGCGAGATTAATGTATTCATAAATTTAAAAAAAAGAAAAGCGGTCTAAAACGAGTAACTGACGCCGAACACAAGCAGAATGGATTCGCTTAAATCCAGAACGGACTCTTTCTGCGTAACGGATTGTTGATTCACAATGTGACTGTCCGTGACCGAGCGGCCAGCGCTTTGGAATTGGACACCAGCAAAAAGCCCGATTTGTCGGGTAACTGCATACGAAAGAGTGCCGGAAACGTAACCGCCCACGAGGAAATCCGATTCGGATCCAGAACTGGAACGCGGTTCAGTCACCTGGCCTGTATCGCTCAAAGTAACTGTTTCCCTATAGCTGAAATCCGTATGGGTGGAAAGCAGTGTCAATCCACCCCCAAGCAGGAACGAGAGTTGTTTGTAAAGAGGGACCTCCATATAAGGGCCGAAGCGAAAAATAAAAATATCCGAATCAATTTTTCTTTCGCCGGTAATGACCGCATCACGTGAGATGACGCTGGTGATGCGTTCGGGAGAGGAGTTCATCAGCGCTCCAGGTCCAAAAAATGTACCGTGATAGGGAGCATTGGGCACAACAGAAACTCCTCCCGGGATAACAAACGAATCGGTAATTCGATTTACTGTTGCGTATAGAGTATGGCTGTCGCTGGCATCAACCAGTGTGTAGCCGAAAGCGCCTTCGAGCCCGAACCGCAGGTTTTTGTACCGATAAAGCTGACGACTATAAGATAGTTCAAAACCATGTTGGGGATCGTTTTCCTGATTTTTTGAAGTGGCGTTAGCCGGAGAACTGGAACTTTCCATTACCAGAGAATTACCCTGAAGCTGACTGGGACTTTCATAACCCCAATACCAGGTCGTTCCACCAAGATTACCTGAGCTGTCAACCCGATTGTAGGACCCGTTATCGTAATTGCGATTAAACGTACTCCCTGTGGCCGGACCCGGATCGGACAATGCTGGAAAGCCGCCAAGCTTTTTGAAATCGACGGTGATGTTCATTCCCATGCGGTAACTAAGGCTAACCCTATTCAGCTTGTCCGGCAACTCCGGTCTGAGCGTTGAAGGAGGCACCGAAGTGAGTGAATCCGCGTTTTGTGTCCAGGCCAGAGGAGCCGCCAGAATTATGGCGGCGGCCACCGATTGACCTAAAGCAAGTGTCGTCATAAATAGCAGTTAGACGGTTTTATGGCAAAAGCAGCAGGCGATAGAATCGTCTCGGCTGCGAAGCAGGCGAGCTCTCGGTTTTCGGTTCGCCATTGTCGATCCATTGGATTCGCGTCCCGTTGCCTTTAATCGATGGAAAGGCGGTTTCCCAATTATCCAGGTTGCTGCTGTATTGTATGCTATAGAAGCGATTTGAAATCGACGAGAACTCGATGAGGAGGGTCTTGTCGGGCAGAATTAGACTCCGTTCGATGTGCTGGGGAACTCCGATGGCACTGGGTCGGGTCGACAGGGGTGCCAGTTGCGGCACTAACGTCGGGTTCGGCATGATGCGGCTCGGCACATAATACTCAAATACGAAATCCACATAGCTGCCCGAGGCGGTCGGTCCGAGAGAGCGAACGTATGGGATGCCTTCCGTGGTCATACCCGAGGCATTGTAAAGTGTCGCACCATTGGTCAGTCCATAAACAAGAACCTGCACAGCTTCGAAGCTGAATTTCGTCGGATTAGAAACCCGCACGATCTGTTCGAAAAGGCCGGTCTGTGGATTAAAAAACATCGCCTTGACGATACTCAAAGGAGGATAGTCTAGCACCGTGACGCTCACCGCGATCGATGTGGAGGTGTTGCCGCAGGCATCGCTAGCCACGGCGGTCAGCACGTAGTTGCTGCCTGCCGGCAGGTTGGTCAGAACAATGAAATACGGTGCGCCATTCGTGACCTCGCCCATCTTGGTCCCGCCCAGGAAGAATTCGACCTTAGCGACTGTGCCGTTAGAGTCATGGGCGTCAGCCAAAATTGTAAAGACTGCCGGCGCGATGAAAATCTCGCCGTTGGCTGGTTCCACGATGCTGACAGCGGACGAAGTAGTGTCCACAACATTCACCGTTTGGCTGCATTGGGCACTGTTGCCGCAACTATCGGTCGCCACCCAGGTCCGGGTCGCGCTGAAGGTGGCGCCACAGCGGGTGTTAGTAACTGTGCTGAGAATGGAAATGGTGGAGGTGCTGCACGTGTCGGTTGCCGTCGGCACGTCGAAAGTCCATGGGCTGCCTTTTTCGACCGTCTTGTTTCCGACACAGGTGATGCTCGGGGCTGTGATGTCCACAACGGCGACCGTTTGGCTGCATTGGGCACTATTTCCACAGGCATCCGTGGCCATCCACGTCCGCATCGCACTAAAGGTATTGTCACAAGCTGCATTTGTGACTGTGCTCACGACAGTAATGATGCTTGTGCCGCTATTGTCCACAGCCGTCGGAGCATCGAACGTCCAAGCTGTGCCGCATTGTACTGTTTTATTAGTGTTGCTGCAGGTAATGACCGGTGCGGTGGTATCTACAAGGGTGACCTTCTGACTGCAGGTGCTGCTGTTACCGCAAGCGTCGGTGGCCTGCCATGTGCGCGTCGCATCAAAGGTGGTGCCACAATGACCAGTGACGTTGGTCACGGTGCTGAGAATAGTAATCGTATTGCTGCCGCTGTTGTCGATGGCAGTTGGAGCATCGAAGGTCCAGGCCACGCCTTGTTCCACTGTCTTGTTGGTGCTGCTACAGGTAATCACCGGCGCGGTGGTATCCACGATGATTACCTTCTGACTGCAAGCGCTGCTGTTGCCACAAGCGTCGGTCGCAGCCCAGGTGCGCGTCGCATCGAAGGTCGTTCCGCAATGCCCCGTCACATTGGTCACTGTGCTGACAATCGTAATGTTATTACTGCCGCTGTTATCGGTGGCGGTCGGAGCATTGAACGTCCAAGCCACGCCTTGTTCCACAGTTTTGTTGGTGCTGCTACAGGTAATGACCGGCGCGGTGGTATCCACGATGGTCACCTTCTGACTGCAAGTGCTGCTGTTGCCACAAGCGTCGGTCGCAGCCCAGGTGCGCGTCGCATCAAAGGTCGTTCCACAATGACCTGTAACATTGGTTACTGTGCTGACAATCGTAATATTATTACTGCCACTGTTATCGGTGACGGTCGGAGCATCGAAGCTCCAGGCCACGCCTTGTTCCACTGTCTTGTTGGTGCTGCTACAGGTAATCACCGGTGCGGTGGTGTCCACGATGGTCACCTTCTGACTGCAAGTGCTGCTGTTGCCACAAGCGTCGGTCGCTGCCCAGGTGCGCGTCGCATCGAAGGTCGTTCCACAATGACCTGTAACATTGGTCACTGTGCCAAGTATTGTAATCGTATTGCTGCCGCTGTTATCTATGGCGGTCGGAGCATCGAAGGTCCAAGCCACGCCTTGTTCCACCGTCTTATTGGTATTGCTGCAGGTAATGACCGGCGCGGTGGTATCCACGATGGTCACCTTCTGGCTGCAAGTGCTGCTGTTGCCACAAGCGTCGGTCGCTGCCCAGGTGCGCGTCGCATCGAAGGTCGTTCCACAATGACCTGTAACATTGGTTACTGTGCCAAGTATTGTAATCGTATTGCTGCCACTGTTATCTGTGGCGGTCGGAGCATCGAAGGTCCAGGCTGCACCCTGCTCCACCGTCTTATTGGTGTTGCTGCAGGTAATGACCGGCGCGGTGGTGTCCACGATCGTCACCTTCTGACTGCAAGTGCTGCTGTTGCCGCAAGCGTCGGTCGCTGCCCAGGTGCGCGTCGCATCAAAGGTCGTCCCACAATGACCTGTAACATTGGTCACTGTGCCAAGTATTGTAATCGTATTGCTGCCGCTGTTATCAGTGGCGGTCGGAGCATCAAAGGTCCAGGCTGCGCCCTGTTGCACCGTCTTATTGGTGTTGCTGCAGGTAATGACCGGCGTGGTGGTATCCACAATGGTTACCTTCTGACTGCAAGTGCTGCTGTTGCCACAAGCGTCGGTCGCAGCCCAGGTGCGCGTCGCATCGAAGGTCGTTCCACAATGACCTGTAACATTGGTCACGGTGCCAAGTATTGTAATCGTATTGCTGCCG
>Ga0163163_10000126_pt1 | contig 79511 bp, 73 predicted proteins | sample S65metaG_FD_119766 | JGI IMG/M metagenome (GOLD analysis project Ga0163163, IMG submission 119766) | Switchgrass rhizosphere microbial communities from Kellogg Biological Station, Michigan, USA - S6-5 metaG | ecosystem: Host-associated > Plants > Roots > Rhizosphere > Soil | place: USA...
CGCGGTTTTGGCTTGAGTGACAACAGGACCAGGAGCAGCAGGAAAACCAGACAGCCAGCGAGCGAGAACCGAATAACTTTCCGTAGAGACATGAGCGCTATGGATTGGTCACGAAACCCCAACGATCAGCATCAGCCGCGGGAGCCAGCCGCCGCTGATGCACGAATTGACACTGACCTGGACGGCTGGCTCCCGTCGGCTGAATGCAGTGGTTGGGCTCTGTTTTCATCTGAGGACGGTGAAACTCCAAGATTCCGCATCACACTCGAATTCCTCATCACGAAAATAGAACAAGAAATGCCTCTGAGCATCCGTCTTCGGGCCAACCTGTATCCAGTCGTCAGGCAACTTCTCGAGGAGGAGATCGCCGCTCACCTCGTAAAACTCACCCCAGGCGGGGGCCAGTTTGCTGAACCGACACTGACCACGATACCAACCTTCGTCATTTACGGAACCGAGTCGATACCGCGAGCAATTCCGGAAGCGAAGCTGGCCGACATCTTCTTCCTTGAACTGCGGGTAAAGAAAGGGGTTCAGAAGAAACGAGAGCACAACATCGTGCTCCCAGAGCTGCACCTGCGGGTTCGGAGCATTCGGCTCGGCATTCCAATCCGTATTTAGCTTTGCGAACGCAGTGCTCACGTGTTTGCCCAACGACCCAGCTCAGCGGTGGGAGCCAGCCGGTGATGATGCTGGAATTGCAAGTGACCTGAACGGCTGGCTCCCATCCGCTGAATGCTGTGGTTCGGCACCATGGTAATCACAATAGAGAATGATCGAACCCGCCGCCAACCGAACATTTCGGTTTCTCGCCGACTGGTCCAATCGTATAAGTTCCACCGGCTGGACAAGTGGGGATGCTGTTTGACCATCTGTCTGGGAAATAGGGCCGGAGATCATCCCAACTCGGGGAGTCGTTTGTGCCGTTGCTGTTGTCCTTTGCCCAGACGTCCTTTGTTAGCTCAAGCTCCATCAGGTTAAGATGGCAACGCGAAATCTTGGATGACCTGCGCTCACAAGAAGTGAAAACGTAAGAACAGATAAAAGCCACTACCAACAAACATATCGAAAATCTCGCGGGTCGGACCATATGCGAATCATGCCGAACGCTCTCGGTCAGGAGCGCCGGACACCTGAGCAACGATAAACAGCAAGGCGCAATCCGGCGTCGCCTACACCGAGTTGTTGGATGAAAAGCGCATCACTGGCATAACTTGTAAACAATCAGAAACAGCCCAGCAATAACCCCTATGGGCAAGTATGCGAAGCCGTACTGCCGTCGCTGAGCCACCGCCGGCCTGTGACTCAAGATCAAAACGGAAGCGCACCCGGCGGTTGGCTCCACGCAATGGGTTAGAAGTCATCGTCATAAGCCAATTCTAGCGACAAATTCGGTAAAAGTCGAAGTGACCTCTCGCCAGTAACATGTCTTGCCATCTGTCCACCAATCCGAACCGACAACGCGTGGGTCGTCACTGGATGTGCGATAATCCAGCGCGATGCCAATATCTGCTCCGATCTCTCGATTTACGGCAATGAATAATGCCACGTCGTCGTCAAGCCACGGCAACTCCTGCGCGGCAGTCTCAGTGCCTAGATACTCACGCATGTGTGGAAATCCTACGCCTAGTCCATGCGACTCGAATCGCATGTGAGGCTCAGAAAGGAGGAAATTCACCGGCTCGCGCAAAAAGGGCACGGCAGCAAAAATGACCGCATCGGGAGGCTGCTGCCAACGTCCTGACGCGATTAAGTCATTGAGCAGTGGCGGCAGGATCAAGTGACACTCTCGACGTGCGATAGGCATGTGCGTGTGTGTGACGTCAACGAAACAGGTGAGCGATGACGGCGGCCAAGAGCTCACGATTTGCCATAACAGCAGCGCTCGCCGCCATTCGCTCCACTGAAGGTTCGCCTTTCTTCTTTCTGCCGATATGTTCGCTTGCTTCGCTGACGTTGGCAAATTCCCGGATCTCCGGCTGCCACTTGCCTTCGTTCACAACACACTAAAGTGTCGAGTCGTGAAACGTAAACATGCAATGCCGTTTGTCCTCCAGAAATGGCTGCCGATCATGGCGAGGGGGCACTGCATTCCGGCGCTCGCCTTCCCTCAAACCACATCGGTGGGTCTAAAGTTCCGTGCGTCTGCGGGAACGGTTCGGCACCAAACCCATCTTAAGTTTATCCGCGGCCGCGTTTGGCAGCGGAGCGAACTAAAAATTAACGTACCAATGATTAAAAATTCATCAGCCCTTGTCTCTATGAACACTACAGCAACACCCACCCCCAAACTTCGTCGTTTCCTTCGTGGCATTTCAGCCGTCGCTTCGATGGCGTTGACATGTACCGTTCTGGCGGGGCCAAACCCTGCGGTATTGGACGAAAGTCACGCGAGCGTGCGCGCGGTGATAGCCGTTCAAAATAAAGTCACCCATGAAATGATGAAAGAACCGGAAATTCTGGGCACAGCAGCGGGGTTGGACGCAAGTGGGGCGGCCAGCTTGGTGATATTTGTGGATAAAGATGCGAAAACCGCCGGCACGGTGCTGGGGGCTTTGCCTAGGAACCTCGGAGGCGTGCCGGTAGTGGCGCAATTAACCGAGAAGTTTCGTGCTTACCCTGGGAAAGGACATGGGCATGGCGGTGGCGGTTCCGGCGGCGGAACCAGCCACACGGCTAAACAAACGGCTCCAATTCAATTGGGAACCTCTGGCGGCTGGCGATTCGACTTGGCCAACAGTTTTTGCTGCGGTGGCACACTGGGTTCACTCATCCAGGTAAATGGAATTCAATACATAATGAGCAACTATCACGTGATGGAATCGGACATCGTGTCGGGGGGCAACGGCCGAGTGGCGACTACGGGAGACGGCGCACTTCAGCCTGGATTGATTGACGTCGCTTGCGACGCCAATAGCGCCCAAAACGTAGGCACGCTCCAGACGTTAAGTTCGCTGCCAAACTCTAACGTGGACGTTGGCGTTGCGAGGGTGATTTCGGGCATGGTTCGGACCGATGGAGCAATCCTCGAAATCGGAACGCTTTCGTCACAAACCGCAAGTGCGTCCATTGGGAAGGCCGTCAAGAAAAGCGGCCGCACGACTGGATTGTCTCGTAGTAACATCAGCAGTCTCAATGCAACCATCAGCGTTACGTACGAAACCGAATGCGCAGGCGGGACGGCATTCACGAAAACCTACACAGGCCAAATTATCGTTAACAACAGCGGGAGCACGTTCCTGAACTCAGGCGATTCCGGCTCGCTGATGGTTGAGGATGTCACCACTTCCCCTCGAGCGGTAGGTTTGCTCTATGCCGGCAGCAGTTCGTTGGCGGTAGCAAATCCGATTGACGAAGTGCTCCAGTTTGTTGGCAGCAAGCTTGGCGGGACCGCAACCATGGTCGGCAACTGACGCAGCGATCCCTTGCGACCGGTGGTGTTGCGTGGGTAGGGGACAACGAGCTGCTCGGGGCACGCCCTCCACAGCTCTAAGCGATAGGAGTCGGCCAGTTGTTCTCTTTCATCGTGTTCCAGCCTGCCGATGGTCCTTGCGGTTGCCAACCGTCGCGCCCCAACTGCAGAGACCGCATCAGAGCCCCATGCGCAAGCCGTGAGCGTTTGAGCGTTTCCCCTCGACCTTCAACTGTCAACCCTCAACCAAAGCGTGGGAATGGTTCTGGTTCTTTCCTTCCCGCCAAACATCGCTTGATCCACACGCGGGCGTTGAACGCCAGCATCATCTGCTGGAAGGCGCGTTTCAATTAGCGGTGCGCGCGGCGGCGCGCAAGGCGCGGCTGAACAAGCGCGTTACCCGCACACGCTGCGCCACAGTTTTGCAACTCATTTGCTTGAAGGCGGGGCGGACATTCGCAGCGTGCAGGATTTGCTTGGCCATGTGGATGTGGCCACGACCCAAATCTACACTCACGTAATGAACCGCCCGGGCCTGGGCATTAGAAGCCCTTTAGATGTGCGAGAAGTAAAAGACTAACCAGATGCGCCAGCATCCAGTATCCAGCATCCAGTATCCAGGCTGAGACGTTAACCCGTTGCACAGAAGGCTAAGTTTCGGTTAGGTTTTCATTGGATTACACGGCTTTGAGCGGTGATTTTCCGGAACTAAGAATGGTCTGTTTTAAATGTTCTCCCGCGCCATCGCCGGTCTTCAATGATTAGACCGCGTGTGCTCATGATTGCCTACGCCTGCGATCCGCAAGGTGGGGGAGAGCATTGGCTCGGTTGGGGTTGGGCCGAACAAGCCGCACAAGAGTACGAGGTCGACCTGATTACGACACCGAAGGCACGGGAAGCAATCATGGCTCGTGCTGGAGAGGCTGGGATTACTCCGCATTTTGTTCAGGGATCGGCTACAGTGCAAAAGTTCAGTGAAACTCTCGGCGCAGACTGGTGGCGCAAGCTTGCCTGGCAAAAGCGAGTTTTGCGTTTGGCGACCCGTTTACACCGTGAGAAAAAGTTTCAAATTGTACATCAAACCACTTTCCACACTTTTCGGGTGCCATTTCTCGCGGTCAATCTGGGCATCCCTTCCATATGGGGCCCTATCGCGGGCGGCGAGAGCGTTCCCAAAGGGTTCGACAGGTATCTCGGACGCGCGCATTACGCCGAGGCGGCACGGAACATCATCAACCGGATTTGGTTGAATTTTCCCAATGTCAAACGGTCTCTTGAAAGAGCCGCAATGATTTTTGCCTCTAACAATATTACCAAACAATTTCTTCCCGCCTATTGCCACAGCAAGTGCCAAATCGTTCCCCCAAATGCGTTGCGCCCTGCAGATGAAGCATGGGTTCAGTCGGAAGCTCGCATAAAAAGCGCCAGTTCAACGTTCAACCTGCTCTATGTCGGCAATTGCGTAGCCACTCGCGCCCTGCCGATTGTATTTGAAGCGCTCGATGAATCAGGTCTGCTAAATTTCCAACTGTCCATTATAGGGGACGGTCCGGCAATCCCTGCATGGAAACGCCGCTGTTCTGAATTGAATCTGAATGCTAAAGTCAGGTTCGTCGGCAAAGTTCCACATTCCGAGCTAGCTCAATGGTATGCGGCTAGTGATCTCCTGGTCTTTCCAGCTTTGCGGGATAGCGGTGGGTCGGCGCTGCTCGAAGCCATGGCCCGGTTCGTTCCAGTGATATGCCTGGACTGGGCGGGGCCAGGAGAGATGGTCGATTCCAATTCAGGAGTGAAAATTCCGGTTACCAATCCTCGATCAACAGTCTCCGCATTTGCCAAAAACCTGGCGATGCTTGCGCGCGCTCCGGAACGACGCGCCTCTCTCGCTGCGGCAGCCCGGATCCAGGCAGAATCCCGCTTCCGTTGGCAAGCCAAAAGGGAAATCCTTGAGTTGGCTTACCAACGAGTGATCGAACAGCAATGAACCCGCGCAAGGAGTTTTTGCTCGCGCTCTTCCAAACCCTGGAAGAGAGGAAAGTGCCGTATGTAGTCGTCAGGAATTATGACGACATATTTGAAAGCTCAAGCTCAGACGTGGATCTGGCTGTCGAGCCGGAGGAACTCAACCATTTTATTCAATGCCTGGCGGAGACTGCACTCGCCACGGGCCATGTCGAGGTCTTACGGGCGCGGTACGTCAACCACTCCTATGTTTATTTTCATGCGCAGGGCGGCTTTTTGCGCATCGACATCGAAACAGAGACACGGTGGCGTATTTTTCCGATCTTAAGCGCCAAGGCCATTGTTGGGTTGCGGCGCAAACATGAAGAATTTTACATCCCGCACCCAAGACATGAATCGGTTATCCTCTTCGCAGCCTCCATCTGGCGCGGCTTTGTGAGCGAACGTTACCGCACGCAATTGTCGCGTTTGTATGCTCTCGTCAAGGACAGGGAGAAGTTGGGCAGGTCCTACCGCGCGATATTTGGGCGGGCGGGCGACCTTCTTGCTGATTACCAATCCGGCACAAGGGCCGATTTATCCCCTCCGTTGACTTTCAACTACGTAAAAAAATCTCTAATCCTGAATGCGCTCCGCACCGGACCAAACCGCCGGGCGATGATTCATTATCTGGGCGTGGACCTTCGAAGATTTTTTAATCGGATGCTTCACCCGCCAGGGATTTCACTCCTGTTTACTTCGAGCGCCAAGAAGGCCTGGGATATTCGTGTGTTGCTTGAACGAATCGAGTTCCTGTATCCCGTCGAGAAAACAGACCTGCATCAGTTGGAACGCTCGCCATCCGCCCGGCTGACCTGGAAACTCCGAAGGCACCGTTGGTGGACACTCTTCAAAGGAGGTTTATTTATTCGCTTTTATCAAACACATAACGATGATGAAATCCCTCAAATTATCGGGACCCACTCCCGCTATATCTATCCGTCGCGGACCTTCGTCTGTAACGAGAATTCCCGGAACCAAATCGTCCTTGCTCATGTGGGCACTGGACTCATGGCGCAGTTCGAATCGAAGAAGGAAGAATTGTCACAGGGCGATAACATTCTAGGTTTTATCGCAGGCATATTAAATCGTAACGGTAATTCAGTTCGAGCAAACGACCCAGGTTCCAGTGCACACAAAGCCCGAGGGGTATTCATTGTCCTCTTAGGCCTGGACGGTTCGGGGAAGACGACCATTGCACGGGAACTTTGTTGTTTGGCAAGCGCGACAAATCAATTCGAGGCGATACGGTATTTTCACTGGAGGCCCGGTCTGGTTGGACAAGGTTCCTTGCCTCTTCCGAGCACAACAAATGTGGCTCGGAAGCCCAGTCTGCAAGCGCATCCCTTTCGCTCTTTGATTTCGACTCTGAGGCTTTTCAAAAACCTGGCTCTAACTAGACTTGCCTGGCGGCTTAAAGTTCAAAAGCTGATGCGACGAAAAACCCTGGTCATCATAGACAGATACTTTTACAACTACTACTTAGACCCTGTCTCTGTCCGATACTATGGTCCCTCGAGTTTGGTTGATAAGGTACGCCCAGCCTTTCCAAGGCCGGATTTAATCGTTGTGCTCAAGGCGCCCGCCGCAACTTTGCGGGCCCGCAAACAGGAGCTTTCAGAGGAACAAATCCATCAACAAAGCGCGGTGTTGCAACAAATCGCATTGGACTCACCACAGTCTATGGTTGTGGATGCCACACGGCCGGCTGCAGAAATCGCTCGCGAAGTCCTGGCCAGAATTGAAACACTTACCCACCTCGCCAGCCAGGAGAGCCGGTCACCGTAATCTACATTTTGAAAACCCATTAACATGAAGGAGGATGCCCCGCCATGGGAACGCATATTCCTGCCGCCAATTCCAAATGCGGCAGGACCATCGCTCCAAATGAAACTATTGCGAAAGGGAGGAATGCCTTTTTTGCTTTTGCCTGGGAATAGCCGACTCAGGGCGGCCGCTTTGGATTTGTACGCCCCGCAAAGCAAGGCAGCTCGGGGGATGAAATGGGGGTTTGTATTCGCCTCTCGTTTGGGCCTGGGCTTCGCCTTGGAAAATCGGACGGTTGTTTTTAGAGCTGATGATTCGTTTCGCCAATTTCTGAGTCAGGTCGCGGGAACGAACGATCCGCAATTTGCCATGTTGGCGGGAAATCCAAATACAAAAGGGCAACGCTGCGTTTTTTTGGTGTTCGATGCCCAGGGAAAGCCTGCCGTTGTAATAAAAGCTGGGGCAGGTCCCGATGCAAAACGCCTGATAACCCAAGAGCTAGATTTTTTAAAACAGGCTCCACGAGATCTGCCAGGCATTCCAAAAGCGCAGTCCGTTTTTGCGAATGATCGCTTGAGCGCATTCGCAATGGATTTTTATCAAGGAGTTTCCCCTCGATTTAATGACCTATCCTCTGTCCACAAAATCTTGAACGCCTGGGCTGCTGCAGAGCGCATCAGTACCGTGGCCGAACTCCCTGTTTGGAAACGGCTTTTAACCGAAGCGGCATCAAACCTCTCGCCCAAAGCTCGGGAACTGGGCGGCAAAACTCTTGGCACGGTAATCCAACATGGCGATTTTGCCCCCTGGAACATTCGCGTGCGCCACGGCGAGTGGATGGTATTGGACTGGGAAAGAGGCGAGGCGAGCGGGCTGCCTGTTTGGGACTGGCTGCATTTTGTCATTCAACCCGCGGTATTGGTGGAACATCTTAGTCCACGCCAGGTCTTGATTCGACTGAATGAGCTGTTTGAAAATCCGCTCTTTTTGAATTATTCCGACCAGACCAGAACACGCGGCATAATAACGGCGTTGACGAGCGCCTACCTGGATTACTGCATCTATGTGACCAAACAAACCGAGGGACTCGAAACAATTAGCGCGCTTGGGCGGTTAGTGGAGAAGGCGCCTTGGTCACACGGTTAAGAGGCTGTGCCGCGATAAACCACTCGACTCGAGTCCATACTTCCTCCTCGCTCATGTTCGTCAGACAATAAGGTTCGGGAAATCGGCAATAATCAGAGCAAGGTTTATAAGGACAAGCTTTTCCCTCAAACCATTGGGCTGCCTGATGCAGCGGAGCAAACCATTCGGGCAACTGCGGCCCAAACAGTGTAAAGGTGGGCACCCCACAAAACGCAGCCAGATGGCCAGGGCCAGAATCATTGCCGATGAAAGCTCCAGCTCGGTCCACGATCGAGAACAGTTCAGAGACCGTTCGTGGGGTAATGACCGCGGATTCACCGGCGGCCAGCCACCAGTTTCTTTGCTCCGGATCACAGGCTACTTGCACACGGTGGTTCTCATCCCTCAGCCTCCGAATTAAATGGAGATAACGAGGTAAAGGCCAAACTCGGATCGATTGTCCAGCCCCAGTATGCACGAGGATTTCACCTCCGGACCGAGGCGTCGGGATGGGTAACTTCTGCCGTGCCGGCAACTCAATATCCAAAGCACGAGCGACCACGCGCCAATGTTCATAGCGATGCACACGAGGATCAGGGCGGGTAAGTGAATGGGTTAAGAAAACCTGGCTTTTGACACGTGGAAATCCCAACCGCATCTTGACACGAAGCAACATGAGCAGCAGGTGATCCCGGGGGTCCCAACGCGCTGATAATCCAGCGTCGAATCGACGTTTCCTTAATTTGCGAAGCGCAAGAATTTCCCGCCATGGCCAGGAGAACATTTGATACTTGTGCTTGAAGGCAGTCCATGGGGCCACGAAAGGCGCGACTTCGACGTCCTGCCAGAAACGTGCTTGCAAATCTTTGGCATACGGTTTTGCCAGCAGCGTCACCGCGTACTTCTTGCTGGCCGCCTGAAGAAATGGGGTGGCAATGAGCAGATCCCCCAAACCCCACAATTCAACTACCAAAAGCTTCGGTTTCACGAAGGTGGGCGAAAGGTTGGGTGGCCGACATTAACAAGATTCCGATGGGCAGGATCTTTCTGAGTAAATACTTCAAAGGAAAAGGGCTTTTGGAAATACATTCCGCCACACAACCGCCTTAACCTGTGATGCAGGATGATCACCGGCTTAAAGGCGCGAACAAGCACAGGCGCGCTTGCTGCCAGTCGTAGCCTTTCCCGGTGGGCATTTTCTCCATCACCCATGTTGCTACCTGTACAAGTAAATGCCGAGGTGAACAACCCCATTGCCGCCATCCGGGTCCTTTGCTCCAACAGTTGGACCATCCATTTACCATCACCCGCAGCACGCAAATCCGGATCAAAAAAGAATCCTCTGTCAAAGACCAGGCGGCGGCGAAAAAACATTGCACAACTCAAGGTGGATAGCTGACAGGTCCAGGTATGATACTTCCGTGGGGTTTGAACTTTGCGATGATACAGATAATTTCCCTCCGAATCGATCATCACAATGTCACCAAAGACTACATCCACATCAGAGTTTCCTTTGAAAAAATCGCATACGGCCGCCAGCGCGCCTGGCAGGTACTGCTCGTCACAATTTAAATAGGCAAGGATATCACCTCGAGTTCGGCGCAGTCCTCGGTTGATAGCATCGTACATGCCCTGGTCTTTTTCGACAAAAACCCTGGCACGCGAGTCGTGAGGCAGCCAATCCAATGTGCCGTCATCCGATCCGGCATCCTGCACGATATGTTCGAGCTCGACTTGTTGATCGGCAACAGAAGCAAGGCAAAGCTTGAGCCAGGGAGAATTGCGGAAGCTGGGAGTTACGATGGAAAAGAGGGGAGGCACCTTTCAGAACAGGGTATAAATGAAAGGTGCCAGGCTTGTTCCAGATAATAGGATAAGCAAACCAAAGAGTAACAGTACCACCAGGATCGGAATGAGCCACCACTTTTTGTTTTCTTTAAGAAACCCCCAAAGTTCAGCCAGCAAACTTTCCCGCCTTCGCTCACCAGCAGCTTTTTCAAATTCCGTTTTGTCTGGATTATTCATGAAATTAGAGAGTTCTTCATCAAAATTGCCGGAAATAACTTCGCACATCCTGCGGCATGTTTTTCTTTGTCCAAAAGGTCGCACGATCTTTTGCAGGAGTTCGGCCAAGCAAATCGCGGCCTCTCAACCTGAAGAACAATGCCGCCGGAGTGATAACCAAAAAAAAGAGCACACCAAGCAGCAATTGTGAGACAAGCCAGCCTATCGGAAAGGTTAAAACAATTGAGCCAATAAAAACCCAACGAACCAGGGACGGCTGGAGCAGCCCGGGAATTCCAACCAACATTGCCAGGCAACTCAAAACAATTCCGCTCGTATGATGCCCTTCTTTAAAAAAATGCTTGTAGCCCAGGGCAAGGAAGAGAAGCAGCCAGATGGCCGCAAATTGACGCAATGTTCTGCGTGAAGGATGAAAAGGTATGTCCGCGTATCTCATTTCTTCTGCTTTTTCAACTCCGCTTTAGTCCAATTCAAATTGCGCGAGGTACTTTTGTTTTTCGGCCTGGGTCGCTGCCTGGGTCATACGTTCCTTCCGCAAGATAAAATTTTCGATGACCAGCGCATCCATGTCCGTGGCCAGAAAACACCGGTACGCGTCGTTCAAAGAACAGACGATCGGTTCACCGCGGACATTGAAACTCGTATTCACGAGCACAGGGCAACCGGTCTGTTGTTCGAAAGCTTTCAGCAGCCTGTAAAACCGTCCGTGACGCTGCTCGTCCACGGTTTGAATTCGAGCGCTATAATCGACATGAGTGATGGCCGGCAAGGCGGAGCGCACAACGTTAACACGGTGTCGTAAGTCTGGATCCTCTTGCATGGCCCTCGATTCCTCCGGGGACAGTGGCGAACGGTGCTCTTTCCTTATTGGGGCGACCAGCAGCATGTAAGGACTTTCCTGGCCGGGATGCATCTCGAAATACTCCGCGGCGCGTTCCTGCAAGACGCATGGAGCGAACGGACGAAAGCTTTCACGAAACTTTATCTTTAGGTTCATCGTCGATTGCATGCTGGCGCTGCGAGGATCGCCTAAAATACTCCGGGCGCCCAGTGCCCGCGGTCCGAATTCCATCCGGCCACAGAACCATCCTATGATTTTGCCCTCCGCCAATAGTTGGGCGGTCGTTTCGAGCAGTTCCTCCTCCTCATTGAAACGCTCATGGGGAGCATCCATCTCCGCCAGAAAATTTGCGATAAATTCTTGCGAATAGTGCGGACCCAGCAGGCTGCCTTTTTGTGAATCATGTCCGTTCGGCAAACGAGGTTTATTCAGGAGTTGGTGCCAGACAAATAGCGCGGCTCCCAGAGAACCCCCCGCATCACCTGCGGCAGGTTGAATCCAAATATCCTTGAATGGGCCTTCGCGTAAAATCCGGCCATTAGCAACACAATTGAGTGCCACGCCTCCTGCCAGCACCAGGTTCTGTTTGCCGGTTTCTCGATGCGCATCACGCGCCATGCGCAACAACACTTCTTCCGTAACCGCTTGAATGCTTGCTGCCAAATCCATGTGTCGTTGTTCGAGCATGGTTTCGGGATTGCGGGGTAGTCCTCCGAAAAGTGCATGAAAGCGCGGGTGAGTCATAGTCAAACCCTGGCAGTAGTTAAAATAGTCCATGTTCATCCACAGACTGCCGTCCGGCTTAAGCTCGAGGAGATGTTTCAGGATCAACTCTTGATAGATGGGCCGACCATATGGCGCCAGGCCCATGAGCTTGTATTCCCCACTGTTGACCTTGAACCCACAATAATAGGTGAAGGCCGAATAAAGGAGTCCCAGGGAATGAGGAAATTGAAGTTGTTTGAGCAGGCGTATTTGGTTGGATTCTCCGATCCCGAGTGTTGCGGTGCTCCATTCACCCACGCCATCTACCGTCAGAATAGCGGCGGAATCATAAGGACTCGGAAAGAAGGCGCTCGCGGCATGACTTTCGTGATGATCGGTGAAAACGAGAGCTGCTCGAGCTGCGGTTTTAAATCGCGTGCGTAACGTGCGCCGCATATGGAGTTTGTCCTTCAACCAAAGCGGCATCGCCAAACGGAAACTGGCAAAGCCAGCCGGCGCAAATGAAAGATAAGTCTCCAACAGACGATCAAATTTCGTAAGCGGCTTATCGTAAAAGGCAACGTAGTCCAATTGTTCGATCCCCAACCCTGCCTCTTTCAAACAATATGCGATAGCGTTTTCGGGAAAGCCCGAATCATGCTTCTTGCGCGTGAATCGCTCTTCCTGGGCGGCGGCAACAAGCTCACCATCCACGACCAATGCCGCAGCGCTGTCGTGGTAAAAAGCAGATATGCCAAGGATGGCGGTCATTCACAATTACCAACTCACAGGATACTGGAAATTGAAGTTCAAGAAAAGCCACTTTACCGTCCAACTTCCCTGGTAGCCGCCGAGATAACGAGAGGATTTCGGGGGCGGCTTGCTGCGTTGCATTATCTCTCGACCAGAGCTAGCCAGGTGCAGCTTGTTTCTGCCTAATGATATGGTCAGGATGCCTTGCGCGGCTCAGTGCAGTGTCGTAAGTGATCATGCACTTGCAGTAAAGATCGTAAAGGCAATTGTCCATGAGGGTCATGCCTTCTTTGCGCCCGGTTTGAATGGTGTTCTCCAACTGGTGAATATTGTTCTCGCGGATCAGATTGCGAACGGCGCCATTCGCAACAATCAGCTCGTAGGCGAGCACCCGCCGGGTGCGGTCCGCGGCGGGAAGTAATTCCTGGGCAATAATTCCCTGAAGCGCATTCGATAATTGTAATACAATTTGCTTTTGCGCGCTTCCCTCGAACACGCCAACAATTCTCTCCAAAGCATGTGTTACGTTGGGAGAATGCATGGTGGCCAGCACCAGGTGACCGGTTTCGGCGGCCGTCAACGCCGTGGAGATCGCCTCAAAATCGCGCATCTCTCCTACGACAATAACATCCGGATCCTGGCGCAAGACGTGGATTAAGGCGCGATTGAACGAGCGGACATCGGTCAGCACTTCCTGTTGCACGACAATCGCGCGTTTGTTGGCGTGGACAAACTCGATGGGATCTTCAATCGTGACAATTTTGCACCTGCGCTCGCTGTTAATTAGATCCACCAGGTAATTGAGCGTGGTAGTTTTACCTGCGCCCGTGGGGCCGGTCACCAACACCAGGCCATTAGGGCGTCGCGCCAGGTCATCCAGCTTTTCGGGCAGACCTAGTTCGTTTCGAGTCGAAATGCGATCCCCGCAAAAGCGGAAGCTCATTTCAGGGTGTCCATTGCGTCGATAAAAGGTTGCGCGAACCCTGCCGGCGGCTCGATGAACCAGTGAAATGCACAGTTCCCATTCCTGATCAAACTTCTTTTGCTGCTGTTCGTTCAGCAGACTTTTGGCGATCAGTTCGGCCTCGCTCTCACTTAGCGCATCTTCATCGGCAATAATAATTTCGCCATTGACACGAAACGCCGGAGGAATTCCCGCGACCAGGTGCAAGTCGGAAGCGTCGAAATCACTGGCGGCTGCCAGCAAGCGATCGAGGTTATTGCTGTTCATCGTGAGGAGAATCTGCGCCAGATACCTCGCAGACGCGAGCCGAGACTTGTTTGGGAGAGTTGCTCGAGGGCTGCTTCCGCCCCGGAATGAGGGTTAAGTTCCCGAGCCTGAACAAAGGATTTTTTCGCCAACGCGGTCAGTCCCAACGCTTGCTGGCAATAACCTAGTTCGAGCCACAAGACGAAATGAGCTGTATTCCACTCGATAGCTTGCTGCAGTAATTTCAGGGAAAGCGCAAATTGTTTGTAAAAGCGCCTCACTCGGGCGGCAAGCCACGTGGCAAACCAATCCCGCGGCGCCAGCAGCAGCGCCTTCTCGAAACAATAATCCGCCCGCGCTTCTTCGCGCGCCAGGAGCACGTCCCCACGAGCAAGCCAAATGTAAGGTGTGTCCCCGCGTTCTTCGATCGATGCATCGGAAAAAGCAATAGCACCTTGCAGATCTCCGCTACGCGCCAGAGCGACCGCCTTGGATGCCAACAACTCCGGTTCATGCGGAAATCGTTCAAGGGCTTTGTCAGCCCAAAGCTTAGCTTCGCGAAATTCTCCCAATTCAATCAACATTCGGACCTGACCGCTCCAGGCGAGAGCATTGCCGGGATTAAATTCCAACACTTTCGAATACAGCCGCAATCCTTGCTCGAAGCTCGCATTCTCGAATGCCAGCCGTGCCTCACCCATATAAAAAGCCTCGCCCTTGACCAGTTGCTTTTGCTCGGGCGATTGATCCCCCAACTCGCCCCCAAACTCAAGACTGCTGAATCGGCTCATAGAGATTGCCTTCGCCCAAACCAAAACCTGAACGCTTTGCCGAAAATCTCATCTTCAGGCACCAGGGCTAGCTGTCGGAACGCGGCTGAAATATCTGTTTCGGCTACCGCTCCATGCAGATCTATACCCAAATCCGGCCATATAAACCATACCTTTTCACTCAAGACAAAATCCCCGCTCTTCGGCATTCGCGCTGCTAGCGCCATTGGTTGGCCATTGACCAGCAGCCTGTTCGGTTCAAAACGGACTCGATCTCCGGGTGCTGCCAGAACCGGTTGGATGCCGAAACCTTCTCTTACCAGGATTTTGGATTCGCGGGCGCGCGAAGCGCTCTCTGCGGAAATTCTATACGCCACCCAATCTCCGCGATGTATCGACCTGGCCGAAGCGCGCCGCACCACCAGCACACGATTTCCCAACCGCAGGGGCATCAACCAATGATCTTCAACAAATTGAAGTCCTGGCGAATAAATCAGCGCCCAAATCACTATCAATGTGCAAAGGCTGGCTGCCAGACGCAGCCCAAGGCGTTCTTTCCCCAGCCAAATCCCCTCGAGAAAGACAATGCTCGTGGTATGAATAGAAATCAACAAGGTAAAAGCAATGCTGCCAACCAAATAACCCAGACCCACGACAAACACAGCCGCGCTCAATCCATACGCGGTAACGAAAAGCTGTCCAAGTCGCCTCCGTCCAAAAAAGAAGAAGGCAACCCCTGGTAAAGCAATGCTCAAAAGGAATTGCAAAAAGGAAATGTCTCCAGGCAAAGAAATTTGTTTTAAATGTAATGTGCGGAGAATGCGTTCGGCTGGGACATGCAGAATACGGGTGTACCACCTTGCTCTGGGCGGATAATACGGTGATAGATTGGCCTGATGGCCCGTGTTCATTTAACCATAAGATTGCCGGATCGGACCGCGAACCCTCCCCCGGTTCGCAGCACCACGACACCTGAAAGACGGTCCGAAGATCCCCACTTAATGACGCTGCTCGAGATTGATTTGGACATGCTCATCGGGTTCATAGAACTCACTGGTTTCCCGTCGCTCTTTCAATTCTCCAACAACCTGTTCAAAGATTTTCATTACCTCCAAACAACTCTTGCCTTTGTAACCCTGGACGTGCAGTTCCACTCCGCCGTCCGGACCAATGGTAATTTCAAATTCTCTGTGCGGCATTTGAGTCGGTTGTAAGAGTTTGACCGGTAACTCGCATTTTCCAAATTTTTACCCGTCCCAATGACGGACTTTCAGGCGAATGGCCTGGTTGGCGTCCACTTCCTCTTCCACAACGGCGAAATGTCGCGAATGCATTTCATCCAGGAGTCGTTGGTAAATGTACTTCTGCACCACGCGCTGGCTGAGCTGCTGTCCAATCGCGCGCAGTTCATCCTCGGTATAGCCAGGTCCCGATACGCAAACCGAGGCCCGCCCTCGAGGGTCGCGCGAAAACGTGACGGTAACCTGCTCGCGGGTAACACAGATTTGTTGATCCCGGCCAAGCGATCCAGTGACCACCTCGCTATTGGCGATTTCCAGGCTGACTTGGCGGTCGCAGGTTTGCCCGGAAGCTTTCTGCTTTTGCTTGATGGCCTCATCCACCAGGACATATCCGAGAGAATTGGCGGCCGCAACCACCGCCGCGCTGAAAGCGGGCCAGGCCGCGATGACCACCGGAGTCAAAATGCAAACACAACTCATAATCAGCCCCTCAACACATGTGAGTCATTATTGGGTTAGACCAGGCTGAAGCTTTTGCCTCACGCGGCAACCGAATTCGCTAAGCATTGGAGTGCGCCTATTCCAGCGCTTTGGTCGTTGCTTGAAAAGATTTGGACCGAAGGAAACGCAATGAAAAGCGCCGGATACGGCGCACTCCATGCGCTTCGCGGGTTTGGTTAAGGCTCTATGTCTTTTGCCCTTACTCCCTTGCAAACTGTAACAAGTAGGTAGGCACTAATTCTTAGTTACCACTTCGTCCAGATTGAGCAACAAATTGGCAACCATGGTAAAGGCGGCAAGCTCGGTGGGCGACACATCCTTGGATACCGGGGATTCACCGACTGCAATGGCACTTTTTGACGCGTCGATATTGGCCTGGTAATGGGCGCGTTCGGCTGCGAGGGTGTCCGCCAGGATGGCACGCTCTTTTTCAGTGGGTATCCGGGCTGTGGCAAGCCGGAAACCATACTGAAGACGCTCGTTATCGCCAGCGCCACCTTCCTGAATCATTCGATATCCAAGCTGCCGGGCGGCTTCGAAGTATTGAGGGTCATTCATTGTGAGAAGGGCCTGAAGCGGTGTATTGGTGCGTTCACGCCGTGCACGGCATTGTTCGCGGGATGGCGCATCAAAGGTGATCATGGCAGGAGGAGGCGCTGTGCGTTTCCAGAAGAGGTACAGACTTCGCCGATACAGAGCATCTCCATGATCCTGAGTATATTTTGCGGTGTTGCTCGCGGTGTAACCGACGGCTTCCCAGATGCCGGGGGGTTGGTACGGACGCACGCCCCGTCCACCCATTTTCAAATTCAACAAACCACCGAGGAAAAGCGCGTTGTCACGGAGCTCTTCTGCATCGAGGCGATAACGAGGGCCATGGGCGAGCAAGCGGTTTTCCGGGTCGATGGACACGAGCTCCGGTGTAGTTTTCGAGTCCTGCCGATAGGTCGCCGAGGTCACCATCAGTCGTACCAAGTTTTTTACATCCCATCCCGTTCGCAGGAATTCTGTTGCCAGCCAATCCAGCAACTCAGGGTGGGAAGGCCACTCCCCTTTCGTCCCGAAATCTTCAGCCGTTTTGACGATACCTACTCCGAAGAATTGTTGCCACAATCGATTCACGGCAACACGCGCGGTCAATGGATGTTTGGGATCCACCAACCATCGAGCGAAATCGAGCCGATTGGTCGTCTCAGAAGGAGGCAAGGGTGGCAGCACGGAAGGCACCCCTGGTTGAACCGCTTCTCCGTGTTTATCATACTGCCCACGAGTTAAGACCCAGGCGGGACGTGGTTTTTCAAGCTCCTGCGAAACCATAGTAACGATGACATCTTTGTCAATCTGCGCACGTTTGCCGCTAATGGCCTTTAACTCATTGCGCATCGCGCCCAGTTCCGACTGAGGATCTTCGAAAACATTTGCCAGGTAATAGCGCAAAAGTTGCTCTCGCTCGGACTCACTGCGGTCGGCTGCTTCTTTCTTGAGCAAAGCCTGAATTTCTTTCGTTGCGCTGGATTTATCCCCGCGAGATTTGTCGCGTCTTTCCCAGGCAAGGAAAGAGCGACTCGGGTCCTGAGCTGGATCGTCTGTGGTCACCAACCCTGCCTTGTCCCACCAGGCCCGACCATCGAATTGTGTAAAGGCCATCCCGGTGATCTTCGTGCCCGGACTTAGACCGAACGCGGTCAGATCGACTTCGAGCCGGACCCACTTGCCGCTTTCAGGCAAGTCACCCAGTTGCTTTTTTTCTGGAGTGTCTTTCTTGCCGTAGGGAATGAGATCGGTATCGCCCCAATTGGCGCGGAACCGCCAATCGTCGGTGTGATACTGCAACATGATTGCCTTAGGCGGATCTTTGGGATCGAGAAAAACATAGGCGAACAGTTTTCCATCCGTCCCACACGTGAACGGCGTTTCACAATTTGAAAAGGATACCTGATGAAGTCCCTTGCCGGAGCGTTGTACTGCTTTTTGGCCGCTGAAGACCTGTCCTTCAGCCTGGGTTACCCATTTATTTGGTTCATTGCCTTCGTTTACTATAACTTCCGCCTGTGCCGGGAAAGCGTCATCGATCCAAACAATCTCTTTTGACTCCGCTTTAGCCGAGTTGGTCAATGTGGCCGGGTCGGTATATTTGAAGTTTGAAACGAGGGCCGTGCGTTTTTGTTCGAGCTCACTGGTACGCGCGTCCAAACTTTTGAGTTCCTTTTCCTGTTCTTCAGTGGGGAGCTTGAGAGTTGGTGGGGGCAGGAGCGCGTTCCCGTCCATCGCTTTTTCCGAAATGTTATTGAAGATGGAAAACACTTGGTAAAATTCCTTCTGAAGAATGGGATCAAACTTGTGATCGTGGCAAACAGCGCAACCCATGGTCAGCCCAAGCCAAGTAATGGAAGTAGCCTCGACTCGATCCACCGCATAGCGAACTTGAAATTCCTCATCGATCGCACCGCCTTCGCTGGTGGAAACGTTGCAACGATTGTAGCCGGAGGCGACCTTCTGTTCGCGCGTGGCGTTCGGGAGCAGGTCCCCGGCCAGTTGCCAAACGGTAAATTGATCAAAAGGTAAATTGCGGTTGAACGCCTCGACGACCCAATCACGATAAGGCCAAATCGAACGTTCATTATCAAGGTGCAAACCGTGAGTGTCCCCATAACGGGCCACATCGAGCCAATAACGAGCCATATGTTCCCCGTACCTTGGCGAACCGAGCAAGCGTTCCACCAAACGCTCATAAGCGTCCGGCTGCCGATCCGCTAAAAAAGCGTCTACTTCCGAGGGAGTGGGCGGTAACCCCGTGAGGTCGATGGTGACACGCCGAATCAACGTCTCCCGTGATGCTTCCGCAGATGGACCAAGCTGTTTTGACTCCAATTTTGCAACGATGAATCGGTCCAAATCTGATCGTGGCCAATCTTTATTTCTGACGACGGGAACATTTGGCCGAACGGGCGCCTCAAAAGCCCAGTGTTTTTGGTAAGCGCCTCCTTGTTGAATCCATTTTCCGATCAATGCGATTTGCTGGGGGGTGAGCTTCTTGCCGAAATCGGGCGGGGGCATCATCACTTTTGGATCAACTGAATTGACCCGGCGCCACATTTCGCTTCCTTTCAGATCGCCTCCTTTCACTGCCTGCCTGCCTTTATGCACGGCAACCGCTCCCTCGGAGGTGTCCAGCCGCAAATCCGCCTTGCGTTTATTCGCATCGAACCCGTGGCAGGCAAAGCAGGTGTCCGAGAAGATGGGGCGAATATCCCGATTAAATGTTACTGCGCCATCTTTTGAGCCTTCGCTTCCAGTAGCAGCATGGGAGAGGATTAATGGGCCCAGCGAAATGCACAGGAATGCCAGAAGGGTAAACAACGCTCGTTTTCGGTGTAATAAGCTCGCTCTCATCGCATTAAAGGCGCAAAAATACAATAGCGCGAACACTCAATTCGACAAGGTGAAAAAGAGGGATCCCGTCCAGGAAATGATCATTTCAGGATTTGAAACAAGCTCGTGAAATCGTCCGTCCAAAGAGGTAGTTTCACGTTTTTTGCCTTTTGCAAAGAGCTTGCCGCTGAGTGGATGCTGGGAATCTTAAAAAATTCTTTGTTATGGCTAAGCAACATCCAGGAGGAGGAGTACTCCCACCATTCCTCTTGAAATTCATCGTAATCGATCAGGGCGACTTCGTAGCCAAACTGCCGAGCCATTTGCAGGAGCACAGGTTCCAAATTCAAATAATGATTTGATATGTGGATAGCAATGATGCCGTTTGTTTGCAGATGTCGGGCATAGAGAGCAAACGCTTCTCTGGTCAGCAAATGCACGGGTATTGCGTCGCTGCTAAAGGCGTCCAAGGCAAGCAAATCGAAATTCTGCGGTGGTTCTCTTTCCAGGGACAAGCGCGCGTCGCCCAGTGCCAATTCAACCTGAGCTGGGCAATTTTTTAGATAGGTAAACTGCGTATGAGCTACATGGGTGACCTCGGGATTGATTTCATAGAACCTTACATAATCCCCCGGGCGCGCGAAGGCAGCCATTGTACCCGCACCCAACCCAATCACACCAATACGCCTGGGGGCCGGTCTCATATTAGCAACAGCCAGGGCGATTCCGCTCTGTTCGGAGTAGTAAGCGGTAGGCCAGGATGATAGTTGCGGATCGACAAATTGGATTCCATGAGTGATTCGCCCATGTTGCAACAGAAAGTGGTGGTTCAGAGGTTTGTCTCGATCATGCTCGAAGATTCTGAGTACGCCATAAAAGTTGCGTGCGGTGTAGACGATGTCTGGATTCGCACTCCGAGCCTGGACCCAAAGCACCAGCGAAAGCATCATGCACCCAAGCCACAACCAGACTCGCGACATCAATTTCCAGTGCACGAACGATTTGAATTTTCGGCGCGCAATCCAGAACCCAATAAGAAGGAGCATCAAAGCCCACAGGCCAATTCGCAATTGCCACACAAGCTGATTCACCCCTTTTGCAGAATAATTATTAAGTCGTGTCAGCAGGAAATCCAGCCCCAACACGGCGCAGAGGGTTAGAACACAAGCCAGCCAACGCCATTGCGAAAGGTTCAGGTCGCTTAGCACGCTGCTGCGTGTCCATGTCATGAGCAGCGCACAGAATAACAAGGCATACTGGACTTCGAAATAGGACGTGAAGAGGACTGGAGCGGCGAGCGCCACGAATAATCCACCCAGCGCCCCGCCGCATGCAATCATAAGATAATAAAGCGTCAAATGGCTGGGCTTAGGTTTCAGCCGAAAAAGTTCTCCGTGACAAACCATGCAACAAACAAATAGTCCCACGAGATAGATAGCCATTTGGATTCGCAACGAAAATTCGGCTCCCTTTGGAAAGACCCAGGTAATGGCGCAGATCGCAGCGATGAGTAAAACCGTAAAGGGCGCCGGCACATACCACCGGTTCCCTTCGAAACAAATTATAAAGCTCAACAAATACAAAGCCAAAGGCAGTATCCACAGAAAAGGCACGACGGCGACGTCCTGACAGATTTTGTTGGTAATGGCTAGAAGGAGCAAAGAGCCACATGCCGGCCAGAGCAGCCATAGCAGCCAGGTGAAGCGAGAGGATTGCCCCAGGTTTTGACTTGTGGGCTGGAATTCTGCCGGTGGGAGTTGGTCTCTTATGGATTGAGCTCCTTTTTCCGCCTTCCATCTTCGGAAGACACAAAGAGCGCAGCAGAGGGCATAGAGTACAAATCCCCACTGCCAGGCAATTGCTTGCGTTTTGCGTGAATAGCGGCTTTCGAAGAAGAATGGATAACTGAGAAGTGCCATCAATGAACCGACATTGGACAAAGCATAAAGTCGGTACGGTGAGGTGGCAGGATAAATCCGGGCAAACCATTGCTGCAACAGCGGACCGGTTGAAGCGAGCACAAAATAAGGCAGCCCAATATTCGTCGTCAAGAGCGTCAGAATATGCCACGTCGGATTTTCATTCCCACGCGGTTTCCACGAACCCGACGGGATGATGGGCAAAACTATACCCGCGGCCAACAAGAGTACGACATGAAGGAGCAGTTGCTTTCCCAGTTTAAGCCAATGAGTCAGCGCGTGCGCATAAGCGTACCCGGCAAGCAACGCCAATTGAAAAAACAACATGCAGATGGTCCATACGCCCGGTCCCCCTCCAAACCATGGAAGAATATATTTGGCGATGAGCGGCTGAACCTGAAAGAGCAGGAAGGCTCCCAGGAAAATGGTCAGCGCATAGACGGGCATAGGGTCGGGGCATTGTCGCGAAGGTGCGGTCGCTCGTCCAAAAGGTGGCTCCGTTAATGTATTGTGCTCGCAAGAGCAACCCAAACGATTGCCGCCGCTAAACTGACGATCAATGCGATGATGCCGATAATCCGGGCGGGCCTGCCGGTGATTCGCTTGTGCTGACTGAGTGGCAATCCTTTGGCTGTGAAACCGGAGATGCATAGAGCAAGGCCTCCTGCCAAAATGAAACCAGCAATAAATTTGTCCATATATGCCTGATGCCGCCTAAGTCCGTAGATCTGACGGCGGCCAGCGATGCCGAATATGGAAACAGAATGGAATCCCGCTGTCCAGTGCAGGTGCCGGTTGAACTTGCGAATCGTGCAGTAGCGGGGCCAGCGCGTTCTCCGGTATCCACCTTCTCCGTAGGAAATGTCGTCAAAATTTGCGCAGCGATAGAATTTTCTGTTGTCGCCTTGGACTTCCGCGCCCCGTGCGGATGCAGTGTGGAGCATCGCTATGGCTGGCCCGCTGAGGCAGGCTCATTACTTCTTCATAGCCTTGGCGTACAAATCCGCTACAAAGTCCCAATTGATCACGTTGAACCAGGCGGCGATGTACTCAGGCCTGCGGTTCTGGTATTTGAGGTAATAAGCGTGTTCCCATACGTCAAGACCAAGGAGAGGCATCGTCATTGTTTTTGGCGCGGCTTTGAGCCCGTAGCGTCGGGCGAAGGCTTCAGCGTCTTTGCTGTCCAGGGAGCCAGAAAGAGTTGAATCCTGATTTGGGGTGGATGTGATAGCCAAGGTACCTTCAGTGCCAGATACCAGCCAGGCCCAACCACTCCCAAAAACCTTGGTCGCGGCTTCGGTGAATTTGTCTTTGAATCCTGAAAAGCTGCCGAACGCTTTATCGATGGCTCCGACCAGCTCGCCCTTGGGTTCGCCGCCGCCCTCTTTCTTCATCATTTGCCAGAAAAGCGTATGATTATAATGGCCGCCACCTTGGTTGCGTACTGCAGTTCGAATTTTTTCCGGCACGGTATTCAGATTCTTCAGCAATTCCTCGATAGGCTTGTTGCCCACGTCGGGGAACTCGGCAACTGCTTTGTTAAGGTTGGAAACATAGGCGGCGTGATGTTTGTCATGATGGATCTCCATGGTTCGAGCATCGATGTGCGGCTCGAGCGCATCAAATGAATAGGGCAGCGGTGGCAATGTAAACGCTCCTGCAGGTGTAGCTGCCGATTGGGCCCTCGCAACTTTTACAACCGAAAAGCTTGTAAAGGCGGTGGTGCAAAGCAGGGTTGTTTTCAAGGCCTGGCGACGGGTCATCATAGTTTACTCCTTTATCCAGCGGTTTATGTTTTTATTGGGACGCTTTTCAAGATAGACTTGCACCACTGCCTTCGCAAGGGTCGCCACACAACAATTATCTTACGTGTCGCGAGGTCCACAATTCGGTGGAGGCTGGTACGGCGAATCACTCCGTGCGCGCCTCTTCTTTGTCACGATCCTCGGCGCGCACGGGGTGATGCGCCTTACCGTCACTCACCCTCAAATCGGTAGTTGAATCGACCTTCCGGGGCGACATCGCCGCTTACGTAGAAATCCATGATGTCGCCTGGGTTCTGAAGATTATCAGCCCATTTGAAATCAAGACCCACTTTAGTAATCCTCGTTTCAAGGCCTAGCTTCCCTCGTGGGATCGCACACTGCATTTCATTTCCCACAATATCCAGACTGATTCTTGAAACTTTTTTCCAATTCCAACGGCCTGTATTTTGCTCGAGCCACGCTTCGTTTTTCGAATTCATTGTTCGGTTCAGAATAAAGTCGTAGCCTTCCCAGCCCGTAGCAGCATTTTGGTCGGCATCAATCAAAAGCCACATCCAATTTGTTGCGTTTGGAGAGGTAAGGGGGTCGCGCGTGCGAACGTAGAAATATAGGTTTTGGGTGTCGCGTGCGACTTTGCTTGCGACAATGTCGTTTCGCCCTGAGTGATTGGTGTAATGAAGCCCGGCCACGCCCGCGAAGTCGCGTGGCTCAGTTTCACCTGCATGATCCTGGAATTCCGGCAGAACATTACGCCATTGTTCAAACCCGCCCTTGATTCGAATTTGTTTCGGCGCGGACGCCTTTGGCAATTCGGGCGCTCCTTTATATCGACGAATATTGGACACCATTTGATAATAGTAATTGTCCTCGTGGCCACCTTTCATCGGCTCGATGTCGCGACTGAATTCCTGATCGAATTGATCGACGAATACTAAAGGGCCTTTCGGCTCACCCCAGCGGCCAGCAATCCACTCATTCCAACCAGTAACCAAAACAAACGGCGGTTTGAGTTCGAGCGCGCGCTTCCATTGTTCCTGAACATTATGGCCATGGTTGGCTGCGCCAGCGTTTGTGTCCTGCTGCCCATCATGGAAACTACGTCCTCGAGCTTCGCCGGAACTCATGTTTGTGACTTTGCCATCTTTGGCGCGAAGGTTTTGGGCTACGGAAACAACGACTTGTTCCGGGTGGTTTGGGTCATCGGTGTAGCCATAAGGTTGGGGAAAAGTCGCCTCCCAATGCCACGCGTAAGGGGTGTTGATAAGGGTGGACGGCCAATGCGCCGTGCGGAAAGTGAAGAAACCCTTCAACTCCGGCGTAACAGTTTCTGGATCGCAAAGAATCAGCGGCTTTCCCTGCCAACGAAACCATAACTCTGGGTAGACGTTGGGCTTATAGAACTCGTTGTAAAGCCTTTGTGCCGTCGCGCCTGCTGCTGTGTTGAGCATGAAAGCCACTTGTGGCGTGCGGCTGCCGGACTGGCGGAGTTTCTGAAACATCGCGCATATCGCCAAATAGATATTCCGGTAAGTCTCCGCGTTGGTAGCATCGAAGATCAATGTATCCACCCCTGCATCAGCCAATAGTTGCGCGTGCCGTCGTATGACCCACGGATCCGCACTTTGATAATACCCAAACAACGGTTCGCCCCAGTAATGATATTCACCGATTCCACCCCAAAGCGGCGAATCCGGCTTTTTCAAAGCCTCCGGATCCCGAGCGAAAATTTTTCGTATATCATAAGGCCCCTCCCAATTGGAACTTTTATGGATGGGTGTTTCTGGCCCCAGCCATTCGAAATAGAAAATCCCCACGAATTTATTTGTTTGAACCGAGCCAACCTCTTGAGAGTTTGGCAATGGGCGAGTTAAAGCATCTGTAGCCGGCCAGGGCGTGCCTGGGTTGAACTCCGCGCCGAGCGAATTAACAATGATCGGGCCAAGAACAAAGGCGGTTGAGACGATAGCCCTTTTCATATCAGGGCTTGAGCCACGCGTGATAAATGGCTGCAAACATTCTCAAAGCTGAGAGGTCGCGGAACATTCTTAAAGGGTTACCGGTTCAGTCGCCGTCTTCAAGTCTACGTTGGGCTTGATGTGGTTAGATGGCGTAAGCACTCCAGCGAAGAAGGCTTTGAGCTGGAAAACTCACAAAAAGCCCCTAGTCGAAACGCGACTTTATGTTATCATAGTAGATCGCGGCCGTATAAATTTAGAATCACTTGCTCTAAGCTTGGATGCGCTTCTTTTTTTATTCTCATGATGGGATAGGGCTTGGCCACGTTCGTCGGAATATTGCCATCGCTGCTGCGTTACAAGATGCGCTCCCAAAAGCGCAAATATTGTTGGCTACGAGCGTGGATGAAGTAGCCAGCCTCGGGTTACCCCCAAACGTAGATACACTCAAGCTGCCTGGTTTGCGCAAGCTTGGAAATACACGATACTGTGCCCGGCGGCTAACGATTCCGATCAGACAGATGCACAACTTGCGCTCGGCAGTGCTGTTGGAAACGGTTCGCAACTTTGCCCCGGATGTTGTGGTCGTGGACAAACACCCTTTCGGTGTAAATGGTGAACTCTGTGGCGCGCTTGAAGTCGCAAAAAGTAACGGTGCGCGCATCGTATTTGGACTACGAGATATTCTGGACGCGCCCCGGGTAGTCATGGAGGAATGGGCTCAGGAACAAATCACCGAACGCTTTTGTGATTATTTTAATCTCGTCCTGGTTTACGGCAGCCGCGCGTTGTTCGATCCGATCAAGGAATATCGGTTAGGGGCAGAGATCGCAGCGAGGACGAAATACTGCGGATATGTTCTGGGTCGGGCTTCTTCATCTAAAGACCCTTTTCCTCGTTTCGTTTTTCCCAAAGTGAACGCGTCGCCAACCGTGCTTTGCACTGTCGGTGGAGGGGAAGATGGATTTTCCATTTTGGATACGTTTTTGCGGGCCGCTTCCGGCGCAAAATGGAAGGGGGCGGCTGTCAGTGGCCCGCAGCTCTCGCAGGAACAGCTTCAGGAATTACGCCGACTAGGGTCCGAGAGCGGAACGGATGTGCAATCCTTTCTGCCTTGTCTTTCTGACAGCTTTGATTCCGTGGATGCTATCGTGTGTATGGGCGGCTATAACACCCTCGTCGAAGCTCTCGCTCTTGGGCGACCTGTTGTTTGCATTCCTCGAGTTTCACCTCGCTCGGAGCAATTCCTCCGCGCTGCTGCTTTCCAAAAGCGGAACTTGCTCGACATGATTCCCCCCAACAAGCTAACGCCTGATCTTTTGAGTCGGAGAATTGAGGCTGCTTTGCAGGTGCAAACCGGAGCTTTAGCCGAGCGCACCAGGGCGGTCCTCGAACTTGATGGAGCCCGCAATGCTGTCCAGCATTTGCTCGGCTTGGCACCGCGTCAATATAGGTTGGATAGCACGCACGGAAATCTCGACTCGGCGTTAACTGTCTGACCGAGCGCGAACAACTCAAGGCGTCCACGTTAGATTTTCAGAAATCGAATGACTAATGCCAGGCTCGAACTAGTTGCTGGTAATCAAATTGGGGAAACCGCACCCCTTCTTTCGCTTTCTTCCGGTTTCGAGCTTCATTCGAAATTCGGTGCCGGTTTTTCGATTTGCAACCAACTGAATTAAGACATCCAATCTCCTCATGGCCCAACCGCCAACAGTTCAGCAAAACCTTCCAGGCTTATGGCGCATTTTTAAGTATTTCTGGCCGCATATTAGGCAGTACCGCGGTCTTATCGCTGGCTCACTCCTGGCACTTTTCGCGGAAGTTGGTTTGCGACTGCTGGAACCGTGGCCGCTCAAGTTTGTCTTTGACCACGTTATTGGTTCGAGCAGGAAAAGGGTTCCGTCCTTCTTGTCAGGATTTGAGTCGGTGGATCCATTGTGGCTGTTGACTATTGCCGCCGTATCGATAGTCGCCATCACCGGTTTGCGAGCGCTGGCATCCTACTGGCAAACCATCGGTTTCGCTCAGGTCGGCAACCGCGCGTTGACCAAGGTCCGCACCCAACTATACCGCCATGTTCAATATCTCTCGTTGTCTTTTCATACCCGCGCTCGGACAGGGGACCTGGTGGTGCGCATGATGAATGATGTCGCAATGTTACAGGAAGTAGCGGTGACCGCACTATTCCCTCTCGTCGCCAAGGTTTTGATAGTCACCGGCATGATGGTTTTGATGTTTTGGATGCAATGGCGGCTTGCGCTCATTGCAGTGATGGTTTTTCCGCTCTTTTGGTTGCGCTCGATTCGTATCGGTCGCCGAATTCGCGTAATAGCGAAAAAGCAGCGCCAACAGGAAGGCGCCATGGCCGCAACTTTCACCGAATCCATTACAGGCATCAAGACCGTTCAGGCCCTGTCACTGGAGGAGACTTTCGCTCGCGCATTTACAACGCAGAACGAGAAAAATCTGGGCCAGGACGTGAAAGGCAAACGGCTTGCTGCTGCCCTTGAACGCTCGCTGGACGTGATTATTGCTCTAGCCACAGCGTTAGTGCTTTGGTACGGAACGCGCCTGGTTTTGCGCCAGGAGATCACACCCGGCGCCCTGTTAGTTTTTCTCGCCTACCTTAAATCTGCCTACAGGCCAGTGCAGGATTTTGCCAAATACACTGGTCGCCTCGCAAAAGCTTCCGCGGCCGGCGAGCGAGTCATTGACCTGCTCGAGCGCGTGCCAGACGTGAGGGATTTGCCTGGAGCAGTACGCGCAACCGCATTTGCAGGTCGAGTTCAATTTGAACAGGTGAATTTCTCTTACGAACGCGGCCATCCGGTGTTGCATCAAATCCAGTTCGAGGTTGAACCCGGCCGGAAGGTCGTGTTGGTTGGGCCTTCGGGTGGCGGCAAGAGCACATTGGTCAGTTTGATTCTGCGGCTTTACGATCCGGTGCAGGGCGTCGTACGAATCGACGGCCACGATGTGCGCGATTTTACCCTGGAATCATTACGCGGGCAAATCAGTGTTGTCTTGCAGGATAATATGCTTTTTGCGGCCACGGTCCGGGACAATATCGGTTGCGCGGCTCCGGGCGCGACAGTCGCAGAGATTGAAGCCGCCGCTCACCTGGCCAACGCGCATGAGTTCATTTGCAAGCTGCCAAACGGCTATGAGACAATTTTGGGAGAGCGTGGCGTGAGCCTTTCTCAAGGTCAGCGCCAGAGGATTGCGATCGCCCGGGCGGCCATCCGCCAGGCGCCAATTTTGATACTGGATGAGCCCACTTCCGGGTTGGATAAGAAGAATGAAAGCACGGTGCTTGATGCGTTGCAAAAGCTCGTCGGCGAGCGCACCACATTTTTTATCACACATGATCTAACCCATGCCATGAACGCTCAGATGATCCTTTACATGGCCAATGGCCGCATCCTGGAACGCGGCACTCACGTCGAGTTGATGCAGAGTGGGGGCCATTACGCTACGATGTATCGTCTCCAGGTGTCCGGGCATTCTCCAGGTGAGAGAATCACCAGTCTGGCCGCAAGTTCATGAAAATTCTTTATCTCTGTCCCGATCTCGGGATTCCTGTGCTTGGTCGCAAGGGAGCCGCAGTGCACGTTCGCGAGATGGTCGCCGCCTTTGAACGTGCCGGACATAAGGTTGTCCTCGCCGCGCAAATGCTGAACAAGTCTCCCTGGGAAAAACCGGCGGAAATTGCAACACCTGTGCTCCAGGTGCGCCCCTCTTCGTCTGCGAGCGCCGCGATTCTCACTCTCAAAGAATTCAACGAATTGCTCGGAACCGAAAACACTGTGCCGGGTGAGCTGCGGCGAATCCTTTATAACAAGGAACTCGAGAACGAGTTGACTCGGCGCTTCGAAAATGATCCACCCGATTTGATTTATGAACGCGGCTCCATTTACGCGACGGCCGGAGTCTGCCTCGCCCGTAATCTTAACGTGCCGCTGCTCGTGGAATTAAATGCTCCGCTAGCCATCGAGCAAAACTCCTATCGATCAACTTCGCTTGGGCCACTTGCTGCCCAGGCGGAACGCTGGACATTGCAAAACGCTGATGCTCTAGTAGTGGTTTCGACAGAATTGCGCCAGCATGTGCTTTCGCTGGGCATCGAACCGGCTCGTATTCACGTGCTGCCTAATGGTGTCAATGCCACCTTGTTCCATCCCGCGCCGCGGGACCAGGCATTGCGAACCCGTTGGAAGTTGGATGGTGGCCCGGTGGTCGGATTCGTCGGTGGATTACGGCCATGGCACGGGGCGGAAGTCCTGCCCGACTTGCTTGGACGCCTCGTGACGAAGTATCCCCAGGCCCGTTTGATAATCGCGGGAGATGGGCCCTTGCGCAGCGAGTTGGAGCGGCGTCTCGATGAACGTGGGTTGCGTTCCCGCACCATTATGACTGGCCTGTTATCGCATGACGAAATCCCCGGGTTGATCCGGGAGTTCGATGTTGCCCTGGCACCCTACCCTCGGCCCGACCACTCTTTCTACTTTTCGCCTTTAAAGTTGTTCGAGTATATGGGCTGCGGAGTTTCAGTCGTTGCTGCGGGGCTTGGCCAAATTGCCGAGATCGTGAAAAACGGTGAAACGGGTTTGCTCTATCCGCCGGGGGATACGGAAGCCCTGGTAGAAAATTGTGAACGTTTGTTGGAAAATGACCTTTTGAGGAAAGATATTGGGAATGCTGCCGCGAACCTGATTCATAGCCGGTTTACCTGGGATCATAATGCCCTCCGGGTGACCCAACTGGCCACGCAGCTGGTCGATGTTAGGTCTAAAATCTAAAATCCAATCGGGATTCGATACTGAAAAAAGTGACACCGCGACCTGCATTCCTCTTGAGGTCTCGCTCTTTCCCTGGATTTCGGACCGACTTTGTATTTCGAATTTAGCCATGCCCTTGCGACGCATTGCTTACGTTCTGAAAATCTTTCCGAAACTATCGGAAACTTTCATCGCTTCTGAGCTTGCCGAATTGCGGCGGCGCGGTGTTGAAGTGCGCATCTTGTCATTATTACCTGCCCGCGATGAATTGCGTCACGGGATGATTTCAAGCGCGAAGCTCGATCAGATTACGATTTACGATCCGGAGAAATTTTCCGCGCTGCTTCAGGAATTCAAACCACAGCTCCTTCATGCGCATTTCGCCACTGAGTCCACGGCTGCCGCGCGCGACCTGGCAGCAGCCCACAGAATCCCGTTTACTTTCACTGCTCATGGCTACGATATCCACCGAAAACCACCAGTGGATTTTGCCGCGCGAGCCGCTGCATCTGCCGCGATTGTCACAGTTTCACAAGCGAATGCAGCTTACATTGTAAAAACCTTTGGCGTTCCCGCTGCTCATGTGCGCGTGATTCCGAGCGGCGTGGATGTCCAATTCTTTCGTTCGCCAAATGAACGGGCTCATTCAGACCCGGTGCCTCTAATCGTTTGCGTCGCGCGCCATGTCCTCGTGAAAAATCTGGGAATGCTGGTTCGCAGTTGCGGTTTGCTTCGGGATCGAGGCGTGCCATTTCGTTGTATGCTTGTGGGCGATGGCCCTTGCCGAACGGAACTTGAAGCCTTGTCGAAGCAGCTCGCTTTGCCTGGGCTGGTCGAATTCGTCGGCTCCGCTACCCAGGAGAAGGTGCTCAAATACTGGCAGCGGGCAAGTATAGGAGTGTTGACCAGCGACAATGAGGGAATGCCTGTTTGTTTAATGGAAGCGGCAGCCTGCGCTGTGCCTGTGGTGGCCACCCGAGTCGGTGGGATTCCCGAGCTCGTGAGTGACGGCGAAACGGGTTTGATTATTCCGGCTGGTGATCCTACAGCATTGGCCTCTGCCCTCGAGCGCCTGCTGCTCGATGCCCTGTTGCGCGAGCGTCTGGGGCGCGGCGCGCGCAAAAGAGCTGAGGCTATGTTCTCTCTCGCAAGACAAGTGGACGCATTGATCGAGCTCTGGTCAAAGATTCTGAACGACGCGAGGCAATGAAAATCCGCGTTTCCGATCCGTTCTCAGCCGCCAATGATCCTGAGTTACCAACCCTTGCTCTAGCGCTCAATCCAACGGAGGCAAAGCATGAACTCAAACGCGGCTTGCCCCGTTTGTCTGGCGATGGCGTACTGCGAGTTAAGGCTATTCGTGTTACGCGCCATAAACCCGGACGCCGATGCGTGGTTGAATATCAAGTCGAAGTTCAGTCCTCAAAACAATCCGTGAAAGACGTCATGATCATCGGCAAACTTCGTGCCCGCCGGTTTGGCGCAGAAAGTCTTCGCTTGCTGGAACGTCTATGGAACTCCGGCTTTGATTCTGAAAGCCGTGATGGAATCTCGGTGCCCGAGCCACTTGGTCTGATCTCGCGCTTTCAAATGTGGTTCCAGCGGAAGGTGCCTGGAGAAATTGCCACCGAGCAGCTTGCTTCACCAGGTGGGATCGCTCTTGCCGGTCGCATCGCGGAAGCGGCTCACAAATTACACCAGCATGAGATTCCTAACGAACGCAGTCACACCATGCTGGATGAGTTGAAGATACTTAACGAATGCTTGCAAAAAGTCGCTGCACTCAGACCCGAGTGGGAGAAGCGACTGAGACGCCTGATGGCTGAGTGCGAACGATTCGGAGCGAGTATTCCAGAACCGCGTCCTTGCGGGATTCATCGTGACTTCTATGCCGCCCAGGTCATCGTTGACCCAACCGCTCAATCAATTATCCCTCCTCAGCCACCCCGCATTTATCTAATCGATTTTGACCTTTATTGCCTGGGTGATCCAGGTTTGGACATCGGTAATTTTATCGGTCACATGACCGAATGGGGTCTAAGAAAGCTGGGCGACGCACGCGCCCTCGCCAAGCAGGAACAAGCTTTGGAAAACCGATTTGTTGAGCTGACAGGTGAGCAATGCCGCCCCGCAATCAGGGCTTATACAACACTAACGTTAGTCCGGCATATTTATCTAAGCACTCAATTCCCCGAACGCCAGTCTTTCACACCACAACTGTTGGAACTATGTGAACAGCGACTCTATTAGGTCCGCCTTCCCCTATTGCAGGTGAACGCGATAAAATCGCGTTGGTGTGCTCGCGTTGGTATCGCTCAGGGACATGACTTGCCCATTGCCGACCACACTTGGTGGGAGCGGAATCCAACTCGCATCCGAAAGTATGTTCTTATACTCGAGAACGTAATTCGAACCCGTCAGCGTAGAAAAAGAGATTTGCGTGGTATTAGCTGTTTTCGTGATTTTCGAAACAGTAAATGTTGGCGTGCAGTTCGTGGCCAATGTGCCGAAGTTACTGATGCTCCCCACAATCGTTCCACATCCTGTCACCGTTCCATTGCTTGAAATGACCAATCCGTTAGCAAAGGAATAAGTGCCTCCTAATAATTCGAACGTGGCCGGCGCTGTCCCGTTTCCCACGACAAAAGGCGCGCCATTCGCGACGGAAGCCGACTTTGCGCGAAGCATTCCGCCGTTAAATATCAGGGAGCCAGTTGCGTTAGTAAGGAGCAATTTATCTGCCGTAACCGTTCCCTGGCTTAAGCTGAGCACGCCCGAGCCAACTACAAGCGTGCCATTGTTTGTTCCGTTCGTTACAATCAGATTCCCTCCCGCCACCACGACCTGACCGGTGGAGATGGATTCACTGCCAACCAGAAAGCTGGAAGAAAGTTGTAGGGAACCTCCAGCTAAAATCAAACTCCCGCTGGGGGTGTTTGTCACTGGATCACCGGTATTAGGGTCTGGTGTCACTGTTGAGACCGCCACAAATGTGCTGGCGGCGCGAACCGTTCCATTGGAAATAGACAGGTCACCGTTGCCTTCGCGCCCAACCCAAATTGTATCATTGGTCAATGAAAGTAATCCACCTTCGACCACTACATGGCCAATCGAGTTGACAAAGCGTGCAATCGAGAGTGCGTCCGCAAGGAATACCTGGGCATTATTCTGCACCTCAAGCGTTCCCACCGCTCCATCATGGCGCCCGACCGAAACATTGGTGAGCCACGCCATTGCGTTGGAAATGCTCATCTGGCCGACACCGTATCTGCCAATGGCGGTGATTTCGTTGGTGGCAATCAACTGACCCCCCGTCATAAAAACTTTCCCTGTCGAATTGATATCGTCCGCCAGATGCAGTTCGCTGGGGGCAAGAGCAGTTCCACCACTGATGTTAAGTTGGCCACTGCCTAGATTGCCTACCCGCAGCCAATCGTTGGTGGTTCGCGGACGCATGACTAATTGTCCACCGCTCAGGGTAACAGTGCCCTTTGAGTTGAAATTGTCGCCAATTGAAAGAAATGCGAAGGTGCCCTTCCCGCTGCTGATATTCATTTGCCCGGTTCCAAGGTTTGCCACTCGCGTGATATCGTTAGTGGCAATTAATTCGCCCCCGGCGATATTCACGACACCTGTTGCGTTGGCGCTCTGGGCAAGGGTTAATAATGAAGCGGAATTTAAAACACCGTCCGACAAATTCAGTATTCCCTGCGATCCATTGGCGGCGCCGAACTGCATCTGGTAATCCAAGACCGTTCCGCCATTCACTGTTAAAACCCCGTTGCCGCCGGTATTTCCTATTTTCGCCGCTGTGGTCGTGCCACAATCCAGCAGGCCGCTGTCGATCTGGATGGTGCCGCCGCCCACATCCACAATGCCTCCGGAGAATGAATTGAGAAGCAAAGCGAAATTAGCGATTCGTAACACGGCTCGAGGCCCCAGCGTCAGCGTGTTGGAAAGCTGAAGGGGTTGATTGGTAGTCAGGTCGATCAATTCCAGCGTATTGGTCGCTCCGACCGGCGCTGAAATGAGCAACTTCTGAATGCTCAAATTGGCAGCGGGTGTGCCGGAACCGAGGGTGACCGTTTTAACGCCTGCATTGGTGATCGCAATTTGGCCGAAAGTCGCATCCGGCGCTTGATTACTTGACCAATTCAGGGTAACACTCCAAAGACCATTGCCCGCGTTGGTCCAACTGTTTACCGTCGCAGCGCTGCCAGTGCCTGGAAAGGTTAGCGCAGTAAAGCTTACCACAGTAGCTAGCGAGAAAAATACCCCCCAGCATCCCAGAGGACGATACGTCATAATGCGAGTCAACCATATACTCTGCCGGCCGCTTTTTCCAGTCGGAGTATGCATTAATTGAATAACTTTGAAGATTCGCTTTCCAGCTTGATTTCTGCTAACTTTCGTTGCTTTGAGATGAATCAATTGGAATACGATCCACCCGCCCCGCGGGGTTTCACGCTGATCGAATTGCTGGTGGTCATTGCCATCATCTCAATTCTAGCGGCGATGCTCCTGCCGGTGCTGGCGATGGCGAAAGAAAAGGCTCGCAGCATCATGTGCCTCAACAATGTCAAACAGATCGGTGTCGCAATTCATATCTATTCAGATGACCACAGTGATGCGTTGGTCCCTGCGGAATACGACGTGCGCAATGGCGCAAAATATCAGGAAGGCTGGCCCACACTCCTTTGCTCGGGGAAATATCTATCAGCTCAGCGGTCACCTACTTTTTACGCCGTTGCTTCCGGCAATTCTGCTTTTCGTTGTCCCGCCGGGTTGCCTGCCATTTACAAATTCAATCCTACCAGCCGCGATGATCCGGAAGGAGCCAAAGCCTGGCCCTATCCGTCCGAAGCCAATCCCAAAAAAACCTTCTTTATTGATTGCTGGTACGGCATCAATGGCTCCACTGGCCATCCCGAAAAGTGGCCATTTACACGCATCCCGATGGATGGCAGCCGCTCGACGACACTAGTCAAACATAGTTCCGCCGCGCGATTTCCTCGCATGCCCATGATTTTCGATGGCTTTTGGATTCACAACGGCAAGGACGAACGCGTCAACGCCCGTCATCGCAAGAACACGCGCACGAACATTTTATTCTTCGACAACAGCGCAGCTTCGTTCGATACTTTCCGCATTCCAGGTGTTCGTGATAAGCGCGCCCGCGATGTTCAATGGCGTTTTCCCACAACAGCGGAGCATTGAATTTAAAGACGCTCGGTCAGGTATGTCACCCAAACAACGAAATGCTGTTTTGGCGGCGGGTTCGCTGCTTGTGATTGCGAGTTGTGGTGTTTGGATCTATTACCATGAATTCAAAGCGCCTAAACACAATGTCGCTTTGCACCGTCATGTCGGGAAAGTGATGGCCGAGCAAACGGCTCAAACGATTGGCAAGAAAGGACGGCTCGTTTTGATTACCATTCCAACCGGGCACGAACCCGAGTTACGAACTCAGCTGGAGTCTTTTCGCGAAACCCTGAAGCGTCTGGGCGATTACGATATCAAAGAGCACGAATTAGAAACCAAAGATCAACCCAAATACGGTGTGGGCGCCGGTCTTTCTGGCCGCCGATTCGTTCGCGCGGTCAAAAACAATCCCAAGGCAGATGTTATCGTTTCGTTTGTTGGAGCACCGAAGCTCTCGGAAGAAGAATTGGCCGAATTGAAAACGCATCCCAAATTCATCGCCGAATCCCGTTCGCCGGATAACCTGCCAAAACTTTTCGACAAACAGATCATTCACATCGCAATTGTTTCCCGATTCGCATTTCCGGCCCCCGGCCCGCGGAAGCCAAAGACTCCTCAGCAATGGTTTGAGAATCGTTACCAAATCGTCGCGTCCGATTCCGCCCGCTCCCTGAATCCCGCCGAATAAGGGAAGGAGGTGAGCAGTTCTTCGGGTTGCGAACGCACCCATCAACGCAAAGATAGAGGCATTTGAAGGACTGCGAATTCCTGAGGCTTCCGGCAATGAAACCGCCTGGCCAATAACCGACCCATACTTGACCAACACTGAGCTAAGATGCGGTGTGCTCCTAGGCTAACTAACACTTCAAGGCGAGCGGAGGCGGAAGAATTGTTTGGGGACGGCGCCGTTGAGGGGCGTTGAAAACTGGAGTGTGCCTCCGGGACTAGCGGGATTGGTGCCAAGGTTTATCCAATCAACAAGATTTGAAGAGCTTTCGAGGACCCATGGCTGGTTTGGAGCGGCCTGGCCGAGCAGTTCGAGCGTATTGCTGCTTGAAACTGTGAAGCCAGTAAAGAAAGGAGAAGGCAGGTTGGTGAAGGTCGCTGTTACAATAGCATTGTTCGTCGGCATGATGAATGAGGTAACCGACGAACCTGAATTGCTTACCCCTGGACCTGACCAACCTGCAAAAGCTGTTCCGCTGGGCGCGCTGTTGGCAGTCAGTGTTAGAACTGAGCCTGCGCCAAAAGCACCGCCGCCCGTGCCATTATTTACGGTAAGAGTGTAGGCGTTAGCCGCATTGGTGCGCCACAGTCTGAGCAATTGGCGCAAGGCAAGCGGCGGATTGGAAGGAGGGGGGCGTCCGATCTGGTCCTTGTCATTTATTCCATGGCAATTGGCGCAGGTGCGGACTTCACCGGGACGGAAGGAAATCCAATAGCGTTCCTTCACAACACTGTCGTTATTGTTTGTTCCGGTTAGCTGCCAGGTTACGGCGCGGTTGGCCGGAACGATTGTGGCTTGGGAACCGTCGCTCATCAATTCGGTCCCGCCAATAGGCGGATTGGCCTGGGTGCTGGTGTAATTAAACGCGGTCGTGTCATGCATGGGGTTGGCCAGAATACGACGGCCCGGCTGAACGTTTGGCGTATTGTAAGCGTAGCCGCGCAAATAATCCGCCTGAAAATATTGCAAATGGGTGATGTCGTAGACTTTGCCACCGTTGGCGATGGAATTTGTTCCGTTAGGTACCCGCAAATTATACGGCTGTTGCTTGTCGGCGGCGTCGCGCGCGGTGACGTTCCGGCTGATGACCAGAGCCAACTCCCGCGCGGCGAGGTCCGCCTGGAATGTGGCAAGGTCCACATTTTCTTCGGTAAATACTTGTTGTTCGATTCCAGCAGCGCTTGATTTTTGAGGAACTGGGACTGACCGCGACCGCACTTCCACCGGTTGCAGTTCCCATTGGGTCGCGGTGTTGGTGACCAAGGTCGAACCATCCCAATAAATTGCGGTATTGTTAATCCCGGCGGTGAGGAGATGATTCGTAGTCCACAGAGAGGTGTTGTTCGTGAGGGTATAAAGGCGAAAATGATACATTGAGACTGGCATTGAAGCAGTGCCGATGTTTGTGTCCCAACCAAAATTCACGGACGTGGGTGTGTCGGTAAACGCGGCGATGAGCGCGCCATCGGACATCGGCAACGGGTTGCGGTATAAACCAAAAGCGCTTGGGCCGATCGCTCCGTTTGTAGGAGTGATGTAGTGGACCACCATCCCTGTCGGATTGAGTCCCATGCCCCCTGAAAGCGTGAGGATCTGCCCGCCCGCGTGATTCCCGCCAAAGATCGATATATCCTGCGCAGCCACACCCCAATAAAGGCCGTTTGTTCGCGGATCCTCTTTGATTTGAAAAAAGCCGCTTAACAGATTCGTGTTAGCGCTGACCACGCCCGAGGCCGTCCGGGTGGCCAAATTGGTAAATGTGACCAGGTTGGCATCGTTAGTAAATGACTGCACCATCAGGAGCGAAAGTTCATGACGCCCGACATGATTCAGGATTTCTTCATTGCCTCCGTCCTGATCAAGCGTCCAGGGCAGAAACATGTTGAAGTCGTTTCCGTTAACGCCTGCTGCTGCCAGAGAGTTTGTGTCGAACTTACGCGGCTCAGGAAAGCTTTCGAGGATGTTGGTGGAGGTTAGTGCGTCAATCGCTTCGCTCAGGAAATTGATGGAGCCGTTGGTTTGGCGGCCGAGACGATCGCTGGCTGCGTTGGGATCCTGGGAAAGATGATCCCAACGAGTCAAAATCAAACGGCCAAAGCTGTCGATGAACGGATTGAACGCGCCGCTGGGCAAATGGTTCAGCATTTTTAAATCACCGGTTGAAGGGTCCAGACTGTAGGTGCCTGTGACGGTTGGCCGGCCTTTGTATTCGTCCAGCTGGGGATAGAGATAGGTTTGATCCTTGTATGGCCGATCGCTCATGAAAATGATCCGGCCGTCGGTGGCGTAAGTGGGTGTGACGTTATTGTAATTGGTTGGCTGGCTGGGCACCACCACAATGGCCGGTTGTGTGTTGGTATTGGCAATAACCTGGTCGAGGTTGGTGATTTCGTACAGTTGCCAGAAATACTGGGTGTTGTCAGCGGCGCTGGTCGGGGAGCCGACAACCATGCTGAACAATACTTTCGTTCCATTCCAATGGATCGCCGGATCACGCACACCGATGCCAACGCCATGTTGAATTCCGTTCGTCCCAAAACCACCCTTGCGAGTCAGGTTAACCAGGCCCTGGTTTGTCGTCATCAGCCACAGGTCACCTCCTCTGGCCGCGTGAGCGGTATCCGCCAAATGGTTCCCGAAGACAGTCAAGACGGATAAGAAAGTATTGGAAACTGAGCTGTTGAGTTCGCGTGGAATGGGCGGCTGTGTGACGAAAACGATCGGGTTGGTCAGCGTGAGCGCGCCAACCGCCGGCGAGAACCAGACAACGATTGCCAGCAGCAGCGAAACTTTAACCAAACGCAAAAGCGTTTTCATGCGGCGACTTTAGCGCGTCATGGGAAAGTCTCAATACGCCGGGTGGCGTATCTAATGAATTTGTAAACGGCGGAACGACTCCAACACATGAGTGCTGTACACGAAGGAGACGTTGTTGCCCTCTTCTTGGACTTTTTTTCACACCTTGCTAAGCTCGGCTTGTGAATGATTCTTTTTCTGATGCAGCGATGTTGCCTTGCGCGAAAGATAAATTGCTTTTCACGCCTGGCCCCTTGACCACCAGCCTGAGCGTAAAGCAAGCGATGTTGCACGATGCGGGGTCGTGGGATGTGGAATTTAACTCGGTGGTCGCGCGCGTAAGAGAAGCGCTTTTGCGCCTGGCGGGAATCACAAAAGAGGCTGGTTGGGAAACAGTGCTTTTGCAGGGCAGCGGGTCATTCGGCGTGGAAGCAGTGTTTCAGACTTGTATTCCACCTCAGGGCAAGGTGGCTGTTTTTACAAATGGCGCTTATGGCGAACGCATCGTGCAAATGCTCAAGCATGCGCGAATCGAACACGCGGTGCTGCGCAGCGGCGAAGACACTCCCGCTTCCGCGGCCGCGCTTGAAAAACTGCTTTCCCAGGATCAGGCAGTCACCCACGTGGCTCTGGTCCATTGTGAAACTACAACCGGCATTCTTAATCCAGTGGAAGAAATTGGCGCGGTTGCGTGCAAACATCGTAAAATTTTCATTGTCGATGCGATGAGCAGCTTCGGTGCGTTACCCATCGATTTTGAACGGTGTGCCATTGCTTTTCTCATCTCGTCCGCCAACAAGTGCATCGAAGGTGTTCCCGGGTTTTCATTTGTTTTCTGTCGCAGGGCGGTGCTCACGGCATGCGAGGGTTTTGCCCGCTCACTCAGCCTCGACCTTTTGGCCCAATGGAAGGGTTTCGAAAAGAACGGCCAGTTCCGTTATACGCCTCCAACTCACACGATACTTGCTTTCGACCAGGCATTGCGCGAATTGGATCAGGAAGGTGGTGTGGCTGCCCGTGAGCGCCGCTACCGCCAAAATCACAAGACTCTAATGGACGGAATGGCTCGGCTGGGCATCCGGCCATACCTGCCTCCCCATGTCCAAAGCTGTATTATCACAGCCTTCCATACTCCGAAAGATCCAGCCTTTTCTTTCGATGTTTTCTACAAAAAACTCAGCGCCCGGGGGTTCATCATTTATCCAGGCAAGCTGACTCAAGTGGATACGTTCCGCATCGGCAACATTGGGCGAATTTTCCCTTCGGATATCGAGCAACTGGTGTATGCGATTGGCGAAACGTTGAAGGAAATGGGCGTTAAAAGTCCGAAATCCGAAGGACGAAATCCGAACGAAACCGGAGTAAAACAAATAGAGGCCAGTCGGTCATGAGGGAAGTCAGGGTCAATCCCGCGGCATTTCGGATTTTGTAGGATTTTGTAGGTTGACACTCGATGCTACCAACTTTAGTTTGAGCTAAATATTATATGGCTGAGAACATTCCCAATACCCCAGGCGGCGCTGTTCCACCGAAGAAGGAAACGGGCAAGGTCCAACCGAAAAAGGAAACGGTCCGCATCAATTTGCCTCCCAAGCCGTCAGCCGCACCAACGATCAAACTTCCAACCCTGCCACCGGGCGGGCCAACCGCTGGTCCAGCCGCGGGCGCGCCAGCACCATCTCTCAGCACTGCAGCTCCAGCTCATGCGCCGGGCCCACCCCGTGCCGGAGCGGCAGCTCCCGTAGCCTCAGCGCCTCCACGTCCTGCCGCCCCCGCACCACGTCCGGCCGCGCCGGTGGTCGTCGCGCCGGCTATTGGCATGGTCGAGACGGTTTTGGCCGTCGGCGCAATTGTAGCTTGTCTTGCAGCAGCCGGATCAGCGGCTTATCTGGTCTGGGCCTTACCCTCCCCATAAAGGGCCAATTGGGCGAATAGGGTCGAATAGATCCAATCATCTGGTACATTTCTCTTTATGGCATCGAATAATATTGTCTATTTGACCGAACAGAATTTTCCTTCGGAAGTTTTGAAGTCCAGCACTCCGGTGTTGGTCGATTTTTGGGCCGAGTGGTGTGGTCCTTGCAAAATGATCGCGCCGATTTTAGATGAGCTGGCGGAGGAATTTCAGGGCAAAGTCAAAATAGCAAAAGTGAACATAGACGAGCAGCAACCGTTAGCGGCTCAATACGGCATTCGTGCCATTCCCACGCTTCTGCTGTTCAACCAGGGACAAGTGGCGGAGCAGATTGTCGGCCTGCGTAGCAAGGGCGATCTAAAGGCCAGCTTCGCGCGCCTGGCGGCCTAGGAATGGAGTGGTGGGTATGCGGGAAACGCCCGCAACAAAGCTTGCGTTCAAACTCGCAGGGCCCCCAAACTCCATGTGACCGATGCCGCTCGACTTCACACCGGGACAATTTGCGCGACGCGCTGAGCTTTATCACCAACTCGGAGCTTTGACCGGCGCCGGTCTGGGCCTCATCCGCGGTCTCGAAACCCTGCAGCGCAATCCTCCGTCTCGTTCCTACCGAAAGCCCATTGGACGGGTCCTCGAAAACCTTAACCAGGGCGCAACCTTTACCGACTCACTTGCGGCAGCGGGCAAATGGGTGCCGGCACTTGATATCGCCCTGCTGCAGGCCGGGGAACAGAGCGGAAGACTTGATGCCTGTTTCAGACTGCTCGCCGATTATTATCGTGACCGGGCACAAATCGCGCGCCAGATGCTCGCCGACCTGGCCTATCCGGTGGTGCTATTTCACCTGGCCATATTTATATTTCCATTCGCCCAATTTTTCACCACGGGCAACCTCGTGAAGTATCTCACGCAAACTTTAGGTGTGCTGATTCCAATTTACGCTGCTCTAGCGCTGATCATCTACGCGGCGCAAAGTCGCCATGGCGAAACATGGCGAGGGCTTTTGGAATCCATTCTTCGTCCTATCCCAATCCTGGGCGCTGGGCGGCATTACCTTGCGCTCTCGCGTCTTTCGGCTGCATTAGAAGCATTATTGGCTGCCGGTGTTACAATTATCGAAGCGTGGGAGCTGGCGGCAACTGCCAGCGGCTCTCCAGCTTTGCGCCGGACTGTCATGGCCTGGCGTCCTCAAGTAACCGCAGGTGTCACCCCCGCGGAAGTTGTTTCTAACTCGGCGAATTTTCCCGAACTGTTTGCCAACCAATATAACACAGGTGAGATCAGCGGCACACTGGACGACACACTACGGCGGTTGCGTATTTACTACCACGAAGAAGGGACCCGCAAACTTCACGCGGTCGCGCAATGGACCCCGCGAATCGTTTATTTTTTGATTATGATGATGATCGCGTGGCATGTCGTTCAGTTTTGGGCCAATTACTTCAAGCAGATCGGCCAGGCAGGAGGGTTTTAAAAACCCGTGACCATTTCTGAACTTCTTTCAAACGAGCCACTTCGTCATCACGAATTTCCGGTTACACGTCAGCAAGCTTTCTTCGGTCATGCCGGAGATTGCCCGCTTCCCCGGCGAGTGGCTGAGGCCATCTCGCTTTATGCCAATCAATGTACCACCGGCGATCAGGAGAAATTTGTCTTCCCGATGGTTCTCACCAGGGGAAGACAGCTCGCCGCAGATCTGCTGCATTGCCAACCGGAGGAAGTAGCATTTGTTGGACCCACTTCGCTGGCGCTAAGCTTCATTGCCAGTGGCCTGAAATTTCGGCGCGGGGACAATATTCTGATCTACTTCGACGATTATCCCTCCAATGTCTATCCCTGGATGGCATTGGCCCAGCAGGGCCTGGAAGTCAGGCTAATGAACACGCGCGGGCTGGGTTTGATTCGGCTTGTCGATGTGATGGGGCAGGTGGATGAAAACACCAGGTTAGTCGGGTTGGCTACCTGTCATTTCATCAGCGGTTACCGCATCGACATCACCGGCATCGGCAAATTCCTGCACGAGCGCAATATCCTGTTTTGCCTCGATGCAATCCAAACAGTGGGCGCCTTTGAAACAACCGTCGAGCATGTGGATTTCCTGGCGGCGGATGCCCACAAATGGTTGCTGGGGCCTTGCGGCGCCGGCTTGATGTATGTGCGCCGGTCCCTTCAAAAAATGGTTAACCCGCCAATTTATGGGTGGCACAATGTTCGCTCTCCGAATTATGTTACGCAGGAGCAAATCGTCTTCCGCAGCAGCGCTCAGAAATACGAGGCAGGCACACATAATTTGCTGGGTGCAGTCGGCTTGGTGGCCGCGCTCGAATTGATTTTGGAAATCGGGGTGGAGAATATTGCCCGCGAGCTACTACGCCAGCGCGCTTTTCTTATTCCTGCTTTGCAGGCAAAAGGCTACGCCGTGGTCCACGCTGATGCGCCACCCCAGGCAGCCAGTGGAATTGTTTCGTTTCATCGACCAGGCACGGACCTCGTCCCCGTGCACCAAAATCTTCTGGAAGCAGGAATCAACACCTCGCTTCGCATCGACCGTACCGGGCAAAAGTACATCCGTGTTTCCCCGCATTTCTATAATACCGAGGCTGAACTCCAACGAATGCTCGATTTGCTTTGATAAAGGCCCGAATCTCGCGAAACGTTTGGAGTGCGCCGTATTCCGGCGCTTTGGCTTTTGGTTTTGTCTTTGCTTGCCGATTGCTTCCGATATAGAAATAAAAAGCACCGGAATACGGGGCACTCCAAACGCTTCGCCACATTCCGGAGCAAACTCTTATTTGCTATCTCGAGGAACGAATCGTAGAGACGGCCGAAGATTGGGCATCTTCTGATCGGGATTGGCGGGCAGCATCACCATACGATCGTCCGGGGTGGGGCCAGGGACAGCTACAATGCATGCAAATGGTTCTGTTTTGTAAACACCGGGCGCAGATAAATCGCCATTGATGTGATTTGTGCCTTTGGATTGAGGAACCTGCTGGGGAGCATTACTGCTGATCCAGAAAGGACTTGTGGCCGCAAAGTCTCGCGCGGTGAATTTTCCAATATTTGAACCCGAATAAAACCAGGTTGAACTTCGCAAGAGGGGTGCAACCGAATTGGAAGTTCCGGCATCCTCGGGGGAAATTGGAGCATGTAAGGCGAAAGCCAGTGGAAGAAGAGTCAGGAGCAGGACCGGGAGTTTCATCAGGAGATTTGACAATAAACACAAATGAACTGCTTATTTTTTGTCGGGGTGGAATGGGGGCAATTTGATTCAGCGGACGAACGCATCTCGCGCACTGGGTTAAGAACGCCAAATGACGTGCCTGCGCGGCCCTCGGCTCGATGCCGTATACAAGAGAAGCTCTATCGTCAATCACCTCGCGGTCCGGAGTTGTTCGTTCGATACTAACTTGGTGGTGGACAAATCAGCAGTTTGTTGACCCACCCTGCGAGTTCGCTACGCTAGGCGTTATGGCCCGACCCATTACTAAGCTTTTGACAGGCTTGGCGGTGGCAGTCATCGCTGTCCTCGGTGTCATCTTTATTGTATTGCTCCGGCCCAAGCCTGCGCCCGCACCTTTACCAAATCCCAATGGCTACGAGGGCCTGTTGCAAGCAAGCAAGATGCTGGAGAGAGATACGGATTTTACAACGATGAACGAAGAAAGATTGCGTACTGCTCTGGCAAAAAATGCCGAAGCGTTAAATACAGCCAGGAAAGCGCTGACACAAGAGAGCCGGGTCAAGCTTGACTATTCGGCCACCAACTCATCCCGTCTCGAAGAAATCTCAGGCATTAAACGACTGGCCCAGGTCTTCGTGGCTCAAGGGCGATTGGCGGAAATCGATCATCACCCACGGGAAGCTGCCTATGCGTATTTGGATGCCATCCGCCTCGGCCTTCAATCGGAGCGGGGTGGTACGATTATTGATTCGATGGTAGGAATCGCTGTCGAGGCACTCGGCGCATCTGCCTTAGAAAAATTGTCATCGCAATTGACTACAGAAGAATGCCGCGAAATAGGTGCTGCGCTTGAAATAGCCGAGCGCGGCCGGCAACCCATCGAAGCTTTACTGGCCCAGGAAAGGGCATGGGCTCGTCGAACTTATGGTTTCAAAGCAGTGCTCATTCGGCTGATGACATTTAAGCAGTTGAGGGCAGGCGAACAAAGGTGGGCCGCGAAAAGAAGAGCGCAGGAAATCCGCACGCAGCAACTTCTCACAAAACTGGCGACCAAAGCTCACGAACTAGAAAAAGGCGAAAGCCAAAAGAGTGCCGGCGATTCAGTGCCGCGCTGAAACTGGTCTCACCAGAATTGTTAACGAATGCCGCGCTTACTGCAACTCTTAGCTTAGCGATATTGACCTCGGAGTGCGTATGGGAGTTACGAATACTCTGCGGAAACTTGCGCCCAAGTTCTTAAATTGACACTTCTTCCGGATTGATTAGCCTCGGCTTTTACTATGCGAATTGGAATCAATACGTTTCTCTTTACGTCGCCTTTTACCAATCAAAGCACAAAACTGTTCGGCCAATTCAAGAAATGGGGCTTTGATAGTGTCGAGATCCCTGTGGAAGATCTCTCCCATATTGAACCGGCGCATGTGAAGAGAGAACTGGACAAAAACGGGTTGGTTTGTGGGTCGGTGTGCGCCTGTATGGGACCAGACCGCGACTTGCGCGGCACACCGCAGCAACAACGGACCGGCCTCAAATATATGATGGGGCTTATCGATCAAATGGCTGTCCTGGATTGTCATTCGCTTATCGGCCCGGTTTACTCGGCTGTGGGCCGCGCAGACGCTGTGCCGCCGGCGGAGTATAAAAAACAATGGAAAACGGTGGTGAAGAATCTGAAAACTCTCTGTAATTACGCCGAGAAACATCGCAAACAGGTTTGCCTTGAACCGCTCAATCGGTTCGAAACAGATTTTATCAACACCTGTGATCAGGGGCTCAAAATGTTGAAGGACGTCGGCAGCCCGGCCCTCAAGCTGCATCTCGATACCTTTCACATGAATATTGAGGAAAAGCATCAAGCGGATTCGATCCGCAAAGCGGGAAAACGGCTGGGCCATTTTCACGCGTGCGGCAGTGACCGCGGAACTCCCGGGAATGATTCCATCGATTGGAAATCCATCGCAAAGGCCCTCAAGGAAATCAACTATCAAGGCGATGTTGTCATCGAATCCTTCACGAGCGATGTCAAGGTGATCGCTCGAGCTGCGGCTATCTGGCGCAGGATCGAGCCGACTCGCAACGAGATTGCCGTGAAAGGCATAAAATTTCTGCGCAAAACTTTGGGCGCATCGCAGCAGAGTTGGATTTCGCCTTTGTTAGCTCCTCCACCACCCTTCTAAGTGAAACTGGATACACCATTCATGGTTTTGCCTGCGGGCGGCACGGTCCATTCTGTCCAACCTCCTCCTCCGGAAACGCTTTCGCCATCGGCAAACGTTACGGGCTTGAATTTCCTGCCTCTTCATAGTCCAGTATAGAAACAAATGATTATATGAACTACAAAGTTTACACCTCTCTGTTTTTGATCGCGGCAGCAAGTATTGGCCCGCTGCAGTGGAGCCAGGCTGCGGAGGAACCGCAATCCGGGTTCACAGCAATTTTTAATGGCACTGACTTGACGGGTTGGACGGGAAACCCAAAGCTTTGGTCTGTCAAGGACGGCGCCATCACGGGCCAGACAACCCCCGAAAATCCAGCCAAGGGCAATACGTTCCTGATCTGGACCAACGGCACCGTAAGCGATTTTGAATTGCGCTTCTCCTTCAAGCTCACCCCAGCCAAAACCTTTGCGAACTCCGGAGTTCAATATCGAAGCAAGGTCCTGGACGCTGACAACTGGGTGGTGGGTGGTTATCAGGCCGATATGGAAGCCGGACCAACGTATACCGGCATTCTTTATGAGGAAAGGATGACCCGCGCAATCATGGCTGCGCGTGGAGAAAAAGTTGTTTGGAACAAAGAATGTAAAAAAGAGGTCACCGGCTCGCTTGGGAGCGCTGAGGAATTGGGTCAATCCATCAAACAGGGCGATTGGAATGATTACATCGTCATTGCCAAAGGCAACCATTTGCAGCACTTCATCAACGGCAAACAGATGGTGGATGTCACCGATGATTGTGAATCCAAACGCGCGATGAGCGGGGTGCTGGCATTACAGCTTCATGTGGGTGATCCGATGACCGCGCAGTTCCGCAACCTGCGCTTGCAAACGCTTTCCGGCACATCGGCATCAGCCGATGGAGATGTTGATAAGCTGCAAGGCAGTTGGCAGGCAACCAAAGGGCAAGCCAATGGAGAAGCATTGCCCGATGAAATGATCACCGGCATATCCCTGACGGTTAAAGGAATGAATTATACCTCGGTGATCGGTGACCGAAACGATCATGGCACTCTAAAGTTGGATTCATCCAAACAACCCAAACAAATGGATGTTCAATCTGAGACAGAGGATCATCCTCACCTGGTGGGAATTTACGAAGCAGGGGCAGACATGTTGCGGCTCTGTTTCGCAACGCAAGGCGCGGACCGTCCCAAGTCCTTTACCGGGAACGATCCAGGAATGTTTCTCATCGAGTACAAACGAAAGAAAGAATGAAGCAAAATCTGATTACCTTTGGCCTGGCGTGCTTCTGCGCGAGCACCACTTTGCTGGCTGCGGATGTGAAAAAAGTGGTTTTTCTCGCGGGCGCTCCAAGTCATGGGCCTGCGGAGCATGAGCATCGGGCGGGATGTCTTTTGTTAAAATCCTGTCTTGATAAAATCCCAGCCGTTACCTCTGTGGTCTATAGCAACGGTTGGCCGGACGACCCAGGAGCCGCATTTACCGACGCGGCAACTATAGTGGTATACAGCGACGGGGGCGGCAGTCATCCGCTGCTTCAGGGTGAGCGTTTGAAAATGATTTCGGACCTTATGGAAAAAGGGGTTGGCCTGGTATGCATTCATTACGCAGTTGAACCCACCAAGGAAAAAGGCGAGAAAGAATTTCTCGATTGGATCGGGGGGGCATTTGAGGTGAATTGGTCGGTGAATCCGACCTGGAACGCTGACTACAAGGAATTACCCAATCACCCTATCACGCGCGGCGTGAAGCCTTTCGCCATTCATGATGAATGGTATTTCCATATGCGTTTTCGTGACCAAATGAAGGGCGTCACGCCTATCCTTTCAGCCATTCCGCCGGAGAGCACCATGAACCGTCGCGATGGACCGCATGAAGGCAACCCAGCGGTGCGTGAGGCGGTAAAGAACCAGGAACCACAGCATATGGCCTGGGCGTTACAAAGAGAAAATGGCGGCCGAGGTTTTGGTTGGACAGGTTCCCATTACCACCGGAACTGGGGTAATGAAAACTTTCGCAAACTGGTGCTCAATGCCATCCTGTGGACGGCAAAAGTAGATGTGCCGGGCGAGGGGGTCCAAAGCGAAATCACGCCGGACGACCTGAAGCAGAATCTCGATCCCAAAGTCAAAAAGTAGAAACCTCCCGGGCTTTCAAAAACTGTTCAGCACGTCGATAAGTTGTCGGAGCCGGCCATAGTCGCGCCGGTTGAATCCAAACCCAATTCGGGGCAAATCCACGTGGTCGTCCTGCTCCAATTCCTCGGGCGCAGGCTCCATGCGGTGGATTTCTGAACCGGAGATAATATCCTTAAAATCTTCATTCATAGCCTGAATAGCTGAATCGGTCGGAGGGTGCTTCAGGCGAATGACAAAAAGGTCTTTGACAAAGCGGCTGGAATGAAAATTCCGATAGAAACGCGTAATCCATTTCACGGCCTGATCGGTATCGTCAGTAATTTGGTAAAGATTTAAATCATCGGGAGAGATCAAATGATCGCGCAACAAATGTTCGCGCACATGTTTGTCCCAGGTTTTCCAATAAGTGCCGCCGGGCCGGTCAATCAAAACAAGTGGCATTAATTGACTTTTACCGGTTTGCATCAGAGTGAGCGCTTCGTAACCCTCGTCCATCGTCCCGAAGCCTCCTGGAAAAAGTGCGATGGCATCCGAATGCCGGATAAAGATCAGCTTTCGGGTGAAGAAATATTTAAAGGTAATCAGTTTCTTGTCTTCTCGGATGACAGGATTGGCGCTCTGCTCCCATGGCAGCCGAATATTGGCTCCGAAGCTCTTCTCGAGCCCTGCGCCTTCATGTCCCGCTTGCATGATTCCTCCGCCTGCCCCGGTGATCACCATGTAACCGGCTTCTACAATCTTGCGTCCGAATTCCACGCCCTGCTGATATTCCATTCGGGTGGGCTGCGTGCGAGCAGAACCGAAAATGGTAACTTTTCGCGTATCAGAAAACGGGGCGAACAGCCGAAAGGCATAACGAAGTTCGCGCAAGGCGGTTTGAATCACTCTGACATCCCCTCGATCTTTCACATCGGTCAACAGTTTCAGCGCGTTTTCGATTATATCCGCCACATTTTCCTGGTTATAACCCCCTCCTTTGAAATCGATGAGTTCCTGAATGCGCCGGCGCAGCTCCTGAGCTTGCGGCGTCTTTTCCACTTTTAACATTCAAATGAAGATAGACATTCCAGTTAGGATGGCAACTGTGGTGGTGATGCCGAAGTGATTGTCAGACAACAAATCTATGGACTGCGGGGGACACGTTCCCGCTTTGGCTTCGCCGTGCTTGAGACACTATCCGCACCATTTTTTCAGAAGCTGAATTTATCGCGTTGCGCGGCGTGAAGCCAAAGCGGCGTCGTTCCACTGCAGTCCATATTTCGGACCGGCCTTTAAATGGCGATGCAAATCAGTACACGCTCTGACGATATCTTCTTAATTCGGCATCGCGTTTATCCGAACTCCAACCCAAAAACTCTTTCATCCAATCGGCGACTTGTTCCGCTATACCCGACGCGTTTGGCAGATAATGTTGCCAACCGGTGCGGCGCAACATGAGGTCATCCAGGTGGAGCGCCCACTCATCCGCGCAGTAATGTTCCACAACTTCACGTTTTACTTCGGCAGGCAAAATTCCGCTGACCCCTTGGGTTTGCTCCCTGGTTAACAAAGGTTGTTCGGAGGTTCGGCACGGACCAGCTTTGCATCCGGCCGTTTCTTTCAACCATCGAACGATAGCATCCAGTGTTTGCTCTGCCATCAACCGATAGGTCGTCAATTTCCCTCCCGCCAGATCCCACCAGCCAGGTTCGGGATTACGCAGTTGATGAGAACGAGGAATTTCAGAGGGTGAACCATTTGGATCAGCGATCAGGGGCCGCAGACCTGCCCACGCGCTCAAGACATGTTCGCGAGTCAGAGTTAAATGAGGAAAATATTTGTTCACAGTCCCCAGCAGATAGTTTACATCCTCCGCAGTAGCTCGCACGTCATCAATGGTGCCGGAATAATCTGTATCCGTCGTCCCAACAATGAGCCGTTCACCCCATGGCAGTATGAAAAGCAAGCGCTTGCCTTGAGTAATCGCAATTGCTTCAGAAGTGGGCAAGTGGGTCCGCTCAATCACTATGTGAATGCCTTTGGTCAGCCGCAGTTTCACCTGACTGCGAGGCACAAGTTCCGCCCACGGGCCGCTTGCGTTGACCATTGCCCGGGCTCGGACGTTCCATTTTCGTCCACACTCGGAATCCTCCAATTCGCATAGCCAATTTCCGGACTCGCGGTTCGCAGTCTTAAACTTGAGGTAATTGCAAATGATTGCGCCGTTTTCGACGGCAGACCGCAGGGTATCCAGAACAAGGCGAGCATCATTGGTGAACGCATCAAAATACCGAACGCCACCCGTCAGACCTTCGGAGGAAAGCTGCGGCATTTTCGCGAGCAGTTCCGCTCGGGAGAAAGCTTCGGATTTTCCGAAGTTTTTTCCATTGCACAAAAAATCGTATAATTTGACACCCAGGCGCAGTTGCCAAAGCGGCCATGGGGTTCCGGCATAGGCCGGAAAAAGGAATGGCAGTGGCTGCGCAAGGTGAGGTGCGATACGATGTAGTATTCGTTTTTCGAGACTGGCTTCGCGCACCAGGCCAAGGCGGCCCTGTGCCAGGTAACGCAAACCTCCATGCAGCAAGCGGCTCGAGCGGCCGCTGGTTCCAAACGCAAAATCATATTGTTCAGCTAATCCAACCCGAAGACCACGCATCGCCGCGTCACGGGCGACACCTGCTCCCACAACCCCACCGCCAATCACTAATAAATCGAGCGGACCCTGCGAAAACAACTGCAAGGCCTTTACGCGCTTTCCACCCGGCACTGCCCCTTTCTGGTCCGGGCTGTTGCCAGGAATCATAACCTTGGAAACACAGATGGATCGAATAAAGGTTCGACCCCGAAAGGAGATCGATTGATCGAATCCAAATTCAACTGACCATGATTGATTTGCAAATAAGGAAAATTTTGCGCATGCCGGGCATACAGACCTCCGTGCGCAGAAAGCATTCTTTCCTGCCATTGCTGCGGAAACATGCTGAGTCCCCGATAATAATGATGTCCGTTGCGCTCGACGTGTTCGATGCCAAGCAGTGACATCATCGCCAAATCCTGCAGCAACGGGACAGGGCCCAAAGTACACAAATCTTCGCCCGTAAGCACGCCTCTCTTCCCTTCACGTCTCAGCTTCTCCAACAAACATGCATTGGCTATCCCTTTCACTATGCCCTTGCAGTTTTTGTGGCTTGCGCCCACATAACCCAGAGCAAGAGCGCGTGGCAGATCACCCAGCGCACCATCCGATTCGTCGATGATCATCGGGGGACGGTTTTTCCAAGTACGAAGCGTATCCCCGGTGCTTTCACTCAGCGCATCATTGCGATGCACCGGCTGCTCGACAACGAGGATATGATTCCAGAAATTCCGCAAGGAAGGCTCGGATGCCGCTTGATTCCAAAAATCACGAAACGCAGCAAAATCTTTGAAATTTTCGTTCCCATCCAGTGTGAGCCAAAACTCATTGGCAGTCTCCCGCTGAAGCAATCGCGCCAGCGCGGCCAGACGCGGAAAATCCTTTTCGACCGAACCGTTCAATTTGACTTTGAAATAACGCAAGCCGTACTCGCGAATGGAAGCTTCCAGACTTTGCGGCAGACCATCGCTCACCTGTTCGTTCGCCTGAATATCATCTTCTGCAAGGCAATCCCCAAGGCCGATGGTATGCCGAACGAAACATTTCTGAAGCGGCGCAGCCGGGAGCCATTGATTCGGCTGAGTTTCGCCTAGTTCAGGGTGAACACTTTTGAGGGAAATTCGGAGCGTTACGCTTGCGAGCAGCCGGTGCAAAGGTTGCTTCGCAATTCGGCAAATACCATCCAGCACTGCTCGCTCGGCCAGGCTAACTCCAAGTTGAGCCAATAATGGAGCAATCGAGCAGGCCGCAGCCCATTGGCTTTGTTGCCGATAAAGTTCGTTCCAAAACTCAAAAAAAACAACGGGCGTTTTGCCAATATTCTCCGCAAGGACGGCTGCGTGCCGGATAACATCCAGCATTTGAGGCAAATCCTGCTCGAAGGTCGTGCTCGGGTCTTTGGTAAACCATTTCGGAGGCAAACCCTCCGCCGTCAGGCCGAAGGATGAGGAACTGCCGATAGTGATCCTCGTCCGCACAAACAGGTGCGGTACTTCAGTCATGCTCGCAATACCGTACCGAAAAGGAAAACGCGTGCGCGTGGGCAGAACAAAAAATTCGAAAGCCGAAAGTGTGAAACGGTCGATCATCCGCGTCCGAGATACAAATCACGTCCTTTCACAAGGGCAGCAATTTTTCGATCAACCACTGAACGTTTCAGCATCCAAAAACCGCAGTCCGGGTGAGCATATGTCACACGTCCGGGACCCAGAATCGCTTCCGAACGTTCGAGAGCGCGAGCGACCTCTTCGGGTGTCTCGATATGGTTGACCTTTATGTCGATTACCCCAATTCCGATACCGATTCGCGGGTGAATCTCTTTCAAGGCTTCCAAATCTGAAGCAGGCCGATGGGCTAGTTCAAGGACGAGATGGTCCGCGTGTAGAGAATTAAGGAAAGAAATAAGTTGAGCCCAGGAGCCTTTTTGAATTGTTTGCCCACCATAATTGCCGAAACAGAAATGCACTGCCTTCAGGCCGCGCACGTTCGCCAATACGCGGTTGATCGCCGCGGCAGCGAGCGGACCATCATCAGGATTTCCAGGAATGTTTGCTTCATCCACTTGAACACAGGCGCATTCAAGTTCCGCCATTTGAATCGCAAGGGCTTCCGCAATTGCAAATGTTAGCTTTTCAAAATCACGATAATGATTATCAAGCAAGGTGCGCGCCAGCATGTATGGACTCGTGAGCGTAAATTTGAATGGTCCGCCCGCAACGCTTGACGCGCGCCGGCAATCCTCTGGCAGATTTAACGTCCCTTCAGTTATCGGGCCGACGACTACCCCAGCAGGCTTGCTGCGGTAACGCATTTCCGATTTGGCTCGGAAAAGGTCCGTATCCAGGCGGCTGACTTCCGAGCGGATTCCCCCGAATCGCCGCATGAAATAGTCGATCATCCCGTTCGTATCCGGGTGGTTGAAATCAAACCGGTATAATTCTCCGTCGGTAGGCAAATCGATGCCCGCCTGGCGCTGGATATTAAAGACCACACGCATGGCATCGGAGAGAGATTGTTCACCTGGCGAGGAGGCAAGCCAGTCCGGCACAGGGTACGAACCAACTGTGGTTGTCAGAATAGCTGCAGGATTGCCGGAACCGGATGCCATTTCAGAGCATATCAGCTACTGAGGAGTCGCGACAAGCTTAGGAACAACGATGAAAGCCTGCAGAGGTAGCTCAGATTTTTTTCAGTAGATCTTTCCAACGTTTCCAGGCTTGTTCACGTGCCGCCTTGTTAGCAGGCTCTGCATTAGGCTGTTCACCGGCACGCATGAAACCATGACCGGCATTCTCGTATGTGACAGGCTCATACGTTTTACCCGCCTTCTTCATCTGTTCGGTGCTTTTTGGAATTGTGGAATTCACCCGGTTATCGTTGCCCCCGTAAAAACCATAAACGGGAGCAGTGATACGGGAAACGTCCTCTTCGCTTTCCGGACCGGAGCCATAAAACACAAAGGCAGCAGCCACTTCCTTGTTGTTGGTGGCAAAGCGGAAGGTCTGCGCGCCTCCCCAGCAAAAGCCCCCGACAACAACCTTGCCGTTGCAAGAAGGAAGTTTTTTAACATAGTCCAGAGTGGCATTTAGATCCGCAGTCACTTGAGAGGGCGGCAAGGAACGGATGGCTTTCGTCACCGCATCATTGCTTCCCAGTTCCGCCGTGCCGCCTCCACCCGGCCCCGCTCCCGAAAGTAAATCTGGAGCTATCGCTATGTATCCAGCCTCCGCCAATTGGTCAGTGACGCTTCGAACCCAATCTGACAATCCAAAGATTTCATGGATAACGAGAACCGCCGTAGCCTTGTCTTTCACTTCAGGATAGGCAATATAGCAATTGAGCTCGCGGTCACCATTTTTGACTTTAACCCATTCAAGGTGTCGTGGAGATTTTTCAAGGCGAGCTTTGGCCCATTCCTGGGCAGAGAGAGAGTCCGCAACCAACAAGGCAGCCATCAGAGAAAAATATATTTGTTTCATTTGAATCACTTGTTGTTTTTGAAACGTGGAGCCAACTCTAATTTACACCACAGGTGTAAATCCCATCACGATATCGAATCTAGCAGCGAGTTCCCCAATTTTTGAACCAGGCACAGGTGAAAAATCGACGATGACAGATTCTTTGGCCTTCGGATCTTTGATACTGTTCAGCACGCCGTCACTCGCATTCAACGGCTCACCTTTTACATAACATTGCGTCGTCCACTTCTCCCGGCCCTTCATCTTGATCGCAAAGTGAATATGCCTCGTTCTCCCTGTATAAGCGGCTGGTTTGATTGTGCGAAAATAATACTCCCCCGTGGACGCGGTCATGAACCGTCCAAAACTTTGAAAATTTCGATCGCGCCTGGCTTGGTTTTCCCTGGTGTGTAGGTAAACACCGTTATTATCTACCTGCCAGATCTCGACCAGACAATTGCGGATGGGATCTCCACGGTTGTCCAGGATGCGCCCTGAAAGATGAGTGATTTCACCGACAGCAGGGGTGAGGGAATCATTGACCACAATAAGATCATTGTCGGTATCCAGGGGTAGTTTATCGGGATAAAAAGGCCCCTCCGTTTGCCGGGGAGTGAGCATCAATTGTTCGGCGAAAGCTCCAGGCGCGGCGAACAAAAGCATGCTGGCCGACAATCGTTTGACAAAATCACGGCGGTTCTCGCAGGGATCGAGAAAAGGCATCGAAAGAAGTGGCTTCATAGGAGGCAATATGCTTCAAGCTACCCTGTATTTCGAGCATTATTTGGGGGTGTAAATGACGCGCGGGTGGGGCGCGTCACTCGTGCCCGCCGTAGGAGAAGAGATGTGAATCTATGGGTGTACGTATTATTAATTGACCTCTTCGTTTCATAAGATTAGACTGAACCCAATGATTACAGGGGCAAGGATTCTGGTGGCGGAGGATGATACGACAGACGCTTTTCTCTTGGAGCGCACTTTTGCAAGGACCGGAAATCGCACCAGTTTGCATTTTGTACGGGATGGGCAGGAGGCGGTCGATTATTTGAGTGGCGAAGGGAGTTTTGCCAACCGCGAACAGCACCCAATCCCGACACTGCTATTGTCTGATTTGAAAATGCCACGTCTGGATGGGTTCCAAGTGCTCGACTGGCTTCGACGTCAACCTGGACTTAAAAGGCTGCCCGTCGTCATATTGAGCTCTTCCAGCGAACCAGCGGATGTCAACCGCGCCTATGACTTGGGAGTGAACTCTTACCTTGTCAAGCCTCACTCGGCAGAACGTCTAAGCGCTCTTGTTCAGCAGCTTCAATTTTATTGGTTGAAAACCAATAGCAATCCGGATCCGAAGTAACCAGGGCTAAAAAAGTTGGGAGAGCGCAGCCGGTAAATGCCGCTAGAAAGGCATGCCAATTATGAGCCAAGGTTGTTTTTGCTTTCTCTCTGCGCGACACTTCGCTTGATACGCTCAAACTCATTTTGAAGCCGATCGAGATCTTCGTCGCTGAGATTCTCGAGATTGACGAAACTTGTGCGCGCGCCACTTACTCCGCGTAGCAATTCGTCAAGCTTCAGGTGCAACGCTTTGGTATCGCGGTTTTGTGTGTTTTGAATCAAAAACACCATCAGAAATGTCACAATGGTTGTCCCTGTATTAATGACCAATTGCCAGGTATCGGAGTAATGAAAGAGCGGTCCGGTTAGCGCCCAACCGATCACGGTAATGACAGCAAGTAAGAAGGCGAACGGCGAGCCTACCGTGGAGGCTATCCATTGTGCGCAGAGTCGAAAAGCTCCCCGAAATCCCCGACAGGTATTGTTTTGGTCCGCCTTGTGAGGCTTGGGGCGTAAAATATTATTCATACTTCCCCCCTCGCACAACTAAGCAGGCAAGTAAATGCAGGTAAATACCCAAAGGCCGGCTCAGGGTAGAAAGGAAGACTTAATAGCTGCTGTAGCGGCGTTAAGCAACCAACCGGGGAAGATTCCCAGAAAGAACATGCCGATAATACAGCCGTAAATGGTGAGCAGCATGGGTCTGGAGAGCGGGATGCGCGAAAGATTTGGCTGTTCTACTGGCCAATAGATCGCCCGGACAACACCGAAATAATAATAAAACGAAATAACAACACCTGCGACAGCGACCAGAGCCACAATATAATAGCTCGTATTGGCGTGTCCTCCCTCGAGAACTGATTTTAACAAAAGAAATTTCCCAAAAAAACCGGCCAGTGGAGGGATGCCCGCGAGAGAAATCATTGCCAAAGTCATCGTGAGAGCCAACAAAGGCGAGCGTTGATGGAGACCTGCCAGGGCCCCAATATCTTCATTTTCCAATTGGCGCATCACCAGGCAAATGACGGTGAAAGCAGCCAGCACGGTAAACAGATAACCACTGAGATAAAAGAGGAGAGCGGATTGACCTGACTGGCTCAAAGACGCAATCCCCAGCAGCATGTAACCTGCATGCGCGATGCTGGAATAACCCAGCAAACGTTTGATGTTTTGTTGTGGAATAGCACACAGATTTCCGTACAGGATTGTCAGTCCCGCGAGGATAATGAGCAACTGCGTCCATTGCTGCGTCACTGCCGGCACGGCAGAGAAAAGGACTCGCAGCAACAGGACAAACCCTGCCGCCTTCGAACCCACTGCCAGGAATGCGGTAGTCGGCACAGGGGCGCCTTGATATACATCAGGAACCCAGATTTGGAACGGAAAAACCGCTATCTTGAACCCTAACCCGGTGAGGATCAGGAGCAGTCCGAAGAGGAATAGTTTGTTTCCATTGAACTGGTGAGCCACTGCAGACAATTCGGCAAAATTTAATTTCCCGCTAATACCGTACACCAGGGCGATGCCAAAAACGGTGAAGGAGGTCGAGAGCGCTCCAATGATCAGATATTTAACCCCTGCTTCGAGAGAAACAAGTTGTGTTCGTTGAAAACTGGTCAGGATATAAAAAGCAACCGTAATCAACTCGAGTGAGACAAACAGGAGGGAAAAATCATTAGCGGATGAGGCAAACAGCATGCCCGCGAGAGCGAAGAGAACCAGGGTATAATATTCTGTTACGGCTGTCCGCAGCTGGTCCTTGAATTCAACGGACATTAACAGAACGATAACCGCTGACAGCAGAAAAAATCGTTTGAAGAACAAGGCCAGCCCATCCAGAACGTACATATTCCCGAAAGCGAATCGAGCGCTCGGCGCAGTCTGCAGAAAACTATAAATAAGGATAACACTGAGACCGAGCGCAGCAACGTATCCAAGGTGGCGACGCTGGGAAGCAGGCAGCCAGAGATCCGCCAGAATCAGTCCCAAGGCCAAAACGAGAACAAACCATTCGTGATTTACCAGGGCGAGATTCATTGCTCTGAGTGTGAAACCACCTGCGCATTCACTGTTGAAGCCACGGTTGCAGCTCTTTGGGACTCGATGGGAAGCAAGAGTATTTTTGCGCTGGGTGTAATTTTTTCGGTTAACAACCTGGGGAAACAGCCAAACAACAAAAGCGCAGCAACCAGCAGAAGATAAGGCGCTTTGCGCCAGAGATTTGGCGCATCCTCAAGATTGGCCCATTGCTGGTTCAGCGGCCCGTGCAGTATGGCGCGAACCGCACGCAACATGTAGACCGCTCCGATGATCAACGCGCCCCAACACGCCAGGATCGTTATAAGTCGAAAGGGCTTCCAGGCTCCAAACAAGACCGATGCCTCGCCGGTGAAATTTGCGAAACCGGGTAAACCGCAAGCTGCAAAAGCTGTTATTATCAGGATAGAACCAACAAAGGGCAGTTTACGCAGCAAGCCGCCCAGTTTGTCCATCTGCAAGGTACCAGTCTGTTGATTTAAGAAACCGCTCAACCCGAAGGCAAGCGCAGCCAATAAGCCATGAGCGATCATGACCAGCACTGCTCCTGTAACTCCAATCAAGTTTAACGTGGCGATTCCAAGAAAGACGAAACCCATGTGGGCGACACTTGAATAGCCGATCAGCCAATTCAAATCCTTTTGCTGCATGGCAACCCAGCCACAAAAGATCAGATTTCCCAGAGCAAGCCAGGCGAGTATTTGCGTCCAACTTTGCGCGGCCTCGGGTAGCATCGGGAGAACGATACGAATCAAACCATAGGCTCCAAATTTCTTCAGGACGCCCGCATGTAACATGGCTGTCGGGCTGGGGGCCGAACCGTATCCAATCGGCGCCCAGGTATGGAGTGGCCAAAGCGAAACCAGAATTCCAAATCCGAACAGTAACACGGGAAAAATCAGTCTCTGGCTGGACACGGATAGCTGATGCCCCGGGCTCCGCAGATACGCCGTCAATTCCGGGATATCAAACGTCTGTGCGCCAGACTGGAGATAAAGCGCAATCAGTCCGAGCAAGGTAATCAGGGCGCCAATGCTTAAATATAGTGTGATTTGAAAGGCAGCATAGTTCTTTTGCTCACCGCGTCCCCACACGCCAATCATTATAAAAGCGGGTACGAGCGCGAGTTCGTGCGAGAAGTAGAATAAGAAAAGATCCAGCGATGCGAAGGCGCCAAAAATGCCCCCAGCCATGATGAGCAGCAACAAGTAGAATTCCTTTTCTCGTTTCTTGATCTCCCAGGACACAGAGACTGCGGCGAACGCCACAATCGTGGCCATGAGCAAGAGGCCGACATTGATCCCATCCACCCCCACGTGGTAACTGATTCCCAGCCCTTTTACCCAGGAGAGCCGCTGTTCAAATTGGAAACCTTCTGCTCCTGCATTAAAGCAAAAAAACATGATGAGCCCGAGCAAGGCCGAGAGCAACGTTGCCAGAATAGCAAGCCCGCGATGGACCACGCGATAGCTGCCTGGAACAAAGGCCAAAACAAGGGCAGCCAGGAGCGGGGAGGCAATGATGCAGGTTAAAATGGACATGCTTGGAAAAATCGGGGATCCCAAATCCCAAATCCGAAACAAGCACAAGGTCGGAATACTTGTTTCAGTTCAATCATTCAGTTTCAGGGTTCTATTTCTGAGTTGTTATTCGAAGTTCACTTCAATGCCAGATACAACAATAACGCCACGCCCAACGCGAAAAAGAAGGCGTAGGCTTGCAGGTTACCCGTTTGTAACAATCGCAGGGCGCGCCCTAGAAGCTCCGTCGTGCCATGAGTACCTCGCACCGCCACACCGGCGATAAAGACACGGTCCAGCCAGGCGGCAACTGCAGAGAGAAAGTCGTGCAAGCGAACAAATACCGATTGATAGAGTTCATCGAAGTAGAACCCGTTGCGGATCGCCCTGGCCAACCCGGGAAATCGTTGGGTAACCGGATCTTTCTCGGCACGCCGATAGAGCATCCAGCCAGCAGCAATTCCCAAACCGGTTGCGCACAATCCCAGAAAGGCAGTCGTGGTTGACTCTCGAAAAGGCAAAACCATTTGTCCAACCCAGGAGACAGCGTGAACAACCTCCCGAGAGCCGAAATACATTTGATAGATCTGTTGCACGCCGATAAATCCGCCAATCACACTGAACACCGCCAGCACCCGAAGCGGCCATAACATGACAGGAGGTGATTCAGGAGCATGGGCCGCAGCGTCAGATTTACTGGAACCCAGGAACACAACGAGAACCAGACGCAACATGTAAAAAGCGGTGAGTATGGCTACGAACAAACCGAGGCAAAACAATGCGTAATTATGCCGCAGTAATGCTTGCTCCAGGATGGCATCTTTGCTGAAGAAGCCGCTGAACGGCCAAACTGCGGCGAGTGCCAGGCTCCCGGCCATAAAGGTCCAGAAAGTCACCGGCATTTTTTTGCGCAGCGCGCCCATCTTCCAAATGTCTTGTTCATGATGCAGGACATAAATGATGGAACCCGCTCCAAGAAAAAGCAGCGCTTTGAAAAACGCATGTGTCGTCAAATGAAACATCGCAGCGTCAGGTCCACCAAGCCCCACTCCCATGACCATGTAGCCAAGTTGCGAGAGCGTCGAGTAGGCGAGAATGCGTTTAATATCGTTCTGTTGGATGGCAATCACCGCAGCCAGCAAGGCAGTAAATCCTCCTGTCCAAGCGATGACATTCAAGGCGGTTGGATTCAACAGGAAGAGCACGCGGCATAGCATGTAAACGCCCGCAGCAACCATCGTGGCGGCATGAATGAGGGCGCTGACGGGCGTAGGGCCTTCCATGGCATCAGGCAACCATACATGAAGAGGAAATTGCGCGCTTTTTCCAACGGCACCACAAAAGATGAGCAAACCGGCCATCGTGGCCGTGGCACCAAGACCTCCCTGGGCATGGAGCTTTTCTGCGAGCGTCCCAAAGTGGAGCGATCCCATGGCCGCCCAAACAGTGAGAATGCCTAGAAAAAATCCAAAATCCCCCAGGCGATTTGTGATGAAGGCCTTTTTACCCGCATCAGCCGCCACCTCTTTGTCGAACCAAAAGCCAATGAGCAAATAACTCGAGACTCCAACCAGTTCCCAGAAAATAAATAGTTGAAGAAAATTGTTCGCCAGCACAATCCCGAGCATCGAGAAGGTAAACAAACTGAGAAAACCGAAAAAGCGGGCGAACCCTGGGTCCTCCCGCATATAACCCCAGGAATAAACGTGAATCGCGCTGGCAACGCCGGTGACAACCAGCATCATCAGCAGGCTCAAAGGATCCAAACGCAAACCAAAATCAACCTGGAAACTCTCGATATTCAGCCAGGTAGCAACAGATTCCGGCAACAACCTCCAGCCATTTACGCCAATAAAAATAACGCTTAAAACAAAGCCGGCAATCACAGCGCCGATGGACAAACCGGCGCTCAAGTTCCGATCATGTCGTGTAAAGACGATGAGTGCCGTCGCCAGCAACGGAAGAAATAAAATGAGCCAGGGTAACGGTTCCAGGTGCATTAGAGTTTCATAGTCATCAGGTCCTCAACATGCGCCGTTCGCCGCTTTCGATAGAGGGCCACAATCAGGGCTAGCCCGACGGAAACTTCAGCCGCCGCAACTGTGATGACAAAAAACACAAATACCTGGCCATCCAGGTTGCTGTTAAACCTGGAAAATGCCACCAAAGCCAGGTTGGCAGCGTTCAGCATCAATTCCAGGCCCATGTAAATGATCAGCAGATTGCGCCGGACAAGCACGCCGATTAGTCCAAGCGCAAAAAGCAAAACGCTTATCACCAGATAATGTTCCAAACCGACGTTCATGCGTTAATGAAACAAATCATTTCATTTCCTTTTTGCTAAGCAACACCACTCCCAGCATGGCCACCAGTAATAGTATCGAGACGATTTCGAAAGGAAGCAGGTACTGCGTGAATAAGAGTCGACCCAATTCGGCCGTGCTGCCTTGTAAAACCGGGGACGCTTGCGTGTGAAGCGGCTTTGCCGAGGACAAACTTTGGAGGAAAATCGCGACGAAGGTTATAGTGATGATAACTCCGGCAGCAGCTCCAACCCTCTTTACTTTCCTTCGTTCCTCAGTTTTTAGATCCAGCAACATGATCACAAAGAGGAAAAGAACCATCACTGCGCCCGCATAAACAAGCACTTGAACTGCGGCCAGAAAAAAGGCCTGGAGCAGGACAAATAAACCGGCCAACGACCCAATCGTTAGCACCAGAAACATGGCGCTGGTCACCGGGTTGCGGCTGAAGGGGTTGGCAACAACCAGAAATCCAAATACCAACGTCATGCCGGCGAAAATGTAGAATAAAAAGTCGCTCATTTATTCATGAAGTCCGAATCCCGAGGTCTGAGGTGTGAAAAAAATCCAAGTTCGAAAATAAAGTCGACAGGAACAAAGCAAAGAATTTCTCCACCGTCCGTCCTTTCCGGATCTGGCATTTTGGATTTCTTTATCGTCATTCGTCATTAGAATTTCGTCATTTCCCTATGCCTCTACCCCTTGGGCCTTGGCTTCTTCCGCTTTTCTTTGCCATTTTTTAATTTTGTCCAGGTGAACGCCACCCAAAGCCAAAAGCTTTTCCTTGTTGTAGATCATTTCTTCACGGCTTGTCCCGGTGAGTGAATAATCTTTCATGAGAAAAATGGCTTCTTCCGGGCAGACTTCCTGACAGTAACCGCAGAAAATACAGCGGAGCATGTCGATTTCGAATTCCTTGGGCGCTTTTTCGACGTTCCCGACTTCGGGCGCGCCGCCCGGCCCTGGCGGGGTGATCCGGATCGCCTTGGGAGGGCAGACAAATTCGCATAACTGACAAGAGACACACTTGATTCGACCTTGTTGATCATTGACCAGGTAAGGCGCACCGCGATAGCCGTCAGGCACAACCCATTTTTCCTCGGGATATTGCAACGTCACTTTTTTTCGAAAAAAGTGGCGCAAGGTGACCTTGAACCCACCCAGAATCGCAGGCAGGTAAAGCCGCTCCCAAAGGTTCATTTTTTTCCGTTTTACAATCATGCTCAACTCCTCACCCACAGCAGTACAAGAGCAGTTAGGCCAATATTGAGCAGAGCAACAGGTATGAACCTGCGCCAGCCAAGATCCATTAATTGGTCATAGCGAAAGCGTGGCAACATCCAGCGCACCCACATGATGACAAATTCCACAAAAAGCATTTTTGCCAGAAAGATTCCGATGTGGACAATCCCCATGCCAAAGGTTGTCGCGGGCTGATCCAGACCTCCAAAAGGCAAACTCCAGCCACCGAGAAAGAGGGTCACTAATAAAGCTGAAGCCGCAGTCATTGCGGCGTATTCGCCCATGAAAAACAGGGCAAATTTCATGGAACTGTATTCCACGTTATAACCTCCGGCCAATTCCTGTTCGGACTCCGGCAAATCGAAAGGCGATCGGTTAGTCTCCGCCAACAGCGCAGCTACAAAAATAAAAAAGGCAATCGGTTGCTTGAAGATCAGCCAGTGGAACAATCCGCCGGTCTGGTAGGAGACAACCTGGCTGAGACTCAACCCACCGACGATTAGAAAGATCGGCACGACGGACATCCCCATGGCGACTTCATAAGAAATCATTTGAGCACTCGAGCGAATCCCACCCAGAAATGGATATTTCGAATTCGCGGCGTATCCAGCCAGGACGATCCCATAGACCGAGAGCGAAACAATACCGAAAGTATAAAGGACACCCACGTTCAAATCCGCGATTACCATTTTTTGATTGCCGAGCACCGAACCGAACGGAATGATCGCGACCGTTAACAAGCTTGGGATCATGACGATCGCAGGCGCGAGCCAGTAATAGACTTTCCGCACGTGGCCAGGTGTATAATCCTCTTTTAAGAATGCCTTGATAGCATCAGCGATTGGTTGGAGAAGGCCAAAAAGGCCCACGCGGTTCGGCCCGCGCCTGTCTTGAATGGCTGCCGAGAGTTTGCGTTCCACCCAGACAGCGTAAGCAACAATGAACATCAGGACCGAAAAGACGCAGACAATCTTCAGCACGCTGAAGAGAAGGAATTGCGAAAAGGAGGATAGCCCCTCGATCCAATTCATCCGACCTCCACGGTTTGGCCTGAATCTCCCAGGCCGGCCCAAGTAAGATTTTTGAAGGCAGGCACCTCTGCTGCCATCTGATTAAATAGGCCTTCGATGCTGACATACCCGTTTTGCCCGGTAACATTGAAGATGAGCTCATGGAGAAATTCCCATTCGGGTCTGGCTAAGCCAGGTGGTTCGACCGCTTTAAAGAATTTTTGCACACGGCCTTTGTGGTTGGTAAATGTACCGCGTTTTTCGGCGTGAGCACAGCCAGGCAACAAATAATGGGCAAGCTTCGTTGTTTGGTTCGGCAGGATGTCGCTGACAATCAGCGTTTCCAGTTTTCCGAGCACCTCAGCGCTGATCCCATGTTTGGTAACGTCTTCCCCAAAAATAATAAGTGCTTTTATTCGCCCGTCATGAATGCCCTGGGTAATCCTGGGCAAGTTCGAACCCATAGGATTGGCTGCAATCCCAATCAAGCGGGCACCGGTGCTGTTTGGGTTCCTGTCGGAGCTTAATAATAACTTGTCGCCCTCCCCAGAACGCGGAACCGAATCCGTGAGCGCATCAAATTTTTTCGCGAGCTTCGACAGCAAATAAAGTTCTTCATTGGTTTGGCGAGCCGAAGCAATGATCGCCAGCGTCCCTAATGGAATTGACTTCAATTTCTCCGAAACTTCCTTGCAAATTGCCGGCCAGACCGCGGACTCCACACCTCGGATTTCGGATTTTGGACTTCGGACTTCGCTTATCCTGTCTTCGCGCCCAATCCACTTGTAATTCAGCCTCCCGTAATCGCACATCCAACACGAGTTGACTGCATCATTTTCCCGTGGTTCGTAGCGATAAATTTTTTCCTCCCGGGAACCGATGACGATATTACAGCCGGTTGCACAACTCGCGCAGATGCTTTTGGTTTCTTTAAGAAACCAAACCCGCATTTTGAACCGGAAATCCTTCGAGGTCAGCGCGCCGACTGGACAGATGTCCACAGTGTTGAGCGTGTAATTATTATCAAACGCTCTGCCTGGGAAAGCGGTGAGTATACTGTGACTGCCACGATTCACAATACCGAGAGCGTCATCGCCGACAATGTCCTTGGTAAAGCGAACGCAACGTGTGCACAGAATGCAGCGCTCGTCATCGAGAACGATCCGTGGCCCGAGATCCACGCGCTTGGGTTTGTGCACTTTCTGCTCGATGAACCGGCTTTCCCCTTTGCCATAATCCACCGAATACTCCTGCAACTTACATTCACCGGCCTGGTCGCAAATCGGACAATCCAGGGGATGGTTGATGAGGAGGAACTCGAGCACCCCTTCACGCATCTGTTTTACCACAGGGGTGTTTGTGTAAATCTCCATCCCGCTGGAAATGGGCGTTGCACAGGCAATGGCCGGACGCGGAGATTTGGTAATCTTAGGCTTGCCATCCGGATTCAAGATCGGTTTTCGATCTGGCCCCATTGCCGGAGTACCGAACTCGACCAAACACATTCGGCAATTGCCAGCAACAGGCAGCTTGGGATGATAGCAATAATGCGGCACATCCACCCTGGCAAGGGCACAAGCCTGAATCATTGTGGTGGGTATGGGCTTGCCGGAAAGAGGATCCGGCATGAATTTCGGAACCTCGATCTCGCTGCCATCGACCTTGAGTCGTACCTTTTCAACGACTGGTGGAGCGGGAGTTGTTGGCGCGCTGAGATTCATGGTGCTCAGTTTCAGGTGGACGCCTTTGCAGTGCCTCCCACAAGTTCGGGTTCCACCGGTTTCTTTTGTGAAGAGACAGTGCCTCTTGAGATAAACTCATCTTTGAACTTGCCCACGAAACTTTGAACAGGCCACGCGCAGGCTTCCCCAAAAGCACAGATCGTCCGGCCACCAGGAATATTGTCGGCGATCTTTATTAGATAATCAGCATCCTGTGGACGTCCCTGGCCATGAGCGAGCCGTTGGAGAGCCTTTGCCATCCAGAGGGAGCCCTCGCGGCAGGGCGTGCATTGACCGCAACTTTCGTGTGCGTAAAAGTCAGCAATATTCGAGAGCGCTTCGACGATATCGGTCGAGTCGTCCAAAACGATAATGGCGCCTGAACCGGACATGCTGCCAGCGGCAATGAGGGAATCGAAATCGTAAGGCAAATCGAGCATATCGACTTCCTGTTCAACTTCTTTTCCGTCAAGGCCTCGGCGCTTCAGTTTAAATTTCTCCCCTGCTTTGAAAACTTTCGCGGAAGATCCTCCTGGAATGACCGCCTTGAGTCTGCGTCCATCCAACAACCCTCCGCCAAATGCAGGATCATGGATCAGTTGGCCGATCGTTGCTTTGCCTATCTCGACTTCATAGTAGCCGGGCCTTTTAATGTGGCCGCTAAGGCTGACAATTCGCGTGCCGGTGTTGTTCGGGGTCCCGAGTTTGGCAAATTCGGTGGCTCCCATCGCCACAATATGTTTAACAGCGCAAAGAGTTTCGACGTTGTTGACGATGGTAGGGCACAAATACAAACCGAGAACAGCCGGAAAATAAGGAGGTTTAATCCGGGGATAAGCTCTCTTGCCTTCAAGGGACTCGATTAGGCCCGTTTCCTCCCCACAAATGTAAGCCCCCGCTCCGCGATGCAGCCAAATATCCAGATCAAAGCCGCTCCCCAAAATGTTCTTGCCGAGCAGATTCTTCGCTCGTGCTTCGCTCAGGGCACGGTTTAATAGCTTCGCTCCCTCAATAAATTCTCCGCGTATATAAATGTAAGCCAGGTGAACGTCATTGGCATAACAGGCAATAATCATGCCTTCGAGCATCTGGTGCGGATCTTTGTAAAGAATCTGCCTGTCTTTAAAAGTGCCGGGTTCCGACTCATCGGCGTTGCAGATCAAATAGACCGGTTTTCCACTTTTCCGATCCACAAAAGACCATTTTAACCCGCAGGAAAACCCGGCTCCACCACGACCACGCAGGCCGGAAACTCTAACCTCCTCACGCAACTGTTCCGGACCGCTCAACGCCTTTCCGTCAGGCAAAGATTTAGCAGCCAGATTTAGCGCTTTTTTTAATGATTCATAACCACCGTGCCGCAAGTAACACTCGATGTCCGGTGTGTAACCCGGTTCATCTGCGTGTTTTAGGATGAGTCGGTATTCCTGAGGCATGATCAAAACGCAAGGTTCTTCAGGTGCAAATGGCGGGACGAAAGCTTCGCGAGCGTTCTCGTCCTCATCGGCGTTCTCGTCCTCGTTATCGACCCTCTAAAATCGCCTTGAGGAACGGCCCGCACGGAGTGACGCGCCCTACCTTCCAGCCTTGACTCTGATGGCCTGCGATTTAGATTAGGAGCGCCCGTTTGCCCGATGGTGTAACGGTAGCACAGCAGACTCTGGATCTGTTTGTCATGGTTCAAATCCATGTCGGGCAGCCAATTCATTCTTTCCATTGCTTAGGTTTTCTCCGCCAGAATCGCATCGGCTTGCTTTTCCGAAACGCCTTCGTAAAAGGTTGCATTGCACATCATGACGGGCGCAGTGCCGCAGCTTGCAAGACACTCGACAAACTCCAGAGTATATTTGCCATCCTGGGTCGTCTGCGGGCCATGCTCTTCAGGACTAAGACCCAGCCTTTGACAAAAATGCTCGTGAAGTTTATGTGAACCGCCAAGTGCGCAGCTCAGTGTTCGGCACACGCGCAGATGATATTTCCCAACCCGTTTCTCATGGAGCATTGGGTAAAAAGTTACCAGCTCGTAAATGTTGATCGGCTGGAGTTCGAGTTTCCGAGCGATCCATTCTACCGCTTGCCGCGATATGAAACCAAAATGTTCCTGAATCGCATGCAGCAACATCAACGACGCACTTCTTTTCTTGGGATAGTGCGTAATCATCTCATCGATCTCAGATTCGAGCGAAGAAGGCACTTTGAAATCCGGCTGGTTTGAAGCCTCGTTCGGTGTCGGTAGAATTGGAGGGGTTTCTATCATCGGTCGCATTCCCCCATCACAAAATCCAGCGAGCCAAGAATCGCGACCACATCACTAATCATGTGCCCCGGCAACAACCTGGGCAAAATGCTCAAATTCGCGAACGAAGGCGCCCGGATTTTGAGCCTGTGCGGAGTGCCCCCTCCCTTGCTGTTAATGTAAAACCCAAGCTCGCCTTTCGGATTCTCGTGCCCGAAATATATCTCTCCAGGCGGCGCGTTTACACCCTGAGTCACATTGATAAAATGGTGGATCAGTTCCTCCATTCGAGTCAGGACCCGGTCCTTCGGTGGAAGCATGATCTTGGTATCTGGAATATTGACCGGGCCCCCAGGAATTTTTTGAAAGCATTGCCGCAAGATACGAACGCTCTGACGCATTTCCTCAATCCGCAACAAATAGCGATCGTAGGAGTCACCCGTTGAACCAATGGGCACATCGAAATCCAATTGGTCATAGACAAGATAAGGCTGTTTCTTGCGTAAATCATGATCCACGCCACTGCCGCGAAGATTTGGCCCACTCAATCCGTAATCGATCGCGTCCTCACGAGAAATGGCGCCAACCCCTTGCGTGCGATCGAGGAAAATTCGATTCCGGGTAAGAAAGGTCTCCGTCTCGTCGAAGCTGGTCACCACCTCGTCACAAAACTTTCTGCATTGCTCCAGCCAACCTTCCGGCAAGTCACGCGACAGACCCCCAATTCTCGTGTAGGTAGTCGTGAACCGAGCTCCGGTGAGAGCTTCAATGAGGTTATAAATCTTTTCGCGCTCGGTAAAAGTATGCAGGAACACCGTTATTGCGCCCAGATCGAGAGCCAAAGCACCGATGCCCAGGAGATGAGCGGAGACCCTGGCTAATTCGCAACAGATGACACGAATATACTGGCAGCGCGGAGGTAAGTGTCGATCCACGCCGAGCAATTTCTCGACGGCCAACGCGTAAGCAACGTTGTTAGCAAGCGGGGCGAGGTAATCCAACCGATCGGTGTACGGGATGAACTGCGTATAGGTCATGTTCTCGGCAATCTTTTCATCACCACGATGCAGATAGCCTATCTCGGGAGCAGCCCGCGTAATAATCTCGCCGTCCAACTCGAGCACGATGCGCAGAACACCATGGGTCGCCGGATGAGAGGGCCCCATATTTAGAACCATAGGTTCTCCGTGAACCTCGTCTAGCTCGTCGACAATCGATGGCAACGCCTCGGCGGTGCGTGCCGCCGGTTCTTTGAATTGAAAATCTTCGACGTGGGCCATGTTCAAAACGAAAAGGAAGCCCTCGAGCGAGATGGAACACGATGCTCCCCAGCTCGCGCGAAGCGTTTGGAGTGCGCCGAATTCCGGCGCTTTTCATTGCTTGCAACTACAAACGTCTTCACATTATTTCCTCGGCTCAATCGGCCCTGGTCCATGCGCTTTTCCATGAGCTGCCTTGATATCTTTCCGACGCTCCAGCCGCGCATTGGTTTCAAGAGCGTCCGTTCCTGGTATTCGAACCCGCGGTTCGCGTGAAACTGTATCCTTACCTCCGGCAATGGTGACGAAAGGGCCGCCTTCGAGCGGCGCGGTCTCGCTGAAAGCAATATCAGGTAACTGGCTCGGCTTGCCAGATAAGGGAAAATCCTTTCTCAATGGAAAATAAGGATACCCTTCCCACATCAAGATTCGCCGCAAGTCCGGGTGCCCTCGAAAGCGAATGCCCATCATATCGTAAATCTCGCGTTCGTGCCAATCCGCCGCGCGCCACACCCCGGTAATGGTCGGTGCCTCGGATTTTTCTTCACTCACATTGGCTTTGAGCCGCAGCGAACGTAAGTGGCCATATCCGTACAAGTGATAAACCAAGGTAAAGCGCGGCTCCTCCCCGTAATTGTCAAGACTGCTTATATCAACGAGATAATCAAAACCGAGCGTCGCTTTTGCCAGGGAACAGATTTCAGCCATTCGTTCGACATCGGACACTTGCACCGTAATTTCGCCACGAAACTCGGCCGGCTCAGAAATCAAGCCTGGGAAGCTTGCCTTAAGTTGATTCGCTAGCTCAATGGCGGTCACGACGGAGTTTGGGTTGTTGTAATCAAGAAAATGGCCTAAGCCACCTTCTTCAGGGTTGCCAGGACAGGTTCCCTGGCTACTTTGTCTTGCAGCTTGATCAGCGCGTCCAACAGAGCTTCGGGACGAGGCGGGCAGCCAGCCACATAAACATCCACAGGCAATATACGGTCCACGCCCTGAAGAACCGCATAGCTGCGGTACATGCCCCCCGTAGAAGCGCACGCCCCCATGGCAATCACCCATTTGGGTTCGGGCATCTGGTCATAAATTCTTTTGACTGCCAGGGCCATTTTATAAGTGACGGTTCCTGCCACGATCATCACGTCCGATTGCCGGGGGGAAAAGCGCATGACCTCGGCACCAAACCGGGCAATATCAAACCGACTGGCTCCCGCGGCCATCAACTCGATGGCGCAGCAAGCCAGGCCCATGGGCATTGGCCACAGTGAGTTTTTGCGGCCCCAATTCGCTCCTGCATCGAGGTTTTTCTGCAACCAATTGACGGCTGTCTCGCGGCGGGTGAGCACGACGTCGCCCTCAACTTTCGAATTATAGCCGAATTCCGAATTGGTTCGCATAGGGTCTGCAAAGCTCCGGTTTCGCTTCGCGCAAAGAAACCTAGGCGGGGGTGGAAACCGTGGCAAGTCGAATTTGTGAAATTTTTCACAAAGTCGCTCAAACGGTCATGCTCGGCTCATGATCTTTCAGCCTGAATAACAGAAAGAGGCATTGACCTCAAATGCAGACCCATTGAAGTTGCTGCCTCTCTGCTGATTAGGAATATCCGAGATTGATTCGGCCTATCAGTCCGACCCGCCGACACCCATCTTAGAATAAATTTGCGCAGCCCTTTAACGCGACCCAGTCCGATAGTCCTGTAGTCGCGTAGTCGTCGGACCTCTTTCAGCTTTCCGATATCGCTTCACACCCGCCCTTTTCCGTGGCTTTTTCCAGCATTGCGAGAATAAGACCCCATATCAACCGAGTGCGTCCGGGCTTAGTGGTCTTTAGTTGGCACAACGCCAAGGGATTAACAATTAAAACAGCACAAATATAAAAAAATGAGAAACTACTTCCGAATATTTACCAGCGGCGCCGCTGCGTCCTTCCTGGTTTTCACCACCCTCGCCCAGGAAACCCAAAATCCGCTCCTCACTCAAAGAGAGTCCTTGCGGACAGGAACAAACTCAGCTCGTGTCGGCCAGCTTGGCTCAATCGAGAAAGGCAGCAAGCTCATTGGGATGGAGGTCAAAAATTACCAGAATGAAAAACTCGGTAAAGTGGATGACTTGGGCATTGATCTGCAATCGGGCAGGATTGTTCAAGTGGTCCTCTCGATCGGTGGATTTCTCGGTATCGGTGATACGCTTATCGCCGTCCCGCCCGGGGCCTTGCATTACGACGCCGCCTCCAAGGTGGTCCATCTCGACGCTGACAAAGAAAAATTGAAGGCGGCCCCCAGGTTCGAAGCAGCCAGGTGGGAGGAATACTCTCAGCCTCATCACATTAGCCAGGTCTATTCGTACTATGGCCAACCACCTTATTCCTCAACAGCGGTCGACAATGACCAAAATCTAAATGCGGAACGGACCAGTGGCCTGAACCGCAGTGCCAACTTTGGCACCAACGCCGTTGCCGACGTTGACAATTCCGGGCTGAATGTGCGTGACCGGAACGATCAGACACTGACCCCGGGCGACCAGGGCAACAGCTCCACCGACCTGGATACCACCAGGCGCATTCGTAAGGAAATCACGGCCAGCAAAGATGTTTCCGTAAGCGCTCGAAACGTAAAGATTATCACCGCCAATGGCCGGGTTACGCTCCGCGGCCCGGTAAAGACAGAGCAGGAAAAACAGATTATTGGCGAAATTGCTTCCAGAATCGCGCAATCGGGAAATGTGGACAATCAACTGGAAGTAAAGCTCATCCCTACGGGACGCAATTGAATTCGCTTCAGGTAAACAGCACTCAAACAGAAAAAAGAAAATAACATTATGTCAAAAAAATCAGTATTCTGCCTCGCCACCTCGCGCACCCAGGCCGAGCAAATTGTCGATCGGTTAAAAACATCAAACTTCTCGAATAACGACATCTCCGTCCTTTTCCCTGACAAGGAAACGAACCGTGACTTCGCCCACGAGAAGAATACCAAAGCACCGGAGGGAGCCGTCACAGGCGCCGGCACCGGCGGAGTTTTAGGCGGCGCCCTGGGTTGGCTTGTTGGAATTGGGGCGCTCGCCATCCCTGGCGTGGGACCTTTCATCGCGGCAGGTCCGATCATGGCTGCCCTGAGCGGAGCCGCTATCGGAGCAACGGCCGGTGGAGTCGCCGGGGGGCTTATCGGCCTGGGTATCCCGGAGCTTGAAGCCAAACGTTACGAGGGGAAAATTAAGCAAGGTAATATCCTCATCTCCGTTCACGCGGACGATTCCGACGAAATCAAGCGCGCCAAAGAGATCTTCACTCAGGCCGGTGCACAGGACATTTGCACTAGCGGTGAGAGCTCCGTGCCGAAAGCCGACAAGGATGCGCGGCGATTCGTCAAAGCTTGATTTAGGAGCCTAAGTCCTCGACAAAACTCGCGGTCAATAAAATTGGCCGCGAGCGGTTTCATTATTAGGGAGGAGGTTGAATCATGATCCCATGACGGCTTCGCCGTTACGGCTTTTTCCGGCGCAGCAGCGAGGCAATGAACAGGACCAGGAAAATAACAAAAAGGACTTTTGCTATCATGGCTGCCATCCCCGCCAGCGCCACAAACCCAAGCGCAGCGGCGAGAATCGCAACCAACAGAAAAACCAGGGAATAATAAAGCATCTCTTCACGTCCTCCTGGTGCCAAGTGTCAGGCCGGCTAATCCGGCGACTCCCATCACGACACCTCCGATCAGCATCCAAACAGCTTTGTCCGTAGGTGACCCAGTGAAAAACCGGGTAACATCCGAGCTAAATGAATTGCTGGCGTTTATGCCGATAATTGTGAGGACGATTCCCCCTATTAGTAACGCGATGAAAAGGGCTTTAGTCATACTGAGAGTCTCTGGTCGTTTCAGAACGTTCTAAAGTAGGTAAAACCCCCTGTGGGTACGGTCTTGCCCCCAACCCACCATCCTGTATCGCGCAGCACGCACCTGTCTTTCGTAATGCTTTCACAAATGGGCTGTGGACATTAAAGAGCTTCCACGTCACCCGCGTTTGTTCCTTCCGACGGAGACCGACAACCTATTTCCCCACCATCTTTGCAACGATGAAGATAAGTACCGCTCCAATCAGCCCGCCTCCGCCGAGTAGATAAATGAGAGAGTAGCCCGCGGCTGCAAACATGGGCATCGCTGCAAACATAGGCATAATAAGCATATGATTCTTTCTTTCTTGAGCGTTTGATGTTGATGTGTTTTGGATTAGCGACGTCTGCCAAACCAGAAACCGCCGCCACCGAGTAAAAGTACGACCACCAAGATGATGAGTAATGTTTGTGTATCCATGACCGAACCGTACTCCTTTCAATCGACACGTGACATGGGGTGAAATGATCGGATTAGGGCTTCTCAGTATCCGGACGGAAGGAAGTGGCAAAGGTTGCAGGAACGGGCTTGTTGGCGAGTTTCACTCTTTTCGAGTGCAGTACGGCAATCCCAAAGCTGACCATCAGAACGGCTGAGAATATCCGAAGGACAATCGCGGCTGTCCCCGATACAACGCCAAAGCCCAGGACCGCAGCAATAACCGAAAAGACAAACAAGAAAGAGTAATGTTTCATATATGAAAACGAATGTAAGCGACGGTGCAATCTACTTCTGACTTGGACAACAACCATAGGGCGTAACCCGTCATGCCAGTGAGAAGCACAGCGTTCCTGGCAGCTCAAAGCCTTTACGGCGGTAATGCAATGCTTCTTATCCTTCAAATACCCAAAACATTTTGCCAAAGCCGAAAGCGGCTGTTAACTGTGCGAGATGAGCGTCCTGCCCATCGTCAGCCGTGAGTTGCGTGTGGCAGCGCGCAAGCGCAGCACATTCTGGATGCGGGTGGCGTCCGCAAGTACCGCAGTCGTTCTTGGGTGCGCTTGCCTGGTTCTAACTAATTTCCAGGGCACCAGCACCGCCCAAATGGGCAGTATCCTGTTTTATTCGCTCTCCTGGACAGGCTTGGCTGCCGCACTGGGAGCGGGTCTGTTTTATACATCAGACTGTCTGAGCGAGGAAAAACGGGAAGGGACGCTGGGTTTTCTTTTTCTAACCGATCTACGCGGCTATGACGTGGTTCTGGGAAAATTGATGGCGACTTCGTTACGTGGTTTTTATGCCCTGCTGGCATTTCTGCCGATTTTAGCTATAACACAAATGATGGGAGGAGTGACAGCCGCGCAGTACTGGAAAAGTTCACTTGCCCTGGTGAATGCATTATTCTGCTCACTGGCGGCGGGAATGCTTATTTCATCATTAAGCCGGGATTCCCAAAAAGCGATGTCAGCGACTTTGCTCCTGCTGCTATTGCTCGCGCTGGGTGGGCCGGCGGCTGATGCAATCATTGCGGCTACCAAAAAACGCGGCTTCCAACCTCTGTTTAGTCTTTCAAGTCCTGGGTATTTGTTATTCACAGCGAGCGCTTGGGGACGCACTCCATATATGGCCGGATTGCTCATAACCCAGCTCATCAGTTGGAGTTTGTTTGCACTGGCCTGTGGCCTGGTGCCGCATACCTGGCAGGAAAGAAAGAGCACTGAGGGGGCGGGTCGAGGCTGGTCCTTTGCCTTGAGATACGGCGGGGCAAAAGGACGGGCAAAACTACGTCGCAAATTGTTGCAAAGCCAGCCTATCACCTGGTTGGCTTGCCGCGAACGCTTGCAAATGCTGGGACTGTGGACGATGGCCCTAATGATGGCAGGAGCAATCCTGGTCGTCCTGATTAGGGAAACCATTCGAGTTTGGATCACCTGGACTTACTTTGGCTGGATTCTCATTTTGGTGATGAACGTGTGGGCAGGGTCACAAGCTTGTCGATTTCTGCTTGAAATGAGGCGGAACGGATTTCTGGAGTTGCTCCTTGTGACCCCGATCACTGCAAGGCAAGTTATCGTTGGCCAATGGCGGGGATCGTTGAAAATGTTCGGGTTACCCGTCCTGTTGTTGGTCAGTGCGAATGCAGCTGGAACAGTTTTATCGCAGCTATCTCTTCAAAGCCTAGTCTCAGGAGCCCGCTCAACAACAACCGTCGCAACAAACCAAACTCCCGTAGCGACTAACCAGAGTTCAACCACTAGCACAACTATGGTTAGCAGCACGGTGGTGACAATTACTCCAGGTAATCAGACAAATGCGATGCCGATATCAGGCACTTCATCGGTGACTGCGGGGCAACAATTCTATATGGCTGTGGTAATGGGGGGAGCTTCGGCGTTGAGCACGATGGGCAGTCTGCTTGCACTAACTTGGTTCGGGATGTGGATGGGGCTTACTTCGCGAACAGCGAATCTTGCGACGTTGAAAACCATACTTTTTGTTCAGATCATTCCCTGGTTCGCGATCGCGTTTGGATCAATCTTTCTGATGGGGTTTCTTATGAGATCGCAATTTGCGTTTAATTCTTCTTCTTCTCAACCGAACTGGTGGTTGAGTTGGTGGCCGCTTCTTAATGCTGTTCTGAGCACGGGGCTGGCGCTGATTAAGGACATTGTTTTTATCCTGTGGTCACGCCAAAGATTACATTCCACATTGCGAGAACGGGCAGCCATAGGTATTGGCCAGGCAGGTTTCATCCGTTCACAGTCTGCACCCCCAACGATGCCTATTCCGACAATCGTGGCAGGGCAGACGTGATTAAGGCAAAGAACTCGTCTGAGAAAGGCGCTTCTTGTGAAGCAACGATGGACGAAATCACCCGGGCGAGACTATTCTAGCGCCCGTGCACTCAGAAATAGCACAGAAAGAAAGATCTACCGGCAACATTTCTGCCATGCAACCTGGCGACTGGTTTACACCAGGGCGGTTTGCGCTCATTCTAGGCCTGCTGATCCTGGCCTCATTCCCACAGGTCCTGCTGGGGTTACAAACGTTTGTGGTTCGGGATTATGGATTCTTTGTTTACCCACTGGCGCACTTTCAACGAGAGGCTTTCTGGCGAGGCGAAGTGCCGCTTTGGAATCCTTATAACAATTGCGGAGTGCCTTTTCTGGCGCAGTGGAACACGATGCCTCTTTATCCGCCGGCCCTGGTTTACCTGCTGTTTCCGCTGAATTGGTCACTCAGTTTCTTTTCTTTGCTTCACCTGTTTTGGGGAGGGCTGGGGATGTATTACCTTGCGCACCGTTGGACGGGATCACGGTTCGCGGCAGCGGTTGCCGGGGTTTTGTTTGCGTTTAATGGGCTGTCGTTAAACCTGCTGATGTGGCCGAGCCACATTGCAACGTTTAGTTGGATGCCCTGGGTGATCCTCCTTGTCGAGCGTGCCTGGCGCAAGGGTGGCCGATGGATTTTTGCAGCATCCATGTGTGGCGCCTTGCAAATGCTAGCAGGAGGACCGGAGACGATATTGCTGACGTGGTTGATCCTTTCGGCGATCTGGCTAAAACAGCTTGTCCAATCGATTTTAGCTGGAGGCAAAAAGAGGTCCGAAACTCTTGATATCGCAGCGGAGGAGTCGAGTCCTTCGCGCGCATTGGCGTGGCGTTTCCCTCTCATGGTGGCGCTTGTTGCAGGAATCGCGGCGGCGCAATTGTTGCCCTTCATTGACCTTGCTGCTCACTCCCAGCGCGAGCAGGGATTTGCTGATACCAGATGGTCGATGCCTCCGCGAGGATGGGCCAACTTTCTGGTGCCCATGGTTTTTGGCCAAGTCTGGAGCATGGGCGTTTTCTTTCAGCACGGTCAGGCCTGGACCTCCTCTTATTACCTGGGAGTGGGGGGGCTCTTGCTGGCACTCCTTGCAGTTTGGAAAGTGCGAAGCTGGCGTGTGTGGTTTCTCGGCGCAGCCGCACTACTCGCCCTTTCGTTAGCCATGGGCGATCACAGTTTTGTCTATCGTGCTGTGCATCACTTTTTCCCGCAATTGAGTCTGATGACCTATCCGGTGAAGTTCGTGATTTTGATCACCTTTGTTGCGCCTGTGCTGGCAGCATTTGCGGTTGATGGACTGCTCAGACCGGATCCCAGGCCTTCTCATTCTTGGAATATTCAGATTTTGGTCCTTGCGGGCATCTTATTGGGTTTAATTGCGGGCATTCTCATTTGGGCATCACGCTCGCCACTTCCGAATGACGATTTTTCCGCCGCACTCCGCAATGGCATCAGCCGAGCACTTTTGTTGGCACTGATCACAGTTACGGTCCTATTGTTTCGAAAAGGTCAGAGCGAGCAAACCAGTCCCGAAGTGAAAGCCAACAACGACGGTTTCATCGAACGAGTTCAACCGCTGCTGCCATTCATCTTGTTGCTGCTTTTTTGGTTGGATGTTTGGACCCATGAACCATCCCAAAACCCAACTGTCCCGGCCACGATCTACGAACCCAATCTGGCGCGAACAAAACTAGCCATGGCGCCACAACCTGAGCTGTTCAAATCACGGGCGATGCCAAGTCCTGAGGCTGCCATGAAATTCCGCGAGTTTGTCATGAGCAATCCTCGAGACAATTTTCTCGTCAAGAGGCTCGGGTATTTTGCCGACTGCAACCTGCTTGATGGCGTGCCGAAAGTGGACGGATTCTTTTCACTATCCACGCGCGAGTCGGGCGAACTCCTGTCCGTCCTTTATGGCTCAACCAATCTTAGCTATCCACACCTGGCTGATTTTATGTCCGTTTCGCAGATCAGCGCGCCTGGAGAATTCTTCAAGTGGACGAGCCGCCCAAACTTTCTGCCCCTGGTGACGGGCGGTCAGAAACCTTATTATTTTGATGATGCCGGCATGTTGAAGGCGATATTCGCGTCCGATTTTGACGGACGACATATCGTTTGCCTGCTGCACGAGGCCCGCTCTTTAGTGAGTGTCACCAATGAAACAAGCGTGAAAATACTTTCGTCGCGGTTTCAAAATGAGCGTATGGAGGTCGAGGTTGAAGCCGCCGCACCGTCACTTCTGGTATTCTCACAAACCTATTATCATCCCTGGCGCGCTTACGTGGGGTCGAAGGAAACACCGTTGATGAGGGCAAACTATGCATTTCAAGCGATAACGGTTCCTGCGGGGCGCCATCATGTGCAACTCGTGTATCAGGACCGCGCGTTTCATTTAGGCCTCATCATCACGGGTATCACGCTGTTAGGCTGCGTAGCCGGCTGGTTTGTCTCGCGTGGTGGTTTAATAAACCCGGCTAACACTTAAGCCCTCAAAGACATGATTGCTCTGTGGCGCCTGCCCATTCTTTTTGGAACGGGCCTGGTGGCGGGTTTCGTCGATTCAATTGCCGGAGGCGGAGGGTTGATTACAATTCCCGTGCTATTAAGTCTCGGGCTTGGACCACAGGACGCTCTTGGGACCAATAAACTGCAGGCAAGCTTCGGCTCCGGCAGCGCCGCCTTTCATTATGCAGGGGCCAAGGCGGTTGTTTTGAAAGACTGCGTTCGTGGATTTCTGCTCACATTTTTTGGCGCCGCCTGCGGGAGCTTGCTTGTGCAACGGTACGACCCCGCAGTCCTGAGCCGCGCTATTCCTGTCTTATTGGTTGGGGTAGCCCTATTCACCTTGCTCAAACCTGACCTCGGCACTGAGGAACGGCAGCCTAAAATGGGCCGTGGCTGGTTTGATCTTGTTTTCGGTTTGATTATCGGTTTTTACGATGGTTTTTTCGGCCCCGGAACGGGGACCTTCTGGACCATGGCGTTCATGATTGGGCTTGGGTTTAATATGACCAAAGCCACCGCCAATACGAAGGTGATGAATTTTGCCAGCAACCTAAGCAGCCTCGCGATTTTTATTTTAGGTGGTCGAGTTCTTTGGCTGGAAGGCCTGGTTATGGGCATCGGCCAGCTTCTCGGAGCTCGGCTTGGAGCAAGAATGGTCATCGCCCGAGGTACACGGTTTATTCGCCCGATTTTTCTTTCCGTGGTTCTGGCGATTACCTTAAAACTGCTCTATTCAGCATACGTGAAAAAATAATGCCGAGGTTTCTTCCGAGACCTGAAGTCGAACAGTGATAGACGATTATACGGGACTGACCCCTCAAACCTTTATCTGATATCCAGCGCCTTTTCGATTACCGGGTTGATTACATTCGCCATCCGCATGAAGCCCACATCCGTGGCGTGGACGCCGTCTACTGAAGCTTCTCCGTCATTGCCGTACAAGCGATCATCGTTCTCCACGTAAAACAGCCTCCCGTTCCAATCCGATACGACGTCTTCGTAGACCTTCTTCAGAATGGCGCTCTTCTCATCAGCTTTGGCAGGGTTCTTTACCCTGATGAACAAATTCTGCTGGACCACGTTCTCCACCAAAATCACAGGTGTGTTTGGATGCATCTCCTTGAGGACCTTGAGAAGGTATCTTATCCTTTCGTCCACATAGCTGGGTTCCATGTTCGGGAGGCAGTCGATCACATACACCTGCGGATCGAGTTCCGCCAGAAGCTCGGCCACTTCGTGTTCGCATTTTCCGGCACCGGCGAAACCCAGGTTGATGGTGGGAATATCCAGCCACCTGCCGATGAGAGATGGATAGGCCATGCCAGGTC
>Ga0163163_10000127_pt1 | contig 79389 bp, 53 predicted proteins | sample S65metaG_FD_119766 | JGI IMG/M metagenome (GOLD analysis project Ga0163163, IMG submission 119766) | Switchgrass rhizosphere microbial communities from Kellogg Biological Station, Michigan, USA - S6-5 metaG | ecosystem: Host-associated > Plants > Roots > Rhizosphere > Soil | place: USA...
GCGACCCGCTGGCGCTTCAAGAGCAAACCCCAGCCACGACCGGCGGGCGTATCTCCGAATTCCCGTAAGTTCGTGACCAAGAATGTTGCAATTCTCATGGCTTTGCTTGCGACTCGCGCCCTGTCCACCTGCGCTCAGGGAACATTTACCTATGACCAGCAATCGGCCATCGAAGGCCAGTTCGGCGAACTGCCGTACAATATCAGCAGCCAAGCACCCGGGCAGGGGTTCACGCCTTCTCTTGATGGCGTGAACTTCATAAGGCTATACCTGTCGGACGGATTCCCTGGAGACACAAAACTAACGCAGCTATTCTTGAATCTGCGCCAGGGGTCGATTACTGGTCCGATTATCGGCACCTCTGGACTCATGAGCTTGAATGGTTATTTCGCCAGCACTTCGGGTGACTTTTCCTTCCCCTCAGCAATTCCACTGGTGCCCGGAACCACGTACTATTTCGACGTCAACATGGTGACCGGCGGTAGTCCAACCTGGGAGGTTAGCGCCAGTCGTCTCTTTAATTACCCCAGCGGAACAGCCTATAGTCAAGGCGTTGCAGCCTCCGGTATTGATCTGTGGTTCCGTGAAGGAATCTTCGTCCCTGAACCTTCAACCGTTACCCTTCTTCTAGTCGCAGCGGGTCTGGTTGCTTTGGGCGGAAGGGCAAAGGAACACACGTGAAATTCAGCTTTGTGTTAGGCTGCTTTGCAGTAGGGCGATTAGCTCTCCAAGCACAGGGGACGCTCATTGATCGGCAAGCTGGGCCCGATGGCACATATGGCGAACTACCGTTCGAATTGATGAGTGGTGCGGATCGGTCCTTCACTCCCTCGCTGAGCGCCGGCATCCATTGCCGGGTTGATTTATTTACGAAAAAAAGCCGGCAGGGATGGCCGACGCTCCCGGACCTTCGAAGTGTTGAATTTCTTCTGATTTTTTCGCATTGGACAGCCGATGTCCAAGTCGCTATGGCAGGATGAGCTTATGGATAAAAAAGAAAACTTCTTAAGAGCTGTGCAAATTTTAGCGCCGGACGACCAATTTATACAAAGAGCTGCGCAATGCGTGAGCGAGCAAAGGCTGTCCGACACGCCGGGCGGTGAAGCCTTGGAGTTCGTAGTGGCCATGCAGCGGTTGACAGGTCCGCCATGGCCATGCAGGGATCGATTTAAAACGACTTATCGCCAACGTTCGACACCTGGTCCTTGCTCTGTTGCGCAAAAGGCCATTCCTCTCGAGCACGCCATGACGATCAAAAGTGCCGAGTTATGGCTGAAACTGGGGCAATCCGATCAGGCACTTTCAGAAATAAAAAATCTACCGACAGAACTCCAGAATCATCCCATGGCGATCAAGGTCCATTTGGCGGTGGTTCGCGCTCAGCAGGAATAAAATGAGCGCAAAAGACCTGTCTGCGCACATCCTCTTTTCAGCCGAGGAAGGATTCCAACGTTACCGCGGATCGGTGACGTGACCGAGGAACAAACAGGTGGTGCCGCTCGATTCAGGCGTCGATTGAGCGACGATGGTAAAGGGATGATCCACCCGCACCTCGGCAGGCTTAGCCGGTTCGTGTATGCCTAAAGTGGCAAACGTCATCGCAGTAGCCGCCGCCGCTTCTATTCCCTTTTCGTCCAGGTTAAGAAATGTTTTGTGGAAGACATCCGATATGGCCAGGTAATCATCCGGCCGGCGCGGTGCGATACGGTCAAAATTTGCGCTGCGGGGTGGAATGTCGAAGGCGGTTTTCATACCGAGGGCTTGCAAAGCAGCGCTGAGCGAGAGGACGGGTGGCTCGAGTTTGAAACGCGGAAGGAACAGGGTGACGTCGCGCCGTTCCCATTTGATTTTTCCCTCGAGCATGTCCGAGGAGAGCTGCTTTTCCAATCGAGCGAGTCCGTCCCGTTTGGCCGGAAGGAAGATTCGAAAGTAGAGCGGATAAGTAAGCGGTAGGCTCACGGCCACGAAGCCATCGCCTTGCGCGAACGAGAGTTCATGCCGCTTATTCATGGTGGGCACCTCAATACGCTGGCTGCCATTCAAATAAAAGGGTCCTGGTTTAGTTGCGGAGAGCTCGAAGGGTTTATCCCACGGCGCTTTGAGATAGATTGCGTTAACCAGGACCAGTCTGGTCAGCTCGTTCAGTGCGCCTTCGGAAACGAGGTTACGAATGCGCTGTCGGGTTTGAGTTTCCACCCAGGCATTGATTTGCCTGGCGGCCAGCGCCGAGTCTTTTTTGAAGTCCATCGGTTCAAAAGGAGCGGCGTAGCTATCATTGAGGAGGCTCAGGAAGGCCTGATGAAATTGATAACCGGTTTGGCCGAAAAGGCGGTTGGCGATGGTCAAAACGAGCGGATCGTTAGTTGCGGAATAGGGGCGCATCCTTTCGGAGAATTCCGCGCTTTGCCGCATCGCTTCCTCGAGCGTTTTACGCAAGGCGGCGAATGACTGGTGCAGAGCCGCTTCGTCTTTGGGGTAGTGAAGCACTTTGGCCATTTCCTCGCGCGTGATACCATCGGCGCCTGCGTAGCCCATAACAAGCGCACTTTGTATGGAGTATGGAGACAGCAGCGCGTTGGCGTCTGGCTTGGCGGTTCTTTTCAGGAGATCGATTCCGAGTGCATTGACTGCGGCTGCGGCTGGCTCGGGGGTTACTGCTGCACCCAGCAAAGAATGAAAGCTACTCATAGCCAATAAAAATGCCGCCAGAACCTGGACCGCGCGTAATGAGGCTTCCTTCAAAGCAATTTTTCCAATTCACCCAGGAGTTGCTCAAACAGCGCCATGGCATCCTCGATCGGTTTCGGCGTTGTCATATCCACACCCGCCACTTTCAGCATATCGATCGCGTACATACTGTTCCCTGCTTTCAGGAACTTCATCCATTGTTCCCGCGCGCCGGGTTCATTGTTCATGATGTGGCGGGCAATGGCCGCCGCAGCGCAATAACTGTCCGCATAGCGATAGACGTAGTAGTTGCGGTAATAATGGGGGATACGCAGCCCTTCAAGATCCAGTGGAGCATCGATGACAAAATCCGGGCCGTAATATCGTTCATACTGTTCGTGACCGATTTTCATCAGCACTTCCGCTGTGATCGGCTCTCCTTTTTCGGCTAGAGTATGCACGGCGCGATCAAATTCTGCGAACTGCGTTTGGCGAAAGACCGTGCCCCGCATGTCCTCGAGCATCTGGTTGAGCAGGAAAGCCCGTTCCTTCGGCTCTTTGGTTTGCTCGAGCATGAAACGTTTGAAGACAATTTCGCCAGCGGTCGAAGCCACTTCAGCGGTGAACATCGGGTAACCGGAATAAACGGGTGGCTGGCTTTTCTGGGCGAAATAGCTCTGGCATGCATGACCCAACTCATGTGCGACGGTCGATACGTCATTAAACCGTCCTTTGAAATTCAGCAGGACATAGGGAGCTGAGAGATAACTTCCCGCGTTGTAGGCGCCGCTACGTTTCCCTTTGTTTTCGTAGACATCGATCCAGCGCGAATCAAACGCCTGTTTGAACACGTTCACGTAATCATCCCCAAACGGCTTCATACCCGCGAGCACTAGTTGCCGGGCCTCTTCAAAGGAATAATGCCGTTCCGGAACGTCCACGAGATTCACATAGAGATCGAAGAAATGAATCTTATCCAGTTTGAGAGTGCGCTTCTTCAGCGCGACATAGCGGTGCAACAATTTTCGGTGGTCATTCACGGTTTTGACCAGGTTATCGTACACACCTTCGGGCAAATTCTCGGCATCCAGCGCCCCAGCCAAGGCGGTGGGGTACTTGCGCGCCTTGGCATAAAACCAATCGCGTTGCATCGCCCCGGCAAGCGAGGCTGATAACGTGCTTTTCACATCCGCGAAACTCCCCATGAGCGCTTCAAACGCCACGCGACGATACTCGCGGTCTTTCGACTGCATCGCAGCGCCAAAGGAGGAACTGGTGATCTCGACCTCCTTACCCTGCGGGTCCTTGACTGTGCGCCAGCGCAGTTCCGTATTGCTGAGCAGTCCGAAAACATCCGAGGAGGTATCGGTCGCTTTGCTCGACATGGCCAACAATTCTTCCTCGCGCGCGGAGAGGATGTGCGCTTTGGAACGCAGCAAATCATCAAAGTAATGCTGGTAGATCCGCAGATCCGGCTGCTTCAGCCAATTCCGTAGTTTTTCTTCGGGAATGGTGAGCAGTTCCGGTTGAAACCAGGAGGAACTCTCCGCCCATTTTACGCCAAGGGTCTCGGCCCGCTGATACATCGCTTGATTAGCGGCCACCCGCATGTCCTCATCGCGCCGCAGCGACGTGTAACCAGCCACCTTTTCCAATTGTATATTGATTTCATCCCGAAGCTTCAACGCACTCAGAAGTGAACTGGCCGACTCACCGACCTTGCCGGCCTTGGCGGCGAACTCTTTGATCATCGATTCCACCTTTTTGTAATGCGCCTCCCACTGTTCCTGGCTGGCGTACATTTTGGAAAGGTCCCACTTATCTTTCTCCTCGATAACTGAGCGTTCGAGGGTCGCCGTGATCGGATCGGGCGCTGCAATCAACGAGGAAGCCATAAAAAATAATGAAACAAAACCGGAGCGACAGAGAACATGACCCAGGCCACAGAAGTTTCGCATCCTCGAACTTACCTGAAATTCGGATAAATAAAAGAATCAGATCGCGGAAACGAACGAGCTGAAATGATGGAGTGATGGAGTAGTGGAGTGATGGAGTCAACCAGTTGCTCTACTCCATTACACCACTACTCCACTACTCCAATTCTTACCTGCGTCCAAATTAAGCACGTTTTTCACACATTAAACCGATCAGGTTTCGATCGGGGTCCCGGCAGAAGGCCATCCATAATTCGTGATCTGGCATCTTTGCCACTCGATGCGGTTCGGCTTCGAAAGTGACGCCTCGAGATGCCAGCGCATCCCGCGCCAATTGGATATCCGCAACTTTGAAGTAAACGGCCGAAGTGAGGCGTTCCGAATCGGGTTTCTCTGGGCGGCTTAACATTAATCGGACAGCCCCTGCCGCGAAGAAGGCCAGGCCGGGCGGGGCGCTGAACAGGTGTTTTAGTCCTAATTTTTCACGATAAAAAGAAACCGCCTTCTCAAGGTCGCTTATCGTTAAGCCGATTTGGCCGATATCGCTCAATGCAAATGTAGGATTATCAGAATTCATGACGGGATATTAACCGGGTTCTTCCCGGAAAACTTCTTCAAAGCTGCTTTTTTTGCGGGTTCGCCAAACTCGTGGGGAAGCGCCGGCGAGGCGACTGAACCACGAGCTGAAACTGCTCAAGCTCTCGAATCCGATAGAAAAGCAAATCTCGGTTACAGGCAACTCGCTATGTTCGAGGAGGAATTTCGCCCGTTCGACCCGGCAAGCGGAGAGATATTCATGTGGCGTCATCCGAAAGATTGCCTTGAACCCTCGCAAAAAGTGAAACGGGGAAAGACATGAAGCGGCCGCGATTTCGGAAAGAGTAAGCGCAGACTCGAAACGGGCATGAATGAAGTCGCGGCCCCGGTTCAACCTGCGCCACAGTTCTTCGCGCGTAGAGGCACGTCGCGCGGGTAAAGCGTCGCGCTTACGAAGAGCCTCGGTCTGGGCGTAAAACATGCGGGCGAGCAATTGCCAGAGCTTCTGTTCGACCCAGATGTCAGGCAAAGGACCCTTCTTATGAGCGTGACGAAGTGTCCCCAAGACGGGGGAAACTAATTCGTCGTGTTCAGTAAAACGTTCGAAGAAATGGACCGGCTGCTGGCACGTGCTTTCCGGGTCGTCGATCAGCTTGTCCGACGGCACGGTCAAAAAGCGAAAAGCCCTCTCCGCCCAACCGCGCGGAAAAAAAACGATGAATGATTCGACGCGCGTCGGTGAAGAGATATGGATCTCATACGGCTGCTGGTCGTTCAAGATCAGGTATCCCGCTTCATTCACCGCAAACCAGGCACGGTCTGCGTGATAACGGGCGCTTCCATTAAACATGCACTTAACCGACAGTAATGGGCACGGAGAGTAAGCATCATGACGAAACCCTTTTGCCGCGAACAGTGAAGCCTGTTGTAATGACGATGCAGGCGGCATGACTTGGTTAACCTTCCCTGAGATGGCGCTCATCCGCAATAGGACTTTTCACGTCAGCTTTTCACCACCGGGGGCAAGGGCAGCCGGTTTTGGCTCGAGTTCAAGCGCGCCTGCTTGGGATCTTTAATGCGGAGATAACCCGGGCAGAATTCCGGTTAATAGAAGATTCGTCTATGCGGTGAAAGCCCAAGGTTTGTTGCGCTCGCCCGGTGCGCATTTATTTCAAACTCTTCTGAACTTACAACCACTGGCATACTTTTTTAGGGGCTTGGGGTTAGCAGGTCATTGGTTAGATGGGACAGATCAGAGGAGGTACCGTTTAGCTTTCCGCGAGTTGACCTCGAGGTGAAACTTAATGGAATGATTTTATCTTCTGCCCAATCACGAGTTGCCTTAAGCCAGCCTTCGGCCACCAACTCGCAAAGAATATCAAATAGTTTGGGATCCGAGATCGAGATGAGATTGTGTTGATTCGCTTCGGGCTCCCGGATGACTGGCGCCTTGAGTTCAAGCACGCCTGCATGACCAGAGCGCAGGGAATGGCGCCATTGCTGTGTAGCGCCAACTGTCTCCGAACATTGCCATGTTCTCGCGCCGTCGGCCAGAGTCAACGAAATGGAAGTAAAGCCAAGACGTTGGACGACAAACACCAGATCTGGCCATAGGGCTTCGATGGAGTTCTGCCGGGCTCCTTCCAAGCGAAGCCAATGCGTCAGCGAGAGCGCGTATTGAATTTCCTGGCGCATTTCCAGCGAATTGCCCAATACACGTCCAACCGCGAACCATTCACGGCTGAAGTTTAATTTTCCTGCGCACAGGAGGAGAATCAAGAGGGTGATCCCCAACAATGTCGGCGTCAATTCACCTCGTGAAACAAACACCATAAATCCCATCAGCAGGAAAACAACGGTGATTCCGTACAGAGAAAGGACGGCTTTCCGCCGAGAAAATCCCATCTCCAGAAGGCGATGATGGATATGTTTGCGATCCGGCCGGAAAATGGGGAGTCCTTTCAATCCGCGCCGCAAAATGACCAATAAAGTATCCACAATCGGCAAAGCCAGCACGAACAAAGGGGCAACCAGTGCGGCGACTACAGTGCCTTTGTGGGAGGCTACCAGGGACAGAAATCCTATTTGGAATCCCAGAAAATATGCTCCTCCGTCGCCCAAATAAATACGAGCGGGAGGAAAGTTGAACCAAAGAAAACCAAGCAACGCCCCGGCCATGCCCGCAGCAGTAAGTTCAAACCCGCCATTTTGATTGCACACATAAGCGAGAAGAGCCATGAGCATCAGACAAATTCCACTGGCAAGCCCATCCACCCCATCGATGAGATTTATAAGATTAGTCATGCTCACCAACCAAATCACGGTCAAGACCGCTCCCCAGTTTCCTAAATCAATAATTTGTCCGGACCAGGGCAATTTAAAGGTGGTGATACCGATCCCAAAACCACACACACTCGAAGCAATCAACAATTGTCCCAGCAATTTTTTGCGAGCGCCCAACGGTTTTAGATCATCCCAGAGACCGAGGCCAAACATAGCCATGGAAGAAGCCAGAAGTACTACTCGGTCATGTCGACTAGTCTGTTCGGGGAGTAAAAATGTGATGAGAAACTGAATGATTCCGAATGCCCCTGCCAGGGCGATACCTCCCAGGCGTGGGACGGCTGCTTTGTGAGTATGGTGCAAGTCCCCCGCTCGGTGGGCGAAACTTCTTCGACGGCAATAGGCAATAATTACCGGAACCAGGAGAAAGACTGTTCCCATTCCCAGCAAACTGGTAATCCATGGAAGCCAGCTCATGAAAGGACCTGGTTACGGATGAAAGTTTCAGTAACCTCGTCGTAGCGAGGGATATATAGATGAGCCTGCATGGTAAAAAGGCAGCCACCACCGTGCTAAAGTAAAGCAACCCAAGATGTCGTTAGCAATATCTTTTTTGGGCAAATTTCTTTGACTTATGGCCTGTTTTATGCTTGTATGTTTGTCTACGCTAGACCCCACCAACGTGACTCCTGGAACCAGCGGGGTTCTCGCGGCGGACCAACTGATTACGCGCAGCCTAATCGACTGTTTTTTTCGTCAAGCCTGGAAGCGCGGATACAAAGTCCGCCGCGCTGTTTTCAAAGAGTCTTTCCTGGTGGCTTGAAGCCAGTTCACCATTTGAGTGATCTTCGGCCTGAAGCTCGCGAAGCTTTTAAACTTGGCACGACGCCATTCGGCCAATTGCTTTGCTATTCACCTCGCAACGGCTTTTGCATAATGTTTGCGTCATGGAACTTTACGATCAACCTACGTTTAGAATGGCTTGCCAGCAATTTGATTTGGTGGCGGACCATCTTCAGATCCCTTTGTCGGATCGAGATCGCATCAAGTATCCGAAACGGTCGATGGCGGTAGCGCTGCCTATTCATTTGGATGATGGCTCAACGCATGTCTTTACGGGATACCGGGTCCAGCATCATTTGACCTTGGGTCCTACCAAAGGCGGTTTGCGGTATCATCCTGAAGTGACGCTTGGGGAGGTGGCAGCGCTGGCGATGTGGATGAGTTGGAAATGCGCATTGACGGGGCTGCCTTACGGCGGGGCCAAAGGAGGAGTGGCTTGTGATCCTGGCAAGATGACAAGAAATGAACTCGAACGACTGACGCGCCGCTACACTCAGGAAATGATTCCCTTTATTGGCCCCCAGGTGGATGTCATGGCACCGGACCTCGGTACGAATGAACAGGTTATGGCGTGGGTGATGGATACCTACTCGGTTCACGCAGGCTACACCGTACCCAGTATTGTTACGGGCAAGCCAGTCGGATTGGGTGGCTCGTTGGGCCGTCGCGAAGCTACCGGTCGTGGCGTGGCGTATCTGGTCAATCGCGCTTCCGATACTATTAACCTCGTTATGGGCAATGCTACCGCAGTGGTTCAAGGTTACGGCAATGTGGGTTCGATTGCCGCACTCTCACTCGCGCGGTATGGGGCGAAGATAATAGCTGTGAGCGATGTGCAAGGAGGCATTCATAATCCTAAAGGACTCAACCTGTGGGCGGTAGACAAGTATTATGCGGAAAACAAAACTGTAACTGGCTTCCCGGAAGCGGAACCAATCAGTAATGAACAATTACTGACTCTGTCATGCGACATTTTAGTGCCCGCTGCCCTCGAAAGGCAAATTACAGCAAACAACGCCGCGAGAATTCGATGTCGCATTTTGGCCGAAGCCGCTAATGGACCGACCACTCCCGAAGCAGATGAGATATTGAGGCAGCGTGGGGAAGTTTTTGTAATTCCAGACGTGCTTTGCAACGCAGGCGGGGTGATTGTCTCTTACTTTGAATGGGTCCAGGACTTGCAGAGCTTCTTTTGGGGCGAAACGGAAGTGATGGACAAACTGTTTCGGACTTTGGAAACAGCGTTTTCACAAACAGTCAGCCTCGCCAAAAAGCAAAAGCTTCCGATGCGCATGGCGGCGTTAAGTCTGGGCATCAAACGCGTCCAGGAAGCCAAGAGAATGAGAGGGCTGTTTCCGTGAAAGTCAAAATGCGCGCTCATTTTTTCCACCGGAAATTGGAAGCTGCGAAGCTCGCAAAGACCATTGAATATTCTGCGCCATAGAATAAGATTTCCCGATGCAGTTTAAGACGGCTAGCTGCGCGCTCTTCGCAGTCCTGGTTTTTGGGCTGGGAATGTGCGGGTGTTTGCCATCCGGGCACAGCCAATTGGATGAGGAAAAGGAGTCCCATTTTTTGGCGGGCAAAGCGCGAGTGAATTCGCTGGATTACCAGGGCGGCCTGGAGTGCTTTGAAAAAGCGATCGAAGCAAACCCGAGATCGGCGCTGGCGCACTTTGAGGCGGGATTGCTTTGTGAAAAGTACAAACAGGATCACGCCGCGGCAATTTATCATTTTGAGCGGTTCCTCGAGTTTCGGCGGGACTCCGTTTACGCCGATGTAGTAAGGCAGCACATCCAGGCGTGCAAACAGGAATTAGCAAGGAGTGTGTCGCTCCTGCCTATTACCCAATCTCTGCAGAAACAATTTGAGCAGCTTTCTCAGGAGAATAGGATGCTGCGCGAAGAGGTCGAAGCCTGGCGCACCAGGGCGCATATTCAAAACACCGCTGAAGGGGCGCCCGCAGCTTCAACCGGCGGGTCGGCGTCGGCCCTTTCTGCAGCAACGCCCCGCAATTCCTTGTCGTCGAGTACTAACTCATGGACGCGGTCGATTGCCACGACGGCTGGCGCACGAACACATACGATCAAATCAGGGGATACGGCAGTATCCATCGCGCGGAAGTACGGTGTGAAAGTGGATGTATTACTTGCCGCAAATCCCAAGCTGAACGCCCGGCGATTACAGATCGGGCAATCCGTAATTGTCCCACAACAGTAATCTTTGAACAGATACCTGCGGGAATGGTCAATGTTCTAGTCTCGCGCGCAGTGAGCGCGTTATTTGGCCTTAGAGGCTGACACCGAGCGCGAGGACGCAGCAACGAGTGAGAGAAAAGTTGGGATGGTGCTGTACGCGGATAAAATTTTAAGATTTATTTGACACTGTCGGCGTAATTCCAGTAAATGTTCGCAGGTTTTACTGATGCCCTGGCTTCGAATGGGTTGAACACGCGAAAAGAAACTATGAAAAAAATTGTTGCTTCGGTCGGGTTGTTTGCAGTTGGCGCATCTGGTGTGCAGGCGGCCTCTACTGCCGCACTGACCGCAGACCCCGCCAAACCGTGGAGTGTTTCGGCTACGCTCCGAGGGTTCTACGATGACAACGTGGGCACCGCGCCCAAGGGTAATCCGGCAACCGAAGCGTTTGGCTTCGAGGTGAGACCGGGGTTTAATTTGAATTGGGGTTTGGAGCAAACCACGTTTAGCTTGGGGTATCTATATTCATTCCGTTACTACGATCACAAGCCACCGGGAAATAGTGAGAAATACGATCAGAGTCACATCTTCAATGCCCTGGTCACTCACGCTTTCACCGAAAGATATTTGCTCAATGTGACTGATTCGTTCGTGATCGGCCAGGAGCCTGATCTGCTCCGGGCCACCGAGACGTTAACTTCATATCAGCGTATTCCAGGCAATAATATCCGGAACTATGGCACCATCAAATTCTCTTCCCAACACACCCCCATTTTTGGGTCAGAACTGGGATACGACAACTCTTTCTACAATTATGCCGATGAAGGCGCTCATCTGGATGATGGCGGTAACTTTTCTTTCCCGAGTAATGCAGGTCTTCTAGATCGTATCGAACATTATATCCATATTGATGCTCGTTGGCAGATCCTTCCGAGCACAGTGGGTGTTTTGGGCTATCGCTACAGTGAAACGGATTACACGGCCAACGAGGAGATCGGACAAGAGATAATCGACGGGAACCTTATCACTTACAAGAGTGATTCTCGAAACGCCCGTTCCCATTACGCCTACGTGGGCGTCGATCACATGTTTCGGCCAGACCTGAGCGTAACGATTCGCGGGGGCGCTCGCTATAACGATTATTACAACCAACCAGACCATAGGAACGAGGTTACTCCTTCCGTGCAAGCAAGCCTTTCCTATACCTATGCGCCAGAGAGCTCACTCAGCCTGGGTTTGACGCATGATATGAATGCTACCGATATTTTCAGCGCTCAAGGTGGGAACCTGACAACGGATGCAGAAACCACAACGGTTTTCGGCTCGCTCAATCATCGGATTCTGCCTCATTTGTACGGGAATCTCACGGGACAATTTCAGAGCTCCACTTTGAATGGAGGGACGTTCAATAATGACAACGAACTTTATTACCTGGTGGGATTGAACCTGGAGTATCGCTTCAATTTGCATTTGTCGACCCACATTGGTTACAACTACGATAAATTGGACTCGGATGTCGGCCGGAGTTTTGATCGAAACAGAGTTTATGTTGGTGTTACGGCAACTTACTAATTGACATTGAGTTTTGAAGGGGGCCTGGGCTGTTCCGGCCCCCTGCTTTTTTTGAGATATGGATCCAGCCAAAGTACCCGCGCCCCAGGAAGCCAAATTGCATTTCCTGGATTATTGGCGCATTATCCGCATTCGCAAGACAGTCATTCTGGCCGTCTTTTTGCTCGTCGTTATCACGGCAACCCTGGTGACGTTCATCCTTCCGGAATCCTTTTCCTCCACTGCCCGTATTAAGATCGAGCGTGACCAGAGCGACATACCCGGTCTGACGGAACGGTCGTTTGGGGGAAGCTATGATCCGTATTTCATTCAAACTGAATTTGAAGTGATTCAATCAGAACTGATCCTCGGCAAGGTTGTGCAACAATTAGATCTGGGCAAAGAGTGGGGCAAGAAATACGCCAATGGAGAGACACTCAAGCCGACTGAAACGATCACCTTGCTTAAAAGCAGGATGGATCTGCGTCCGGTGCGCAACACCAGTTTGATCGAAATCCGGATTTACAGCGAACGTCCGGATGAGGCTGCACGACTTGCCAATGCCGTAGCCAATGCGTACAAAGAGCATCGCCTCAGCCAGAAGATGCAAATGAGCCGGGGGGGTATCGTGGCTCTCGAAGAGCGGTTCAAAAAGCACGAGAAAGAAATTGAGGAGGCCCAAAAGAAAGTTAATGAGCTGCGCGAAAAACTCCAAATCCCGGACGCGATAGCGAACTATGACAGCCCTGCGGTTCTGCTGTCAGCGGAAAGCCTCCGAAAATTGGAAAGTCAGCGGATCGAAACCAAAGCCGAATTGGTGAAGCAGGAGACGCTGCTGGAGAGTCTCAAAAAACTGAAGCCGGACGAGTTGGAACAGGCTATTCCCACCATCGTGAAAGATCAGCAAATCGGTTCATTGCTCGAAAGCCGCGCTTTGGCGGAGCAGAGCATGGTGATTAGAACCAATCAATTTGGTCCGGAAAGCGAGGAAATTCTAAAGTTAAAAAGCCAAATTGCGGATCTGAATATAAAGATCCAAAAACGGGTGGATGGAATCCTTTTCTCGCTGACAGCCGGTGTTGATGCTTCGAGGAAAAGCTTGGAAGCCCTTCAGTCTGAAGTCAATTTAGCCCGGACCAATGACATTGCCAAAGCTCAAGAGAGCCAGCCTTACTACGATGCCAAGAATAGATTGGAACAATTGAAACGGTTCAGTCAGATGCTATCGCTGAAGATTGCCGCGGAAAATATCGATGTGGAACTGCCAAAAAGCACCATGGTGGAAATCGTGGATAAGGCGCAACCGGGAGTGCGTCCGGTGCGTCCGAACAAGCCATTGAACATAGCGCTGGGGATTATTATTGGCCTGGTTGTGGGCGTGGGTTTGGCATTTTTTATTGAGTACCTGGATACGAGCGTAAAGACGATTGATGACGTCGAGCGATCGTTGCAGGCGCCCGTTCTTGGGGTCATTCCGCAGAATGTCGGCCTGATCATTGACGAGGGGCCAGAAAGCCCGCACGCCGAGGCTTATCGGGTGCTGCGGACCAATCTCTTATTCTCGCGCAAGGATGACAAGCTAAACACGGTCGCAGTGGTGAGCGCGGGAGCGGGCGAGGGAAAATCAACAACCGTTTTTAATTTAGCATCTGTTTTTGCGCAAAGTGGTCAACGGACGATCATAGTGGATTCTGACCTTCGCCGTCCGACACTTCACAAGATGCTTCACGTGACCAACAACCTTGGTTTGACCAATTATCTCCTGAAGCAAAACACACTGGAAGAAGTCATTCAAACGACCAAGACACCGTACCTGGATTTCCTGGCCAGCGGCAAGCTGCCCAGCAGTTCTCTGGGGATTCTCAGTTCGGCACAGATGAAGGATCTGATAACAGACTTGAAACAGCGTTATGATTTTGTGTTCTTCGATTCTCCGCCAATCATGGGCGTGAGCGATGCCTCGATTCTGGCCAGTGAAGTGGATATGACGTTGCAGGTGATTCAATACCGGCGCTATCCTCAGCCAATGAATATTCGCGCGAAGCAATTGATCGAAAAAGTCGGTGGCAATCTCATCGGGATTGTCCTGAACAACATCAATATGTCTCAAGACGAAAGCTATTATTATTATAGCGGTTACTACCACGATTATTACTCCCGCAATGAAGACCAGGAGCCGACAGCGCCATCTCATGCTGGTTCGAGCGACAAGCCAAAGCTGGAGATTAAACAAAAGTATTAGCTTCCGGCTACATTTCATCTCATGAGTAATTGCAAGTCATTAGGGCGTTGGAGTGTCTTTGTTTGGCTCCTGTTTGCCGCACTCTTATTCCCCGGTTGCGAGACGGCCAAACCCGGTGCAAACTCCGCATTTACTCCCGTAACAACGACAACTCCGGCCGCAGCAGGCGGCAGCGAAGGGACGCTTTCCGATGGTGGCAACACGGAAATGCTCCATGTGGGTGATTCTCTCGTCATCGTGTTCTCTGATTTGCCAGTCGTGGTCCCAAATTTTGAAGTTCGGATCAACGAGGAGGGAGCGGTTACACTCATGTTAAATGAGAAATTCATCGCGGCTGGCAAGACGCGCGGCCAATTGGAGACGGAGATACGGGAACGGTATGTGCCTAGAGTCTTCGTGCGGATGACGGTCACGATAAAACCGCAGGAACGGATGTTCTATGTGGATGGTGAAGTCAAATCCCCCGGGCCGAAACTCTATATGGGGCAACCAGTGACTGTCTTGAAGGCAATCGCTTCCGCTGGTGATTTCACTGATTTTGCCAAGAGAACAAAAGTGACTTTGACTCGCCTGAATGGTAAAAAGCAAACGATCAATTGCGACAAAGCCCGAAAGGATCCCCGTCTGGATGCCCCGGTTTATCCAGGTGATACCATTCACGTTCCGCGACGTATTTTCTGATGCTGCAATTGAGCATTCTTTCCGGTAAAACGGCGGGAACCGAATGGGTTGCTCGCCGTTTTCCTGTACGGATTGGCCGCGCTTCAGACTCTGATTTAAAGTTGGAAGATGCGGGTATCTGGGATGAACATCTTTATCTGGACCTGGACCCAAACGATGGTTTTATCCTGGAAACCGCGCCCAATGCCCTGGCCACTCTCAACGGGCATCCTTTGCAGCGCACCATTTTGCATAACGGTGATCTGCTTGAGTTGGGAGCGGTCAAGGTGCAGTTCTCACTGAGCAGAACAACCCAATCCGGCCTTCGTCTGCGCGAGGCATTGACCTGGGCCGCGATTGCCGCGATCTCTCTGGGACAAGTCGCCCTTATTTATTGGTTGATCCGTTGACAGATATCTCTGTAAGCAGGTTCCATTAATGCCGAAAATGGCGCATTCCCGTGAACGCCATTGCCATCCCGCGCTCGTTTGCCGCGGCGATCACTTCTTCATCGCGAACGGAGCCTCCCGGTTGCACGACCGCCGTGGCACCGGCATCTGCGGCGGCAATCAGTCCATCGGGAAATGGGAAAAACGCGTCACTGCAGACGGCGCTGCCTTGCAGGGATAGGGCAGCTTCACCAGCCTTCCAGACCGCGATGCGGCTGCTATCCACACGGCTCATTTGACCGGCGCCTATTCCGAGAGTTCTATCCCCGGCCGAATATACAATCGCATTCGACTTTACATGTTTTACGATTCGCCAGCCGAAGAGTATCGCTTTGATTTCCTGCTCATTGGGCTGTCGGCGTGTCACTATTTTGAATTGATTCCAACTGGTGACTATTTGATCGCGTTGCTGAAGAAGGAACGAACCCGCTCCGACGCTGCGCACATCCCATTTCTCTCCTTTGGTGGGTGATTTCAGGATTTTCAGAAGCCTTAAGTTCTTCTTTTTCTGCAATACTCCAAGAGCTTCGAGGGAAAAATCAGGTGCTACGATCACTTCGCTGAAGATTTCCGAGATTGCTTCAGCACAATCGATATCAAGAGGCTGGTTAGCGGCAATGATGCCGCCAAAAGGTGCTTGCCGATCGGTTGCCAACGCCTTCTCCCACGCCTCGCACAGAGTCAGTCCCTGCCCCAATCCGCATGGATTTGTATGTTTGAGAATTGCCAGGGTCGGAGGGTCGGAAGCAAACTCTTCAATCAACGCGGCTGCGGCTGTAAGATCCAGAATATTATTATAGGAAAGTTCTTTACCGTGGAGTTGCTGAAAATGGTCCCGAAAGCTTCCATAAAGTGCCGCGCTTTGGTGCGGATTTTCTCCGTATCTTAAGGGCTGAACGAGAGGCGCCTGTACCAACAATGACGCAGGGAGCATTTCACCGGATGAAGCGCTGAAAGTTTTGTTAAGATAAGAAGCGATGGCCGCGTCATAGCCTGCCGTGCGGGAGAAGACTTTGGCTGCCAGCCGTTGTCGAAGTTCGAGGGTGGTATTGCCGGCTTCTTTGATTTGACCGGCAACGATGGTATAATCGTTCGGATCAATAATCACGGTGACGCACTCATGATTTTTGGCGGCGCTTCGCAACATGGAAGGGCCTCCAATATCGATGTTCTCGATAGCCTCCTCTAGCTGGACATCCTGCCTGGCAACGGTTTGTTCGAAGGGGTAAAGATTAACGACTACTAGATCAATGGGCTGGATGCCATTTGCAAGCGCGGCGGCCTCATGACTTTGGTTGCCGCGAATAAAAAGCAATCCACCGTGAACTTTTGGGTGCAGGGTTTTCACACGGCCATCCATCATCTCAGGGAATCCGGTATAGGAGCTTAGATCCGTGACGCTAAGACCCGCCTCCCGCAATGCCTTGGCCGTCCCGCCCGTTGAGATCAATTGGATGCCCGCCTCCGAAAGGGCGGAAGCAAATGGAACTAATCCGTTTTTATCCGAAACTGACAGTAGAGCTCGCTGGATTTTTGGCATAAAGGCGATACGGTCTACAAACCCTCCGGGTGAGTCAACGGACAAAGTGGTCCAATCAACGACAATGACTTTGCGCCACCAAACACAGATATGAAGGATAGATCTTTGACCCCCCTCGCTCCAAACGCTCCTTGACGCCACCACTCGGGGCAGGTTAGGTTGAGTTCATCGAGTGAGGAAATGATGAAAACGAAACGCTCGCTCTTGTTGGGTTGGATGGTTCTGGTTGCTCTCGCGGTTGGGGCTCATGGAGACAATCAACCTGCGCAGAAGAGGCAAGGGAGCGTGCCAAAACAGGTGGGCACCGCATCAGTCCCCGACGCCCCCGTTATCGGTTATCTCGAAAAGCGGCGACAAACAATCACGATCAAGTCCGGGCCGCAAGGCACTCTTTATTCGATCAAAACGAAGGAAGGAAAAACCCTGTTTGAGAATCTTACGGCGGACGAACTTCGCGCTCGAGCTCCTGAAGTTCATGAACTAATTAGGACGGCAGTAGCCGCCGACAGTAGAAAAGGTTCTGTTCTGATGGATGCTCGCGTGCTTGCCGTCAGATGACTGTTCACTAAGCGACGTCCGAAGCCTCGTAGAAGAAGCTAAGGCAAAGCCGCTCCTGTCGATCACACCTTGGGAACCTTATCATGAAGGGAATTACCGCGACCATGATGCCGGGTCTGCTTTGTCTCGTTTTTGTTGCGAACGTGCGCGCCGCTGCCACTCTGAACAACTTTCTTCAAACAAATGGCAGTTTGGTCATTAGCTGGGATAGCCGGGGCACTTTGGAAAAGGCCGATCAAATCTCCGGCCCCTGGAGCACAATCACCAATGCACAGAACCCTTACACGAACACAATTGCGGGTGGTTCGAGGTTCTACCGCTTGAACCAAACGGTAGATGCTACCACGATGCATAAGAAAGTTCTGTGCGGCTATCAGGGCTGGTTTCGTTGTCCTGGTGACGGTGGGAATCAATGGATCCACTGGAGTCGATCTTCGAGCACGATCGCCTCCAATACCCTCACTTTTGAGATGTGGCCTGAGATGAGTGAATATACGAATAAATATCCGGCCCCAGGCTTCAGCTATCCGGACGGCAGCCAGGCCTACTTGTTCAGTTCTCAGGACCAACAGACGGTCGATCGGCACTTTGATTGGATGCTGGAGTACGGCATTGATGGAGTTTTTGTGCAACGCTTTGTCGTTGGTGTTGCCACTCACCCAACCAATGTCTTGAACAACGCGCGAAACGCTGCCAATCGAACCGGACGAATTTTCTCAATCACTTATGACATGAGCGGCCAGTCCACAAACAATCTGTTCAGCAGGTTGACCAACGATTGGATTTGGTTGGTCGACAACATGCACATTACACAAGACCCCCGTTATTTACATCACAACGATAAGCCGGTGCTGATGCTTTGGGGTTTTTTCACGGATAGACTGTCCACCAACCTCGCCCACCAAATCATCGATTTTTTCAAAACTGACCCGACCTACGGAGTTACCCTCGTCGGTGGCGGCGCTTGGTGGTGGCAGTCGGAGACTGCTCCTGGTTGGTCGAACGTGTTCCGGCGTTTTGATGTTTATAGCCCATGGAATGTGGGAAATGTTTCGATCGAGGGCACAAACAAATATGCCTCCACAGCTTATTGGTCGCAGGATTTACCGGCCGCGATGAGTGCGGGAATGCTTTATTTGCCTGTCATTTATCCAGGGTTCAGTTGGGATAATTTGCAGCAGCAACCTCCCGGTACGTCGCTGATTCCCCGCCTTGGCGGCGAGTTTCTCTGGAAACAATTTCATGCTGCTTCAAACCTGGGACTCGACATGGCTTACGTCGCCATGTTCGACGAAGTGGACGAAGGCACGGCCATTTTCAAAGTGAGCAATGCGCCCCCGCTTCAGGGCCATTTCGTAACGTACGAAGATTTGCCCGCTGATTGGTATCTCCGCTTGACCGCTGAAGGTTCAAAAATTCTGAGCGGCGAGAGACCTAACACTGCCCTCATTCCTATTTCTCCATTGCCCCCGCTGGCAGTCAGTCTTTCGGCCACACCTACCAACGCTGGAGCTTCGCCTGTCACAGTCCAATTTACTGCTCAGGCCACAGGTGGGAGATCCGCCACGGTTCCATTCGACACGACCGATGATCATCTCGGAACGGTAACCGCCGCCGGTGAAAATGACGGCCTGAACGGCAATTGGGAGGTCGCTACGAATGCCTTCGACAATACCCTCGTCAAATGGTTGGACTTTGCCGACGCTAATCCAGGCACCCGTAGCAGTTGGATTCAATATCAGTACCTGGGTAATTTGCAGCGCGAGGTCACCAATTATACAATTACTTCGGCCAACGACGCGCCTGAGCGTGATCCAGCCGATTGGGCTTTGCTCGGGTCAAACGATGGAGTCAGCTGGGTCACTCTCGATACACAACTCGGCCAAATCTTCAATGATCGTTACCAGACCCGCGCTTTCCCTATTGCCACCCCGGCCCCTTATAACCTCTACCGCCTGCGGATCGACTCTGTCGCCGACGCCGCGAATGCCATTGCCGTGCAATTAACAGAAATCCAGTTGCTGGGGACGCAAAAGTACACTTACTGGTGGTCATTCGGTGATGGAGCGACGGCCATCTCCGAACAGTTCGGCGCACCTGTTCAACAGCAACATACCTATACTAATACTGGAACGTACACCGTCCTCCTCGGCGTCACTTATGGTGCTTTTAGCGGAACGAATGCGATTCAGATCAAGGTAGGGCCGTGATGCGGCCTTTATCTCAAATCTTCGGGCTAGATTTGTCACAGCATTTCGAGCGGGTGTTCTGCAGACGGCGGTGGAAATAATTTTTCCAGTTCCAACACGTCTTCTGATTTTAGAGGGAGTGTTAGCGATTCCAAATTCTCTCTCAAGCGTGCAGGGGAGCTTGTCTTGGGAATAACAATGATATCATCGTTTCTCAGAAGCCATGCGAGTGCAACCTGAGCGGGTGTCATTTGTAAGCGAGCAGCAAAAGAGCAAAGCTTGCTGTCCTGAATAAGGCGCGCTTGCTCGAGAGGCGAATAAGCCATGACCGAGAGCTTACGTTCACGTAACCACGGCAATAAATCCCACTCCACGTTTCGGCGTACAAGACTATAGAGGATCTGGTTGGTGACGATGTCAGAACCGCCTTGGAGCTCCCATAACTGCTGCATCTCGCTCCGATCAAAATTGCTCACACCGTAATGCAAAATCTTTCCTGCGTTCTGCAGTTCGATAAAACCAGCGATGGTTTCGTTCAAAGGCACATTACCTGGCCAATGCAGAAGATAGAGGTCAATGCGGTCGGTCTTGAGCCGCTTTAAACTGCGATGGCAGGCAGCTACCACGCCCTGACGCGATGCATTCTGTGGCAAGACCTTGCTGACAAGAAAAACTTTCTCGCGCTTTCCCATGATTGCCTCACCAACCAGCTCTTCGGCCAGGCCATCACCGTACATCTCCGCGGTGTCGATGAGAGTGGCGCCAAGATCAAGCCCGAGCTGAAGCGTTTCCAGTTCTTCTTTGCGATAAGCGCGATCATCCCCCATACGCCATGTCCCCAGCCCAAAGGCTGGTACGCGTTTACCCACTGGCAGCTTGACCATCTTCAATCGAGTGCGAAATTAAATCTCTTTATCCGTAATGACAACATCTGGCTTAAAACCTGGTTCGAGAACGATTGTGCAACGTTGCGCTCATTGCCATTTGCACTTGGCTTTTCCTCTTAGGAGACTCATTTTTGGGCATCTAATGCGAAGCACGTTTTTTTCCTTCATCATCCTTATGACGGGTCTGAGTGCCAGGGGCGAAATCGTTTTCAAGACTGTGGAGTATAAGGAGGGAGGCACTGTCCTTGAAGGTCTTTCGGTTTATGATGATTCCGTTCAGGGCAAGAGGCCCGCCGTACTGGTGGTTCATCAATGGAAAGGGTTGGGTGACTACGAAAAGAAGCGGGCAGAGATGTTGGCTCGACTTGGCTACAATGTTTTTGCGGCGGATATTTATGGCAAAGGAGTTCGGCCTGCAACGATGCAGGCGGCCAGTGCGGAGGCGGGTAAGTATAAAAGCGATCGCACGCTGTTGCGAGCGCGAGTTCGGGCTGGGCTTGAGGTGTTGTTGAACCAGGAATTGACAGATCGCGCCCGGGTCGCAGCGATTGGCTACTGTTTTGGGGGAACTTCAGCTTTGGAGTTGGCCCGAAGTGGCGCTGATATTACCGGCGTGGTCAGTTTCCATGGTGGCTTAAGCAGTCCCACGCCTGGAGATGCACGCAATATCAGAGCAAAAGTTTTGGCATTGCATGGCGCCGATGATCCGAATGTGCCGCCGAAGGAAGTTGCGGCCTTCGAGGAGGAGATGCGACAGGGCAGGGTGGATTGGCAATTGGTAGCGTACGGGGGAGCCGTTCACTCTTTTACTGATTGGAATGCAGGCAATGACAATTCCAAAGGCGCGGCCTACAACGAGCGGGCCGACCACCGATCCTGGGACGCGATGAAGCAGTTTTTCGGCGAGCTGTTCAAATGACCAGGTGGCTGCGGCTTTTTCTTGTCGTTCTTGTTTCTCGCAGCCAGGCGCAGAACAGTGCTGAAGGCATTGCGCTTTTTGAAAACAGGATCCGACCTCTCTTAATCGACCAATGTTACGAATGCCACAGCGCAAAGGCGCAGAAACTTAAGGGTGGCCTCCGGTTGGATAGTCGGGAGAACATTCTGAAAGGGGGCGACTCCGGGCCTGCTATTCTCCCCGGTGATCCCGAACGGAGTCTTCTCATTAAGGCAGTCCGCCATACCGATCAGGATTTGGCCATGCCGCGCGGGCCTCAGGGAAGCAAGAAACTGCCCGAAACTGCGATTGGGGATTTGGTTCTTTGGATCAAAATGGGTGCGCCTTATCCGGAGGCAAAGGGTGCTCCGGCAGATCCTGCGAAAAGCCATTGGTCCTTCAAACCGATTCAGAACCCGCCGGCGCCCGCGGTTTCGAATGTTTCCTGGCCCCAAACTTCGATGGACGCCTTTATCCTGGCAAAGTTGGAGGCGAACGGTCTTAAGCCCTCGGGACCTGCCGATAAGCCTGCGTTGATTCGACGCGCGACTTTTGATCTCATTGGCCTGCCACCGACGCCCGAGGAAATTGATGCGTTTGTGTCGGACGCTTCCGCGGACGCTTTTGGCAAGGTGGTAGAGCGTCTCCTGAAATCTCCTCATTACGGAGAACAATGGGGACGCCATTGGCTCGACGTGGTACGTTACGCCGATACGGCTGGTGATACGGCGGATTATCCGGTGCCGGTTGCCTGGCGCTACCGCAATTATGTGATTGACGCCTTCAACGCGGACAAGCCCTACGATCAGTTCATTCGCGAACAAGTTGCGGGTGACATCCTTGCCCGTCAAGGATCGCGTGAAAAATATGCTGAGTGCGTTACCGCCACTGGTTTCCTGGCCATCTCCCGTCGTTTTGGATTTGATTCTGAAAACTACCATCACCTGAGCATCCAGGACACAATCGACACTTTGGGTCAAAGTGTACTGGGATTGAGCCTGGGCTGCGCGCGCTGTCATAATCACAAATACGATCCCGTTACGTCTTCGGAATACTATGCGCTCTATGGAATCTTCGAGAGCACGCGCTATGCGTTCCCAGGTTCGGAGCAAAAAGCAAAATTCCGTGCCCTGGTCCCTTTGTTGCCTCCGGACGAATCGCAGCCGCGGTGGCATGCGTTTGAGGAGCGCTTTGCCGCGCTGGGCAGCGGGCCACCCGCAGTGCTTCGTTCACTTGACGATCTGGACGGCGATTTCGAAATGCAACGCCCTGCTTCAGGCGGCAGCAAGGGCATTCTGGTGCCGCCCTGGTTTTACGAAGGAACAATCTCCGTCACCACTCACGCTCAGAGCCCTTTCAAGAATCTACATGCCTTTGGCAATGTTGGCGTTAATGTGGCCTCCGGCACCAACCGTTACCACATCGAGCAAATGTTGCATCCGACCCGAAATCGAGGGAATCTCCACGTCAACCTCGACTTCCGTGTCGCGACAAACACCCCCAGTGCTCACGGCCATCATCGGTTTTGGCTGGGAACCCGGGAAACGGGACCTGCCGTGGAAATTCTGCTGTCCGCTGACGCTGTCTTGATTCCCGCGAAAAAAGAGGAACAACAAATTAGGCTGCCCAGTCCGGGACAATGGAACAACCTCCAGCTCACGCTGGACCTGGACAATCGAATCTTTTCAGGCAGCGTGGGCGTGCCAGGAGAGGTAATCACTTTTGATCGCAAACCCTTTTTGGAAACTGAGACAGGAGCGATCAACTTTCTAACCATCGATGCCGCTGGGGATGGCTTGGAGGCATGTCCAGACGTTGAACTCGACAACGTTGGTGTGCAGGAATTGCCGATCCTGCCGGTATCCACCTCCTTTGCCTCGGCAAAAGCACCAGCGGCGGAACTCAAAGCACTCTCCACGGAGTTGGAGAAGCTGGCTGGTCTCGACGGTGATTTTGAACTGCAGAAAGATGGCGGGGCTCCCGCAAAACCCTGGCATCCCGGGCCCAATAGCGTTGTCAAAATTTCGTCTGCGTCTCAAAGCCCCTATGCAAACATTTTTCCGCCGGGCGATCTTGGGATTCACTTGCCGAGTGGGGAAGCTTACAATGGATTTGGTCAGACGTTGACTAATCACTGGAAGGCAGAGAAAACCGATCGTCTCTTTGCCTGCTTTGACTTTCGGTGTGGAACTCAGGAATCCGGCCACGAGGGCACATGGCGTTTTCATCTGGGCCACAGTTCTCAAACGCCGGCGGTCGAACTCAGTTTCAATAGCCGCTCATTGTTCAAACTGAACGGCGAGCATCGTGAGTTGGTGCTGAAGCTCCAGTCCAACGAATGGTATCAAGTTCAACTCTCTCTGGATCTGAAGGCGAAATCCTACTCCGGATCGATCACTTCGTTTGCGCAGCAAACCGAGTTGAATGGCCAGTTTGCCAGCAATTGGGACAGAAGCATTGATTATACTTTTATCGACAGCGGGGGTCATATCGCGGGCCCGAAGCCTTCGCTCGATGTGGACAATTTCTGTATTAGTGAAACTCCCATGCAAACCTTGGCGGCTCATTCCGCTGGGGTTGCAGCCAACCGGAATACAAATTCTGTTCTTGCCGCCAAAATTCGCGATAAGATCGCTGCCTTAACCGCCGAGTTGGAGAAATCCAAGCGCGAACTCAATGCGCTACTGGACGAAGGACCATTCGACCTCGCCTACGGAGTAGCGGAAGGGACGCCCCGGAATGCTCGTTTGCAAATCCGTGGCGAACCAGACAAACCTGGGGAGGAAATTCCGCGGGGGTTCCTGAAAGTCCTGGGTGGCGGTCCGCTGCCCGAGGGTGTTCTGGGAAGCGGGCGGCTTGAACTAGCGCAATGGCTGACGCGTCCAGAGAATCCGCTGACGGCCCGGGTTTTAGTCAATCGGCTCTGGCAGTATCATTTCGGAACTGGGTTGGCAAAGACGCCCAATGATTTCGGTCTTCGTGGTCAACCACCGACACATCCGGAATTACTCGATCATTTGGCCACGCAGTTTATCCAGAGTGGTTGGTCCATCAAGGCTATGCACCGTTTGATCATGGGGAGCGCGGTTTATCAACAAGCAAGCCGTGGTGCAGGCTTGGATCAAAGCCGTTCGGACCTGGCAAAAAGTCTGGACGCACCTCGGGTCTCAGGAAACACTGATTTTGTCATGAAAGATTGTTTCGCGCAGTTCCCGCGCCGTCGATTGAGCGCCGAGGAAATTCGCGACTCCATTCTGTTTGTCAGCGGCGAACTCGATCTTTCGCCGGGGCGTGGGCACCCATTCCCCCCGGCAACCACCTGGGGCTATACCCAGCACAATCCGTTCTACGGAGCATACGAGCACAACAAACGAAGCGTGTATCTCATGACGCAACGCATCAGGCGCCATCCCTTCCTGGCTCTTTTCGATGGCGCTGATCCAAACACCAGCACGCCCGAACGCCGTCCAACGACAGTTCCCACACAAGCCCTCTTTTTTATGAACGACCCGGTTGTGCATGAAAAGGCCGAAAAGTTCGCCGCTCGTTTGCTCGCTGCCGGTGGCGACGAGGCACATCGAATCGAACGGGCCTATCGACTTGCTCTCGGACGCGTGCCGACACTAATTGAGAGCGCCGACGCGCGTGAATTTCTCGCCGCCTACCGCTCTGCCTTAAATGAGGACGGCAAAGAAAAGACTGAATCTGAACCTTGGGCTGCCTTTGCGAGAGTGCTCTTTGGCAGCAGTGAATTCCTCACCATCGACTGATACTTTATGAACAAATTCCCGGCCTATGATCAATCCCGGCGCGGCTTCCTCCGTTCCATGGTCGGTGGTTCTTTGTTATTCCCAAGCCTGATCAATCAGTTGCTCGCAGATGATGTCGATCGCTCACGTTCGGTAAATCCGCTCGCGCCCGCCGCTCCCCATTACCCCGCTAAAGCAAAGCGCGTCATTTTCCTCTACATGAGTGGAGGTGTGTCTCATGTGGATTCATGGGATTACAAGCCGAAGCTCTTCGCCGACGCGGGCAAGACTGTCACAGTGGACGAATTCCAGGGACGCAAAGGCGATTTCAAAATGTTCGCTAAACGCCCGCAATTTGAATTCACCGCGCAAGGACGTTGTGGAATGCCGGTCAGCTCGCTCTTTCCCCATCTCGGGCAATGTGCTGATGACCTGTGTTTGATTAATTCGATGAAATCGGACCACACCAATCACTATGAGGCTACCCTCGGAATTCATACCGGGTCCTTTACTTTCGCTCGGCCCAGCATCGGTTCGTGGGTGAGCTACGGACTGGGCACTGAAAACCAAAACCTGCCGTCGTTTGTGGTCATTGCTCCCAAAACTCCTTATGCAGGCAGCCAGGCATGGGCCAGTGATTTTCTTCCGGGAGCGCACCAGGGCACACTCGTGGTTCCAGGGGCTGAACCGGTCGCGAATATTCACCGTCGCGTGGCCACAAGCCGGCTGCAAGAATTGGAATTGGGTGCCATGGCGCGGCTCAACCAGCAGCATTTCGCGACGCGTTCTGATGAGTCTTTTCTCGCGGCCCGAATCAAATCGTTCGAAACGGCTTTTGGGATGCAGATGGAGATGCCCGAGGTGTTTGATCTTTCCCGTGAAAGCGATGCTACGCTGAATCTGTATGGCCTGGAACGCCGCAGTACGAAAGGATTTGCGTGGCAATGCCTGGTGGCGCGCAGGCTGGCCGAGCGAGGCGTGCGGTTCATCGAATTGATTGACCGTGGTTCATCCGAAAACTGGGATTCGCACGGTGACATGAATGACCACGTGCCGCTGGCAAAGAACGTGGACCAGGCAATTGCCGGTTTGCTGCGTGATCTAAAATCACGTGGAATGCTCGATGAAACCCTGGTCGTTTGGACGACCGAATTTGGACGCACCCCATTCAACGAGACCGCGAACCACAAAGGACGAGAGCATCATCACTGGGTTTACTCCTCCTGGCTGGCGGGCGCCGGTGTGAAACCGGGCATAGTCTATGGTGAGTCCGACGATTACGGCATTAACGTCGCGAAAGATCCAGTGCACGTTCACGATTTTCACGCGACGATTCTGCATTTGCTGGGGCTTGATCATGAGCGTCTGACTTATAAACACAGCGGGCGCGATTATCGGCTCACGGATGTCGCGGGCCGGGTTGTGAAAGGGGTGCTGGCGTAGTCCACAGGGTCTGCGTGACTCCTGGCTTTACACAGGTCGATTTGCCCGAAAACGTTAATCGGGCAGTCCTTTTCAGCTTGCGGCATGATGAAAAGAGGATAATGTTACCGCCTTGCGAGAACTGCGATAGACCAAAGAAGATCAATCACTCTCAGGTCTGCCCAGCAAGCATTGCGCGGTTAGCTCAGTGGTAGAGCACTTCCTTGACACGGAAGGGGTCAGAGGTTCAAACCCTCTATCGCGCACCATCCCCAATGAAATCAATGGTTTTCTGCACTTTTTGCTTTCGAAAAGCGGTTATAACGTCCAGTCATAACAAATCGCCTACATGCGCCGATGGCGCAGAGATGAATTTAAGAAAGGACAGCCTCGTGAAAGTGCCAAGTAATTAACGCTGAAATTGCTCCTAAGCGACGCAGCGGCACAGATGCCGGGGGATCATTTCCGTTCCGGCGGCACGACTTCCGTGACCGTGCCTTGAGGCCCCACAAAGACACCCACGTGATTGATAGTGTACGACGACCACCGCAGCGTCCGTTGGTCGCCTTGGAATCCAAGCTCATAAGGCTTCCAATCCAGAACGCCATCCCCTGAAAAGCCATATAAAAGGAGTCGGCCATCCTCCAGGATCGCCCATTCGGACGCTCGGTTGCGACCCTCCCGCAGCAGAAATCCGAGTGAGCGGCGCAGGGAGGGCTGAATACGATCGTAGAAAGCAGCGCGACCCACTTTGTCCATATGACCACGGAGCCACTCGTGGTCCGGTGAGCCTTCGGCCTTCACTTCCACCGCTAAGTCACCAGGACCTTTGAGACGCGACACGAGCCACTCCTGCTTCAGCAACATTGCGCCCCTCCCGTCGGCATTGTTCAGGATGGCTTTCAGGTTGGTCACAACCCCGTGTTCAATCCCGGTTTGTATCGGCATGGTAAGACCCTCCGGCCAGTTCGTCCGGTGGAGAGTGGCCATGAAGCTATCGGGATAACGAATGTAACTGCCTGCCAATATCCGGGGGTTCCGCAGTTCAGCACCTTGGAGCAGCAGGTCGGCTTGGTGCCCGAGCGTTTCCTCCAGGATGGAAGACTTCATGAATTCATGAACCTTATTTACGTCCGGGAACCTGCCAAGGACTATTCCAAACAAGTCGCCGCTCAGCCTCTCGCGGTTCAGGAACCCTGGCGGGAGGACCCGGACCACCGCGCGGCTGATATCAGCATTGCCGCTGGTAGATTCGTTGGTGCCTTCATAGACCTGCCAGGGAAGCATAAACGACGGCTGCGCACGCGTGCTGAGCCGAAAGACTTGCTCGATGTTTTGACCGTCGTCATGTTCGAATCGCAGCTCCAAACTCGGGTAGTCATCGCTCCACATCGCTCCGAAGGACCCACGCACCGCGTCGCCGAGCAACTCAACATCCGCCAAAGCGTTCGTCAGCCACGCGCGTTGACGCTCCGAGGCGTTAGGGAACACTCCCTTTCCCGAGTCGCCGGAATAGTTTTGGAGCAGCCGCTCATAGTTGGTTTTCAGCCACGCAGCGTTCAGCCCCAAATTCGCAGGGTCGATGATGAATGATGGCCAGGCGTTGGCGGCCGGCTTGGGCCAGGGACGTTTCGCAACCACCATCAAGTTGGAAATCAGCGCTGGAGAAACCGTGTAGGTGCCCACCGCATAAATTCCGTTGCTTAGCGTCAGGGTCAGGTTGGTAGAGGCCGAACCCCAGCCGCTATGCTCTGAGTGGATCACAATTCGGTTGAGGGACGGCGGCGCTCCACCAACTGCTGTGTATAAGTTCGCCGCGACCAGGGTTACAAGGAAAAATATTGATTGATTCCGGCTCATAGCAGTCCAGGTATTTGGTATTTGCCACCATGCAGGGTCATTAATACCCCGCTCGCACTCTCACTTGCTTGATCGTCTCACAAGCGCTCAGGTTGCCACGAGTAAATTAAGGCCCTCGACGGATATAGAAACACTGGCATCCAGGGGCAGATGAGGCAACAAAATCAAGAGGAATCGGCAATTTTGACGGTCGGCCCGTTGAACCTGGAAACCCGAATTAGCTCGCGGTCTGGACAAACGGGCGCTGGTGGCCGTCACGGGTGAATTTGGACGCACACCGCGCATCGAGCGAGTGGCCAGCAGCGGCGGCGGCGTGGCCAGCGGAGCGGCGGGAAGATTGGAGAAGGCGCGCGGCCAGTGGTCGCGCCCCGGCTGGACGGTTTGACAGTGGAGTTTTCGTGGCCGTGGGATGGAAGGGGGTGATCCTCACCTCGGAAAATGGAACGCGCTGGACCACAGGCAACACCGGCATCTCCGAACGGATGGACGGGATCACTGAGGGCAAAAAAGGTTATTAGACTAGAAAGCAGAAGAAGTGAGCCATGCCACAAATTGTTTCACTTTTCCCGTTTACTCGTGGCCTGTTTCCGATCTGAAGGAAGTGGAGGGCGTTAGTAGCCTTCCAATCTTAAGAAACTCATGAAAAACTCACTCGGGCAACGACAACCGCGCGCCCGCTGTGCCGGCCAGTTTGCAAGTGCCAGACGGCAACAAAGTGCCTACGCCGCAGGCGTGCAGATTCATACGTCGACAACTTCACCGACAGATTCGACGAAGCTGGTCTGGACCTTTACGCTTTCCGGCTCGGACCCCGACTTGGTCATGCCGGCGACTTTGTAGATGTTCTCGGCGAACGAAGTCGTAGTACGATTTCCCCGAGACCTTCTCGATCAGGACGCCAAGCAGCAGGAATCCGTAGTTGGAGTACTCCCACTTGGTGCCGGGCTCGAACCGCGTACCGCGCTCACCGCGGCACCTTGATCAGCCGCAGAAACCCGTTCCCGGGGGATGCCGGCAATTCGATGCTGTTTAGTCCGTTGGTGGGGGAAGGAATGTTGGTCAGAGTCTGCCAGGATCCGATGAGAAGGTTAGTGCGCTGCTGCAACCCAAAACTTTCGTCGGACTGCGGCCACGAAATGGCGAGCTTGCCGGCGGAACGGGCAATCGTTAACACCGGAAGGGGAGGAAAAACATAGCTTCCACTTCCCGACACCCCAACCCAATAATCGCCCGTGGCGGAGCCTGCAAGCCCGTTCCATAACAACTGTGGCGCAGCCAATGGGCGCCAAGTCGCTCCTGAGTCGGACGAAAAGAAGACTGGCCCTGCGTTTGCATAAACAACGGCTCCAGCCATTATTTTCGTACCGTCGGCAGAGCACGCCAGTGATCGCCAATCAAGATCGAGTGAGTTTATCAATGTCCAATCGGTGCCGGAATTGCTCGACACGTATATTGCGCCGCGAGAGGAGATGGAAATCCTTTCTGCTCCAGCCACTAACTTTGCACCGTCTGGGGTTGAGACGATGGCCCTCCAACGCATCGTTGGCAGCGACGAGCGTGACCATGTGGCCCCTGAGTTTTTTGAAATGTAAACGCCACCCTGGTAACTGCCGAGGGCAAGAAGGACGCCGTTGGAGGAAGAGGCTGCGGAAGTCCAGTCATTAGCGGGAACATTGTTCGAGACCCAGTCGAGTCCTCCGTTGGTCGAAGTGAAAGCACCGTAGCTGCTCCCCACGAGGAGGTGAAGGCCGTCCGCAGAGGAGGCAGCGGAGTGCCAGTAAGCGACCGGTAAGTCGTTCGATCTCCAGGACGCTCCGGAGCTGGTTGAAGTATAAACGCTTTGGTCGCTCCCCGCGATCATCCGTGTTCCATCCGCAGAGCAAGCAACTCCCAACCAGTAGCCGGCTGGTGTGTCAGTGTCCGTCCAGGAAAGCGCGCCGTCGGTAGAAACCGCCAGGCGTCCGTTTAAGTCACCCGCGAGTAAAGTGCGAGCATCGGAGGAGCCGGTCAACGAGATCCACGAATGGGTGGTTCGGGCTGTTTTTTGCCACGTCGGGACGTTTGTGCTGACCAGCGAGTAGATGAGCTCACCGTGAATCGCGGCCTGCCTTGTGCCATCGGCTGAGCAGACCACTGCATACCAGTTTCCCACAGGCGCGTCCTCGGGAGCCCAGTGGGTGCCGCCGTCGGTCGAGCTGAAAAGACGGCCCTCGTTCAAGAAGCCTTCGTTCGATTCATAGTACGCCGCCCCTACGAGTCGGGTGCCGTCCGCCGAGCACGCTGCCCCAGACCACACCATCAAAGGTGCGCTGGTTTGGATCCATGAAGCCCCCACGTTGGTTGATATGTAAATCGGCGCCACGCCGGGTCCCTCCACTGGATCGTTTCTTTTTGCTACGGCAACCAACTTCCGACCCTCCGACGTAAGCGCTAGCGACAGGCAATTTGTCAGGTTTGGATCGGAAGTCTGAAACCAGGACGCTCCTGAGTTTGTTGACAGATAAACGCGTGTATCCGGGGCAGAAGCCGCCAGAACATTTCCATCTGCCGACGATGCCAGCGCAATCCATCGATGGTCTGGCACACCGGCATCCGACCAGGTAAGGCCGCCATCCTCGGAGCGATACATTTTTGTGGCGTTCGTCCCGTAATAGCCCAAGCCGGTGGTGGCGACCAGTTTTATTCCATCGGCGGAGCCCACAACTTTGTTCCAAGAGCTCAGGGGGGCATTACCGGTCACCCAGTTCACGCCGTAATTGGTGGAGACATAAATGATCCCTGGATCGCGAGACGTGAGCGTGCTCCTGGCCACCGCCACAAGGCGAACGCCATCTGCCGATGAGTAAACGGCGGACCAGCCGTAATTGGGCGCGTTAGCTATGAACCAGTCGAGGCCGCCATTAGTCGAAGTACAGATCGGTCCGGTGTCTGACAACACACCAGAGAGGCCGGCCGCCACAAGCTTCGTGCCGTCCGCAGAACAGGCGATCGAATTCCAGCCCACAATTGGCCCGTTACCAGGGGCCCAGCCTCCAAAGCACGCGCCGCATGCCAAAAACGTCAAACCGAAGCTGGACAACCTTCCGGAAGGCATACGATAGATACTTACCGGTAGGAATTTGGTTTTCGAGGGCCGAGTCCTGCTGAGCAGTTGCCGGGTGAGGGACAACAGCTTTTGTGCTCAGCTAGCATCCCGTAAGCTTCTCAGAAGCGAAGGCTGAACGTCAAGGTTAATTACTCCCAATCACATGTTCTGCGCGTTATCTGAGGTCTCTCAGAATCCCAAGAGCACAACATCCCCCTTACTGTTCAACGCCACAAACGCATTCTTAATTATGGGTGAATTTAGCCCATGGACGCCCACATGTCTTTGGGCCTCTGATGACTTTAAGCCACCAATTCTGAATGGTGGACTCAAACGCCGCAGATTTGGCCGGCGATTTTATCGCTTGCTGGTACAGTAACCATAAGATTGAGGCGACGATAGGGCCGGATCTCGCTGGGAGTCGCTTACTTCGGGGGCGGGGGTTTCCAGGTTGTTTCCGTAGTGTACTGTCTGAACGGCGTGAGGCCGAGTTGTCCATATTCATTGTGCCCCCAGGCCCACAACGAGCCATCCTCCTGCAAAGCAAGGCTATGTTTGTATCCCGCGGCGACAACCTTCCAAGTGGTGTTTGTTGAGATCTGGATGGGTGTGCGTGTTATTGCGCTATTGCCGTCGTAACCCCAGAACCAGAGTGTGCCGTCCGAGCGTATGGCCAAATTGTGATAGTAAGCCGCGGCGGATCTCCAGGTGAAGTTCGTCATTACTGGCTTTGCGGGGAGGCCAAGGGGATCGCACGCAACCGAAAAAAAGCACGAGCGCGATCCACAGGCTGCTCCAGCACACCATTCGCTACAAAGGCCAACACCATGGATACAGGTAGCATCTCGTTGCCAGGGCTTTCAGCCCGCTCCAGAACATAATAGGAATTTGTTTCGGCTAAAAATTCGAGGCGCAAATTGCCCATCGAGTTCACCGTTGCCTTCTCAATGCGGAATCCTTCTGAGAGTGCCTGGGAGGAAAATGCCAGAAGGAAAGTGCATAGGACGCGACGGGTCATCAACTGAGATTTGGTCATAACCACGCGAGCCCCTCCGAACGTGACAAACTGTTCGACCGATTAGTGAGCCTGCTTCAATACGTATGGTTGGCGGGCGTGCTTCCCTTGTCGAGAACAAATATGCGAAAACGACTACGACAGATGCATCTCCAGGGCACGCCAGGATGTCGGCCTCAGTGCCTTTAAACCAACCTGTCAAAGCTTGGGAGAAAGCGGTGCGCCAGCATTTTCGGGACCTCATTTGAGCTGGCTTTCCGATTGGACTTGCGATCGGCTCTCGATACCCTCCAGCTGGAATAGCGCTGATCAATGAAAGCGCGTTGGAAAATTACCCTCGGGCTCATTGCCCTGGCGATTATCGGTGCTTTGCTGTTTTTTGCAGGCAGCAGCCCGGCTAAGCGTGAGCTTGAAGCCACCCGTCGGGGCTTGCGTCAACAAGGTTTTAAGGTCGCTCTCACAGAGTTCAACTTCTCCATCTCCCCTGAAGCACGCCAACGCGCGGCCGCTCTTGCCACGACTACTATGGGCGAGATCAAAAATCGCTCCAGGCCAGGCCCAGTTCTTACTGACGTTCCTCGATTCATGACTGCGGTCAGCCCCGACGCCGTCCTCGTCATATGGAAGGTGGAAAAATTAAAACACTCTCGCATTCTCGACTTCTGGCCTCTACTACGCGAGACGTTCGAGACCAATCGAGCACGCCTGGACGCCGCCTGCGAGGCAGCTTGCTCTGGCCCGATCCAATTCGAACCCATTGGAACCGGCGCCAGCGCTCTACTCCCTTACCTCGCGGACCTCAAAAGTCTCCAAATCGCCTTCGGTTTTCGCGCCATGGTGGCTCTTCATGACCGCCAACCTGATGCGTGGACAAATATACTCGCCTCGACTTGCCTGGTAACTTCTTATATTCCCGAGCCCCACGAAATCGCGCACATGGTCCGAATCGCCTGCGTTTCTACAGCTTTCGAAACTTTGTGGAACGCCCTTCAAACACGCCAGTGGAACGAGGCCCAACTCTCAGACTTGCAACGTCGCTGGGAACTCCTCGATTTCTGGAACGGCTTACCCGATACCGTTGCATGCTCGCGCGCCACTTTGGTGGATGCCTTGCAGCGGGAACGACGTGAGCCCGTCCGTGCCAATATCAGCCTCAAATCTGTCGTGCAATCTCCCAGGGGCGAGTGGCGCTCGTTGACAGATTGGTGGCGTCGTATTCGCTACCGTCACCAGGGAATGTACGTGGCCGAAAGAGCGGCACTGCTATTTTACCGTGATCGCGAACTTGAGGTCCGCCGCGCCATCCAGTGCCTAAACTGGGAGCAGATGCGCCAACTGCCGGGCGTAACGAACCAGATTCCCTTTAGCCCAGGGGGGCTATCCCAAAGCCTCCTAATGTGGAATATCCGGCAAATGTCGTTGCGCTTGCAAGGAGAATTCCAAAGCCTGCTGGGCCGCACCGCCGAGGCGGAAGCGCGACGACGGCTAATCATCACGGCGATCGCCCTCGAACGATATTATCTCGCACACGGTTCATATCCCGCCTCATTACAAGATTTGGTTCCTGCGTTTCTCACCTCAGCAGCGCTCGATTTCATGGATGGAAAACCATTACGCTACCACCGCACAAGCGATGGCCATTTTCTCCTCTATTCTGTAGGGCTCGATTGTGTTGATGACGGTGGTCAACTACTCAAACCAGTTCGCACCGGTGAGTTTTACACCGAGTTGGGTTTCCCCCATCGACAAAAGGACATCGTCTGGCCGCCACCTGCCTCAACCATGGAAGTGGAGAGATTCTTGCAGGAGGAACTCGAAGCCGGGAAAGCGCAGTATACTCTAGCAGAGGAGGCTGCCACTACTGAGCAGTGGGAGCGGAGCGAGAGACGCCAGGCAAAGGTTGAAACAATTCTCAAGCAGCAACCGCCCGCCTATGAACCGATGTGGCGCGGTCGCCCTCTCGCACAGGTTCTCCAAAATGAACTCCAGCCCGGTACAAACCAACGCTCCGTTTCGGATATGCTGACGCTCCGGCAATTCATCACTGGCGCAGAACCGGAAGTAGTTACCTTCGAGCTGCCGATCGACTTCAAAGCTGTGACGAATATTGGTGAATTGTTTTTATTGGTGGACCCCTGCAAGGATGAGGACTCTGATGAAGGTTGTGTTGCGGCTCTGATGGAATCCAAGCCCAACACGAACGGAAATTGCCTGCTGGTTTGGAACACGATTTACGAATCACCAGGCAAACATGCTATTCAGCCTGCAATTTTTCTCAACGACGCCAGAAGACCTGATAACTTAATCGGCGGGCCCATTGCGCCGTTTGTGATCACCAATCTTTGCCAGTTCAGTCTCACTTCCGCCCAATTCCGGCGCGAGTATGGCGTCACCCTCCGCGCAAAATTGCCCGAGTCTAACGGCCTATACAAATTTGAAATTACCTCAGTTGCCGGAGAATTGATTAATACCATTAGCGGTTCCACATCCAACAGTCTAGTCAATGTCCATTGGGACCTCCTCGACGAGAAAGGCCAGCTCTGCACAAATAATGAGTTCGGCACGGTCGTTCATATCACCCTTCCCGAGTCGCATAGATTTCAAAGGCTCAAAGGCCCTTAATTTCAGCACGTCCAATTTTTTTAACGGAACAAGAGAATGCCCGAGCAGGACAGCGTGCAACGTGATACCGACCATTGACAGCGGCCGTGCGACTGAACGTTATTAAGTCCAAACGTCCCTGCCACTGGCGCAGGATCGCCTGTTTAGTCTAGGGAACTACTTGAGTGGCATGCGGGCTGGAGCCAATCTCCCATGCGCGAAGCCGAAGGACTGTCCAGGTTGCACAACACGATCACCCACTGGCCTGACTCCGGATATTGAAGTCCATTTCGACGACCCCCGCCGGAATTGAACACGAGGAAACAGATAACAGAAAATTTCAGTTTCTTCTCTGTTCCCTCTGTTTCCTGTTGAAATTGCCGCGACATTAGCGTTCGAGGTGCCCACCAAGAGTGCTCAGCGCCATTGACGTCGTGACACAACCGAGGGGGACTGGTCTAAATTCCATTGGTGAGAGCCGGACAAGTCACCCGCACCACAGACACCGATCGCACCGTTGGCATTCTGCTTTGCCTTTCGGTCGTTGCCAACCTGTGTCTCGCGATGCATCTCGCTCACCCCCGGCACGGTTCGGGCAGACACTTTCTTTCACGCCAAAGCGACGCGCAAAGCCCATCTGAGCGGCCAAAAAGAGAGCACCCCATTAACCACGAATTGGCCGCGCGGAGTGCACCCGCTGACCAATTGGCCCCGCCGTTCCTCTGGGCTGAGGTGGAGTCGGCAGATTATCGCCAGTATATCGCCAATCTCCGTACTGTAGGTTGTCCGGAAGAAACGATCCGCGATATCATTGCAACCGATCTGTCCCAACTGTTTGCCGCGCGCGGGGCCTCTATTTGGAAGCCGCCCGCACCGACTGCATACTGGCAGAAGCCGAAAAACGAGCAGCCTGATTCAAGGAAATTGCGCGAGTTAAATGCCTTGACCAGAGAGCAGACGGCGATTCTGCAGGAGCTGTTGGGAACGCGTGTCACTCAACAGGAGTTAATTGACACGGTTTATCTTCAATTCTTCGGCCCTGAACAGGAACTCGCGTTTTTGCCGGATGAAAAGCGCCACGTTGCGGTCCAGGCAGTAGCCGGCGTCGATGAAGACCTTCAAGAAGCCATGGCGGCGCGTGACTATTCTGCTAGCCAGCGAGATCTGTTCCAACGAAAGCTGGCGCTCCTGGCAAACGTTCTCTCACCGGCAGAGCTCGATGAATTCAAGCTGCGCCTCGCGCCCGCAGCGGAGAATCTGCGCATGGAATCCAGATACTTTGATTTTACACCGGACGAATTCAAAATGCTGCTCGAAGCAAGAATGCGGGACAATAAGGATGAGGTTTTTGGAGCTGACTTGCTGAATCGTTCCGCCGCCGCGGACCAGGTGCGTAAGCTCTTCGGAGAGGAGCGAGCGAAGGAGTTCGAGCGGAAATCTGAGATGTTTTATATCAACGCCCGGTGGGCGGCGGAGGACCAGGGACTAAGCGACGACACGGGTGAAGCGGCGTGGAGGATTACGCGCGACACGCGCGACACCGCCGCCAGACTGGCTACCGTCACACCTTTGTCCAGCGCGGAAGGAAAAGCCCAACTCGACGAATTACTGAAGCAAGCTCGCGTGCAGCTTGAAGCCACGCTTGGGCCGGCGGCAGCCCGCTCTTTCGTTCGCGATCTGCGGAATGTGATCACCGCCCCACCAGCCCCCGCCCGGCGCTCACCATGAACCGGGCTCTCTTAATCAGCTTGAGTCTCAATATCGCGCTGTTGCTTCTGACCATGCGGCAATCGCATGCTCCTCGCATTCCACCGCGAACTCTCCGCCTGGAAGTCGGAACTTCTGTGACGCGCCCATTGCGGATGGCCTCAGCCCCTGCATTCCGCGGCGCTTCTGATGCCGTCACCTCCTGGGGAGGGATCGATTCGTCTGACCCGGCGACGTTCATTGCCAATTTGCGGAGGTTGGGTTGTCCCGAAACAACCATTCGCGACATCGTCGTGCTCCGGCTGGGTAGGAAGTACCGAAACGAGTTGCTGCTGCGGGAAGCCGAGGCTGCCAGGTCCTGGGACTACACCAAGTATCGAACGGATTGGCGGGAACGCCTGGAGCAGCAACAGGCGCTACGAGATAAAATGCAAACGGAATTAGAGAGGATATTAGGTCAGAACTGGATTTCAATTGCCAGCTCAACCATGGGCTGGTCTTTCCGTGCAATGGATACATACTCATTCGTATCCGACGAAAGGAGACAACAATTGCGCGAAGTGGAACGCGAGTATAACCGACTGAAAGCTGATCTCGAACGGCAACAGTCCCGATCTCAGTGGGTAGCGCCGGACAACACGCCGCTGGTGCAATTGGAGAAGGAGCATCAGGCCGACCTTTCCCGAATCCTTTCACCTCAAGAAGTCATAGAATATTTCTATCGCTTCTCACCGGCCGCAAAGTACGTGCGAGACAGTCTCCCGGAGGCAAAAAACGAGAGCGAATTCAGGACCATGGTCAATGTGGCACAGCAATTCGAGCTGTGGAATCAGCCTGCCTTGTCCTTCAGCCAGCGCTACGGTCTGCCACCCGAACCAGGCGTCGATAACGATACGAGCATGGACGCGGCCGCAGCGGAATACGCGGCTCGAAAAGCGGCGTTCGATACACGGCTCAAGGAAGTGCTTGGTGCGGACCGCATCGCTCAGCAGAGGACGGAAGAGGAGGCACGAGCTGCAGAGAAGCGCAAGCAGGAGGATGCCGCATCGCTAGAACGCGAGCGAGACGAGATTGCTGCCGTCGCAGTGTCTGTGGGTGTCGCCGCCGAAGATGCCAATCGATTCTTCGAGCGATTGAAGGAGTTGGAACCGGAGCTTAGGCCGAAGTTCGAGCAACTCGAAAAAGATTTCAAAGGTACGGAGGCCATGAAAGCCGCCATAAAAGCCGAGCTCGAACGAATTGCTACCGAGTTCATGGGAGACAAAGCGCACGCATTTGTTGAGAAGATGGATAAATAGAGCGCCTCACGAGCGGCATTATATATTATTCAATTAATCATCTCTCTGATACTTGAAATAAAGGCGAATCAGATTTTCCAGCTCCGGATACGGATAGCCCGGAAGCCATTTCGCGATAAATTGCTGAAACACATAGACGTGACCTGTCGCCGAAAAGTCGGCGCAGAACTAGAAGCAATCTAGAGTGGCATGCGGGTGCGGAGCCAATCTCCCACGCGCGAAGCCGAAGGACTGTCCAGTTGCACAACACGATCACCGACTGGCCCGACTCCGGATACACGCGAAGAATCGAGTTCATTCCCGGAGCGCCGCCGCCGTGGCCGTAGGTCCGCGCCTCGTCCGGCCGCCCGATCTGGTATCCTAGCCGGTTTGACCCGTCACATCCAGGCCCACCGAGCGCATTAGTTCGAGGGCGTTGCTTTTCTGGATCACTCCCGGCCGCAAACGGTAATCAAAGCTCATCTTGCCGTTGAGGAGCTGGTCTTCAAAATGGTAATTGGCGCCGGGCGGCTGGAGTTCTTCGGCGATCCGAGCCAACGCCAGGTCGTGCGTGGTCATCAAGCCGAGAGCGCCGCGTTGGACCAAAGCCCGTGCCACACATCCAGCCCCAATCCGGCGGTCGTGCGAATTGGTGCCCCCGAGAATTTCATCGAGCAGGAACACCAGTGGTATTCCTTGGCCCGCCAGCTTCACGATTTGCCCCAGACGGGTGATTTCCGCATAGAAACGCGAGGTTCCTTCGTGAATGGAATCCACGGTCCGAATCGAGGCGCCGATGCGCATATGCGTCAGACGGAACTTCCGCGCGCGCACCGGCGCCCCAGCCAGAGCCAGCGCCAGATTGACACCAATGGTCCGCAGGTAGGTGCTTTTGCCGGACATATTGGAGCCACTGACCACCATCAACCGGCAGTCCGGCCCAAGCGACACATCATTGCCCACGCATTTGGTTTCGGCCATCAGCGGATGCTTCAGGCCTTCGGCTTGAATTTCTGCGGGAGCCGATGCGGGCAGAAATTCCGGAAACGGGTCCGCCGGGTGCTCAAAGGCATAACCAGCCAACGACGAAAGCGCCTCGATTTCACCCAAACTCCGAAGCCAGGGTTCTACCATCATTCCGAATCGGGCGCGCCAGGTTTCCACTGCGAAAGCAATTTGGGTTTCCAACAGAAACCAGCCGCGTATGGCCGCTATCAGCGGATTTCCGCCGGAGGCAATCCAGGAATAAAACGTGGCCAGGCGTTGGATTGCGTCGGAAGCGCGAACCCCTCCGGATTCACCCTCCATGCGCCGCAAACGTTCGCTCTTGAAATTCCCTGCTTCCACACATTCAAACATGTCGGCCAGGCATTTCAAATCATGCTGAACCAGCCCCAGGGTGCGCGTCACATTCTCAACACGGCGCTGGTAGAACCGGCCCAGGGCATATTGGATGCTCAGTGCCCCCAGGCACCATGGCCATTGCCCCGCCAGGAGCAAAGCCAAACTCGCCCACGGTAGGCAAAATGCCGTCAAGCGAACCGGGTTCGACTTGAGGAGGCGCGGTTGACGGGCCCATGAGAGCAAGGTTTTAGTGGGAATCCACGCTTGCGCCTCAGCGGCGAGGAATCCCAACCGTTCGCGTAAATCCACTTTCGGGCTCAATTCCTTAATGGCCTCCTGTCGCGCGACGATTTCCTCCGGCGAAGCCGGTTCCAACAACCAGGCAGCCAGCGTGGTCCGGCCAATCTGTGTATGGGCCGCATTGACCAGTTCGAATAAGGAACCCGCACCAAACAGGTCGAGGTCCGCCGCGTAGGGATGGTGCGAATCAAAGAATTCCGTGCCGGGGGAGCCTTTTCCCACCCAGGTTCCGTCCAGGCGTTCCAGTCCGGATTGATAGAAACGAATCCCGCGTCGAGCCGCGTTCCTGGCCGCTTCGATACGGACATGCCAGATTCCCGTCAGCACCAATCCCAGCAACAGAAGCGTTAGTGCGACTCCCCAGGAAGCCTGAGTGCGACACAGTACGGCAGCCACCGGCAGCATGCCGAAAAGAAACAACGCCCGCGCATTGCCCATCCGCGAATGGGAGCGTTCGAACGCCTCTGCGCGCTGCGACCACTCCGATAACCGCGACCGGTATTCTTCTGCCGGATCTACATCCATTCACAGGAAAATTAAGAAATGCCTATTGGCTTGGCGATTTGAAACCGGCCACAACGCGTGACGAGTTCCAAACCAAACTTGGGTGCGGCGAGCTTTCTCCACCGCTGCATCGCCTGTTGTGGGAACTAAACGCCATGCGGGCGTGGAGCCAATCTCCCATGCGCGAAGCCGAAGGACTTGTCCAGAAAGGGGTCGGTTCTTGGGGTTGAATGGTTATGAGTAGAAATAGCCAAGCTCGCGCAGGCTGGCGTGTTTGGGGTTTCCGATTATGACGTGGTCGAGAACTTCGATTTTTATCACCTTGCCAGCGCGGATCAGATCGCGGGTGACTTTTATATCGGCTTCGCTGGGCGTGGGTTCTCCACTCGGGTGGTTGTGCATAAGGATAACCGCAGCGGCCGAGGTCATAACGGCTAAGCGAAAGATGTTCAGCGGGTGAACTAAGATCGTATCGTGAGTTCCGAACGACACGATTTGATGCGCTTTGACCCGGTGCCGGGTGTTAAGCAACAGGATGGTGAAACACTCGCATTCCGGGTTGAAATAGGGATTGTTCGGAACGTGCAAGCGCCAGTACTCGGCGGCTTTTTCCGGCGTATCACAAAGCTGCAAGGTTTCCGGTGTTGGACATTCGCGCAGAGGGACGATCTTGTACTCATACGGCTGAGAGTTGAATTTGAAGGGCGCCACTACAGGGACCACGCGACTACTGCCTAAGGGACCACTAACACGTAGGCCGGTGAGATCGGGCTGTGAGTTCATGAAGTAGAAATTGAGAAATTTGAGGTCTGAAAAGTCTCACCTCACCCCTGTCCTTTCCCCAAGGGCGGATAACCGTGGCGGCGGCGGTATGTTCGTTTCATCCCCAGCAACCGAGCGTACGCCACGATATGTTTTTCGAGGTCAGGGTTAACAGGACATTGGCTGCGTAACCAAGCGAAGGCTTGTTCTGTCTCTTGGCTTAAGCGGAGATGGTCTGCTGGTCGCCTCCCGCGATTCTTCTCGCTGTCCGAGCCGGACTGGGCACCGGGCCGAGAGGAGAATCCCTTTGGTCTCAAAAGGATTTCAACGAGGTCGGCACCGGGTACTCGATTGACACTTGCCTTGGCATCCATGCAGCGCGCGGCGATGAGTTCAGCCTGGGCACTTTGGTTTGCAGAAAAGATTTTGAGGATTGCAACGAAAGCTTGATCAGAGATGTCCTGGGCTTCGCCATTAAAAAGCCGACTGACGTAACTCTTCGAGAGACCGCTGGCTTTCGCGATTTCGGTTTGCGTGAGATGGCGGTCGCGTTCGACTTGACGGTGGAGGGCGATACTGAGATAGCTCATGGGGATGGTAGTAAGTGGGGGGCAGAAAATGATGGAGTGATGAGACGTGATCAGCGGTTGCAGATTATGCTGGATCATTTTGTTCTCTTTTATAGCGCGAGTTGCATTATATGCAACTTTCTTTATTTTGCAACTATGCCGAGAGTTGTTACGGACTGAAGCGTGGAATCGCCCGCACACCCCGGACCTTGCCGCTGCCTCCCGGTACTTATTACTGGAGCGCTCAGGCGACCTCCACGCTTTCCAGCTCGGACCCCGAGTTGGTCATGCCGGCGACTTTGTAGATGTTCTCGGCGACGTAGTCGTAGTACGACTCTCCCCAAGACCTTTAGCACGCCGAGCGACAGGAATCCGTAGTTGGAGTATTCCCACCTGGCGCCGGGGGTCGAACTTGAGGCCGCGCTCCCCGTACAGCTTCACGTAATCCTGAAGTGTCTTCAATTCGAGCCGATGCGCCTCGAACTTCGGACCGAAAATGTCACCCGTGCCGCCCGTTTGCGACAGTGAAAGGTCAGACCCGGGGTCAAGCCATAAACTCGGACGTGAACCGACCTCGGGAGGCCTCCTTGCATCTTGACATTCTATCGCATCTTGATCAGTATGATCCCGCCATTCTTGGTGAAACGTGGGACTAATTTCAGCTTTATCGTGCCGTCCCGATCATACGGAGGCGTGGGGAAGACGGATTCCTTTCGCTGCGATTGCGCTCATCGTTCTGATACGTTCTCACCAGGCCAAGGCTGGGGTTGTCAATGAGGTCTATGGCCTGCCGGGAAACCCTCAACCTTCTTCATTAACGTTAGGTTCTGATGGCGCACTCTATGGCGTGACCACGAGCGAAGGAGGGGTACAAGGTTACGGGTCCGTTTTTCGGGTAACAACTAACGGTTCATTTTCAACCTTGGCTTCTTTTGCGTTTACCAATGGAGCCAATCCCGACACGCCTCTGGTTGAAGGGCCGGATCATGCTTTCTATGGGAGCGCGCCGAAGGGAGGAACATCAAGATCCAACGGAACCGTTTTTCGTGTCGCTACAAATGGACTTCTAAGCGCCTTATTTTCCTTCACTGGCATCAATGGCCCCTACTACGGTCGGTATCCCAGAGCTTTGTGCGTTGGTCCTGATAGCTCCATCTACGGCACAACTTATTATGGGGGACTGTATGACGGAGGTGTAATCTTTCGCGTCACCACTAATGGTGAGTTCTCGGTTATAGTTTCACTTTCTAGTATCGGCGCGGACGCGGGTCTGAGTGAAGGGTTGGTTCTAGGTCGGGATGGGTGGCTCTACGGTGCGGGTGCAGCTGCTGGTCCGCAAGGCCATGGCACCATATTTAAGGTTTCGGTGGATGGAAACTGGAGCACACTTGCCTATTTTAATGGGACCAATGGAACTCAGCCCAGCGCGCGAGTTATGTTTGGTAGCGACGGCAATATTTATGGGACGACTTATTTCGGAGGAAGCTATGGATACGGAACAGTTTTCAGGTGTTCAACGAACGGAGTTCTGATCAGGTTGGCCAGCCTCTCCGCTTCAGACGCCAACTCCAAATCTCGTCTCGCGGAAAGTGGTGGAGCCTTTTACGGCACAAGCCAAGGAGCGTCCGGGAAAGTTTTCTGCGTATCTCCCACCGGTACGCTTTACACGTTGTTTTCGTTCAATGGAGTGAATGGCAACGGCCCCTGCGACGAGTTGGTCGTTGGCATTGATGGCGCACTGTATGGGACCACCTTTGGCGGGGGAGATGAATCTTCTGGAACAGTGTTTCGTCTTGCTATGAGTGCCGCTCACGCGAATCTGTATTCCTTTCCAGCAAACCTTGGCGGTAGGCCGCAAGGAGGACTTTGCCTTGCGTCTGACGGCAAATTTTACGGCACAGCCTCATCAGGCGGTGTTTCTAATCTTGGGACTATATTCAAGGTGAATACGCAAGGTGAATTTACAATGCTCGGATCCTTCACCGATACTAACGGTAGAACTCCTCAAGACGGCGTTATCCAAGGGGCCGATGGTGCTTTCTACGGCACTACCGTGAGTGGTGGTTCGGGTAATTTGGGCGTCCTATTTCGTTTGGATATGAGCGGAGAACTGAATTCCCTCAGGTCGTTCGATTCCGACATTGGTTCGTATCCACATGGTTCATTACTGCAAGGCAGCGATGGAACATTATACGGCACGACATTCTCTGGTGGCGCGGATTTTCAGGGCACTGTTTTCAAAGCAACAACAAATGGTGCTTTGACTCGCCTTGCTTCTCTTAATGGAACGTTCGGCGCAAAGCCATATGCTGGACTAACATTTGGGCGTGACGGCGCGCTCTACGGCACGGCTTCGGAAGGCGGAAGCATGAACGGTGGAACAGTTTTTCGTGTTACGACGAACGGCGTACTTTCACTAGTCGCGTCGTTCGATCCTGTCTCGGGCCAGGGAAATTCACCAAGAGCTCCGCTCTTGCTTGGGAAAGACGATGCGTTTTATGGCACTACCTTTTACACTTCGACTAATAACACTGGCGCTGGAACAGTTTTCAAGGTTACAACCAATGGGGCGCTGACTATCCTGGCGACCTTTGCAGGCAATCCTCAGCCGGCTTATCCTCGTGGTGGGCCCCTCGTGCAGGGAAGCGATGGTGCGCTATATGGTGCGACACCTGTGGGAGGAACGGGTTTCGGTACGATTTATCGTCTAACTACCAACGGGGATCTTACGGTTCTGGTATCATTTGACAATGACTCGGGTTCTGGCCCCTCAGGTGTAATACAGGCTCCGGATGGGTTCTTCTACGGGACTTCAGCATCCGGTGGAAGTTTTGGCAACGGAAATGTTTTTCGCGTTTGTCTCATCAGTAAGATGCGTCCGTTAATAAGAGCGGGGCAAGGCCTATTCATTGATTTTGACGGGATACGGGGCAATACGTATCGCGTTCAGCGCGCGGTCAATCTGAGTGGTCCGTGGTCCACGCTTGGCTTCTGGACAATCGGACCCGATGGAGTGGGCCATTATGCGGATTCAGGGCCTCTCCCTAACGCCGCATTCTACCGCACGGTCTATCCGTAAAACGAGAAGGCCGAACCCCACCGCTCAAAACCGAGGTAGCCAAGGGCCCAACCAACGGTTCCTCGTTGAGATTGCATCGCCCTGTTGTGGGAACTACTTGAGTGGCATGCGGGCGTGGAGCCAATCTCCCATGCGCGAAGCCGAAGGGCTGTCCAGGTTGCACAACACGATCACCGACTGGCCCGACTCCGGATACACGCGAAGGATCCCGTTCATTCCTGGAGCGCTGCCGCCGTTGTCGTAGCTCCGCGCCTCGTCCGGCCGCCCGATCTGGATCCGAAGCCATAGACGCCCGTAGTGAATTGCGGACGCGTGGCCTCGGCCAGCGTTTCGGCGTTGGATAGACTAGTCCAGCTTTCTTGCCGAGAGGAATTTCGACAGTTCATCCGCGATCTGGACGTTGTTAAGGTCCGAGAATGGAAAATGGGTATTGCCTCGGATGCCAATCTCGGGCAAATGCACAACGGTGACGTCACCGCCCCGGCGATTCACAGCATCCCGCCACAGCCTCGCCATCGCTAAACGAACACGCCAACCATCTTGACCGGGGTTTCCTGCAGGCTGCGATGGAATGTTGTCGCCGTAGAAAATGATAATGGGGATTTGTGTTAATGGCACAAACTCAGCGAGAGGCACGCCCGCGGCCTGAAGCGGACCGCCAGAGCTTTGCATCACTGGAGGAACTTCGCCTTCGGGGAAGATGAAGCCGCTTCCGGGTTCATAAGAGACGATGGCGCGCACGTTTGAGCTTTTAATCGCAACCCGCCAACCCATCCCTCCAGCGTGTGAATGGGTCACGAGAATCCCCGGCCCAATCTTCTTAAAGAGCGCAGTGACTGCTGCTGAGTTCAAAGCAGGATCAAGCGGACCTGTGTCCGGAGTGATTTGGCGAAAGTATTGGTTCAGAGCTTCCGGGTCGTGTGAAAATTGCACGCCCCGAAAGAAATCGGGCCAGACGCCGAGGCGAAAAATTCCGAACCAATCCTCTTCATCGGGTTTTGGCGTAATCGTCGCCGGTAGCGTACTGCGGCCCGCCCGGCCACGTCGCGGTTGGTCGACCAGGTAGACAGTAAAACGGCGGCGCAAGAAGATGTTTTGGAATCCCTCCCGTCCGTCTGGCGTCGTTTCCCAGGTTTTCGAGAACTGTCCGATGCCGTGCCACATTACGAGAGGCAGTTTTCGCGCCCGGACCGGCACTTGGTAGAACACGTATGCGTGGTCTCCGTGCAACGTCTGGCCAGAAGGACTTCGGTTGGTGCCGTCATAGGCGCCTGTGTTGGTGAGCACCGTGCCGCCGATGGCGAAACTTCCTTGTTCCTGGATCATCAACGGCTCCGTCGTTTGTTTAGCGTCTTGCGCACTGGCCGAAGTGAGAGCGCCAGCCACCAGACCAAGAGCAGCGACTTTTATTTTCTTCAAGATGCATCGAACCTTTCTCATGCTTTTCTTCAGTTCGGGTGCTCCTTCATCTGCTCCCAGGTGATTGCCTCATCGCGTAGTCTAGAAAGACTTTCTCTGTCGAACATTTCGGCACTGTCAGAATCCAGTTCGGGTTAGCGTGACTTCGCGGCCTTCTCCATCACATCCAGCCGCGCTTTCCGAGGATCGGGTTCGGCAGTCGGCGAACCGTCGAGTTTGAAATCAAAGATCTCGCCTTTGCTGGGTTCGTATCGAGGCCATTTTGGTAATCCTGGTCCATTGGGATCGCCTGTTTTGGCGAAGTTTGCCCAATAAGTGTTCATCATCTTGGCAACTTCTTGGTCTTTAGCGGCTACTGTGGCTCCATTTCGAGCTCGAAGGTTATTGAACACGTAAGGGATTTCAGATCCGTGAGCGGCACCATGCCGCATCATCCTTTGCATTGAGGGAGAGACGTAGGAGAACAGGTAAATGTAAGCAGGTGTTCCCTTGGCGGCAAAGGCTCTTGCAGTGAACCGAGCCGGTTCCGCCCAAACCTTGTCCGTATTGACCAGCGTGAGCATCCTGGCGAAATCGGTGGCCCCATCAGGGTCATATGCGGTAATCATTTCACCTTTCACTCTCGCAAACTGAGACAGCAGTTCCTCCTTCGAGCTGGCATTGACAAACCCAGCCGGCACTTCAGCGCTATTTGATCCTATGATGAGCGGAACGTTTGCTTGCCTTCCTGCTTTGTAGGAACTCTCGGCAGTTTCTACAACCAGTTTGCCGTCCAGTATCGGCCCTGAGTAGATAGGCACACCTCCGGGACCATCGCTTTCCTGACCTCCGTCCACAATCTCTTCGACTTTAAGCGCGCGCAGCTTGGCCAGCCCGGCGGCATCCTTGCCCTCAATCCCATGCTTGAGGGCGAAGTTCACCCCGATTGTCTCAGCGGCAACCGGATAGTTTGGATCGACGCCATCCTTATTCATCGGTCTTCCAGTGAGCACACCGTCACGTCCGCCACCCGACTCGCTGATCGCCTTTTGGAAAAGGCCTCGCGAAAGCGGTGAGGTCAAAAGGGTATGGACTGAGACGCCGCCAGCGGACTCGCCGAAGATAGTGATATTATTCGGATCGCCTCCGAACGCGGCAATATTCTTCTGCACCCACTTGAGGGCGGCGATCTGGTCCAGGTAGGCATAGTTGCCTTTGGGCTCCTCGGGATGTTCCTCGCTCAACGCTGGGAACGCGAAGAACCCGAGGCGCCCCAGTCGGTAATTGAAAGTAACGAGGATGACGCCTTGCTTGGCGAACTGGACCCCGGAAAAGTCCGGACTTGAGCCGCTTCCGAACACGAAAGCGCCGCCGTGAATCCACACCATGACCGGGAATTTCGCGTCTGCTGCCGCCGCGGCAGGTCGCCACACATTAATGAACAGGCAATCCTCCGCCGAGTTCGAAGAGATCGAACCGGCTCTGCGTTGAAATCCGGCCTGCGCGCAGTCCGCGCCGAATTTGCTGGCATCACGCTCTCCCTCCCACGGTGACATGGGTTGGGGCGGCCGCCATCGATTGTCTCCTACTGGGGCCGCCGCATAAGGAATTCCCTTGAAAGTGGAGACATCTCCTTCGGTTACCCCGCGAACCACCCCCAACGCCGTACGAACGGTTGGATGAGCAGTGGACTCAGGCTTACTCCCCTTCGTTTCTTGCGCACAAACCAGGCTGGCTAATGACAGGGATATCGCCGTTGCAGCGAGAAATTTCATCTGCGTCCTTTGGGTTCGGTGAATATAAGTTTTGCCGCTCGTGACCTTATCGGACTGTTTTCAGGTATTGGCGCTTCGTTTGGAAGCGCCTGCCGGGCGCGCCATTCTCCGGGCGAGATTCCTTCCCAAATCTGAAACGCGCGAAAGAATGAATTGGCGTCTTCAAAACCCAGCAGGAACGCGGTTTCGTTCAGTTCCACGGCTCGCTGTTTTAGAAAATGACGGGCAAGTTCTCGGCGCGTGTCTTCAACGAGCTGTTGAAAGCTGAGCCCGGCATCGGTAAGACGCCGTTGAAGCGTGCGCGCGCCAAGGCCAAGCTCTTTCGCGACATCTTCCAGCGTCGGTCGCTTCCCGGCCATGGATCGGCTGAGAGTTTGCTTCACCTGCTCGCCGATGTTTGCGCTCGCGTTCCTGGCTTTCAGTTCCGACTCCAAGTGCGTGCCGATTACCTCCAGCAACTCTTCGTTATGAGTCACGAATGGCGTGTCCAGATCCCGGCTGCGAAAAATCAGAGCGTTGCGGTCCGCTTTGAAATGCACCCGGCAGCCAAAATGGCTTTCAAGGAGCGAGCGATGCTTCGCAGGGCGAGCGAGATCGACGCGGAGCGGCGTGATTTGGCTGTCAGTGCCATCACGACCCACGCTCAAAATCCACGACAGCACCATATCCACCAACAGGTCGGGTTGGGGTTCGGTTGCCTCGACGTAGAAGAACTCTACCGATGTCTGCTCCTGTCCGCGCTTAACACGAATCTCTTCCGGGCAGGTGAGTTGTTTGTAACGCGCGAGTCGTTGCAAAGCATCCTCGAACGTCCGGCTGCAAAGGACGGCGATGCCAGCCGGGTGGGAACGTGCCAATCTGGTTTCACTGCCGAGCTTTAAGCCAATCGCAGGATCTGAACTCGTCTGGCCAACGCTTCGCCAAAGTGCGAATAGTTGAGCAGTTGTGAGGTAAACTTTTTCTTCTTCGAAAAGCCCCACTGGTAAGCCTGCGCGACGAAGCAGTGCGGGAAGGGCAATCTTTTGGTCCGTGAAGCGTTTTCCCCAAGTGTTGGAAATGCGTAATCGATCGCTCACAGTTTTCAGCGGTTAGGAAATAGGACGGGCTTTACTTCGCTTTCACATTGTAACAGAACAACGTGTCTTGATCGCGAATGTAAAGCTTGCCGTTCGCGATCACCGGATGCGCCCAGGCGGGAAGGCTCGTGCGCTCAGGTTGCTCGAAGCGCCCCCGCTCCAAATATTCCTTACGACTCGGCTCGATCAAAATCAGGGCGCCCTCCTCGGTGCGGTAGTAGATTCGGCCATCCGCAAACGCGACCGAGCCTTTGCGAACTCGTCGCTTGTCCGAGTCGCGCTCGTTCCACAACACCTCGCCCGTTTTGAAATCAAGGCAAGCCAGATAGCCGCCACCGTTGCCGCCATTGGATCCAAACAGAGCGCCGTCGTGGAAAATTACGCCGCCGTGATGATTCTCCATTTGTCTGGAAAACCATACCTCCGTACTCTTGACCGCACCATTCGAGTCTCTGCTGAGCTTCACGGCTCCTCCTCCCGCACCATAGGCGGAAGCGGCAAACACCATCCCATCATGGTAAATCGGTGTCGAACAGTTGATTCCCATCCGGTTGGCGGCCCGCTCATATTGCCACAGGACCTTGCCATCGGCAGCCGCCACCCCGATGAGCGCTTTGGCGGTAAGTTGCACATACTGGCGTTGCCCATCGAAGTCGATTGCGATTGGCGAGGCGTAAGCTGCTCCTGATGACCCGGGACCGCCGAAGCCGCCGAAGCCACCACCAGGACGACTTCGACTACGGTCAGCACCGCCAGGAGCACCACCGAATGCACCGGGAGCCACGCCAATCCCTGGGTTCGTCATGCCTCCCTCAAATCCACTATCCCGCTGCCAAACTTGACCACTCGAATCGGTAAATGATGAGGCCGCTCCAGCATTGATTCGAATAGTCCCTGCAGACGATGCGCCGCCCGCTGACTTCTGCGGAATAACTTCAATCGCCTTGATTGCTGGGTTTTCGACCTGGGATGTGAAAACAATATGGAACTCACCGTTGGTTATTTCCACCGGCACCGTCTCGACATAGGCTTTGTTGGGCCCACCGGCCTTTACCCAGATGTCGAAGTCTTTGAACTTGTGCCCTTGCACGTCAAAGGAAAAGACGCGTTGGCCCGGTCCGGTAATTCCTTGGTAGGTTTCCGCAAAGTAGAGTTTCGCGACATACTTGCCGTTGGGGACCTTTTGCGAAAAAGCTGCCATTCCCCAATGCTCGCTGACAAACAGGTTTGGGTCCTTGGTGCCGGTCACCCCCAGAGCAGGACCAACAGCGCGTTCACCGGGACCGTTATCAGGATTACTTGAGCTGCCGGGAGCACTTGCTGGACTGCCCGGCATTTGAGTCTTCCAGATTGTTTGGCCGGTCAACTTGTCCAGGGCCACCAGCATTGCACTTTCACTGCCGGGCGTGCAGATCAGCTTGTTACCGTCAATCAAGGGCGATTCGCGGTAGCTCCAAGCCGGTATCGAACCACCAAAATCCGTTACCAGATTCCGTTGCCAAACCAATTTGCCGTCTGACGCGCGCAGGCACACCACATTGCCCCCGAGTCCCATGACGTAGAGGCGGTCACCGTCCACTGTCGGGGTGGCGCTCGGCCCTTCTTTTGATTGCGGGAAATTTTGCGAGTGGACCGGCGCAATTCGAGTGGCCCAGCGCTCCTTGCCATCCTGCTCAGACAGGGCCCAGACGACTTCATCCTCGCCACGGTTGGCCATGCCGTAAACAGTGCCAGCAGCAATGGAAGGCGTGCTGTCACCACCGCCAAGGCGTTTAACTGTCCAGGCGAGAGGTGGTCCGTCTTTTGGCCATTGCTTAAGCAGTCCGGTTTCTTTGGAGTGAGCTGAACGGTCTGGCCCCTGCCACTGCGGCCAATCAAACTCTCCGGAGAGAGCGTTTTGCGCGAAAGCCCCGACTGCAAGAACAAGCACGAAAGTCTGATACATGCGATCACGATAGTGTAAACTCTGGGCTAGTGTCACTCGCAAGACACGACAAACTACTTGCCAAACGCGTCAAACAGGCTATTGGAAAGAAGACCAGGTGATTCTTGTTTTCGAAGCATGCGAGTTTTCTTCACCGCTGCATCGCCTTTTGTGGGAACTACTGGAGTGGCATGCGGGCGAGAGAACTGGCAAACCCGGTCGATGCTTTGGATACAGAGTTCGCCCTTGCTCCCAGACTGGTGTCCCTGGCTCTCAGACTGGTTTCAACGCCGTGGCGTAAGCGTGAATGCCGCCCCAAGCGAGTGGATGGACGAATGATCGTATAGGTTCCCAGGAGATCGGCTTCAATGTTGGCTAATGACCCATCACGTTCAAAACGTCATTTGCCCTTCCTGTTTCCTTCGCTGCGCTTGACGCAGCGGCGGTTTGAGCAGAGGCTTTAACCAGTCCACCTGACATGAACACCCAGAAAACACGCGGCGCCAGCCGACCAGACGAGTCCGGTTTCACGTTGATCGAGTTGCTTGTAGTGATTGCCATCATCGCTATTCTGGCAGCAATGCTTTTGCCGGCGCTGGCTCGCGCCAAGTCGCAGGCTCAACGCACCAAATGTGTCAGTAATCAGCGCCAGATCGGCATCGCTTTCCGATTGTACGCTGATGATAACGCCGATAAATACCCCATCCACGACGGCTGGGCTTCGGTCGGCGGCGACAGGCCAAACCCACCGAACACCTCTGGCAACGCGGCCTATTATGGCGGCGATGTCTGGCCCACCAACCGGCCACTGAACCAATACGCCGGGAACGTGAACGTTTTCCATTGTCCGGCCGATAAAGGTGATTCCCTCAATCCGCAGGTCAAAACCTGCTGGGAAGGTTGGGGCAACAGTTACCTGGTCGAGTGGCACAGCTACGCCTTTCGGGTCGAACGAATCACCGGCAGCACCGGCAAGCTCGTCAATGTCAGCAAGGGAATTACCGGCGCAGAAATCGCCCTTCGGCCGGCTACCAAAATCATTGAAGCCGATTGGCCCTGGCACGCTAACCGCCAGATAAGCGATTCCCGAAGTGAGTGGCATAACGTGCGTGGCCGCCGTACCGAGGCCGTTCTTTTCGCCGACATTCACGTTTCCTTCTACCGATTCCCGGATGATCTTGGCGCCAATGCCAATACACTGCCGAATAGGGATTACCTCTTCTGGTAGGGACTTAAGAAGGAAACCTCGAACGCCGCGCCCTACTTCTAATCTTAAGCTCGAAATTTACCCCGCTGCTGCCACTTGCTGAGACAAGCCTGAAGCTCCTTCGTCATTGGTTTTTTTACGCTGACATCCTGCTCTTGTCTGCTTGCTTCGCACACTCGGCTTATCTCCGCCAGCAACTGCGCCGGACTAAAAGGTTTTGTTAAAAAGCCAGCCGCCCCCAATCCTTTCGTTTGCTTCTGGATAGGATCATCATTTGTCGAGCTGATAAGGAGCACCGGAATCGACTTCACGCTATCCATCGATTTAAGCAGACGCAACAAAGCGATCCCATCAATTTCCGGCATCATGATATCCAAAATGATTACCTCCGGCGGTTCTTTCATAATCAGCTCGAACGCATCGGCCCCATTCTCCGCTAGCACCGTCTCGAAACCCGCTCTCTCCAGGTGAGGTTTCACCAGCCGCCGGATCAACAGCTCGTCGTCCGCCAATACTAACATCCTTTTACTCATCGCCTCGTCTTCCATTACTTCTCAAACACATATTTCTCCAAGCAAAAGGCGTGCGCTCCTCAATTTGGTATGCGAGAAAGTCTCACCAATCGTTATTTCCAGGGAATCCCCGGGCTCTCTCCCCCGCAAAACCCGGGGACCGAGCCGAAGCTGGGTTCCAAAAACAGGACATGTGTCTTGCCAATTTTCCAATTAAATGGACAAAATAGTCTCAGACAAATGCTCGACGGAATTCGTTTTATGATCCCAATCCAAATTGTTAGATCTGGGAAAGCTTGTGGGGACTTCACTAGCGGCAGTCATTTGCTGGCTGTGTCTTTACGTATTGAGCATTGGTCCGGTTTGTATGCTAAATAAGCGAGGCGCGTTGCCAAAATAGCGTCAAGCAGGCGTACCAACCTTTAACCCCAATGATGGAACGTTCCGAGTTATTCTCCCGATTCCTCAATAGCTATCAATGCTTGTGGCTCGGTGTTTCAGATACTCAACTTCGGCCATTCTGGCCGCGGACTCCGCGAACCGGAAGCAGTTAATTCGCGGTAAGGTCAAACGTTCTTCCTGAAAATTCCTGACAGAAAAAATGGTTCGCTTTTGATGCTGCTTTGACCGCTCGCCAGTTTGTGATATAATTATTCGTCCCGGCGGGTTCCCCCATTCGAATCACGATCTGGTAAACGCATCAATTGTCACACTAAGAAAATCCAAATCCTTATGAAAAATAACCAACTTACGTGGCTGACCACCCTGGCAGCCACGGCATGCCTGTTCTGCGGCGGCGCATTTGCCGGCACATTCAAGACCATCAACATAGATGGTTCGTTCGGGGATTGGGCCGGCGTTCCGCTGGCGGACACCGATCCGCTGGACAATCCATCGGGCGTTGACTACGGCGACGTGTACGTCGCGAATGACAACAACTATCTTTACATTCGCTTTACCCTCCACGCGGCAGCAAATCCGTTCACCTTTCAACAAAACATCTTCATTGATGCGGATAACACTCCCGGCACGGGCTATGGCGCCAATGGTCTTGGCTCGGAAATGCTGATTCAAAGCGGCGCGGGATATCAGGAGACGAATGGGGGATTCAATGCAGGGGGCATCACTGGGCTGGGCTGGGCGGCGGCACCGGCAGCGCCCGGGACTCAATTCGAGGTGCGCATCTCGCGCGCGGCCACCTACACCACGGACGGCCTGCCGGTTTTTACCAATGGCACGATTGCGCTGGTGCTTGAGTCGGATGGGAGCCCAAACGAGTGGGCACCCACCAGCCCCATCGTTTACACCTTCGAATCAGCACCGGTGGCGTTGACGACGAATCTCCCGTTGCTCCAGCTCACCAGCTCCTCCTGGCAGGCAAACGCTGCCGGCACGGATCTCGGGACCAATTGGCTGGACCAGAGCTATGATGACACGCAAGCCGGGTGGAGCGCGGGGCTGGGGTTATTTGGCTACACCCCCGCTCCAGGGTCTTACCCCCCCATCAACAAGCCACTCGGCAGCGGTCCCACCACTTATTATTTTCGCACGCATTTCAATTGGAACTTTCTTATCGACAACCTCGCCTTCGTGGTTACCAACTACCTGAGCGACGGAGCGGTGTTCTATCTCAACGGCGCTGAAGTCCGTCGCGTTCGCATGCCGGCCGGGGCGATTGGATACAATACGAACGCCACCGGCTCGGCGTCGCCGGTCGGCCAGGTCCAGGTGTTCGGCATTCCCGGCCAGCCCCTCATCATTGGTGATAATATCCTGGAAGTGGAGACGCATCAGGCGCCGGGCACGGCTGCGGATATGGTCTTCGGCCTCTCGCTGACCGCCGCCGCGCAATACCCGGTGCGCAACGTAAATACCAATCTGCCGGCGGATCAGACCGTCGTCGCTGGCCAGTCGGTGACTTTTACCTCCGACGTGATTGGCAGCGGGCCGTTGAGTTATCATTGGTCGCACAACGGGGCCAGTATCCCCGGGGCCACCAACGCGAACCTCACACTAACTGGGGTGCTGACAAACGACGCAGGGAGCTACGTCCTGGTGACCACCAACGCCCTGGGCACAAACATCACGCGGTCGGCGCTCCTGACGGTTACCAGCACTCCTGTGGTCATCAACGATCCGGCGCAGCCCGCCGACGCCTATGCCGTGGAAGGGCAGCCGATCACACTGAGCGTCCTGGCTTCGGGCTCACCGCTCGTGCAATATCAATGGTTCAAAAACAATAACCTCATCCCTGACGCGACCAATGCGGATTACACTATCGCGTTTCCCGTGCTAAGCATTGCCGGCAATTACCGGGCAACCATCAGCAACCCGGCCGGTTCGACCAATAGCCGGACCGCGTCCCTGACGGTGTTGCGGGACAAAGTCCCGCCTGTGATCACGGCGGTGGCCGCCGGAGCCAGCCGAATTGTCGTGAGCTTTTCCTGGCCGGTGGATGCCGCGAGCGCGAACTTCGCCGGCAATTACAGCCTGAGCGGTGGGTTCAATGTCTCCAGCGCGGTAATCAATCCAAGCGATGCCAGCCAGGTCACCCTGACCACCAGCGCCCCGCTGGCGTTCGGAACCGTTTATCAATTGACTGTCAATGGCGTGAGCGATCTGTTCGGAAATATAGCCCACACGACCGTCTCCTTCGCGCGCACCATCACCATTGATGGCAGCTTCGATGATTGGCAGGGTTTGGCGCCCGTCTTCAGCGGGCCCATCGGCACCGCCGGCGCCGCCGACTTCAAAGACATCTATGCTTTTAGCGACGCCAGTCGCTATTGTTTCCGCGTCACTTTGTGGCAGGACATAGCTCCCGCTGACGGCCATTTTCCCGATTACGTTGACATGTTTTTTGACACAGATAACGACAGTACCACCGGCTATCCCGCGGTCGGCCCGGTCGGCTCGGAAATGCTGATTGAGAGTGGCTTCGGTTATCAGGAGAAAAATGGCAATTTCAACGATGGCACCGGCATCAACGGGCTGGACTGGTTGTCTCTGCCCGCAGAAGCAGGAACAAACTTTGAGTTTAGCATTTCGCGCGCAGCCACGTTTGCCTCCGATGGCACGGCGATATTCAAAACTAACGTACTGAATTTCCAGTTCGTGGGATTGATGACCACTTTTGTGCCGGCGAATCGGGCGCCTTCGAGTGGTGTGATTTCCTTCACGAATATGCCGGCTGTGAATGTTCCGGGCCTGCCGCCAGGGTTGATCGCAATTGAACGACTGGCGGGTGGACAGGTTGCCTTGGTTTGGGATCCCCCGGGCAATTTGCAGGCCCGCCCTTCCTTGAGCGGCGGTTCGTGGACCAATGTGCCCACGGCTTCACCCCATGTAATTCCCGCTTCCGGAACGCAGATGTACTTCCGGCTGACAAACTGAGTTAATCGGGTTCGGCCGGGCCCCGAGTGAATTGCCATTTCGAGTGGCAACGACCTCGGGTCCCGGTTAGGATGGGCTCTGCATCGAAACATCGCATTTATGAACAGGGGACAGGCCGAAAATGCCTGGCGTGACCGCGGGCGGCTTGATGCCCGTGGGTTCACCTTAATCGAGTTACTGGTGGTTATTGCGATCATCGCGATCCTGGCCGCCATGCTTTTGCCGGCATTGTCTCAAGCGAAGGAGAAGGCGGTGCGGGCCCAATGTGTCAGCAACTATCGCCAACTCGGGCTCGGAATCCACATGTATGCCAATGAGAATAGCGACAGCATGCCCCATCCGGGTTGGGGCAACGATTACCCCTGCTGGCTTTACACGCCCGTTGGGGGTACGCCGCCGGCGCTGGTTCTGACGAACCTCGACAAATGCTACGGTACGGGGCAATTGTGGCCGCAGATCAAAAACTACAAAGTCTACTTCTGCCCGAAGGACAACACCGATCCGAAGTCGAATCCGTATTACGCTATCCGCCAGAACAAGCTGTCCACCTATATCATGAACGGGGCGGTCAACGGGTTCGGCGCGCTGGGCGGGAAAGCCTACAAACTTTCGGCGTTCAAGCCCGTTGCCTATATGATGTGGGAACCAGATGAACCCAACTACTATAAATTCTATCCGGGGCTGAGTTGCTACAACGATGCCAGCAGTTACCCATCGCAGGGTGAAGGTTTGGGCCGGTTGCACGGCAGGAAGGGTGGCAGCTTGCTGGCCTTTGACGCACATGTGGACTCGATGAGCTACGAGAGATTTAACCAGGAGCGCCTGCTCTTCCCGGGATTGCTCCACTGCGTTCCCGGCAGCAAAACCGGCGATTAACCAAAAGCGAGGGACTAACCTAACTGAAAAATGGTTTTCCCCTGTCAACAACCCCGGGAACTCCTGCGCGTTCCTCTTAACTTCCCAGTCCTGATCCTTGCGATCATCTTGAAAGGGGCTTCCAGCTTCGGACAGGATTTCGCCACTAACACCTACACCAGCTCCAGCGAAGATTTCGCCAATCCGGAGCGCGGTTTTTACATCCAGGCGGATAGTTACGCCAGCGCCCCTTCACCAGTGCCTGCGAGTCTGGCCAATTACCGGATCAACGGAAAAAGTTCGCCGGGCAATACGTACACTGCCAAAATCTCGCTCCTGTTGCGTCTGTTTTATCTCGATAGCTTCGTCAACGCCCCCATCAGCTCCAATTTTCTGAACGCGATTCAAACGGATTTCGATTCCATCCGGGCCCAGGGTTGCAAGGCGATCGTACGCTTTGCGTACAATCAGGACCAGACCAGCCCGTTCGACGAGCCCTCGAAAGCGCGCATTCTGGCGCACATCGAACAACTCAAACCGTTATTGAAAAAAAACAGCGACGTGATTGCCGTCCTGCAGCAGGGATTTATCGGTGCCTGGGGCGAAGGATATTACACCGACATTTTTTATACTGCGGGACAGGCCACCGCGCAGAATTGGATTGACCGGGCTGACGTGCTAAACGCCCTCCTGGCTGCGCTCCCGGTCGAGCGGATGATTCAAGTACGTACTCCGCAGATGAAACAAAAATTTGTGTACGGCCCAACCGCGTCAACCAGTTCGGCGCCTCTCGCTTCAACTGAAGCGTTCAGCGGCAAAGGCCCGGCGCGAGTCGGGTTCCACAACGATTGCTACCTTGCCGATGCAACCGACATGGGGACCTTCTCGGACTACGACATCGGTGGGGGAGGGACTTCGTCACAGGACATCACCAATCTCCGAAATTATCTCGCGCTGGAAACCCGCTACGCGCCCATGGGCGGCGAGACTTGCGCCGTCAATCCGCCGAAAGATGATTGCGCGTCGGCGGGAGGTGGTGCGGACACGGATATGGCGTTATCCCACTTCTCATTTCTACACCAGTCATACAATGTCAACGTCAACAACGATTGGGTTGTGCAGGGCTGCATCGAGAACATCAAACGCCAGTTGGGCTATCGGTTGCAATTGGTCTCCGGCCGCTTTCGCACCGAGGCCCAACCGGGACAGGCAATTCCGCTGTCGCTGGAGTTTCAGAACCTTGGCTTTACCGCGCCGTACAATCCTCGCGGACTCGAACTCGTTCTGCGCCACACTGTGACTGGACAAAAGTTTTTTGCCGCGCTTTCCCGTGACACCGATGCGCGACGGTGGTTGCCTGGTACTAACTACGTTCTGAACGCGCAACTCTCGCTGCCGGTGGATTTGCCGTTCGGCGGTTACGACTTGCTTCTCAATCTGCCCGACCCCGCGCCCTCGCTTTACGCGATGATCCCCTATTCAGTGCGGCTGGCCAATTCCAACGCTCTTTCCAGCATCGGCACGGTGCTTGGGGATGTGTGGGAACCTGCCACCGGCTACCACCGTCTCCGGCAAACATTGACCGTCAACGCCACTGCAACCAATGCTCTCCCCGATGGCAGGGAGATCCCGGTGCTTAACTTCCCCGCAGTGGCCGAGACCTATGATGCCTGGAAAGCCCGCAACTTCCCTTCCAATCCCAGCCTCGGCGCGCCAGCGGATGACCCGGATGCCGACGGTCGCCCCAACCTCGTCGAATACGCGGTCGGTTCAAATCCAAACTCTGCCGATGCCGGCAGCTATCTCGAGTATTCTTTCGATGGAAATGCCTTCTTCCTTTCCCTTCGAAAAGGTCCGGTTGGGAATGATATCCGTTACGAGGTTGAGAGCTCGTCGAATCTGGCCGCCGGAAGCTGGTCCAGTTCGATGGTAACGATTCTGGAAAATAGTGCCGCCAGGCTTCGGGCGCGATATGATGGATCGACCGCCAGTGGATTTCTCCGGGTGAAATTCACTCTACTACAGTAAGTTGGCGATGCGCCTCGAGACACAGTGACCCAATGCGCTCATTAGACTCGGTCCCCGAACGGAGCTTGTGGTCGACTGGCAAACCTTGCTTGCCCCGGCCAGCGCGACCTTTACTATACCGCCATGAACCGAGCCTGGATATCCGTGCTCGTTAGCCTTACAGCGCTGGCCCCGCTTTGCGCAGCCGATTTCCCGATCACGACGCTGCCGCTTGGCTCCCCGGCTCCGGATTTCAATCTGCCCGGTGTGGATGGCCGCAGTTATACACTGAAGGATTTCGCTGAGGCCAAAATCCTGGTCATTGTCTTTACCTGTAATCATTGTCCCACCGCGCAGTATTACGAGGAGCGTCTCAAACGGCTTGTGACCGATTACAAGCCCAAAGGCGTGGCGGTGGTCGCGATCATGCCCAATGATCCGAAATCCGTGCGCCTGGACGAACTGGGTTGGACTGACCTGAGCGACTCGTTCGAGGAAATGAAGATTCGCGCCCGTGACCGGAACTTCAATTTCCCCTACCTCTACGATGGGGACACCGAAGTAGTGGCTCGCGCCTACGGTCCAGTGGCCACCCCTCACGTTTTCATTTTCGATTCGGGCCGCAAGCTGAGGTACGTGGGTGCGATTGATGACTCCGAACGTGTCCAACAGGTGACCAGGCATTACGTGCACGATGCTCTCGATGCCTTGCTTGCGGGCAGGGAGCTGGAGCTGACCAAAACGAAAATCGCGGGCTGCTCAGTGAAATGGGCCGGTAAGACCAGCGCCGTAACAGCCTACATGGAAAAACTTGCGACCGAGGAGGTTTCACTCGCGCCTGCTGATGCTGTGATCCTGAAGGCGATGCGGCAGAACGAATCGGGGAAGTTTCGGCTTGTTAACTTCTGGGCGACCTGGTGTCCGCCATGTGTCGCGGAGTTTCATGAATTTGTTACGATCAACCGCATGTATCGGCACCGGGATTTTGAGGTCGTGACTGTCGCGGTAAACCGCCCCGAGGAGGAAAAGGACGTGCTGGCGTTCTTGAAAAAGAAACAAGCTTCATTCAAGAATTTAATTTTTGCCTCTGCAGATCGGGCGAAGCTGATAGACGCATTCGATCCAAACTGGCAGGGCGAAGTGCCCTATACCGCCCTGATCGCCCCGGACGGAAAGATTATTTATAGTGAGACAGACCGGATCGATCCGCTCGCGATCAAACGTGCCATTGTGAAAGCGCTCAACGAGAAAAAACCGTGGTAACACGGTTACTCACGATTTGGCAGGAGGGGGCAGTTGCCACAGCTTTTGACAGTTCGGAATAATGCGGACTTCGTTTGTATTGAACGGTCGCGTGTGTGTAAAGGCACCCAGGATATGATTGAGGAGTATTTTGCTCTTTCGCGAGTTGACTGCGAACTTGCTATAGTCATTGGTGACGCTCAACTTCCATAGTGTTCCGTCTCTCGTAAGTACTGTGGCACTTCCGAAGCCGGCTGAAAGCGCCCAAGCATCAAAATGTAGTGGAAGTCTCCTGGGAGTTGGCAGGGAAATACTTCCCGTACCGGAATAACTCCCGGAGGCCCACCATGTGCCATTTTGCTTTTGCGCAAGGAAGAAACGCGTGCCTGCATAGGCGCATTTCCAGTCAGTATCTTTTCCAACCTGGACCGGGACCTGCGGGCGTGTTTTGACGTAAGCGGGCGCTGCCGCGACCGAGTTGACCCCGTAAATCCACAATGTGCCGTCCGACCGCAGCGCCAAGGTATTCCAATCGTTAGCAGAAATTGCGACAAAGTTGGGCAACGGATCGAGTTGCCGAGGTAAAAGATCGTCCTTGCCTGCGTAGTCTAAGTTTCCCCACCCGTAAAGAGCACCATTGGTCTTCAATGCGAAGCTGCTGAAGCTTCCAGCAGATATAACGCTCCAATCGCGATCTGAACCGATTTGCGTAAAGGCGAATTGGTTGTTGGTGTGGCCAGTTCCGAGTTGGCCGCGATCGTTTTGGCCCCAGGCCCACAATGAGCCGTCGTTCTTTACCGCCAGACAATGTCCCGCTCCGACGGCGATGTGAGCCCAATTGGAATCGCTGCCCAAGCGAGTGGGCTCCAGGACTTTGGTGTGGGTGCGCTCCTGTGTGGCGACTCCCCAGCCGTTCCTGCCCCAACCCCACAAAGTACCGTTAGTTTTTAAGGCCAATGCGTGAGAGTAAGAGGCTGCAACACTGCACCACTCTCTTGGGGAGCCGATTCGTTGCGGGAAGTCTGTGGGATGTTCAAGCAGGCCTGGAGACGTGTTGCTTCCCCAACACCACAAAGAACCATCCGGGTCCAGCAAGACGATCTGATCCCACGAAGTGTCAAAAACCTGTGGGAGAGTTTGTCCGCGAGGTAATGGAGCTCCTACGGTGAAACCAAAACGTGGTGCCCGATATGCCCAAAATAGCAGGGCAAGTATCGTTGCCGCGACTGCAGTAAGGACTTTTCCTTTGTAACCCGGCTTTGTGCTCCCGTATGTTTCTGACATGTCAGGATTTATCGCGGTGTCCTTTACATAAGGTCTATTCGACCGTCAGAAGGGAACCACCTGGAGTTCTAACGCACAATCCAATTTTGAGGACAGGGAGAAAAGCACGTATTCATCAGGGGAAAAACCGCTGTCGCGAAAACTCATAAAACTGTTTCACAGATTCAAGTCCTGTCGCGGGTTGAAAGCAAAACTCCGCATTTATTTGTGTCAATTCGTGAAATTCGTGTCTCTGTCTGAGGCCTTGCCTTTGCTAGGATGTTTGTAACGCGTTCAACATGAGCAAACGCACAATTTTGATAGTCTTATTTGTTGTGGCTTTGTCAGTTTTGGTGTGGTTTTTGCTCATTCTGCAGCGACGGGAACCGAGATACGTGACCGGATCGTCCTACCGAGCGCACCGCGTGAGCCCAGAAAAAACTGTGCGTTCCGCCCTCGCCGACCCTGTTGACTTCACCAAGAAACGTGTTACGGGCGGCATCGGTATAATTCTGACCACGGATCAGCAAACCAGTCTTCCTGCAATTGCTGTCGTCCTTCCCGACTCACCTGCCCACACGGCCGGGCTTTCAGAGGGAGATCTCATTTTAAAGGTGAATGGAATTGGAACAACAAACAAACCGCTCGTGCAGGTCGCTTCGGACGTAAAGGGCATTACGGCTGGCTTTGTGACACTGACGGTGCAGCGCAACGGTTCGAACGGTGATTACACGATTCAGCGCAGTTCCTGGAACAGCCTTGAGCAGAAAAACCTCCGTGACTAAAGCATGAGCGTTCGTGATATAAACCGCAGGCTGTGGAGCTGCGTGGTTTGACACAATGTTCCCCATGTTTATCAAACCCTCTTGCAGCACGGACTTTTACTAAAGGCAGCGGAGGAGACTGAGGTTCATCCGCCGATAGGTGCACCTAGGTAATCAGTAGCGAAAAGAAACCCGCTAGAACAATGAGGTTTCGCATACCAACTGATTAGCAAACGAAGAAGTTTCTCGCAAGTACATGAACCCTGCTTGACCATGATCTGTTTCCATGGCCACAATTCGAAAAAACACAATCCTATGCCTATTCGACCTCTCGCCATCTGTCTTCTTGCCGTGCTGCTTTCGTCCTGTGTCGGCACTTCGCTAAAGCAAACCTGGAAGTCTCCGGAATACCATAACGGTCCGGTGAGCAAAATTGCAGCCCTGGCGGTTGATGAGCGCGGATATGTGCGCAGCGCTTTCGAGAGTCGTTTCGTTTTGGAACTGCGAAAGCATGGGATAGGTTCTTTCACCACCTTCGACCTTCTTTCGCTTCCTGACATTAAGAGTGACAAGGCGGCCGCTGCTGAGCGTCTGCGGGCCGCTGGCGCAGATACATTGCTCATTCTGCGCCTTGTGGATTCATCTGTTTCCTACAGAGAAGTACGGGTGGGCGGAGGGGGGGTGGGCCCATACGACACATGGTACGATTATTATGCCATGGCTTATGGTTTTAGCCAAAGCTACGGAAACCTGAAACAAAATGCACTCCTGGAAACCAGCATTTTCGACTTGAAAACCAACAAGCGTATTTGGTCTGGATTGACCGAGACGGTAACGGCCTATGATACAGACCGGGTGACCGAAATGGACAAGGTTGTTGCCAAAGTGGTGGCGGCTATGAACAAAGACGGAATTATCCCCTAAACGTCCTGCTCTTTGCGCGATAAGGAACTTGACCACGGATGTCACGGAGAACACGGATAAAGAAGGAAGAGAAAACTCATATTTGTCTCCTGCCTTATCCGTGTTCTCCGTGACATCCGTGGTAAAACTCTTTTAATCGCACCCGAAGCAGGCTGAGACTTTTCAAAATCTGTGGTTTCTGGTACTCTGCCTGTAAATGTCCCCAAGCGACGATGTCGGGCCAAATTTGCGAGCCACTGGCGCCGGTTTCCAGAGCACGCTATGGTCCACCGTTCTGGCGGCGGGGCAGCAGGATGATTCCACTCGGGCCCGTGTCGCGCTGGAGAAGCTATGCCGAACATACTGGCGGCCGCTCTATGCCTTTTTGCGACGACAAGGAACAAATCCGCATGATGCCGAAGACCTTACTCAAGGGTTTTTCGAATTGCTCTTTGAGAAGGATGCACTTGCCCAAATTCGTCGCGAGAAGGGAAAGTTCCGCTCCTTCCTGCTGGCATCGCTAAGGCATTTTGTCTGCGATCAACGAGACAATGCGAATGCGCAGAAAAGGGGTGGGGGTAAGCCGGTCTTCTCATTGGATGTTCGCGATGAAGAGGGCCAGTATCTTCTCGAACCAGCCGACCCTTTAGATCCCGAAAAGATGTTTGATCGCCGCTGGGCAAGGACGCTCATTGAAACTGTGCTCGACCGACTGGCTGCTGATTATGCCGCTAAGCATAAGCAACGACTTTACGCTGAGATTCATCCATTTCTACTCGAAAAAAAGACCGGGGTATCGCAAGCGGAAGTCGCTGTTCGCCTTGGGGTGAAGGAAGTGACCGTTGGGGTCGAAATACACAGGTTGCGACAGCGCTTCCGGGAGCTGTGCCGCCAGGAGATTGCCGATACGGTCGCCACTCCAGAACAGGTGGATGAGGAAATGCGCCATCTTTTTATGGCGTTGCGGGCCTAAAACAGCATGGTGAAAGGTTTTCAGTATTTTTCCTTTGCTCTACTGTGAAGGTCGCTCTGAACGCCTGAACTAGAATGGCTGAAACAAATATCTGTCCCGACTGTGGGTCGGTGATTCCGGCTGGCACCCCACCGGGGTCATGTCCCGGATGCCTGCTGCTTTTAGTAGTTGAAGGGGAGGAACCGGCCGACGCCCGCGTTTCTGTGCCGCCAACGAAAAGTACACTGACCACGGAGGGGCAGGGAGATTTCCCGGATTACGAGCTGATTGAAGAAATCGGGCGCGGAGGCATGGGGATTGTATGGAAAGCCCGTCAGTTGAGCCTCAACCGCATCGTTGCCTTGAAGATGATCGGGTCGGGCAACTTTGCCGACGCACAGGAGGTGCAACGTTTCCGGACCGAGGCGGAAGCGGCGGCTTCGCTCGACCACTCGAACATCGTTCCTATTTACGAAGTGGGCGAAGATGCAAGCCGGCACTACTTCACAATGAAATGGGTGGAAGGCCGAAATCTTGCCCAGACCGTGAGCGCTCCTCCTGGATCAACCAAAGAGCTCTCCGTCGCCGCCAGGCTCATGGTCCAAATCGCGCAGGCGGTGCATCACGCGCATCAGCGCGGGCTTCTCCACCGCGATTTGAAACCGGCCAACATTCTCATCGACCAACAGGGCCAGGCCCTTGTCACTGACTTCGGTTTGGCCAAGCGACTGGCCGGTAGCCTGGAGTTGACTGCCAGCGGTGTCATAATGGGCACGCCCAGCTATATGTCCCCAGAGCAAGCGGGGGGTAACGCCAAGAAGCTGACCATCGCCAGTGACATCTTCAGCCTGGGAGCCATCCTTTACTTCCTGCTCACAGGGCGACCTCCATTCAACGGGGATGGCCCCGTCGAGATCATTCGCAATGTGGTGGAGAAGGAACCACCAAATCCGAGTTTGCTCAATCCCACGATCGATAAGGAACTGGCGACGATCTGCCTGAAATGCCTGGAAAAAGACCCGTCGCGCCGATACGCATCCGCCGGGACCCTGGCCGAGGATTTGGAAAATTGGCTGCAAGGAAAACCGATCAATGCCCGCCCGGTCAGCGATTGCGAACGAGCCCGGAAATGGATTCGTCGTCATCCGGCGATTTCGACTCTTTCAATCGCAGTTATGGTCAGTCTGATTTTGGGGTTGGCAGGAGTAAGCGTGGAATGGCGGCGGGCGGAGCGCGAACGAGCGAAGACAGCCAAAGCTAATGTCCGCCTGGAACTTCAACGGGCGGAGGATTTTCTTGCGGGCGACAAATCCCATCTTGCCTTGGCGACCTTATCGGCGCTGGTGCGCCAGAGTCCCACCAACCGGGCCGCTGCAGAGCGTCTGATCAACGCTCTGAATCAACAAGTATTTCTGGTCCCGACCGTCACGCACGAGCACCCGTTCACGAACCAGGCTGACCTCAGCCCGGACGGTAAACTGCGTGTGAGGTTGGAAGGTACGGATAAGAATTCTTTCCGTATCGAGGATCTCAAAACAGGGGGCACATCGACCTCGATCGAAGCCCATGACGTGCCGATCCGTTCCGCCAATTTTAGTTCCGATGCTCAGCGCCTTGTCACCTCGTCCTCAGACAAAACCGCGAAAGTCTGGGATACAAAGACAATGGGCAATTTGCTTACCCTTCACCATGAACAGGGCGTGAACTGGGCTGAATTCAGTCCGGATGGGAGTCGCATTGTTACCGCCACGGAGGGCTTCAAATCCGAGGCACGGCTTTGGGATGCCAGCAGCGGCCAGCGCTTAGGCGCGTCCATGCGACATTTCAATGCCATCAACACCGCGCGCTTTGACTCCGACGGCCATCGGATAGTCACAGCGTCGGACGACCGGACGGTCCGGGTATGGAACGGATTTACTGGAGAGCCTTTGTCCGCGCCGACTGGTTTATCAGAGATGGCGCGTGACGCTCGGTTTAGCACAAATGACGCCGTTATAGTTGCCGGCAATCGAAGTGAGGTGCGAAGCTTCGGGTTAACTGTCCGGGCGAGGTTCGAACGGGCCGAATCTGCCGAATTGCCCACCCGAAGTGACGCTGGCACGGACCCCGCGCTGCTCGAATCTTTGAGGCGAAAACTGAGTCCTAAGCATTCCGGAGAGATCACTTCGCTTGCCATCGGCCCGCAGAGAAACATAGTGGCGACAGCATCGAAGGACAGAACCGCTCGGCTCTGGGACTTGCGCTCGCTCGCGCCTCTGGTTCCACCCCTGATTCACAACGTAACCGTCAACTGCGTAAGGTTCAGTCCTGACGGATTGCGGTTAGTGACAAGCACGGCCCGGCCCGCGCAAGTGCGCATTTGGGAAGTACAGACTGGTGACCCGCTGAGTGATTGGTTTGACGCAAGCGAGGCGGTGCCGGCAGTGCAATTCTCTCAAGATGGCTGTTGGATTATCACTGCGGCACCATCGCAATGGAAATGGCGGCTTTGGCCGGTCCTCGGCCCGGCTCCAGGGTGGCTGCCAGAATTGGGTGAAGCGATTGCTGGACTCCGCTACGGAGCAAGCGGAACCGCCGAGCCGGTGAAAAGGGAAGCTTTTTTCGAGCTTCGAACGAAGTTACTGACCTCTACCGACTCGAGTCCGCTCAACACTTGGGCCAAAGAATTTCTAAACGCCATCAATGCGAATTGATCAGAACACTCGAAGGTTTCTCGCTTTGATCGCACTGTGTAGCTTTTCCTGCGAGCGCGAAAGTATTGGCGCGGAGCAGTTCGTCCCCAGCAACATGACCGGAACGATGATCGTCAAAGAAGGCAGCGTTCAATTTCGCTCCTCAGGTACGAATGAAATGCCCGCCAGGCCACCCCAGCCCCTTGGCTTTGGTGAGGGCCTTCACACCCTGCAGCTTGCCGGCGCCACGGTGGAATTCCTTGATTTTTCGGAAATGCAAATGAAGGAGCTTACCGTCCTGGAAGTTAAACCCAGGCTCGGCGAGTCAGATCCTCCTCGTCTCAAAGTAAACGAGGGGCAAATCTATTTTTCGAATCGGAAAAGCGGTCCACGAACTATTGAGGTTGAGTCCCCGCATGCGAGAGCAGTCCCGGAAGGAACTGAGTTTCTTGTATCAGTTGACAGAGGGGCCAATCGAACAGAAATCACCATGTTTGATGGGCGAGCGAAGGTCCAGGGCGCTAATGATTTAACGCCCGTTCTCGTCACGAATGGGGCTCAGGCAATCACCATCGCCGGCCAGCCAACCATAGTCCAATCCATTGTCCAGGCTACGAACATCGTGCAATGGTGGATCTTCTACCCCGGCGTGCTCGAACCCGATGAAATTGGCTTAAGCCCTTCCGAACAAACTCTACTGGTTGCCTCCCTGGCAGGATATCGGGACGGCGATCCCAAACTGGCTTTAACAAAATATCCTGGCTATCCCGCTCCGGCAGAACCAGCCACCGATCCGCAGCGCATTTATCTAGCGGGAACATTGCTCGCCGTCGGCGCGGTGGATCGGGCTACGGCGCTCCTCACGAAAGTTAATTCAAACCTGCCGCCTGCCCATGCGCTATGGATCATGATCCATGCGGTCACAGTCGATTTCCGCAAGATGTTTTCGACCAATGCAGGACCGGAAGTTATCTGGGGCCCCGCACCTGCCACCGCGAGTGAGTGGCTCGCCCTCTCCTACGCGCATCAGGCCACAAACAATCTTAAAGCAGCCTTGCAAAGCGCGCGCAAAGCCGTCGAACAATCTCCGAAATTCGGATTCGGTTGGGTGCGCATCGGGGAGCTGGAATTCAGCTTTGGTCACACCCGGGCCGCGCGTGAAGCTGTTCAAAAGGCGATGCTCACCAGCCCTCGGAATGCCCAGGCGCACGCGCTCAACGGGTTCTTGCTCGCTGCGGAGAACCGGACTCACGAGGCCATCGCGGCGTTCGACAAGGCCATTGAGATCGACTCCGCCCTTGGAAATGCCTGGCTCGGCCGGGGTCTATGTAAGCGGCGCCTGACCTGGTTTTCACATTCAAGAATCGCAAATCAAGATTCAAATGCGGCACCTGACTGGCTTAGAGATCTCCAAACCGCTGCCATACTCGAGCCGACACGCTCCCTGGTGCGGAGCTATGCCGGAAAGGCGTTCGGCGATGCAGGGGATGAGCGGCTTGCGCATAAAGAATTCGACTATGCCAGTAAGCTCGATCCCAATGATCCAACCCCCTGGCTCTATTCTGCGCTGCTCAAGCAGCAGGAGAACCGGATAAACGAGGCGGTTTCTGACCTGCAAGATTCGCAAGAGCGTAATGACAATCGCAGTCTTTTTCGGTCGCGTTTGCTTTTGGATGAGGATCGCGCGGTGCGCAGCGCCAACCTCGCGGCGATCTATCGCGACGCAGGACTAACTGACTTTAGCGTGCGTGAAGCTTCGCGAGCCGTCACGGCTGACTATGGCAATTATTCGGCGCACCTGTTTCTGGCAAATAGCTATAATCAGTTGCGCGATCCAGCCCTCGTGAACCTGCGCTATGAGACCGCAACATTCAGTGAATATTTGGTGGCCAACCTGCTCTCGCCGGTAGGCGGCAGCGCCCTTTCGCCATACGTTTCGCAGCAGGAATACTCCCGATTGTTCGAGCAAAACCGTGTGGGGTTGAGTTCCGAGACCGATTACTCAAGCCGAGGGGATTGGCAACAGCAGGCCTCCCAGTTCGGCTGGTTCAAAGACAGCTCGTTCGCGGTGGATGTTTTTTACCGCTCTCTCAACGGACAGCGGACAAATAACGATCTTGAACAGCGGGCTTATTCCCTCCAATTCAAACAGCAGCTTACCGGGAAGGATTCGGTTTATGTGCAGGCCGTGTTCAACAAGTATGAATCGGGCGACGTTAGCCAATACTATGATCCTGGGCAAGCCAGCCCGAGCCTCAGGATAAAAGAGGAACAAGAGCCGAATCTGTTTCTCGGTTACCACCATGAGTGGTCGCCTGGCAACCATACCCTCTTTCTGGGGGGACGGTTGCAGGACAAGTTTCAGTTATCTAATTCGGGTGCTATAATTCGCGGGGTCGAACTCGACGCTGCGGGGTTGGTCACCAACACCGCCCAGGCCGTCTGTCAGATTCTCGTCGACCACACGAACCTCCCTCCGGATTTCGATATCAGCTTGTGTGATTCGTACGATTCGTTGCGGTTCGAGAGCGATTTTCAAGCCTGGACGGCCGAACTGCAACAAATCACTCAGGTTTCCCACCACACTCTGATTTTCGGAGGCCGATTTCAGGACGGCGACATTGAGACCCGGGCCATGGAAGAACGACGCATCTTTCCCCCTTCCGAGTTCAAATCCACACAAAATGTTAGGAGTGATCTAACGCGCCTGAGCCTGTACGGATATGACCAATGGCAACTGCTCGATACGGTTTGGTTGACGGGAGGATTGAGCTATGACCAGCTACGCTATCCGCGGAACAATGACGCACCCCCGGTTTCGGCTGAAACGGACACAACGGATCAGATTTCGCCGAAGGCAGGGCTGATCTGGCAGCCAGGGTCTTCAACAACAATGCGGGCAGCATATACACGGTCATTAGGGGGCGTCTTCTACGATGGCAGCGTCCGCCTGGAGCCAACTCAGGTAGCTGGTTTTAACCAGGCGTATCGGAGTCTGATCCCGGAATCCATCGCTGGGAACATCCCGGGATCGCGTTTTGAGACGGCCGATTTAGGATTGGAACATAGGTTCGCGAGCGGCATTTTTTTCGTTCTAGGCGCTGAGGCGCTTAGGTCTGAGGCAACCCGGGATATTGGGGCTTTCCAACAGCGTTTCCCCCCCGAGTTACCCATTGGACTACCCGTTCAACTCACCCAAAACCTCGAGTTTGAAGAGCATTCCCTCGTGGCGAGCCTCAATCAATTGATGGGTCGCGAGTGGGCTTTCGGGGCTCGTTATCAGATCAGCGAGGCGCAGTTGAAAACAAAATTTCCCAGTGTCCCGACCGCGCTTATTCCGCCGACGGACAATCGGTCGCTTTTACACCGTCTGAATCTGTTCGCGCTTTACAACCACCCAAGCGGTTGCTTCGGCGAGGCGCAAGCATTGTGGACGGCGCAAAGCAATCACGGCTACTCGCCCACTCTTGCCGGAGATGACTTTTGGCAGCTAAATATCCTTGCTGGATACCGTTTTCCGCGGAGACAAGCACAGGTGACCATCGGCGTGCTGAACCTGACCGACCAGGGCTACCACCTCAATCCTCTGAATCTGCATGCGGAGCTCCCGTACCAAAGGACGGTAACAGCAAGCCTCAGGTTTAGTTTCTGATCCTCGAAAAACAGGGGAACGCGCAGGCATTAACCATTATGGCCCGGGGACGAGGCGATAGAAGCGCCGGCCGAAATTGGTCATCATGTCGAGATAATTCCCGCCATTCGTAGAAAAAACTGTGTAAAGGTTAAACCAAGGAGCTTGCGCTGTCAGATCAGTAGAGGCTTGCAAGGTATAAGAAAGCTCAGGCCCTGCTCCCATTCTGATTTGGAACTGGTTGTTGGACCTGATCGCAGTCCCAAAAATCTGGGGCATGAAACCGTAAGTGATATTCGTGACGCTCGCGCCGTTGGTGATGACCAAATAATAATGCTGCTTCGATGTCGTCTGGAACTGCACACGCACTTGTTGATTGATAATCGTCGGCCAGCAAAAAACGTTAGCTACAGACGGCAGATAGCCAGTCCAGACTGAAACCATGCAATTGGTAGCTTTGCTTTGAGCCAAACTAACATCGACCCATCCGTCTTCCAGCGACTCCAGGCCGATCCATTTGGAGTTGAATCCGGTGCCGCCGCAGGAAATGGTCTGAAAGTTAAAACCGGTTACAGCAGCGCTGGCATTGGTGCTGCTGCTTACCGGAAAGCCCCGGGAAAGGCACACGATACAGGACGAGAATCCACCGCTGCCATCATCGAACCCACAGTCATTGGACACGCGGACGTTAACCGTGGAAAAATCACCGTTCGTTACATACGCTCCGACCTGATCCAAGGGGATGAGGATATCCAGTGTTGGGTTGCCGCCTGTACTGATTGATATAGAGCCGAGCGTCCATTGAAAGGTAAAGGGAGGGGTTCCGACCACATCGACCGAGGCATGGAACTGGATGCCGTTCGGCAGGAAAACAGGAGGAAAAACATTAGTCTGCGTAATAATCGGTGGCTGGCAAACGGGACAAGCGGCGGTACTGGTTGCGTTCACCGATTGCCCGCACACGTCCCTTGCGCTCGCTATGACTGTGTTGACGACTGAGGTCACGCCCGAGGCAATGGGTCCCTCCGTACCGCTGAATGGCATCATAGAGCCCGGAGGGAACCATGGAATCGTCAACAAGCGCGTGCAAGTAAACCCGTTTACGGTTCCTGAAACACAATTGGTGACCGTTACATTCGTGAGGCTGACGTTGCCGGAATTGGAGACGAAACCTGTAAAAGAAATAAATCCTCCGGGAGCGTTACTGGTATCTGGACAGAACTTGGCGACCGTTAGTTGCGGAGTGGTGGCGACCGGGCAGATATTTGTTGTCCTGGCAGACGCGTAAGAAATTCCAGGACAGGTATTGGTGCCGCTAGCGGTGATAATATTGGTCACCGTACAAGCGTCTAAAGCGATTGGTAATATTCCTGAGAAGTCCCGACATTCGCCGTTTGTTAACAAAGGATAGCTTGCCACCAAATTGGTGCCGCTGGTCAGAACCTCACTGGCGAAAACCGTGACGTTGGTCAGAGGAACGTTCCCCGCATTGCAAACCTGGCCTGTGAACTCAAGGACGCCTCCAGGCAACCCATTAGTAAGAGGGCAGCTCAGGGCAACAGTGATCGCCGGACTAGGGCAGCACTTTCCAGCAGCCCCAGCCTGGTATTGCGCCAGCACTTCAGCGTCGGTCAGGGGCCGATTGTAAATTGAAATCTCATCCAGGATCCCGCCCAGCAAACCGTCAAAAGAAGAACCCGAGGTGCCGAAAAAGAGCGCGTTAGTGCCGTAATCGATAGGCTGAGTGTGAGCCATGCTGGCCTCGAGGGTGCCGTTTACGTAGAGACGGACGAGCGAACCGTCAAACGTGCCTACAACATGGTAGAACTGCCCTGTCGAGACCACGGTAGAAGACACGGCAACAGTCGGGTTCAAGCCGTCTCCCGAAGTCAATGCAAAGCTGAATCGCTCTACGTCGTCACGCCGTTCCTTCGCCAACGAATACCCTTCAAAATTAAACTCTCGCGAATTTTGTTTGAACACGAGGTATTCCAGCCCGGGAGGCCAACCGACGCCATTCTCGAGGCTGTTAAGTTTTACCCAGGCTTCCACCGATATCTGAGCGGGTCTGAGGTTGCTCGAATCAGGCACTGCTACGCGGTTACTCGTTCCGTTGAAGCTGAAGCCTTGGCCAACCATACCAGGCGCGAAACCCGTGCCGCTAAGAAGCGTCGCGTGATTCCCAAAAGGTCCCGAATCTTGACCGTTCCCCTCAGCGCGCCACCAACCCACCAGTCCAGGAGGCACCGGCGTACAGGATTGGGCCAGCAGTGGAAGTCCCTTGGCAAGCACAAAGGCTAGAAGCAGAAAGCTGACGATCCGAAAATTTTGCTCGTAGCATCGATGCAGATTGAGCAGAGGATTCAACCGGTAGAAGCCCCTCGCCACAAAAACCAAATTGCCTGCTCTTAGAAACAGGGGAAATGGCCTCCGGTAGCAGCCAGGAAATGTGGTCGTTTCTCTCATCAAGTCGTTGATTAAGATTCCGGGTGTTTCTGAGCTGCGCTTGCACATTAACATAAAAATATTTTTACTGCGAGAGTTATCATAAGTGAGATAACTGTTGGTTTCCGGCACGCCACTCGTCATCTCGATCGATCTTCACTTCTGTTCCTAAGAGATTTCGTTGAAAACTTTTCAGAAAATTTCCTTTGGATGGATTGACCGGGGCAACCGCCCAAAAACGATGAACTCTCAAAATCCAAACCAATATGCAAAATCAGCTAACAATACGCGCACGTGTAACGCGTTTCCCACGAGTCTTTAAGAATCAAAACTGTTCACGTCTGGCCCTCATCTCCGGCCTCACCATGCTCTTCTTCGTGCCTTGGAGCCAACCGGGTTTGGGCCAAAATACCAGCACAGCTCCCACGTATCGGCTGGTCGAACGCTTCGGCCAAATTGATGCCGTGGATGTGGCTTCCTTCTCTGACGCCACCTTCCTTGCAACTGCCGGAGGTCCGAATGGCCTGGCGGAGGAAGATCGGACTGATATCTACAATCGGGAGCCAGGCACCTTGAACTTTACGCGGACTATACAATTTCCGCGGAATCCATCCGGGTTGAATGGCCGACCGGTGCGTTTTGCGAATTTTAGCCAGGCCGGTCTGGACCATGTGCTGGATCCAACTGGGTTCTCCCCGGGTGAATACAGAGCTCTGTACCTGGAGCAACTTCCCGGCTCAGGCACGTTTTACAGCGTGGGCGGTATTTTTACGCTACCGGCCACCGATTTCGGCGACCCGGCCTTTCGCGCTCCGATCGTTTCAGAACCCGTGGCATTGGCATGGAATTGGGTGTTTTGTCAAAGCCCCGGGCTGTACCCGACTCTGAGCATTTACTCGATTAACAGTTCGAGCCCGTTCGATGCGTCATCTGTGGCCAATATCGAGGGGACCGGAGTTGGCGGTGCTATTGACGTCGGTGCAGGACGGGTGCGCGTTCTGATCCGAGGCGGCAGCCAAACCGGCGCTGCTCCTTCTCGGTTAGTCTTATTAGACCCTGTGGGAAGCGGCTACACGGTTCTGTGCAATTTCCCGACGAATGCTTCCTCGGTCAGCCAACTTAACATGGCCAGCGATATCACTGCGGATGGTTTTGCTTTCGGTACGTACGGTTTCTGGGACGGGATGAACTCGAGCAACTTCGTCTGGCGTGCCGATCGCCAAGGTCAGCTTCGCTTATTGTTTGGTTTCAGGAGCACGGCAAACCTCCACCCTCAGTCCGTTGCTGTCGGGCCGGATGGGTGGATCTATGGAGTTTCGGATGTGGGTGGTCCGACTGGGCGTGGAGCGATCTTTCGCTTCCGACCGGACGGGAGCAATCTACAAACGAGGTGGGGTTTTCGTGGGGCGGAGTTAAAGGGGTGCTATCCATTCAAAATCATCCGAGATGATGGAACCAACGGCACCGGATTTTTTGTTCTCGCCAGATTTGAAGATTCCTTTGGTTACAACGGCAGTCTTGCTAATCCGCGTGGCTATACCGTTGGCTACTACCAGGAAGTGGATCCCGGCATGGTCCGCCCGCCCAGCCTTAGCATCATTCGCGAGTCCACCACATTACAATCCGTATGGCTCTTCGGGGACGATGGAGCGTTTTATTCGATCGAGACCTCGACGAACCTCAACCTGTGGCAAGCCGCCGGGGAAGCACAGGCCGGACCGTTTGGCGTTCCTATCGCCGAAGCGACCCAAGGCCTTCCCCGTCAGTATTTCCGGGTGCGCACGGCAAACCCTCCTTGAAGTGAAATTGAACCATCGTTGGCAGTTCTCATGAAAAAACGACGATTTGTTGAAAGGTTTTCAGGGAATTTCCTTTGGATGCATTAACCGGGCAACCGCCCAAAAATCATGAACCTCTAAAATCTAAACCCATATGCAAAACAGACCGACATCTAATCCACGTTCAGCGGCGATCATGCGAGCTTCCAAATATCAAAATTGCTTACGACTCGGACTTCTTCCCTGTCTGGCCTTCGTAAGCCTCGTCCCAGCCCTCCAGGCACAATCTCAACGATCGGCGGCGGACATAATCCGACAGGGGCAGGAACGCCAGCAAGCAATTGAAAAAGCCGGGGAAGATTTACGCCGAAGTGCCCAGGAGATTTTCGATCGCGAACAGCGTCGCCGCGATGAGGAACGTGAGCAACAGGCGCGGGATCGAGAGCAGGAAGCCCAGGAGCGCCGTGAACGTGAGGCTGAACGTCAGCGCCGCAGCCAGGAAGAGCAACTGGAGAACTTTCGCCGCTCGATGGAACGACAGGCCGAGAGTCAGCGGCAACTGCAACAAAACATCGACCGTACTTTGCAGCAGGGCTATGTGAGACAAGTGGTAACGTCCGGGTCCTCAACAGGTGGGGACAATAATCACACGATAAATCCTGAAATTGTTCCTGCCAGAGGTAGCGCAACAGCGACGAAGCCACTGCGGCTAACCGCAAATGCATTGCCGGGAAATCCCAACGATGCAGCGTCCGCCAGGAAAGATTGGGGCCCCTGGGAGCACGTTTCCGGGAACATCTGGGTCAGCTACTGCAAGGTGAGCAACAAATTCGACAAAGGCCACCCGCTCTGGACCTGGGCTTTGAAGAATTGGAATGACCGCGTGGTGAAGACAGTCTGGTTCGAATATTCGGAGGATGGCCAATGGCGGAAGGACCTCACTCCGTACTCGCTAAAACCTAGCGAAGGCCACGGCGGTTGGGGAAGTTTCACGGCTGTCGGCGACACGCCGCCCAGCATTCGGATCCAGGAAGTGGAATTCAAATAAGCCGATCACCCAGAAAAGTTCCTGAGAGCGGGTTTTGGTATGAAATTTGTGACCACCAAGACCCGCTCATTTTTTTTTGAAAGGTTTTCGAACCTTTTCCTTTGGAAAGTAATGAACGGCAGAACTGTTTCCGCTCACAAAAAAAATTGCATCGCAACCACACTATGAAAACCTTGAATTCTCTCGCTCGAACTGCTCTCGGTCGCTTCGTGTTCCACGCCATTTGGCTGCGAAGTCTTTGCAAGCGCAGCATTGCGTCACGGCATGTCACAATGCCAGCCTTCGCTGTGCTTCTGCTCGGGCTGCAGACGGTGGGCACCTTTTCTGCATTCTGCCAAAGTGCGGACGGCTTTAATCCCAACCCTAATCATGAGGTCCTCGCAACGGCCGTTCAGCCGGATGGAAAGATCCTCGTGGGCGGCAATTTTTTAACCTTGGGCGGGCAAATGCGGAATTATCTCGCTCGGTTAGGGGCGGACGGCACCGTTGACACAGGGTTCAATCCTGGCGCGGACAGTGCAGTATTCAGCTTGGCTGTGCAACGCGATGGCAAAGCTTTGCTCGGGGGCTTCTTCACCCAACTAGGAGGCCAGTACAGATACTATCTTGGCCGTTTAAATGCTGACGGCAGCCTGGACACGGAGTTCAATCCGGGAGCTAATAGTCTCGTGCTTGGCCTCCTTTTACAGGCTGATGGCAAAGTAGTCGTAGGAGGACACTTCACTACGCTGGGTGGGCAGTCACGAAACCGTATCGGTCGCCTGAACATCGACGGCACATTGGATACAACCTTCGACCCGGGAGCAGACGGCGGTGTGTTGACTATGGCGCTGCAAGTGGACGGAAAAATTCTTGTCGGTGGTGAGTTCACGCACCTGGGCGGGCAGCCGCGTAATTATCTATGCCGACTGAACTCAGATGGCACTCCCGACTCTTACTTTTATCCCAACGTCAATGGCAGCGTGTCGGCGTTAGCAGTTCAGAGCGACGGAAAAATTCTTGTCGGCGGTGACTTCAGCGTTCTGTCCGGCCAGAGCCGAAATCACATAGCTCGGCTAAACGCGGACGGTAGTTTGGACACATCATTCAATCCGGGCGCCAACGGTCAGGTGTACAGTTTGGTTGTGACCGCGGACGGAGATATTATCGTTGCAGGAAATTTCACTACGTTTGCTGGTACAATCCGAAACTACATAGCTCGTGTGAAGACCGATGGCACTTTAGACGCGAGCTTCGATCCTGGAGCAAATAGTGTCGCCACCGCATTGGCGCTCCAGTCGGACGGCAAAATTCTGGCCGCTGGTTACTTCACAACAGTTGGGGGGCAACCGCGAAACTATCTTGGGCGTTTGACTAACGGAATTGTGGCCGTGCAAAGCCTCGACATCAACTCAAGTGGGGACACCATCACTTGGAGTCGGAGCGGGTCCGGGCCGGAAATCCAACAGGTCACCTTCGAAAAATCGTCAGACGGGATCAGCTACACAACGCTGGGGGATGGAACCCGCGTCATTGGAGGGTGGCGGCTTACGGGTCTAACGCTGCCAGGCGGGCAGACGTTTTACTTACGCGCACGAGGCAGGACCGGCGGCGGTTATTTCAACGGGTCCAGCGGCATCATTGAGGTTGTGCGTCAATTCTTTATCGCAAACTGTAATTATTCATTGCTTCCAACCAGTGCGTGTGTCTCCAGTTCTGGCGGCAATGGAGTCGTGAGCGTAACCGCTCCAGCGGGTTGCATCTGGACCGCCAGCAGTTCCTATCCCTGGATCAAGATCATCTCAGGCGAAACCGGAATTGGGAATGGTACGGTGATTTACGCGGTCAGTTCCAGTCCGGATGAGTTCAGTCGGTTCGGCTCCTTGACGATTGCTGGTCAGTTTTTCTCGCTCGCGCAAGCGGGTTATCACTCTTGTCTTTCGTATTCCATCAGTTCGACCAACCAATCCTTCAGCTCAGCGGGAGGATCAACCACTGTTGATGTGTTGGCGGACTATGGGTGTTCGTGGTTGGTTTCAAGCCCTTGTTCGTTCGTGACCATTAGTCCGACGAACGGATGCAGCTCGGGCAGCGTCACCGTTACCGTAACCCCCAACCCGACTGCTAGTCCACGTTCCTGCACGAATTGGATCGCAGGTAGACAGTTTGTTGTAGCGCAAGCAGCGGGAACAGGCTGCGTGTTCGCGATCTCGCCGAGCAGCGGTTTTTTTTCGGCAGGCGGCGGAGCGACGAGCGTCGCGGTCACCTCCAGCAACGGGTGCAGTTGGACGGCAGCGAGCCCGTGTCCATTTGTCACCCTCACACCCAGCAGCGGGACGGGTCCGGGCGTCGTTACAGTCACGGTGGCCCAGAACCCGGTGCTGAGGGCCCGCTCGTGCACTAACATTATTGCGGGTCAGGAGTATGTTGTGAACCAAGTGGAAGGATCCGGTTGCATATATTCTGTTTCGCCAACCAGCGCCACCTTTCCTTCTGCGGGAGGCTCGACCAATGTGCAAGTGGGCGTCAATAGCGGTTGCTTTTGGAGCGCAAGCAGTCCTTGTCCATTTGTCACTATCCTACCCCCGAGCGGAACTGGTCCGGCTATCATTTCTGTTACTGTGGCAACGAACGCGGGTTCGTTTCGCGAGTGTGAGTTAACCATCGCCCGCCAGAGCTTTACTGTTACACAGGCGGGCGCAGCCGCCGGTTTGGACGTAACGGTCGCCTCCAACGAATTCACAATCGCTCCTGGTCGCTTTAGACTGGTGGCCCCAAGCAATACGATCAATTTGCAAGCTATCTTCAGCGGAAACACCGATAGGCCCACGTTCCAGTGGTGCCGCGAAAACCAAAGTGAAAACGGGACGACTCTTTATGATGACGTCGTCTTCACGAGCCCGAACAGCAGCAACACGACAGTGATGTTCGACTACGCGGGCACGTATAATCTTTCGGTGAGGATCAACGACGGGTCGCATACTGCTTCGGCAAATGTCACGGTCACTGCGGAATTAAACCCAAACGGTGTGTTTGACAAAGCGAGCGTGTCAAATCTGTTGCACGTCACCACCACGAGCGCGTCTGTACTCAATAGTAATAAGTTTCTGACCTATGGCGGGTTTGGAGGGAGCGCCACCAATATCAATAGCGACCTGGTGGCGACTGCGTATTATCAAGCGATCGATCCGTCGAGCAACAAGATGACCTTGGCGGCTTGGAAAATTGCCAACGGAATTGCAACGGATGTTCCTCCCGTCTCCACAGGCGCAGTGGTCTCAGCTACCTACTTCAATGCCCTGGATTTAGGTTTCGGTCGGCGGATGATCATGAAAACAAACAGCAACGGTGATGCAGCCTTTGCCGTGAGCAATTTCACAAATGTAAATGATGCTGTTAGTGGCACAGGGCTAATTGCCACCGTAGCGATGGAGTATTCGTCAGTGACGAACGGCGGCCCGCGCTTCACGAAATTCTACGTCTTCGGCGCTGATGGAAACCGTGTCAACCAGGCCGACCTCGACGGAGCGGGGGCAAAGTCTGTGCCCGGACTTTGCATCGTATGCCATGGAGGCCAAACATCGCAGACTATTCCCTATGCTAATTCCGGGAATGTAGGAGCGCATTTCCTGCCATTCGATTTACGGGCATTTAGCTATAATTGTGACCCGGCATTCGCCAAAGCCGCCCAGCAAAGCGCCTTTCGCGAGCTCAATCGAGGCGTGCTGCAGGTTGAGCGCTCATTAGGCAACAGACCGGCCCTTACCAATCTTATCGAAGGGTGGTATGGAGGACCAACGCTGCCTGGTCAAATCC